>ERZ1106935.348-NODE-348-length-54750-cov-6.715202_pt1 | contig 54750 bp, 44 predicted proteins | sample MGYA00403666_ERZ1106935 | MGnify/ENA primary metagenome ERZ1106935 (study PRJEB35170, sample SAMEA104062452) | human gut metagenome | biome: human gut; feature: human-associated habitat; material: faeces | place: Denmark | collected 2012-11-20 ... | reverse complement strand
TTAAGCACGCCGCCAGCGTTCATCCTGAGCCAGAATCGAACCCTCCACAAAAAAACTTTGCAGAAAGCCAACATGTGACTCTCAAAAACAAGAAAATTGACGATCGCCTTATAAGGAAAGGCGCATCGCACGAAAACCTCACCGTCCTTCAAGGCCTCCCGGCCACTCGCGAACGAGCGGACGATGAACTGGCAATCATTGACTATAAAGAAGTAGTACAAATACGCTCTTGAGTTCTCAAACCACCACCACACCAGCAGACCGTCCCGAACCTCAGGAGCGGAACCGCCGTGCTGAGCAGCGAGATGTAAACTTACACGTCCTTGCCGATCCACGCAAATCGACCTTCCGTAAACACCGTGTAAACCGTTGAAAAATAACGTATCTCTCGGCGTGTCGAAAAAGGCCTCCGAACGGCCGTACAGCCAGTCTAGACCCCGAAGACAACGCCACATGAACCAAAAACAAACTATAAACGGCGTGTCATACCCATATACATCTCATTCCCATGTGATGAATACCCAAATGCAATCGCAAATCATGATTCCAGCGGAACAGAAAGAACAGAAATACAAAAGAGACGCGAAGAAGCATGAAACCTGGCTGCACTTGCGACGGCACGCACGCTGAAATACAACAAGAGCCGCCGACTCAGGGAAGTCGACGGCTCTCGCTGTTTCAATTGTTATTCAGTTATGTTTTGACCTGTGAGAAGGAAGTGAGATCAGGCAGCGACCTCAGCCTTGGCCTTCTTGCGATCCATGTAGCGCTTGATAGCCAGAGCCTCAAGTGCGATCACCAGGATTGCGGTCACGCCCCAAGCCACGTACATGGCGGTCTTCCAGATCGGGGTGGCGACCTTCGGCTCACCGTCTGCATACTGCCAGCTGTTGGCGGCGGTGTACAGGATATTGTGGGCGGCGGTACGCATGGCCTTCACGGAGGTTGCGGACTTGTCGGTGATGTGGTTGGTGATGGAGGTGGTAGCCAGCATGGAATCGTTGCCGTTACGGATCTCCTGATCACCGTTCTGGTAGCCGTAGCCGCCGAAATAATCGGTCAGGACGAAGCCCTTGAAGCCCCACTCGTCACGGAGCACGGTGTTCAGCAGAACGTTGTTGCCACCGGCATAGGTGTTGCCGATGTAGTTGAAGGCGCTCATCACGGCCTGTGCGCCGCCTTCCTTCACGCTCATCTCGAACGGCTTGAGGTAGATCTCACGCATGGCCTGCTCGTTGGTCCAGGTGCAGAGCATCTCAGTACGCTTGGTTTCCTGATCGTTCAGTGCGAAGTGCTTCATGAAGGAGTACACGCCCTTCTCCTTGGCGCCGGCGATCTCGTTGGATGCCATGACGCCGGAGAGCAGGGAATCCTCGGAGAAGTACTCGAAAGTACGGCCGGAGAATGCGTTGCGGTGGATGTTCATAGCCGGAGCGTACCAACCAGCAACATGCATGTCGTGAGCCATATCGCCGATCATCTCGCCGAACTGCTTGGCCAGATCCTTGTTCCAAGTGCAAGCGAATGCGGTGGAAGCCGGGAAGCCGATGGAGCCAACACCAGTGAAGTTGTTGTTCAACGAGGCCGGGCCGTCAGCGTCGGTGAGCTGGATCTTGCCGACGGAGGAGACGGCCGGAGTGCCGTAGCCGCCGTTGGCAATGAGGTTGTCCATATCGTCGAAGGTCAGCTCGTCAAGCAGCTTCTCCCAATCAGCATCGTCGTAATCCTTGCCGTACATGTCGGCCAGGCGGAGGCCATTCTTGGCACCGGTGGTCGGCATCTCGTCGGAATCGTCGTTGAACTGAGACGGATCGTAGTTGGTGTTGTTGTAGAAGATTTCCTTTGCCTTATCAGACATTTCGAAGTTGGTCGGAGCGGCGGTGGCTTCCTTGTAGTTTGCGAAATGTCCTGCACGGCTCAGGTAGGTCACATCGCCTGCAGCATCATCGAACTGGTTGGTGGCCACGGTCTGGTCGCCATTGTGGGTGTTCGAATCGGAGTCGTAGGTGATGGTGTCGTCCACGGTGATCTTCTTGGAGCCGATCACAGTGTGGGAGTCGGAGTTGATGGAGATGTTGTAATCGCCCTTTTCGAGCACGTATGCCTTGGCATTCTTGTAATCATAGGAAGCCATGTCATCGTCTTCGAATTCGACGGTCACGTCCTCGGAAGCGCCCGGCTCAAGCTTCTCGGTCTTCTCGAAGCCAACCAGGTTGGCACTGGCCTTTTCGATGCCACCTTCGGTGTACGGCGGGTTGTAGTAGACCTCAACAACATCCTTGCCAGCGGTGTCGCCGGTGTTGGTGACGGTCACATCAACGGTGACCTTGCCATCCTTGTACGTCACATCGTTGAGCTTCTGCTCGAAGGTGGTGTAGCTCAGACCGTAACCGAACGGGAATGCAACCATGGAATCGTAATCGATGGCACCTTCGGCCGCTGCGGTCTCATAGAACTTGTAGCCCACATAGATGCCTTCGGAGTAGTTCACAAAGCCCGGGATGGCGGTGACTTCGTCACCAGTGAAGCCCGTGTACTTGGCGGCCTTGTCTTCCATGTTGGTGTATTCGAACTTGCCGAAGTTGTTGTAAGACACCGACTGGGTGAGATCCTTCAGGAAGGTGTCGGAAGTCTTGCCGGACGGGTTGGTATCGCCGGCAAGCACGTCACCGAGTGCGGAGAAGCCGGTCTGGCCTGCAGGCGGGCACCACACGACGGATTTGATCTGCGGATAGTCGTTCAGGAAGTCGAACTGGAAGGTGTTGGCGCCGTTGTAGACGAGCGTGACCTTGTTGAAGTTCTTGGTGACCAGGTCGAGCATATCGCGCTCGGTCTGGCTCAGCTGCAGGAAGCTTTCGCCGTCCTTGAAGTCCTCGTAATCCTTGGAGTTGTTCTCATAGGTGATGCCTTCGGCCTTCATGTTCATCGGAAGGTCAGCGCCCTCGCCACCGACGCGGGTGAGCACTACAACAGCCTCATCGGAGAAGCTCTTGGCATCGGAGATCAGGGAATCGGAATACTGGTCGGCCGGAACCTCAGGCAGGGTCCAATCCTGTGCCCACATGCCAACAACTGGGCGATCTGCACGGTAATCGGTGTACAGCTTGGTCAAGTCGGCGTTGGTCTCGATGCCGGCTTCCTTCATGCCATCAAGCAGGGAAACGGTGTCATACTGGTCAGACATGGAGCCGGAGCCGGTGCCGCCGTATACCGGGTTGGTGGAGCCCCAACCGAACACGTTGACCTTCTTGTTAGCCAGCGGCAGGTTGGAATCATCGTTCTTCAGCATGGTGATGGCTTCCGACTGCACTTCCTTGGCCAGCTCGTTAGCCTTGGAAACAGTGGTGTCAGACAGCATGTACTTGGTGATGGTCGCGTTGTTGAGCAGCGTCGACAGCGGACCGGACAGCATCATGGAAACCGCGACGACAATGCCGACCAAAGCCACAAGCCAAGACTCGGAGTGGATGATCTTACGGGTCGCCACTTCCTTCACCGTCTTCTTGTTGACGGCAAAAGTAATGATCAGCGCGAGCACAAATAGCACGCCAATCGCAATCAGGTACGGCGTCAACGAACCGATAACGTTCATGACGTCAGCCATGTTGATTTGCAGCATGGTCTGCCTCCTCCTTGATTCTCATAACCAAACGACATGCAGGCTCCGATTTCCTCATCGAAACCAGAAATCATGCAACGCTGCCCCGCGTCACGCAATTTCCAGAAGTGAAGACACTTCTTCATGTCGATGTTTCGATTTCACCAAAATCCGCGAAAAAAGCACCCTGATTTTTCCCAGCCTGTCGTTTCGCGTGCATAATCTGCATACCACCTGCGCATGTAAAACTACCATTCGTGCACATATAATCCCGTTGCGCGCATGCATCTGGCACAATGTGCGCTCATCCGCAGATTGTTGCAACATCCTTGCCTTGATTGCGGAAATCATCGATCTTCATTGCGCTTCCAACTCCATAATCGCAATTCCTGCGATATTTTCGGCACACTACAGCGAGCTGTTCCAGCGGCAACTTACGTAAGGCAAGTACCATGGGTGCCATGAGCGACTTAAGCGCATTGAATCTGGAGGCAGGCAGCCTCGTTGGCGGATACACGTTGATTTCCCGGCTTGGTTCGGGTGCCATGGGATCGGTATGGCGGGTGCGAGATGACGGCGGCCATCAGTATGCGATGAAAATTTTGCGCGATTCCCTTGCCGAGGACGATGCGTCCAGCGAACGCTCCCGCGATCAGCTGACCGCACGCGAGCGCCTGCGTAGGGAGGCTATGGCGCTGCAGAAAGTGCGTCATCCGGGCGTGTGCGGCATTGTGGATATGGAATTGGATGATGCTCTGGCCTTCATTGTGACCGAGCTGATCGAGGGCAAGAATCTACGTGAAGATGTGCGTACCAACGGCCGGTATGTGGGCGATGATTTGGAACGGTTGGGACGCAAGCTGATCGAGGCGGTGAAGGCCGTGCATGCGGCCGGGATTGTGCATCGCGATATCAAACCGACGAATGTGATGGTGTCGAATACCGGACCGGTATTGGTGGATTTCGGCATTGCCATGGGCGAGGGCGAAAGTCATGTGACTCGTACCGGATTGGTGATGGGCACGCCTGGATTCATCGCGCCGGAAATCATCGACGGTGCCGAATCCGATGAGATGAGCGATTGGTGGTCGGTGGCGAGCGTGCTGGCATTTGCCGCCACTGGCGAGCCGGTGTTCGGCACGAAACCGATGATGGCGGTATTGGAGCGTGCTGCCGCGGGAAACGCGAATTTGGCGGGATTGCCGGCTGGGACCATGGCCGCGTTCCGTTCGGCGTTGGATCCGGATCGTACGAAACGTTGCACTCCAGACGAGTTGTTGCAGGCGATTGCGTTGGATGCGTTGAATCCGCAAGCTTGGATTTCGGGGAATACTTCGGATGCCGCCGATAGTGCCGGGTCGGAGGCGATGCTCCCTTTTGATGGATCGCCCGACAATCCACGAATGCTTTGGCGGGCGTTAGACCATGTGACGGGAGAAGACGCCATCGGCACGCGCACCTTGCCGCAATTCGTTGAGGCCACGCAGGCAATCGGCGCAACCGTTATTGCTGACATAACCGATACCGTTATTGCCGATGCGCCCGATGTCGGCACCTCGGTCATGGATATCAACGCGCATACCGCAACCATTCCTCTTGGCACCGGCACGCGCGTGCTGCCTGTCAATAGTGGGGATACCAGTGTGCTGCCGCAAGATACACCGCAATCCACGCGGGTGATGCCGGTCCAGGACGCTTGGAATCCCGCTCAAGAGGCCGCACAGATCGACCCGGCCATCAAACCTGCATTGCAGCGCATCGCCAACCAGCGGCCTCCTGCCGTAATACCGAACGCATCGGTTGAAATGGCGCAAAGTGCGCAGCCACAAGACATGCAAACATCTGCCGTGCCAACCGCACCGGTCACTCCGGCCGCGCCGCTCAACCCGAACGTGCCGCAGAGTGTACTGCAGCCGCCGAATCCGGCCGACGTGCAACGCGGCGAACTGCTAGGCAGAGGCGTGCCCCTCTGCGTGCTGATGGCGATTCCTGTGGCCGCATGCGGCCTGTTCTCGCCATGGATCGCCCTGATCGCGGGGGCGCTGCTGGCCTGGTTGCTCGCCACCATTGGATTCAATATGGAGGCGCAGCTGGAACGCGAAGGCCGCCGTGGGGGCAGCCGCAGGACTTCCGACTGGTTCGCCCGCGCCGCCACGCTGCCTTGGCATGTGCTCAAGGGGCTGGGTTATGCGGTGCCACGCGCACTGATCATGGCGGTCATCGCCGCATTAGGATTGACGATTGCCACAGTCACGCTGCAACTGCCGTTTGCCATGGTTGATACGTCGATATTCGGATTCACGATTCCGCTGCCGACCTGGATTGAAGGGCCGGTTTCGCAAAGCGGCGTCGCCCAGGCCGGTTGCTGCGCCATCGGCTGGCTGGTATGCGCCCTCGCTCCGGGAGCATTGGTGCTGCGATTGGGTGCCGGCGCATTGCGCGGCCGCCCGAAATCCGGCACCACTGCCGAATCGTACGATATGTAGTGACGCCATCTCACGAAATACGCAGCGAAAATCAAAAATCGGCAAACGTTTGCAATCATCAGAAAAACATCAGATAATCGCACGTAGTATGGCAACGTGAGCTTTTACGAAATACTTCATTCAGCAATAGCGTGCCCACACTACTATGGTGCACAGCATCGTGATGTGAACATCGAAAGGAATGTGGATGGCCCAGAACAGTAAGGATGCGCAGAAGCGCGCCAGCCGCGCCGAGCGTAGGGCCGCTGAGGCCGCGGAGATGAAGGCTCGCGCCGAACAGATGGAGAAGGAGCGCAAGCAGCAGACCCTCATCGGCGCCATCGTGATGGCGGTGCTGGTGATCCTGGTGGCGATCGGCGCGTTCACCGTGTATCACAACATGCACAAGAACACCGAAACGCAGGCTTCCACCCAGACCGTGGAAGAAGCGTACGACAAGCTGCAGAAGGTCAAAAACACGCCAAAGCTCGTCGATAAGAAGGGCGGATTGCTGATTTCGAAGGATGGCTACGGCAAGTCCGTCGAAGGCGCACCGACTGTTGCGATCTACATGGATTTCCTGTGCCCGGGCTGCGGCAATCTGCATCGTCAGCTTGATGAGGATCTGCAGAAGATGGTCGACGCGGGTCAGATCAATCTTGATTTGCATTTCATGGCGTTTATGGACAAGTGGTCCACCGACGATTATTCAAGCCGCGCAGCGAATGCCGCGATCTATCTGGCCGAGCATGACAGCGATCCGAGCCATCTGATCACCTTCCTCGAAAAAATGTACGCCGAGGATTTCCAGCCTGAGGAAAGCTCGAATTACAAGTCCGTCAGCGACGATCAGATCAAGGAACAGATGATCGCCTCGGGAGTTTCCGAGGATGTGGCGGACAAGGCGTTCGGCCGCGACTACCAGGATTGGCTTGACGCCATCGACACCTATACGCCGAAGCGCTCCGAACTGTGGAACACGTCCGGAACCTACAAAGACAGCATGACCACCCCAACGGTGACCATCAACGGCAAGTTCTGGGATATGAACCAGTTGAGCACTGCGCAGGAGACCATTGAGGAAGGCCTGCTGGAGGCCATCGGAATCAAGTCCGACGACATCGGCAAGGAAGGCGTGATGCCCTCCATCGGCTCCGACAAGGATCCGATCTCCAACACCACTGGCGAGTGATCAGCCCTACGCAATCCTCATAATCGAAAAATTATACCCCCCTACTCGCCAGCGTGCCAGCCAAAGCGCAGTTCCAAGTTGACGGCATCGGGCACGCTGGTTATGCTATTCAATCGTTGCCGTTTTTATGCATTATGCTAGAAAGCGGCACAAGCCTCCTTAGCTCAGATGGCCAGAGCGGCCGCCTTGTAAGCGGCAGGTCGTCGGTTCGATCCCGACAGGAGGCTCGAAACCCGTTTTGACGGGCTTTGACCTCTTACCATGGGTAAGTGATCCAGAAGCCTTCCCCCAACTTATGGCTTCTGGCGACCGGACGAGGCTTCCCCCAACCTGCCTCGTCCGGGCAGGGGGCAGGACATCCCCTTCTCTCCTGCCCCCTTTTTTCTTTACTCCTTTTCCTCGAAAATGTGGCGGTATAGATAAAGCCAGCGGAAACCATGCCATTCGTCCCGATCTGACCGTTACAATGACGGCGATGTAGGCAGTCGCTGGAAAGAGGACGTATGACAAGAAGGTGGACCCCCCGGAGATTCGTGACGCTTCGGCGTGTTCGAGTGACGGCATGCGTGGTCTCGTTGACGCTCGCCTCGACGCTCGCATTCGGCGTAGGCGCGCGCAAAACCGTGGCTCTGACCATCGATGGCGAAACCACCACCGTAACCACATACGCGATGAGCGTCGACCGTCTGCTGCAGGAACGCGGCGTGAAGGTCAAAACGCATGATCTCGTGGAATCCACCAGCCCCACCAGCATGCTGAGCAACCATGACGTGGTGACGGTACGAAGCGCCGAACAGACCACCATCACCATCAACGGGCAGGAAGTGCCCTTCTGGACAGTGGCGACCAGCGCCGAACAGCTGATCGGATTCTTCGAACAAAACGAAGCAGACGCGGCAAAAGTCACCGTCAATATCGACAACGTGTACAACAAACTCACCGGCGGACTGATCATCAACCAAAACGGGCCGGTCACCGTCATCGCAGACGGGCAAAGCTCCGAATCGCCGAATGGCAAACTGCCGGCGGCCTCCATTCTTGACTCCAAAGGCATCACGCTGAACAAGGAGGATCGCGTCAGCGTCGAAAAAGACAACGGCGAAACGATCCTGCGCGTCCGCCGCGTGACGCACGGCGAGGAAACACGCACGAAAGCGGTGCCTTTCGGCACGCAAACCATCGTCGATCCCAGCCTGCAGCCCGGCGAAGTCGTAGTCAGGCAGGAAGGCGAGGACGGCGAAATCCAGCAAACGTACGACGTCACGTATGTGGACGGCGAGAAGGAAAGCGAGACGCTGACCAACGAAACGACCACGAAAATCGCCCTCGATCAGATTATCGCAGTAGGACCGGCAGCATCTTCCGACGATTCGGGATCGGATGACGGATCCGGCAATTCCGGAGATACCGGCAATTCCGATAATTCCGGAAAGAACGACAATTCGAACAAGAACAACAATTCCGATAATTCCGACAAGAAAGACGATTCGAACAGTAATTCCGGCAATACGGATAATTCAGACGACAACAAGAAGGACGATTCCGGATCGAAAACGGACCCGGATCCGACGCCAACTCCTGACCCGACCCCCACGCCAACGCCGGACCCGACCCCCACGCCGGATCCGACGCCCACCCCGACACCGCAACCTTCCGATCCTTCGGCAGGATGCCGCCTCTATCACCCCTCCCCCGCGCAGGCACAGGCCTACGCGGCCGGAGCCGCGGCGCAATATGGCTGGACCGGGCAAAACTGGACCGATCTGGTGAAACTGTGGACGCGTGAATCGAGCTGGCTGTGGTATGCGGAAAACGCATCTTCCGGAGCCTACGGCATCCCGCAGTCGCTTCCTGGCAGCAAAATGGCGGCATTCGGCGCAAACTGGCGTGACGATGCGGCCGTGCAGATCGACTGGGGCCTGAGCTACATCGCGCAACGCTACGGCAGCCCGTCGAAGGCATGGGAGCATTCCGAGCAGGTCGGATGGTATTAAACAACGCCGATCGCAACAATACGCAAACGCAACAGCGCACACTTTTCATACCAGTTGAACGGATAATGAGGTAATGACAGAACACGCGAACGAAACCAACGCAACCGACGAAACCGCGCAAGGCCGCCTGTTGGGGGCTGCCGACATTCGGCGTATCGCGGCCGAGGCCGGTATCAGCCCGACGAAAAAATTCGGGCAGAATTTCGTAATCGACCCGGGCACGGTTCGTCGTATCGTGCGCGAGGCAGGTGTGACCGCCGACAATCATGTGCTGGAAGTCGGACCTGGACTCGGTTCACTGACATTGGCGATTTTGGAAACCGGCGCCACGATGACCGCCGTGGAGATCGACCCGCCCGTTGCGGAACGACTGCCCGGCACCATCGCCGAATTCATGCCGGATGCGGTGGATCGTTTCCGCGTGGTCAATCGCGATGCGTTGACCGTGACGCCGGAAAATCTGCCTGATTTCCAAAATGATGATTCGTTTACACTGGTCGCCAATCTGCCATACAACGTGGCCACGCCGATTCTGCTGACCTTGCTGGAACGTTTCGACAATCTCGGCACGTTCCTCGTGATGGTGCAGAAGGAAGTCGCGGACCGACTGAGCGAAAAGCCCGGTTCAAAGATCTACGGCACTCCAAGCGTGAAGCTCGCTTGGTATGGTACCGCGGAACGTGTGGGCATTATCGGGCGCAATGTGTTCTGGCCGGCACCGAATGTGGATTCCGCGCTGGTGCTGTTCAAACGATATGAGGGCGGGCACACGCCTTCGGCCAACAATCCCGACGGTTCCGTAGTGGACCGCGAAAACGTGTTCCGTCTTATCGACGCCGCATTCGGCCAGAGGCGCAAAACCCTGCATGCCGCGTTGAAGAAGATCGTGCCCTCCGAAGCGTTCGAGCAGGCGGGCATCGATCCGACGCGCCGTGGCGAAACGCTTGCCATCGACGAATTCGTGGCATTGGCACGAGCCGTGGGCGAGGTGTCGCAAGCATGAGCGACGCCAACACCGCAATCAACACGGTCAGCGTGGACTGCCCGGCGAAAACGAATCTGACCCTGCACGTAGGCAGGCCACGCAGCGAATGGGGTGGCCGACACGAGCTCGACACCATCTACTGCGCCGTCGGCGTGTACGACACCGTCACCACCAGTCGCAAAAAGCCCGGATCCGGTTTCTCCCTGAATCTTGAAGGTGCCTATCTTGGCGATCTGGCCTCCTCCGGCAGCGACATGCGACGCAACCATGCCGTACTCGCCCTGTTCGCCATGGCCGAAGCGAGCGGCCATGAACCGGATGTGGCGTTGAACATTGAAAAACGCATTCCCGTTGGCGCGGGCATGGCAGGAGGTTCCGCGGATGCGGCCGCCACGATTCTGGCATTGAACACGCTATGGAATCTTGATTGGTCCATTGAACGGTTGCAACAGGTTGCCGCCACATTGGGCGCGGATATGCCGTTCTGCCTGACCGGAGGCTATGCGCGAGGCACCGGCTTCGGCGAGCAGATCGAACAACTCAGCGAAAACAGCGACGCCGTGCTGGAACTGACGGATCAGGGCTTTGCAGGCCGTCTGCTGGTCGGCGCGTATCAGGCGGAACTGCGCACGCCGGAAGTGTATGCCATGTTCGACCAAATCGGCGCCGGCGCAACCGACAACAATCATCTGCAACAGGCGTCGATCTCACTGCATCCACGCAGCGGACAGGCGATCGACGAAGCGTTGCAGGCAGGCGCCAAGCAGGCGTTCGTCTCCGGATCCGGCCCTTCCGTAATCGCATTCGTGCCAACCGACGATGCGGCACGCGCCGTGCAGTCGGCATGGCAACAAAGCCGTTGCGTCGACCGCATCATCGCCACCAAGGCACCGGCCCATCCGATTGTGCATATCATCGCGTAACAGTAAGGTTGAAGTCAACCGATTTTTGGAGAAGGACTCGTACATGACTCAGGCTAACGACGAGCGCGCCGCGCGCAAACAGTACATTCGCCGCCGTCAAAAGGTGGTGTTCACCATCACCGGCACCATTTTGACGATCGCATTGGTGATTTCCCTGCTGTTCTTCTTCCATGTTGGAGGATTGGGCAATGTCAAGTCGGCCGCGGTACAGCCGAATTACGGCCAGCAGGCCCCTTGCGCAGCACAGGAACAGGACGGCAGCAAAGGCAAGTACGTGGAAAACCGCAACATCACCGTGCGCGTGCTCAACGGCACTGAATTCGCCGGCTTCGCGCAAGCCGTCAGCAGCGCGTTGCAGAACCGCGAGTTCAACACCCAGGCAGCCGGCAACTACACCAGCTCCAAAGTGGAACGCACGATGATCATCTTCGGCAAGAACGCCATCAATCAGGCGTACACGGTGAACAGCAACTTCACCGACGCGACGATGGTGATGGACGATCGTGAGGATATGCTGATCGACGTTGTGGTTGGCGCGACTTTCGACAATCTGCAGAATCAGAAGAAGGTGCCGACCGCCGGCAAGGAGATCGACAGCTTCGAGGGATGCGTTACCGTCGACAAGATGACCGACGTACAGAAGGCCCCCGAACACGACGCCGTGTGATTTGCAGATTTTTTGATTTGCAGATTTTCGGATTGACCTCACGATTTCGATTTTTCACTGAAAATCAAGATCGTGAGGTCAATTCTTATATTCGTGGGTTAAATCGCGGGCGAAATCCTCCAGAGAATACCCCCGAAACCGCACTTTTCGGAACCGACTGACCTCACGATTCTATTTTTGCCCGAAAAATCGAATCGTGAGGTCATAGAATCCAAATCGTGAGGTCAGCAAGCAGACTACTCGGCCTGCTGTTCCTCATACCAACGGTTCAACTCGGCAACAGCGACATCACGCTCGACCGGGCCGTTATCGAGGCGATATTCCAGCATGTGCTTGTACGCCTTGCCAACCAGCGGCCCCGGGTCAATGCCGAGCAGCTGCATGATTTCGTCACCGTTCAGATCAGGGCGGATCGCGTCGAAATCCTCCTTCTCCTTCAGATCGCGCACGCGCTGTTCCATCTCGTCCATCGCCGACGAGAACACCATGGCCTTGCGCTTGTTCTGCGTGGTCGCGTCGGCACGCGTAAGGCGGTTCAGGCGCTCATACAGCGGACCCGCATCCTTGACGTAACGGCGGACCGCGGAATCCGTCCACGGCTCCTCCACGTAGCCGTGGAAGCGCAAGTGCAGATTGACCAGCTCGCTGACGTCCTCGACCATATGATGGTCGAAATGCAATGCCTTAAGGCGCTTGCGGGTCATTTTCGCGCCGACCGCATCATGATGATGGAAGCTCACCTTGCCACCCGATTCGAAACGACGCGTCTTCGGCTTGCCGATATCGTGCATCAGCGCGGCCAAACGCAACGTCAGATCCGGTGCCGGCACAGGGCCGTCCGGGCCGGTTTCGAGGGCAACCGCACGATCAATGACGATCATGGTGTGCTCGAACACGTCCTTATGACGATGATGTTCGTCGATTTCGAGCTGCAATGCCGGAATTTCCGGGAAGACGATATCGGCAAGACCGGAATCGACCAGCGCTTCGATACCTGCGCGCGGGCGATCGGACAGCAGCATTTTGACCAGTTCGTCGCGTACGCGCTCAGCGGAAACGATTTCAATGCGATCGACCATGTCGGTCAGCGCTTCAGCGGTTTCCGGTTCGATACGGAAGCCCAGTTGCGCCACGAAACGTACGGCGCGCATCATGCGCAGCGGATCGTCGTCAAACGACTGGCGAGGATCGACCGGCGTGCGCAACACGCCCTTGGCCAAATCGTTCGCGCCGCCGAACGGATCGACGAATTCCAATTCCGGCACACGCAACGCCATGGCATTCACCGTGAAATCACGGCGGGAAAGATCGCCTTCCAGCGTGTCGCCATAATTGACTTCCGGCTTGCGCGAGTCGGGGTCATACGTGTCGGAACGGTAGGTCGTTACCTCAACCTGCACTTCCGTGCCATCCTCACGCCTGCGCATGGCGCCCAACGTGCCGAATTTACGGCCCATATCCCAAAAGCCATCGCGCCCGAAACGGCGCAAAATGTGTTCAAACTGCTCAGGACGCGCCGATGTGCAAAAATCCAAATCATGCGATTTACGATGCAACAGCAGGTCTCGAACGGGACCTCCCACCAACGCCAATTCATAGCCTTCCGCGGCGAACATACGCCCTAATTCAATGGCCTCTGGCCACACTTCGAAGTTCACGCCATCCCTTTCCGGCACCACAAGTTTCTGCCTTACCAGCATACCGTTACCCCACCTGCACACAGAATTGAGTATGGTTGGAATCATGATTACGCCCGCAGACCTTGCACGCATGCTTGCCCATGCTGCGGACGACCATGCCCAAAATCCGATGGAACCAGACAAACTGCTGTACACATCGCAGTCCGTTTCCTTGCGGCAAGAGACCATCATCACGCCCAACGCACCCACCCCGGCAATAATGCCGCAGCGGCGCGCCACGGACGGTCCGACCACGTTCGCCTCGCTCGACGCGCAGGAACTGCCGGTAGTGCGCGAATATTCGGCGGGAGGTCTCGTATTCGACGACAAGGGCCGTGTGGCGATCATCGCACGCCACTCGCGTAGCGGACATTTGGAATGGTGCCTGCCGAAAGGTCATATCGAAAAAGGCGAAACACCGCAGCAAACCGCCGTTCGCGAAGTTCACGAGGAAACAGGAATCCTAGGTGAAGTGGTCGATTCCATCGCCACCATCGACTACTGGTTCACCGGAACCAGCCAGCGCGTGCACAAGCTGGTGCATCATTTCGCATTGCGTCAGATCGGCGGCGAGTTGACGGTGGAAGGCGACCCGGATCATGAGGCGGAAGACGCGATTTGGGTGGATTTTGCTGATTTGGACGACGTTCTCAGCTACCCGAACGAACGAAAGATAGCATGGTTGTACGCAAGGAAACTCAACAGACAGGCGTGAAGGTGAATCAACCCGCACAACGGAACGTTCCGCACGGCATGCGTGCGCTTTCGGCAATCCTCGCCATGGTTATGACCATGGCGTTGATGTTGTTATACGCACCTGTGCCGAAAGCCGAAGCCGAAGAAACACAGGAATCGCAATCCGGCACCATGCTGTCGATCGACTCCTCCACCGCCGTGCTGACCGACACTTCCGGCTATCATTTGAGCGCGACGGTGGCCAACACCACCGATCAGGAAATCCCTTCAGGCACGCTCACCCTTGCCATGAACGCCTTCTACACGTTCGTGTCGCGCAACGATATCCAAGAATGGTCGGAAGGCATCGGGCAGATTCCCACGCCCAATATCGTTGGGCAGAGCGAGGTTCCCGCGCTTCAACCGGGAGCTTCGGCGAACGTGCACATCGACGCGGACTCGAATCAGGAGACGCTGGCGTCCGTCAACTCCTGGGGGCCGAAACCGGTCACGCTCAGTTATGAGGCCAATGGCGTTCAACAAGACGAAGCGCACACTTTCGCAACACGGACCGGAGCTGGAATCAATACCCCCGACACGCCCGCGATGAATATCACCATCGTGCAGCCGCTCGAAGCGCAAGGATGGACCACCGACAACACCATGCTGGAACAGCTCGTCAACAAAGGTGGCGTCACCTCCGCGGAACTCTCGAAAATCGCCGTTCCCGGCAAAGAAGACGAGGCACGACTCAAGTCGCTGGAACAGACGTTCACCAAGCATGACAAACTGCAGGTGGTGGCCGATCCAACCTATCTGAAGGCGATGCCGATGCCGACGCAAGTCGACGGCATCACGCAACCGGCCCTGTTCGACATCACCGCCTATTCCGCGCTGAACGACAGCAAAACCTATGATTCGGCAGGCGTCGGCACCTCGCAATGGAACGCCGAACAGGCCTTGAAAAACTATCAATCGGCGTTGGGTGACCCGAACGCGAGTATGACCACGTATGCATGGCAGGGCACCGGCAATTGGACCGCCGACGCGCTGGCGAAAGCCAAGCAGCAGGGGTACGACACCGTCATCGCCACGCATGATTTCGAAGAGGATGATGCGGCCACCGCGGAAACCGGCAAGACCGTAGTAACCACCGACGCCGGCGACATCACCGTACTGACCGCGCAAAGCGTGCTTTCCAACCTTGCACAAGGCAAGGCGACCAGTGCCGACGCCGAAGCGGACGGCGAGGGAACAACGGCCGGGCGTCTCGCGCGATTCGTCGCGCAAAGCGCGTTCTACCAGATGGAGCAGCCGTATTCGGAACGCAATCTGCTGGTCTGCCTGAACGGCAACTCTGATCCGGCCGTCGTGGACGCACTGATGACGGACGTCGAACAATCGCCATGGCTGAACATCACCGATCTGAACACGCTCAACAACGCCGACCCCGCCTTGAGCGGCGACGATGCAGCCGCGATCGTGCCGCAATCCGACGGAATCAATGATGCGACGCAAGCCAATCTCAGGCAGACGCTCAACACACTGGCAGCCTCGACAAACGACATCAAACGATTCAACGCATCCATCCTCACCGACGTCGCCGACGATGCCAAGCAGGCCCCCGCAGGCCTCAAAGCGTGGCGCAGGCAGCTCGTCAACGCGCACGGCATCATGGCCCTGCACGCGCTAGGCGGCGAAAATCCAGCCGGAAGCACCATGGTGGAAGGAGCCGGGCAACTGGCGTCCCTGCTCATCAACGGCGTGGCCATCACACCGACGGAAAACGTCAACGTGGTCAGCGAAACCGCGCAAATGCCCGTTACCATCAGCAACAGCCACCCCTATCCGGTCACGGTAAAAGTCTCATCATTGACCAACTCCATGCAGATCGTCACTTCGCGTTTCGACACCGTGGAAGTGCCCGCGCACGGCGAAGCCCAAGTGGCGTTCATTATCCGCGTAGCCACCTCCGGCACCGCGGACGCCACGCTCAGCCTGCAGGACAGGCAGGGCATCACATTCGGAGCGACACAAACCACCCACATCACCAGCGCATTGCAGATCAGCGACAAAACCGGCTTCATCATCATCGGCATCGCCGTGCTGCTTGGAGCTTTGGGACTGTGGCGCCAATTCCACCGTAAGAAGGATCCAGACGAATGAGTTCTTCCGTTGGCCGTAATTCACTGATCATGGCCTCCGGCACCGCGGCCTCGCGCGTGACCGGGCAAATCCGTACCATTCTGCTCGCTTGGGCTTTAGGCACCACCGGCTATGCGGCGAACGCCTACCAAGCCGGATCCATGATTCCGCAGGTGATCTACACCTTGGTTTCCGGCGGTATTTTCAACGCCGTGCTCGTGCCGCAGATCGTACGCACGTTGAAGGCAAAAGACGCCGAAACCAAACTCAACAAGCTCATCACGCTTGCCATCACCATGCTGTTGGCGGTGACGATCCTGATGGCCCTATGCACGCCGCTGCTCACCAAGCTGTATGTGAACGGTAGCCCCGAAACCATGGCGTTGGCGACCTCATTCACCCTGTGGTGCATGCCGCAGATCTTCTTCTACGGCCTATATACGGTGGTCGGCCAGATTCTCGCGGCCAAAGACCATTTCACCGCGTATGCGTGGAGTTCCGTGGGTGCGAACATCATCAGCTGCATCGGCTTCGGCACGTTCATCGCGCTATTCGGCCGTGCCACCGAGCATCCGCTTGATTTTTGGACCGCCGGCAAAATCTCCCTGACCGCAGGCACGTGGACGTTGGGCGTGGCATTCCAGGCGCTGGTACTGTTCATTCCACTGACCAAAATCGGATTGAAATACCGCCCCATCTTCGGCCTTCGTGGCATTGGATTGCGTTCCATGGGACCGGTCGCGGCTTGGAGTGTCGGCATTGTCGTAATCGACCAGCTCGCCAATATCGTAATCACGCGTACCTCCACTAACGCGCCGATGCTCGCGCAGCAGCAGTTCGGCATCAATCCGCTCGACGTGGCCGGCAATGCTTCATACCAGAACGCGTACACGATTTACATGTTGCCGTATTCGCTGATTGCCGTTTCGCTGGCAACCGCGATTTTCCCGAAAATATCCCGTGCGGTCGCCGATCATAATATCGCCGAAGCGCGCATCGATCTCAGCCAGGCGCTGCGCAATATGGGTGTGATCATGTGCTATTTCGCGGTCGCTTTCGTGGTGATGCCCGTTCCGATCATTCTCGCGTTGCTGCCATCTGTGAGCGTCAGAGAGGCGATTCTTATGGCGGGACCGTTGGTCACGCTTGGCGTGGGACTTCCGTTCGCCAGCGCGTATCTGATTATCCAGCGCACGTTCTATGCATTCGAAGATGGCAAATCGCCGTTCATTTTCATGCTGTTCGCCATGGGCATTCAAGCGGTAAGCGTGATCATCGGCGCGAAACTACTCCCCCCTACCGAATGGACGACAATGATCGGCATGGTAGGAGCCATGAGCTACATACTGCCGATCCCCATCCTGTATGCCATGCTGCGCAAACGATTCGAAAACAATATCGACGGTCCGCGCATAGCCATCTCGTATCTGAAATCGATTGGCGCGGCAGTAGCTACCATGTTCATCGGCGTGACGGTACGTGACAGCGTCTACCAGCTTGTCGGCGCCCAAATCGGAGCGGTGGACGGTCATATGAACTGGATTCAGGCAGTGGCGTGTGCCGCACTGCTGGCCATAGTGGCCTTCATCGTTTACGTAGGCATGTTGCGGCTGCTACGTTCCGAGGAATTCAAGGAGGCGATCGCACTGATTTCCTCACGTATTCCCGGACTTCGCAAGCCGACCAGCCCCAACGATAGACTGGAACAGGACGACGCCGAAAACGGCGAGTGACCATAGGCAGAACAAACGTTTACAAAAAGTTGAAGGAACCCATGAAACCTCAGCTGGGAGATACCATCAGCAATCGCTACGTGCTCGTTTCGCCATTGCGCGAAGAAACCGGACTGCAGGTCTGGAAGGCCAGCGACCATGTGCTCGCACGGGATTGCCAGCTGTTTATTGTCAGCAGCAGCAAGGCATTGCAGGAAGTCAACGCAACCGCTTCCATGCTGGCTATTTCGCATGATTCCCACTTCACGAAAGTGCTGCAGCTCCAGCATGCCGGCCAGGTCGCGCTGGTGGTGACGCAGCTTGACGAAGGCATGACCCTCAGTGAATATCTTGCGCTGAACGCCAACCAGCCGTTGAGCTATACAGCCATGCGCTCCATCATTGGCGAAGTCATCGAATCATTGCATGCGCTGCAAAAAGACAATCTCACGCATTTCTCCATCAGCACCGACACGGTGCGACTGACCCGTTCCGGCATTCAGATCGCAGATGCTCCAGTGAGCATCATGCTTGCCGACACTTCCCGCGCGCAGGCTTTGGAAAATCGGGAACAGCTTGCGATCCGTCAAATCTCAGCGCTGTTGTACGCTATGCTGATCCGACGCCCGTCCACGCTGTCGACGGATTTCCGTCTTGAAGCGCTCGCGCCGACCACGCCGATGGAATTCCGCGTGATCTGCAAGCGCGGTCTCGAACTTGAAGAGGACGACGGCTTCCCCACCGTTCCGATGGCAACCATTGCGGAATTGGAAGCGTTGCTTGGCGAGTATCAACCGCTGTCATCGTTGGGAAGCATGGATATCACGTTGCCTTCCATGGATTCGGAATGCTCAATCGCCAATGTTCCGTTACTGCAGATTCTTGAGAAGGATGTGCTCCCGCTGCCGGATACGCTGGCAGCGGCTGGAAGCATTCCGGAAATGACGTTCACGGCTCCCGAACCGCATAACGATTTTTCCGATGGCAAGGAGGCTTTGGCGAAAGGCGTCGCGGCCACCAGTGGAGCGGTGAAATCGTTGTGGAGCAGCGGCCGTGAACTGCTGAGCGAAGAAGACATCGATGGCGTGACCGACACCAGCGATTCTCCCTTCTCCTTCCCCATCAGGGTTTCCGTACCGGACGATGGCATGTCATCCGACGATTCCCAGTTGGAAAAAACCGGTCGCATTCCAGTGATCGGCGCGGATGGTCAGGTCATTCAGCCCGGCGAGGAGTCCGCCCGTGCGTTGAAAGCAGAGCAGGAGGCGATCGATGCCGCGTATGCCGCCGGTCGAGCCGCGGTTCCGCCGAGCTTCACGCCGAAGAATCCTTCTTCCGCTTCGGCGAATACTGACGTTGCCGACGCGAAACTGTTTGGCAAGCTGAAAACGAAGGTCGTTGCGATTATCGTGGCGGTCATCGTTGTTGCGGTTGCGCTTGGGTTTGCAGTTCATGGTTTGATGCAGCCTTCAGATTCGGTTACGACTGATTCAAAAGGACCATGGCCGGAAATAAATCTTGACGAAGTGCCGTTCGGCGAGGGAGATCAGTCGGATGCGAATTCCGCGGATTCTTCCAATTCCGATACGTCCGGCAATACCGATTCGTCCAATTCCAAGGATTCTTCCGATGCTTCCGCCAATACGCCGGCATCCGGCGAGTCTACGGCGTCCAAGCAACCCAAGAAAACCGAGGACAAGGTCGTGACCGCCGACAAGCAGTCGAAGAAAGTGCCGGATCCGAAGCAGCCGGAAAACACGACCGCGTACGAAATCGACAATCGTCAGTTCCTGTCGAATCCTGACGGACAGCAGGGCTACGGATATTACGTGCATCTGAGCCAGCCGCAGAAGGCGTATCGCATGGTCATCAAAATTCGTTCTTCCGGTGGTCAGGGATATATTCGCGTGAATGCGACAAACAGCCCGTCCCAAGGCGAACAGGTGGCGCAGTTCAAGTTTGACGCTTCCGGCACGACCGACATCAAGTTCGACAAGGCCGTGGAAACGCAGGACATCATGCTGTGGGTCCCACTTGATAGCCTGCCGGGCAACCAGCTGTACATCGAAAGCATTCAAGTGTTCTGATCGTCAGCACATCGCAATATCCGATTACTTCTGAAGATTGCGATACGAAAAGAGCCTGCCATGCGTCACCTCACGTATGGCAGGCTCTTTTCGTATTTATTTTTGGAATATGGTCGTAGTCGAAAAGCGATGGAACTTGGCTCAAGAATCGACAACCAACTTTTCGCCATTTTTATCACTCTGATGTCAGAACTCTAATGTCAGATTCGGGAGCTTGCTCGCGGATGATTTTATGCTGCGCGACGGCTACCCCCGTCTCTACAGTTCCGAAATGCCGCTTGAACTCTTCTTTTCGTCATATCTCAGCACATATGTCGAGCGAGACGTGGCCGGTTATCTCAATGTGCGAAACGTGACCGCTTTCCACAAATTCCTGCGTCTTTGCGCTCTGAGCGGCGCTTTGTGGCGGCTCGCGTGGAATCAAGTTTTCAAGCCAAAGACGAGCAGGTATATTCCGCCGCAGACTGGCTGACGCGCTGAAACGTCTACCCCAGCATTAGTCTGACCCATGATCTGGTTTGGCTGACCTCATGATTGTGATCTGGCGACCTCACGATTTCAATCGGGGACACTCTTTTCCAGATCGTGAGGTCGCCAAAACAAAATCATGAGGCCAGATAGAAGAAATCGTGCGGTCAACTGACAAATCATGCGGTCGCTCACATAATCCCGTCCGCACAACCCGCACCTAAAACCGATTACCAGAGTCACACGGACGGAATCGCAGCTACCGCCAGCACACCCCTTACTCCGGCCAGGATTCGAAGAGGGTGAGGAGCGTTTCAACGTTGGTGTCGCTCCAACTGTCGATTCTGGGACCAGCATACGTACTGTTGTATGGCTGATCGAACACGACCACATGCTGCCCTGCCTCACGCAAAGTTTCGATATTCGCCGGCGAATCGTCAATATGAATCGTGGCCTGCATACTGTCTTTCAGCCCAGTAAAGCACAGACTCATGTACGGAATGCGGTTGCTGTCCAGCCATTGCGCAGTGTCGGAAACGACCATCTGATGCTGGCCGGACACGAACAGCCGGTGCGTGACAATGCGAATGTACACGTGCTCATTCGCCAATCGCTGCAATGCCTGCGCGACCCCCGGAAGCGGCTTCATCGTCGCATACAGATGCTCACGCTCCGCGGCTTTGTGCGTTTCGATGTAATCGTCGAGCGTCTCGAACGGCCATCCGTCCTCGCGCGTGAGATTGTAATGCGCGGTCTGCAGCGCACGTTCCGGCACGTCAATGCCCTGCCGCTGCAGGTAATCGCGGATCGCGCCCTTGTAATCCGCGCAAACGCCGTCCAAATCGAGATTGAGCACGCGATATCCCTGCACGCCCACGCGCTGGCTTTCATATTGTTCAGGAATAGTCGCCATATCACGTTCCTTTCTTATGCCCGACACCAATCAGCCTGTCGAACAGCCACACCAATCAGCCCAGCCCAATCAGCCCGATATCAATCAATGTAACCTGACATTCGCCGGCAACAAGCGCAAATACTCCCGCAAATAAGGAAGATAGAAAATGGATAGAACAATGCCGACCTTGCGAAAAGTCTTACGGGAGAACGATTTTGAGACTTTCATAGAAAAGATAGAAAAGATAGAAAATCTGAAGATCGCGCCGTTTCTTTTGCGACGGCAATACTGCCCTGCAATCGACGATTGATGTTCATCACAGCATCGTTACGTTTATTTCAAGATTAGCCGATGAAAATACAAAAGAATCGACGATCGTTGCATGACATCGACGGTTGAGCCTGCCTATGATGAAGGCACAACAGAACAAAGAGACACGATGCGGCAGGAACCGGAGAGAAAACCGGAGCCGCACCCCACACGCGGGGAAACGGCAACGCCACCCGCGCTGAACGTAACCAAAAAGCAACAGACTTACGGCAGCGGCCAGAGGAAAGAACAGAAAACAAGAACGCCGCCAAGCCGAACGAAAGGAAACATCATGAAGAACAACACTTTCAACCAGATCATCAACGCCAACCTCGCTTCCGTCGATCCGGGCTTCGGCCAGTTCGCACTCGCCAAGGCCAGCGCCGATCTGTTCAAGAAGGTCATCAACAAGTGATCCAAGGCCCGCGCAGGCAGGCGTCACATTAACACCGACCGAAGGGCTTGCGCTCCATGTGGAGCGCAAGCCCTTTCTCATGTTCCGATCAAGCGACGCCAAGAATCCAGCCACCCCAGCAACTGCACACACAGCACCGCACGCAACCACGCACAACAGCTTGTGTTTCACGTGAAACTCTGTAGATGATCCGGCTTGGAAAGCACTTGATAATACGCCATAAGAAAAAGGAATGCGTGAAATCGTGCAGTGCGCGGCTGGTTGCTTTGGTGGTTCGCTACAGTGGGAATATGAGTGATTTGCGAGATGTGATTATTGTCGGATCCGGCCCTGCCGGATATACCGCGGCCATATACTTGGGCCGGGCTGGATTCAAACCACTGGTCATCGCGGGTGCGCTGACCCCAGGCGGGCAGCTCGTCAACACCACTGAAGTGGAGAATTTTCCGGGTTTCCCCGACGGCGTTATGGGACCGGAACTCATGGATAATATGCAACGCCAGGCTGAGAAGTTCGGCGCGGAAATCGTTTGGGATGATGTTGTTTCCGTGAGCAACAATGACGTCACCGGCGTGAAAACCGTGAGCGTCGATCAGGGAGACGTTTTTGAAACCCATGCTTTGATCATCGCAACCGGATCGGAATATCGCAAACTCGACATCCCCGGAGAGGCGGAATATTCCGGCAAGGGAGTGTCATATTGCGCGACCTGCGACGGCTTCTTCTTCCGAGATAAGCCGATTATTGTGGTCGGCGGCGGCGATAGCGCATTCACCGAGGCTGATTTTCTTTCACGATTTGGATCGTCGGTGACGTTGATTCATCGTCGTTCTGAATTCCGCGCATCGCAGATTCTCGTGGAACGCGCTCAGCAGAATCCGAAGATCACCATCGTCACGGATTCCGTGGTGGAGGAAATCTTGGGTGACGACAATGGAGCCCAATCCGTGAACATTCGCAACGTCATCACCGGAGAGACCAGCACGATTGCCGCAAACGGCATTTTTGTGGCGATCGGCCACTCCCCCGCCACAGCTTTTATTGACGGCATTGTGCAGCGAGATGCGGGTGGATATATTCAGGTGGACGGCGCCAGCACACGCACCAGCACTGCCGGCATTTTTGCAGCCGGCAACTGTGTTGATAGTATTTACCGTCAAGCGATCAGTGCCGCCGGCATGGGCTGCCGGGCCGCCCTCGATGCCCAAGCCTACCTCCAGCAGTAACACTTCCCATCACGGTCATACCCTACAAAAACTTGAAAAACGAGCGGAAGGGGCGGCATATTCTGTTCATGACTGTAAGCTTGGCCAAACGGCCTTGAGTGTGTCGTGAACAGAATATGCCGCCCCTTCCGCGGACACCAAAAAACTTAAGAAATACTATTTTTCGGCAGTGGGTATGAGCAGGTCGACAATGCGCTTCATGTCGTCTTCGGATTTGAACACGATTTCGATGCGTCCATGCTCCTTGGATCCCTTGATCGACACCTTCGTGCCGAACCTCTTTTCAAGACCGACCTGCATCGGCGTTCCGGCCCAAGGGTTCAGCTTGTTGGTTTTCGCTTTCTTCGGCTGGTCCGATTCAGCGACCTTCATCGACACGATTTCCTCGGTGCTGCGTACCGACAACCCTTCGGAAATAATGCGCGTCGCAAGCTGTTCCATGTCAGCTTCCGTCGGTAATCCGAGCAATGCGCGCGCATGACCGGCCGACAGCAAGCCGGAAGCAACCTTCTTTTGCACGGTCGCAGGCAGATTCAGCAGTCGCAGAGTATTGGCGATTTGCGGACGCGACTTCGACACCGACTTTGACAATTGCGCCTGCGTCAAGCCAAAATCGTCGATCATCTGCTGATAGGCGGCCGCCTCTTCCAATGGATTCAACGCAACGCGATGCAGGTTTTCCAGCAAAGCGTCACGCAACATATCGTCGTCGGCAGTGGTTTTGACAATCGCAGGAATCGTTTTCAAACCTGCGATCTGCGATGCGCGCCAACGACGTTCACCCATAATGAGCTCGTACATGCTATCCATGCGCCCGTCGAACATATTGTGCGACTCGGCATCTTTAGCGGCGTTCTCCTTGCGAGCAGCCTCAATCTGCGCGAGTGGACGCTTCCGTACGACAATAGGCTGCAGCACGCCGACTTCTTTGATGGAATCGGCAAGCTCACGAAGATCATCCTCATCGAAAATGGTACGCGGCTGATGCAGGTTCGGTCCAACATCACTCAGTCGCAATTCAACGAGATAACCGCCCTGCACCGGCAACAGTTCAGGTTCGTCATTCTTCTTATCTTCGGTCTTTTTTACCGCAGCGGTTTCACGTGAAACACTTTCCTGCTTCACTTCGGAAGTGGCAACAGGACTGGTGGAACCGAAGAACATGTCGGCAGGATGAGCAGTCTCATTCAACGTGATGGAAGGCATACTGGCTCGATGGCCACTCCCCTTCTTGGTTTCACGTGAAACGTTCTTCTTCATGTCATGGACGGCATCGACGGAAGCCTTGGCGGTTGCCACGGAACTCTTGACCGCGGTCTTCCCCGCGGATTGCCCGGCAACAGTCGCACCACCGGCTACGTTTTCTGAAACCTTTCCAGCGATCTTGTTATTAGCCTTTGCACCCGCAACAGCCACAGCCGGTTCAGTAGTGGCTTCCGATTTCGCCGACTCTCCTGGAAGAGACGGAAACAGTGCGCCGAGACCCTTGCCTAAACGTGATTTCGTAGCCATGATCAGTTCTCATTCCTTCTTGCATCGATAGCCTTCAGCACCGTCTGCGAGCGACGTGCGATTTCCAATGCGGCCTCACAATAGGCAATCGCTCCCATTCCCTTGGGATCGTAGGCGATCACGCTTTGATTGAAGCTTGGAGCTTCCGATATTTTCACCGTTCGGGGAATCGTGGTATTCAGTACGATAGTCGGATAATGATTTTTGACTTCGTCATGCACTTCACGGCTGAGTAACGTCCTCTTATCGAACATGGTGATCAGCATGGTGGAAACCAGCAGCGACGGATTGAAATGCTCCTGCACCAGTCCGATGGTATTGATGAGCTGGCCGAGACCTTCCAGCGCATAGTACTCAGCCTGGATCGGAATCAGCATCTCATGCACCGCACACATGGCATTAATTACCAGCAGGCCGAGGCTTGGCGGGCAATCGATAATCACGTAGTCGTAGTGCTCCTCGCTGGTTTCCAGAAACTCGTCAACCGCGGTCTTCAGAAGCACATTACGATTTTCCATGTCGGCGACTTCCAGCTCGGCACCGCTCAAATCGATCGAAGCTGGAACCACATCGAGCAGATCAAAATCAGGGCATGTGCGCTTGACTTCGGCGATGGTCTTCCTGCCTTCGATCACGTCGTACACCGAAGGCTCACCCGACGCATGCGGAGCGCCCAACGCGGTCGACGCATTGCCCTGCGGATCCATATCGATCAGCAGCACCTTGGAACCGAACTGAGCCAACGCAGCGGAAAGATTCACGGCCGACGTGGTTTTGCCAACGCCACCCTTCTGGTTGGCGACCGCGATCAGGCGCGTCTGCTCCGGCTTTGGGCAAACGGCCTTCTGCAAGGCGCGATAGCGAGTCGATTCGTCGGCAATCTGCGAACCAAGAGGGGAATCCGATCCTCCGAAAATTCGTTTGATGGTTTCCGTTGCCGATTCCATCGATGTCAGGTTATCTGGTCCTTCAGGTCCAGTCATACACTAGCCTTCCTTACGATATGCTTAACATTCAAGTTTCATCATTCGGGTGGACAGAATCAGCTCATCTCACCCACTGTGCACAAATGTGAATAGCTGTGGATAGTCGGTGGATAACTTACGTTGTTCGCAAAAAGTTATCCACCGATCTTTCGTTGCTACTTCAACATTTTTCCGCCGCTTTTTTTCGTCGATTTTCCAGTTGTGGACAATGTGCATAACTCACCGAAATGGTGGATAACTTACTTTTTATCCACCATGAGCACATGGGTCGATTCCAAGCCCGGACCAACCTCGGCATCCACCACCCGCGGACGAATGCCACCGCATTTGGCGATCTCTTTGGAAGCCTTTTCGATCTCCTCTTGCGCGGACCGCCCCTTCAGTGCGACCAAACGTCCACCGCGCTCAAGCAACGGCAGCGTCCACCCCGAAAGTTTGGTCATAGGAGCCACGGCACGGCACGTCACCACGGCAAACGGATGTTTCGCCTGAATAGGCTTGCCATCCAAATCCAGTACAGGACCGCGAACGGCCACTCCCCTGCCGTTCTTGCCGCCTTTGCCGTTCCTGGCGCTTCCATTGCCACGATTGCCGCCTTGAGCGCCAGTAGCACCCGCAATGGCCTCGATCATCTCATTGGCCCTGGCACGCACCACGGTAACGTTATTCAACTCCATATCGGCCACGCACTCGTTCAGCCATTCGACACGACGTTCCATCGGCTCCACAAGCGTGAACCGGTGATCCGGCAGGCAGGCGGCCGCGACAATACCGGGAAAACCGCCGCCACTGCCGATATCGGCAACCGTCTTGAACTGCTTCTTGGCCGTGGCTTCCTTTACGAAAGGCACAATGGCGGCCGAATTCAGAATATGGCGTTCCCAAATAATGCCAACATCTCTTGGCCCAATCAGACCGCGAGGTTCGCCTTCTTCGGCAAGTTTCGCATGGAAAACACGAAGCTTGCCCAACGCATCCCCCAGCACTTCCTCAAGCATCGGCGAATCATCAAGTTCGTCTGTCACATCACTCATGGGCACCATCCTATATCCTGCTCTTCCTCATTGCCGGTATTCCAGCAAGTACTTCCCGACCATTGACGGTAATATCACATGTCCGGCGCACGGCCAGCATGAAGTCACTCAAAAAATCGCAATAAAAAAGCGCCACCAAATGGTGACGCCATGTTTCACGTGAAACGAGCCGAACTCAGGCCTCATCCTCGTCTTCAGCATCTTCGGCAGCGGAAGCCTTGAGATACACCGTGACGTAACGACGCGGTTCCTCGCCGTGGGAACGGGACTTCATGCCCTCCTCACGCACCACATCATGCACGATCTTGCGTTCGAAGGAGTTCATCGGCTTGAGATCAACCGGCTCCCCCGTCTCGCGCACCTCGTCGATGGCGTCCAGCGCGATGTCGTGCAGACGCTGGCGCTTGCGCTTCAGATAGCCGTCGACGTCCACAATGAGATGGGAACGCTCGCCGGTCTTCTGCTGCACGGCCAGTCGCGTCAGCTGCTGCAGAGCGTCAACGACTTCGCCGTTGCGTCCGATGAGATGCTTGATGTCCGTATCATCATCGGCGACGATTTGCACGGTAGGGCGATTGTTGCGCACGCCCATTTCGATATCGCCTTCGTAATCGACGATATCAAGCAGTCCTTCAAGATAATCGGCAGCGATATCAGCTTCCTCGTTGAGCTGATCGATGGTCTTTTCCTCATCTTGCGCCATAGTGGTTGTACTCCTTTGAGCGGGGTTTCTATTACTAAAGTCTTATTGTGTAAAGTCTAATTCCTGTTTACCACGTCGACAATAAACGCTGATAAAAGTGGTGTGTCCCGCGTTTCACGTGAAACACGGGACACACTTTTACTCACTTCTTTTTCTTTTTACGGCTCGGCTGCTGACGCTGGTAGCCGCTCTTTTCCTTCACTTCGGCGGCTTCCTTGGCCTTCTGCAGCGCCTCTTCCTCGAGGGATGGCAGACCGGCCTTGGCTCGGCGGGCGTTCTCATGAACATGATCACGCTTTTCCTTCGCTTCGGCGGCCGGAGATCCCGGAGTCGGGAAGACGTGGATCTGCCAGATGGAACGCAACAGATTGCAGATGTTGTTGGTGAGCCAGTACACCAGCACAGCGAACGGCATGGCAATACCGGAGAAAATGTACATGATCGGGAACATCCACAACATCATCTTCTGCATCATTTCGGTCTGCTTGTTTGCCGCAGACTGAGCCATGTTACGCTTCATGCTGTTGTACTGCATGAACCACAGGCAGAAGCACATCAATGCAACGAAGATGGCTATAACTACTTTGCCATGCACGGCGGCGGTCGTGAAGTTATCAGCCACGTTCACACCGAACACTGTGGTGGACGTGAACTGCTTGGCTGTGGCGATGTCGAAAGCGCCAAGACCCTGTCCGTCCCTGAATTTGCCGCGTGCGATGTACGGAATGGCTGACAGCGTATAGAACATGCACATGAATACGGGACCCTGCACGAACATAGGGAGCATGGAAGTGCAGCCACCCATCGGGTTCGCATCATTGTCCTGGTAGAGCTTCATCATCTCGCGCTGCATGGCTTCCTTGCTGGCGGGATCGTTCTTGCCCTTGTATTTGTTTTGGATACGCTGCATCTTTGGCTGCAGGACGGTCATCTGGGCCTGCATCTTGCGCATACCCTTCATGGACTTGTAGAACAGCGGAAAAACGCATGCCTGGACCACAAGTACTAGGAATACGATGGACATGACCCACGAGAAACCGATCTCGTTCATGCCCAGCATCACCAGGAACTTATGGAATACGGCCATGATCTGCGTCATGAGCCACTCGACGGGATACAGGAGCTTATACAGCCAGCCCCAGAAACCGCTGTCGAGGAGGAATTGATTTTGATTCATTACAGGCCAGTCTCCTTATCGCCTATAGGTTTTTCTACGTTCAGAGGCGTGAGCCGAGGTTCCTCGTGTGCCTTCGACCACGAACATCTGTAAAACAAGGAATAAAGCTGCGGAACGTCGTCAATTCCCCCACGGTTCCACTGATTGCAGCGAAGAAGGCGCAATAACGCAAGAAGGCCACCCTTAAGGCGGCCAAATCGTTCAATCGCCTGAATCGCGTAATTGGAACAACTTGGATAATATCTGCAGCAAGGCGCGGTATTCGCGGAAATATGACGTTGGTACCAGCGAATGGCACGAATCATCCAATTTCCGTTACGACCGGCGTTCATTACCGACGCACGGCCTTACGATTCACCGCTTCAAAACATGCTGCGATCTGCTGTTCCAACGATAGAAAATCGGCATGCGCAGCACTTGGCTTGGCGCGCAACACGATATCGCAGGATTCAGGTAAGGCAGATTCGTACTTTCGTGCAAGCACGCGGAAACGACGCTTGACGGCATTACGCGTCACAGCGTTGCCGACAGCCTTGGAAACGGCCAAACCGACACGTCGGCCCCGCATCGCCGCAGAATCGTCGATAATGGCATCGTCGTGCACCAAATAATGCACGACGATGTCTTCTCGCGATACCCTACGACGGCGTTTGAGCACCGCGACGAAATCGCGATGGCTTTTCAGCCGTTCCACCGCTCTATGCCGTTAAATCAGGCAGCGAGGGACTTGCGGCCCTTGGCGCGGCGACGGTTGATCAGAGCGCGGCCTGCGCGGGTGCGCATGCGCTGACGGAAACCGTGCTTCATGTGGCGACGGCGGTTGTTCGGCTGGAATGTCCTCTTCATAATTAATGCTCCCGGTGTTTTTTGCCATGCCAAGGCACGGCTCCTCATGAGTCAAGCTCTACCAAGTTACTCTGACCCCTGAACAGAGATGAATACGCATATCAAATCCTTCACATTTTCATGGGGATTCTCCCCACAAAACAATCCACAGAAACGTTGATATGTCGCCAAACTCCCCACAAAAGTTATCCACAAACTACATTACTGTCATTCACAATTCAATCATTTCAACACGCTTACCGGTGGATAACTCAGGGAAAAGAGAGTACAAATAAACAGTTGCACTACTAGTAGAAGTCTGTCGAGAAAGGGGAATCCGTGGCCGATACGACAACCGATCCTCTCGATCAGGCTCGCGGGGTATGGTCCGACGCGCTGGCGTTGCTGCACCAGAATCCCGCACTTTCTGTACGTGACAAAAGCTGGCTGGAAAATGTTTTTCCGGAAGGTATGTGGGGTCCCACCATCGTGTTGTGCGTGCCCAGCGCGGCCGCGCAGCAGACACTGCAGAACGAATTGAACCAGCCTCTGCTGGAAGCCTTGCGGGAGTCTGCGGAACAGGACATTTTCCCCGCATTCAAGATTGCGGAAAAGAAAGAACCGGCACAGCCGCCCGTTGAAGAATACCCCCATTTCACCCCTGCGCCACATGTTGAGGAAACCACGCAGGGCCAGCTTCCCATTCCGGTCGCCATGCCTCCGGAACGCCCCAACACATTCCAACGAGGCCAGAACAGGCCTTTGCTGGACCCTAAGACCCATCTGAACAAGAACGCCACCTTCGACACCTTCGTCCCTGGCGATTCCAACCGTTTCGCGCGCACTGTCGCATTAGCCGTCGCGGAAGGTTCCGGCCATGATTTCAACCCGCTGTGTATCTACGGCGGCTCCGGCCTGGGCAAAACCCACTTGCTGAACGCCATCGGCAACTACGCACTGGTCAAGGATCCCTCGCTAAAGGTCCGTTACGTGACCAGCGAGGAATTCACCAACGAATTCATCGAGGCATTGGGCGATACCAACCAGAATTCCGGCCAAATCAAGGAATTCAACCGTCGCTACCGTGAAGTCGACGTGCTGCTGATCGACGATATTCAGTTCCTCAGTGGCAAGGACGCGACGCTCGAACAGTTCTTCCACACGTTCAATACCCTGCATCAGGCGAACAAGCGCATCGTGATCGCATCCGATGTACCTCCGAAGGATCTGCAGGGCTTCAACGAACGCCTAATCTCCCGCTTCGAATCCGGCCTGACCGTTGACGTCAAGCCGCCGGATCTGGAGACGCGAATCGCCATTCTGCGCATGATCGCCCATGAATCCAACGTTCAAGACGACGTGCTCAACCTTATTGCGGAACGTTTCACCGAGAACATCCGCGAGCTGGAAGGCGCACTGAACCGCGTGACTGCCATGGCTTCCCTGAGCGGACAGCCGGTGACTCGCGCGCTGGCGGAGCATACGCTGCAAGACTTCTTCGCGACCGATGTGGAGATCAAGCCCACCGACATCATCACTCAGGTGGCGAAATACTTCTACATCACGTTCGACGACATCGTCGGCCGTTCTCGCACGAAGAAAATCGCGCTGGCCCGCCAGATTGCCATGTATTTGGTGCGTGAGCTCACCAGCATGAGCCTGAACGACATCGGCCAGGTGTTTGGCGGCAAAGACCACACCACAGTAATGCACGCCTACACCCGTATCAGCGATGAAATGCAGGAAAAGCAGGAAATCTACAACTATGTGACGGAGCTGACGCTGCAACTCAAACAGCGTTCCGGCGAAAAATAACGTTTTTTGCGCGACTTTGCGCGTTTGCATGTGTTTTCGCACGCCTCAAAAAAACGGTTTTGGTGTTTTCTGCCTTTCTCAGGCGATTTTCAAAAGCCAAGCATGAGTATTGGTAAATTCTTTACCTACTGATTTACCGACCATTCTGACACGCCGGGTTGTGGAATATTTTTATCGAAGTTATCCACATAGTTATGCACAAATCAAGGATTCCTCGGTGGAAAAGCCGTTGGAAACGCGAAAATCGGCGGTGGATGACTTGTGGACTATACACAGGCTTTTGTGGATAACTTTTTTGCATCTCTGAGGCTGTGGATAACCCGGTAGCTTGTCCACACTCCGTTCAAAAGTTATCCACAGGTAGTGAGGTGAACTGAGCCCTTGAAAAACATGGGGTCTGTGCACTTACCCACATTATCCACAGGCCTTATTATGACGAATGTAGGTTGTTATAAGAAAATCATCATCGTCATCATAAGTGGGGAATTCCCCACGCTTCGTCAAAACGCTGGCAGCTCGCTAGAATGACTTATGGACCGAACGAAACGAGGAAATTAGCCATGAAAGTTGAAGTCAATTCCCAAGCGCTGGCAGACGCAGTAGCCTGGACCACCCGCGTGATCGACGCTCGCCCTGCATCTCCCATTTTGGCAGGCGTCCGTTTGGAGGCCATCGACGGCACTCTCCAACTTTCCGCCTTCAATTACGCCATTTCCGCCCGTCATCACATTGAAGCAGGCGTCGATGAAGCCGGATCCGTCTTAGTGCTCGGTAAGCTGCTGGCGGATATCACCAAGTCGCTTCCTGCTGCGAAAACCTATCTTTCCACCGATGGATCGACCATGACCATCACCTCCGGCAAGTCCACATTCACCATGCAGCTCATGCCGGACGCCGAATATCCGGATCTTCCGGTAATTCCGTCCAAACTGGGCCAAGTGGACGCGCAAACCTTCACCCAAGCCGTCACCCAGGCATCCGTTGCCGTTTCCCGTGAGGAGAATCGCCCCGTACTCACCGGCATCCGCGTGCAGTTCCAAGGCGACAAGGTGATCATGAGCTCCACCGACCGTTTCCGTCTGTCTCGTTCGAGCTTCACGTGGACGCCGGAAAACCCGGACACCAACGCCACCGCACTCGTTCGCGGCGCACTGCTGCGCGACGTGGCACGCTCTTTGGATGAGCATCAGAACATCGTTGTGGACTTCGACACGGAGAATCCGTCGCTGCTGGGCTTCGAGAACGCCGGACGCGTATCCACCTCGCAGCTGATCGACGGCGAATTCCCCGCGGTCGACCGCCTATATGCCGACGAATACCCGATTCACGCGGTCATCAACAAGCAGGATCTCATCAGCGCCATCAAGCGTGTCTCCCTCGTCGCCGAGCGCAACGCGCCGATCCGCATGGCCTTCACCAGCCAGGAGCTCACGCTGACGGCAGGAACCGCGGACGAAGCCCAAGCCAAGGAAATCCTCGACATCGACATGGATGGAGAAGACATCACCGTGGCCTTCAACCCGACCTACCTGATCGAAGGCCTGAGCGCCATTGCGGAACCGTTCGTGCGCATGAAGATGACCACCGCTGTCAAGCCTGTGGAATTCAACGGCCAGCAGGAGTCGGATTCCGAGGAATCCATGGACTATCGCTACCTGCTTGTGCCCATGCGTTTCAACAGCTGAACATAAGCCAATCCACACAAAACGTGGACGCATCGCAAAAATAGGGCTGAACATGGCTGTTACTGCCGGTTCAGCCCGTTTGCATGAATATTCATAAACAATCATATTCGTTAATAATTGTGATTATCCACGTAAGAAATTTGCTTGATTCTCAAGGATTGTGAATGTATATTTCCCGCCTAGCACTCGACCACTACCGTTCCTGGGAACATTGCGTGCTCGACTTCGAACCGGGAATCAACATTCTGCAAGGAGCCAACGGACTCGGCAAAACCAATATTGTGGAAGCCGTCGAAGTGCTTTCCACGGGATCAAGCCATCGCACGTCATCATCATTGCCACTAATCGAAAAAGGGTGCACTTCGGCTACCATCCGAGCCAATGTGGAAGACGATGAAACGCAACACACCTACGAAGCGACCATCGTGGCACGAGGCGCGAATCGGGCGCGAATCGATGGCGGAAAATCGCAATACATGCGCGATCTCATCGGACGTACGCCCTCCGTCTCCTTCACCCCCGAAGATCAGCGTTTGGTGGCAGGCGATCCAGCAACCCGACGTAACTTCATCAACCAGGCCGCTTCCCTGCTACTCCCCCACTACGCGCAGCTGCTGCAACAATTCACGCATGTGGCGAAACAACGTACGGCACTGCTCAAACAACTCGGCGACGGCACGAATCTCGACCCGCAATACAGCCAGCAGACGGTTTTAAGCGGACTGGAAATCTGGACGGGACAATTCATCGATCTCGGCATGAGACTGACACGTGAACGCAACGATGTCATCGCACGTCTGGGGGAGCCTTTCGCGCGAATCTACGCGTCTTTGGCAGGCGACGACGAGCGGGCGGCGCTCTCATACGAGCCGTCCTTCGACGAAGTGATGCTGTTCGACGATCCGAGCGCGGAAATCAGCCGTCATTTCCAGCGCATCTACCCGGGCGAAGTGGCACGCGGACAGAATCTGATCGGCCCGCATCGCGACGATCTGACCTTGCTGCTCAACGACATGCCCGCCCGTGAATTCGCGTCCAACGGCGAGATGTGGACCATGGCTTTGGCGCTGAAAATGGCGCTATATGAAGCGGTTTCCGCGCAATTCGAAAGCAAGCCGATCGTGATTCTCGATGATGTGTTCGCACAGCTTGACGAATCCCGTCGTGGGCAGATCCTCGATTTTGCGATGCGGCAGGATCAAGTGCTGATCACCGTCGCCGCGGCAAGCGACATTCCACAAACGGACGCCGTGCACGCGCATGTGATTGACGTGGCCGCGTTGCGTCGACAATCGCAAGATGGCGGCGATGACGATTTGGCGGCGATGATGGCGCAGCTTGCGGCAGGAAGGGAGACTGACCGCTGATGCCTAATCCTCCAATCTGCGAAACATTGCATCTCGACCAACGCAAGTTGCCCGCCGAAGTGTTCGAACGCATCAGCAAACGCGCCGGACGCTACAAGGAACGTGAGGAATGTGCGCGGCAGGCATGGGAGAATTTTGGCAAACCCGGACGCGACCCGCAGACGGTCGGCAATATATTCAACGTGATCGCAACGCAAGGTTTGTGGACGCCGCATTTGAAAATCGCGCAAATGCAGAATCATTGGAACCAGGTGGTCGGTGACGAAAACGCGCGCCACTCCTACCCCGTTGACCTGCGTGACGGCATTTTGACGATTCGATGCGACAGCCCCGCATGGACCACCACCTTGACGTACATGATTCCGCTGCTGACCGACACCATTCGCAGGAGACTTGAGGGGCTGACCATCAACGAAGTGCGCGTCACCGGCCCCCAGCAACAGGGATTCAGCCGAGGGCGAATGACCAGAAGGACCCGGTATTAGCAAAATATCACGCGATATTGGTGTGATAGTTGGTCTGCGATCGGGCGTACGTCGAATATGTCCCCGGAGATGACCTTTGCGAGGGCTGGCAGATACTTTTCCGAACGCGAAAAACAGGGGTAAACGGCTGAATTTCAAGGATAAATGCCTCTGGCGCGCTGTCCCCCTGCATGAGTAGAATATCAAGTAGTGTATGTAAACGCCTAGAAGGGGCCTTTATTTGCGTTCTAGGTGGTATCACCTGCGGAAATGACCCTTGATGGCGGGAAAAATGCAGGAAGGAATCTCTGTGGCAGACCTTGATGCGGATTCGCTGAACGAATCAGCTGAAAACACGCAGGAAGATCAGATCCAAAACGATCAGCTCGAAGATGCGCAGCTCGATGACACCTTGGCTCCGGAGCATTACGACGCGTCCGATCTGAGAGTGTTGGAAGGCCTCGAAGCGGTGCGAATCCGCCCAGGCATGTACATCGGCTCCACCGGCCCCCGTGGCCTGCACCATCTGGTGTATGAGATCGTCGACAACTCCGTCGACGAAGCGCTGGCGGGCTATGCCTCGCATATCGAAGTGACGATTCTGCCGGACGGCGGAGTGCGCGTGGTCGATGATGGCCGAGGCATTCCGGTCGACGAAGTGCCGGGCGAAGGCGTTTCCGGTGTGGAAACCGTGATGACCAAGCTGCACGCAGGCGGCAAGTTCGGTGGCGGCGGCTACGCGGTCTCCGGCGGTCTGCACGGCGTGGGTATTTCCGTGGTGAACGCGTTGTCGACCCGCGTCGACATCGAAGTGCGCCGTCAGGGCTTCCACTGGACCCAGACCTACATCAACCAGAAGCCGACCTCGCGTCTGCTCAAGGGCGAACCGATGGGCGAAGACGAATCCACCGGCACTTCCGTGACCTTCTGGGCCGACGGCGCGATCTTCGAAACCACCACCTACGATTTCGAGATTCTACGTAACCGCTTCCAGCAGATGGCATTCCTCAACAAGGGACTGAAGCTGTCCCTAACCGATCTGCGTGAACCGGACCAAGCAGGAGACGAAGTCGCAGGCGACGGTGACGACAATGCCGAACCGAAGCATCAGACAGTCACCTACCAGTACAACGACGGCATCAAGGATTACGTCGATTACTTGGTGAAGTCCCGCAAGGCAACCCCGATTGAACCGGATGTCATCGATTTCGAAGCGGAAGATCTGAAAATCGGCATTTCCGCGGAAATCGCCATGCAGTGGACCACCGCATACTCCGAAGCGGTGCACACCTTCGCCAACACCATCTCCACCACCGAAGGCGGCACCCACGAAGAAGGCTTCCGTGCGGCTCTGACTTCGCTCGTCAATCGTTACGCACGTGAGAAGAACATCCTCAAAGACAAGGATGAGAACCTCTCCGGCGACGACGTGCGCGAAGGCCTGACCGCAGTGGTGTCGGTGAAGCTCACCACCCCGCAGTTCGAAGGCCAGACCAAGACCAAGCTCGGCAATTCCGAAGCGAAAACCTTCGTGCAGCGCGTGATGACCGACAAGCTCGGCGACTGGTTCGATTCGCATCCTAGCGAAGCCAAGAACATCATCCAGAAGGCCATTGAAGCCTCCCGTGCGCGTCTTGCAGCCAAGAAGGCACGTGAGAATACCCGCCGCAAGTCAATCTTCGAATCCGCGGGCATGCCAGACAAACTGAAGGATTGCCAGTCCAACAATCCTGAAGAATGCGAACTGTTCATCGTGGAGGGTGACTCCGCAGGCGGCTCCGCAATTCAGGGACGCAACCCGATCACGCAGGCCATTCTGCCGCTGCGAGGCAAAATCCTCAACACCGAGCGTGCAAGCCTTGACCGCATGATGAAGTCCGAAACCATCGAATCGCTGATCACCGCGGTCGGCGGCGGTTACGGCGAGGATTTCGACCTGAACAAAGTCCGCTATCACAAGGTCATCATCATGGCCGATGCTGATGTGGACGGCGCGCATATCGCAACCCTGAATCTGACGCTGTTCTTCCGCTACATGCGCCCGATGATTACCGCTGGTTACGTGTATGTGGCCATGCCGCCGCTGTACCGACTCAAGTGGACCAAAGGCGCGCACGACTTCGTGTACACCGACGCCGAACGCGACCGCGTGCTCGCCGAAGGCAAGGCCGCCGGCCGTCAGTTGCCGAAGGGCGAAGGCATCCAGCGTTACAAGGGTCTGGGTGAAATGAGCTACCAGGAACTGTGGGAAACCACCATGGATCCTGACCACCGCATTCTGAAGCAGGTGCAAATCGAAGACGCGGCTGCAGCCGACGAAACCTTCTCCATGCTCATGGGCGACGAAGTCGAACCTCGCCGTCTGTTCATCCAGCGCAACGCACGCAATGTCAGCTGGATCGACGCGTAGGGATTTCAAGGACTTCAGGCAAGGTTTCATAAGGATTTAGAAGGACTTAGAAGTTGGCAGACGAAAACAACAGCAACGAAGACGGCCAGTTCGTGCCTGATGGCTCCATGGAGCCGTTGAGCCCGCAGGAGGCCGACAACACCGATTACGGCCTGATGGTGGGCGAACGCATCCAGAAGAAGGATCTGCAGCAGGAAATGCGCGATTCCTACCTGGCATACGCCATGTCCGTGATCGTGGACCGTGCGCTCCCGGACGTACGCGACGGCATGAAGCCGGTGCATCGCCGTGTGATCTACGCGATGTACGACGGCGGCTACCGCCCCGACCGTGGTTACTCCAAGTGCGCCCGCGTGGTCGGCGAGGTCATGGGTAAATACCATCCGCACGGCGATTCCGCGATCTACGACACGTTGGTGCGTATGGCACAGTCGTGGTCGATGCGTTACACGCTGGTCGACGGCCAAGGCAACTTCGGCTCCCCCGGTGACGATCCGGCCGCAGCAATGCGTTACACCGAATGCCGTATGGCTCCGCTCGCCATGGAAATGGTGCGCGACATCGACAAAGACACCGTCGATTTCCTGCCGAACTACGATGGCAAGACGCAGGAGCCGACCGTGCTTCCGGCACGATTCCCGAACCTGTTGTGCAATGGTTCGTCTGGTATCGCCGTGGGTATGGCCACCAACATTCCTCCGCACAACATGCGTGAAGTGGCCGAAGGCGTGCATTGGGCGCTTGACCACCCGGACGCAAGCCGCGAAGAGCTGCTCGAAAACCTGATCCGCATCATCAAGGGGCCGGACTTCCCTACTGGCGCAACGATTCTCGGACATAAGGGCATTGAACAGGCCTACCGTACCGGCCGTGGTTTGATCACCATGCGCGCGGTTGTGAACACCGAAGAGATCAAGGGCCGTATGTGCCTCGTGATCACCGAACTGCCGTATCAGGTGAACCCGGACCGACTGGTCGTTTCCATCCGCGAAGCGGTGCGTGACGGCAAGATTCAGGGCATCGCCGACATGCGTGACGAAACCTCCGGCCGTACCGGACAGCGTCTCGTGCTCGTGCTCAAGCGCGACGCCGTGCCGAAGGTTGTGCTCAACAACCTGTACAAGCATTCCCAGCTGCAGCAGACCTTCGGTGCCAACATGCTGGCACTGGTCGATGGAGTGCCACGTACGCTGTCTCTGGACGCGTTCATCCGCCATTGGGTGGGCCACCAGCTGGAAGTCATCGCACGCCGTACCGCCTACCTCAAGCGTGAGGCGGAAGAGCGCGACCACATTCTGCAGGGCTACCTGAAGGCTCTTGACATGATCGACGAGGTCATCGCGCTTATTCGTGCGTCCGAATCTGCGGAAGTCGCACGTACGGGCCTTATGGACCTGCTGGACGTGGACGAAGTGCAGGCCGACGCCATTCTGGCCATGCAGCTGCGCCGACTGGCCGCATTGGAACGCCAGAAGATTCTCGACGAACATAACGAGCTGATGCGTCGTATCGCCGACTACAACGACATTCTCGCCAAGCCGGAGCGTCAACGCAAGATCGTGGGCGACGAGCTTGACGAAATCGTGTCCAAGTATGGCGACGAACGTCGAACCAAGATCCTGCCGTACTCCGGTGAAATGAACGTCGAAGATCTGATTGCGGAAGAAAACGTGGTCGTGACCGTCACTCACTCCGGTTTCATCAAGCGCACCAAGGCTGACGAATACCGTGCGCAGCACCGTGGCGGAAAGGGCATCAAGGGCGCCAAGCTGCGTGAGGACGACGTGGTCGACCACTTCTTCCTGACAAGCACGCACAACTGGCTGCTGTTCTTCACCAACAAGGGACGCGTGTACCGTTTGAAGGCTTACGAGCTTCCGGAAGGATCGCGCGATTCCAAGGGACAGCATGTGGCCAACCTACTGCAGTTCGGCCCTGACGAGACGATCCAAACCGTGCTGTCGATTCCGAACTACGAGGTGGCCAAGTACTTGGTGCTCGCCACTCGTTCCGGCAAGGTCAAGAAGACCGCGCTTGCCGAATACGATTCCCCGCGTCAGGGCGGCCTGATCGCAGTGCGTCTCATGGCTGACGAAAACGGCGAGAACGCCGACGAGCTGATCGGTGCCGCACTGTGCAATGCCGAGGATGACATCATTCTCGTGTCGAAGCTGGGCATGAGCCTGAAGTTCCAGGCCAACGACGAGCAACTGCGCCCGATGGGACGCCAGACTGCCGGCGTGCAGGGCATGAAGTTCCGCGAAGGCGACGAACTGCTGGACATGGACGTGGTCTGGGGTGATTCCGACAAGGATCTGTTCGTGGTCACCAACGAAGGCTTCGCCAAGCGCACCGCCATCAGCGAATACCGACTGCAGGGCCGTAATGGCTTCGGTGTCAAGGCCGTGCAGCTCGCCGAAGGCCGTGGTTCCCTCGTGGGTGCGGTGATCGTTGAGGAAGATGACCAGATCATGGCCATCATGAAGTCCGGCAAGGTCATCCGTTCCAACGTCGACGAGGTCAAGCGCACTGGACGTACCACCCAGGGCGTGACGTTCGCCAAGCCTGACAAGAACGACGAGATCATCTCCATCGCGCGTAACGAGGAAAAGGACGACGACGAATCCGCGGAAAACGCGACCGTGAACGAGGATACTGCACAATCGTCTGAATCCGCCGTTGAAGCCCCTGCTGAAACCAACGCCAAATCCGGCGATGGCGAGAATGTAGAGGCCTGACCGCAGCACGGGCAATCGTCTGTGAAAACTGGTAGCCTCAGCTAAGAACTGGGCACAATCTTGCAAGGAGCAACGATGAGCGAGAACAACGAAGGACAGCAAATGCCAGAGGTTGGGCATGCCCCGCGCGTGGCACGTTCCGCTTCCAGCCAGCCGCTGATTGGTGAGGATCAGGTTCAGGCACATGAGGGTGCCTCCTCCCCCGCTTCCGGTGGTGTGAAGGTTCGCGAGAAGCGTCGTGGCGGCGCTCCGCGCGCGCGCCGTATGAGCCTGTCTCTGACGCGTATCGACGCATGGTCGGCCGCCAAGGTGGCGTTCATGCTTTCCATCGCTGGGGGAATTATTCAGATCGTTGCGGTAGCTATTCTGTGGGGCATGCTGAACATGGTTGGCGTGTTTGACCAGGTTACGCAGATCGTGTCTTCCACGGGCTTGGATGCCGGCGGATTCGACCTGACGAACGTGTTTTCACTGAGCACCGTGCTGAGCACCGCCACCATCTTCTCCATTGTGGAAGTGGTGCTGATCACTGTGCTTGTGGTGATTCTCACGCTGCTGTACAACGTGGTGAGCACCCTCGTCGGCGGTATCCACGTCACACTCGGAGATGATTAACAGCCCTGTGGGCTGTTAATGGCAGCGAGCAGCGATAGCGTCGCGAGCGTCGCATGTGATGCTGGAACAGCCCTGTGGGCTGTTAATAGCAGCGAGCAGCGGTAGCGAACTCAAACGCAACAAGGCGGCCTGCATTGTGATTCCAATCACGGCACAGGCCGCCTTCGTATTTTTTTAGACCAGTCTGTCTCTTACCGCACTCCAACCCCTATCTGCCCCCGCCCGCAATCTGCCCATATCTTTCAGATATAACTGCAACTAGATTAGGTGCGTGGAAATACATTGAGGGTCTGCCTGGAATGAAACCAGACAGACCCTCAATGTCTTCTCGATAAGTCGGCCGTATTGGCTAAATCGGTTAGATTAGCTAGATCAGAGCACGCCCTGAGCGACCATGGCGTTGGCGACCTTCACGAAGCCGGCTGCGTTGGCGCCGAGCATCAGATCACCCTCGTGGCCGTATTCCTTGGCGGCTTCCAAGGAGTTGGCGACGATGTTCTCCATGATGGACTTGAGCTTGCCGTCAACCTCTTCGAAAGTCCAGGAAAGGCGGTAGGAGTTCTGGCTCATCTCAAGGCCGGAAACTGCCACGCCACCCGCGTTCGCGGCCTTAGCGGGGCCGTAGAGCACGTTGTTGGACTGGTAGACGGCGATTGCCTCCGGAGTGGACGGCATGTTGGCGCCTTCGCATACCACAGTGCAGCCGTTGGCGACGAGAGCCTTGGCGGACTCCTCATCGATCTCGTTCTGGGTGGCGCACGGCAGGGCGATGTCGCACGGAACCGTCCACACGCCCTTGCAGCCCTCGTGATACTCGGAGCCCGGCACGCGCTCCGCATATTCCTTGATGCGGCCGCGATGGCCCAGCTTGATGTCCTTGACCACGTCAAGCTGAATGCCGTTCGGATCGTAGATGTATCCATTGGAATCGGAGGCGGTCACAACCTTCGCGCCGAGGGCCTGAGCCTTCTCGGTGGCGAAGATGGCCACGTTGCCGGAGCCGGAAATGACCACGGTCTTGCCTTCGAAGGAGTCATTGCGCAGCACGCGCATTGCCTCGGCAGTGTAGTAGCACAGGCCGTAACCGGTGGCCTCGGTGCGAGCCAGGGAACCGCCGAACTCGAGGCCCTTGCCGGTCAGTACGCCGGAATACTCGTCACGAATGCGCTTGTACTGGCCGAACAGGTAGCCGATCTCGCGACCGCCCACGTTGATGTCGCCGGCCGGAACGTCGGTGAACTGGCCGATATGACGGCACAGTTCCGTCATGAAAGCCTGACAGAAACGCATGACTTCAGCGTCGGACTTGCCCTTCGGATCGAAGTCGGAGCCGCCCTTGCCGCCGCCCATCGGCAGGCTGGTCAGGGAGTTCTTCAGAATCTGCTCAAAGCCGAGGAACTTGATGACACCCTCGTTCACGCTCGGGTGGAAGCGCAAGCCGCCCTTGTACGGGCCGATTGCAGAGTTGAACTGGATGCGGTAACCGCGGTTGACCTGCACCTTGCCCTCATCGTCGGTCCATGCGACGCGGAACTTCACCACGCGTTCCGGCTCGACGATGCGTTCGAGCACGCCCGCTTTCTCATATTCCGGATGCTTCGCGACCACCGGTTCGAGGCTTTCGAAAACCTCGCGAACGGCCTGCAGGAACTCCGGCTGGTCGCCGTCGCGCTTTTCCACCTGCGCGTACACGCGCTTGACGTACTCATCAGTGAGCATATTCTTCCCCTTCGGGATAGTTGGTTACCAATAGACGGTCTCATTCTATGTGTACGAATATGGACGGCACAAGACCTTGTTCAGGATTTGGAGACGCTTTTTTACGAGCGCTGGTTCCGAACTTGCTTCTTTTTACGGGATTGCCATGCCTTGCGTTGACTATAGGATGGAAATGCGGAAAGCGTGGGAGAGAGTACGTTCGCAACAGCATCTCACAGTCTCACATAATGGGAGAATCATCATGATTGAAGGATTCAAGAAATTCATTGCACGCGGCAACATGATCGACATGGCGGTCGGTGTTGTCATGGGCGGTGCCGTCACCACAGTGGTTAATTCGATCGTCAACAATGTGATTAATCCGTTCATCGCCATGATTTTCGGCAAACCGAATATGGATGGTCTGCTGGCAATCACATTCAATAATGCGACGGTTTCGTTCGGCGCGGTACTTGGTGCGATATTGAATTTTCTGATCATCGCGGCGGCCGTGTATTTCTGCATTCTCGTACCGATTAACAAATTCCGTGACGTGACCGAGGCGTTGCTCGCCAAAACCAAGCTTGCGGAAGAGCGGAGCAAAGCCGAGGAGGAGGCCATCAAAGAGCCGGAAATCTCCACCGAAGAGCAGACGATCCTGCTGTTGCAGCAAATCCGCGACGAACTTGCCAAACGGAATGCATAGGGTGCACAGAACGTGCCGAACGATTCTGTCACTGTTGCCGACGTGGTCGCAATGCAGTAGTCATCGCCAGCAATCGTAATAATCAATAATCCAAGGCCGTTTCAAGCGGTGACGCAAGTCCCGCCTGAAACGGCCTTTCGTAATGGTCTTTCAGCGGGTGGAGGAATTGGGATGCGGATGCGGGTATGAAAAAAGGGTTTCCGGAAATCATCGGAAACCCTATCTGTGGAGCTAAGGGGACTCCCGCCGTATGTTGGGATTCCGCCGTTTTTCCGGTGTGTCGTAACGTCGGGTACCAACTCGGGTACCTTACGGGGCTTTTTTCTCGCTTCTTTTCAAGAGAAGTTCCTAAAGGAGACTAAATGACTATCACCAAGTGTTTCCATGAGAATCCCCGCCCAAGGTTACAGACCCGTCCGCATTGATATTGTCCTTGGTAATTGGGCGGAATCCTCCTCCCATAGAATCCTTAGCATTCTTCCAATCCCAAGTGCCACCATTTGACGTTCCACCGCTGACAGAGCCTCCTGAAGGTGAGCCAGTGTTCGAATACGATGGGGCGGACTGGCTCGTCCTTCCGGAATACGAGCCGCCTACGTTCGGATATGCGTAACCGGAATAACCGCCTGACGGGGTGCCTACAGACTGGGCCTGAGCCTGAGCCTGAGCCTGTTGCGCCTGTTCCTGAGCTTGCTTCTGCGCGTCGGCCTGAGCCTTGGCGTTCTTGGAATCGTTCACGGACTTCACGGCCTTGGAGAGCGTGTCATTGGAGGCGGTCAACGATTTCACGTCGGCCTTCTTGTCGCTACTGGTCTTCTTGGCGTTGTCGATGGCGGTTTTCAGGCTTTCACGGGTCTTGTTGTCCTGCACCTTGCCTTCGGAATCCTTGTACAGGTTTTCCGCGTCGGTAATGGTCTTGTCGAGAGCATCCTTCGCATCCTTGACCTGCTTGGCGGTCTTGGACGCCTCCACCTTGCCCATGGCCTTGCCGATGGCGTTGATGGAATCGTTGGCTTCGGTCATGTCATTGGAGACGATGGTTTTGGCTTTGGATACGCTCCACAGATTCCACTTGGCGGCATGCGATGATGCGGGAACGCCCTTCCGGGATTCCCCAACCTTAAGGCTCTTGCTCAACGAGTCCAATACGGCCTTGTCGAGCACGTCCGTCTCCTTCGTGGCTTTGACAAGGGATTGCGCTTCCGCAATCTTCTTCGCAAGCTTCGAATCAGACTCCTTGGCCGACTCAACCCGAGACTCGTAGGAGTCATACGCACTGTTCGACGCATACGCGTAGCCACCAACACCGGCGAGGATGACGGCGGCGGTGATGGCAGTGATGATGGCGATGGTCTTTCCGATGGCCTTCCTGCCGTTTCCCTTGTCCCCGGCGTCTTGGTCTTTTCCCATTTTTACTCCTTAATCTCCTGTGTTCGATTTTTCCAAGATGAACGTGTTCTCTCAATTGTTTTTCACGTCTTTTTTACATTCTTTTTTCGATTTTTTACATTTTGGTCACATTCATGTTTTTTGTGAAGAGGGTGTGAAGATGTGTTTTTTCCTGTTTTGGCTATTTTCCGCCGTTTTCTTGTGTGGACAATTCCAGTATGACGTTAGTAATCGTTGGAATTCCAACGTTTTCGTGTTTTCGACTGTTTTTGTGTGGACAATCCCAGTATGTGTTATACTAACAAAAGCTATTTCTGTACCTCCAAGCGTGTGAGCTATTCTATAAGTGTCCCTGATGGACGGTCAACCGTTCAGACGGCGACACTGAACCGCCAAGGTTACCTCGGCGGATTTTGAGAACTAAATAGAGGTAGCTCAGATTCCAAGGAGGAATCAACATGGCATTTGCCAGTAAATTTGCCGATTTCCGCAGAATTCCCATCGCTCAGACGGCGATTTCGAGCAAGATGCTCGCGGTCGGCGTTGATGCGGACCCGGTGGAAAACTACGACGAGGATACCAAGGTTCATTCCGAGAGGGTGAACGACAAGGGAGAGCACCAATGGAACCTTCGAATTTATGCGAAGCCTCTAGCGGGTGACGCGGAAACTCTTCCCGACATTATTAATGTCAAAATCTGGGCAAAAACCCGTCCAGTCATTAAGGAAGACGCTCCGATTGTTTTCACCGATTTCGCGATGCGGCCGTGGGTGACCAATAAGCACGGCAAGGTTAATTCCGGCTTGAGTTTTTCCGCGAGTGGTTTCCGGCAGGACTGATATGAAACAGCCGATGGTATCGCGCACCGTCCTTATGCCTATCGAACTCTATAGGCGTATCGACACTTACGCGAAAACACACGATATTTCATGGTCGGGAGCCGTCCGCCGATTGACGGAGGCTCAGTTGCCGGTGGAGGAAGCATTTCCTTTTGAAGGTATTCCATTCGATGCCTGAGAACCGTTGGAAAATTCTTCTCGCTGTTAACGCCGGTGTGGCCTTGCTTCTGATTGGTTTTGCTGTCGAAATCGTGGCTAGTTCGTCTAGCTCGACCGTTTACAGTACAGACCCGGCGCAATGCCCGACGGACGCGACTTTCTGTGAGTCCGTCAACGTTTGGCGTCGTTCGGACGCGGCTGATATGAGTCAGCCAAACGCTTCTGAAAACAAATCAAGCGCCCTGTTGGACGCCTGATTGCTCTTTAGTATCCATCCTGCGGGGGTGGGAGCTTGCACCTCCTACCTCCGCTTTTTCATATCTGAAAGGAAAGATAATGGAAATTCTAACATTAATTTTGAAAATTGCTGCGGTGTTGGGATTGTTCACACTGCTCTTCCTGCCGCTCGCAAAGGTTACGGCGTGGGATGACGATAGCTGGTATGTCCGGTTCGTTGTTTCGGCGTTGGCTACGACGGCTTGGATTGGTCTGCTGGTGTTTGTTCCCGGTGCGATTATCGCGTGTGCCGTGTTTTGGGCTATTTTGCTGCTCTGCTCGGTTCATGTGCCGTCGCTTCGCAATCTCCTGCCGTTCTGGCGTTGGGCACTGGCCTTGCGCCATCGCATCAAGGGCGATTCCCCCGTGTTCATTGTTGAGCGTGTGCTTGGCTTGCGTCCGATTGAGGACGCGCCCACGGAATTCAAGGGTGTACGCGACTATCTCGCGGCCTATCGTTCCTACGACGAATCTGGCGAAGCGTTACTGGAGTTCTCTTGTGGAATTTCCGGCGTGACCGACGAGTTTGTGGAGAAAAAGGCCACGGAAGGCTTGGGTGCGATGGGTGCGGAATCGTACAAGGTTGAGCACCTCGGCCCCGGCCACTGGTTGCTGCATTTCTGGAAGACGGAACCGAAGAACCCCTTGGATGATGCCATCGAGATTAAGGCTTCCGATTTGTCTGATTGGGACGGCAAGACCGTCACCTATGGTCTCACTGAGGCTGGGGAACCTGCTCGGCTCTCCTACGCTCAAACGTCGGGTATCGTCGTTGGTGGCGTCCCGGGAGCCGGTAAGTCGGCTGGTGCCACGCTGTTGACGTTCCCTCTCTTGGCCTCGCCGAAGGCTAGTGTTGCGATTTTCGACGGTAAAGGTGGCATGGATTGGAGTTGGGCGGAACGTTCGGCTTCGCTGTTCAATAATGATTGCGACTTGGATTTAGAGACGGCGACGGAACAGTTGGAAACGCTCGCCCAGCGGTGCGTTGAAGACCTGAAATCCCATCCGTGGTCGGATGATGACCCGGACTTCTGGCATTCGGGAGCAAGTGCCCTGCACCCGTTCCATCTGGTTGTCATTGATGAATGCCAGACCTTGTTTGACACCACCGGCAGGTCGAAGGAAGACAAGGCTCTGGTGGAACGCTGCAAGCGTGCTGTTGCGACAATCGTCCGCAAGGGTCGTTCTGCGGGCTGGTGCGTAATGCTTTTGACGCAGAAACCGACTGCCGACTCCATTCCGACGAACATCCGCGACAACTGTGTGGTCAGGTTTGCCCTGCGAGTCACCACGAGGGAGGCCGCTGAAGCAGTGCTCGGCAGTATTCCCGACGGCGACCCGAAGCCTACCGAAATTCCGGCTCCCCGTCGCGGTGGTGCCGTGGTTCAAGGTGAGGATGGGCACACGCAATCCGTCCGCTTTGCCTATCTGCCGGTCACGGAGGCCGCGAAAGCGTTGGATTCCAACACGCTCGAAACCGTCGTGCACGGCTTGGAAGAGTAGGAATTAACACCCTGAGGGGGACGGGAGACCGTCCCCCTTTTTCGTATTAGAAAGACGTGGGGGTGTGCCGTGGAGATGATGCAGAGCCGTACAGACTCCCCCACAGTGGTTGGTGCGGGCGGCGTGTGCCGGACGCGCGGACGCCTTCGGAAACGTAGCCAAAGGAAGCCGGAGCGACGGAGCGAAGCGAATAGCCGGTAGCGGGTGAAGCCGAAAGCGACGGAGCGTAGCAGCAAGCGGAGCGACGGAGCGGACGGCGAACATGAGCGGACGGCGTATGTGAGCGAAGCGAAGACGCGGAAGGCTGACGACGCGACGGCTCCGACGGCGGACGCAAAGGACAGAAAGAGCTGGCTGGGACCCGAGCCGAGGAGGAATCGAGCGGTGGTTAACTGCACTCTCTCCTTTTTAATAACTGGTCGCATATTTTCTTCAAAAACTTTCAATAACTGGTCGCATATTTTCTTCAAAAACTTTCAATCGAACAAATGGGGAGGAATCCCCGAACACCAAAGGAGGTGGTCAATATGCCGACGATTACAATTCGAGCGCACGGTGTGAGTGCGACGCGGAATCAAACGGTGGTGAATCCCGTCACGGGCGAAATCGTCAAATTGGCGGACTTCCAGCCGCCTGAAAGAACGGCGACAAAAGGTTGGACGCCGAACGTCGCGCGTCGGAATGAACAGAGACTCCAGCAAATCGACTTCGACGGAATCGAGGGCGTCCCGGCCTTCGTAACGTTGACTATGCCGAGTCAGCAGATGGGTGACGTGTCCGCGTCCATGTTCCACGGCTGGCTCAAACGGTGGCTCCAGTACATGAAGCGGCATGGCCTGACCCACTACTACTGGATACTCGAATTTCAGGCATCGGGTAATCCCCATTTGCACGTACTGGTTTGGCTTGACCATGATTGTGACCCGTTGGAGCAGTACCGTGCTCTTAGGTCGTGGGTCGGAATTTTGAACAAATCGGGTGTGGGTGCGCGAATCCAAGGGCAGATTTGGGAGCCTATCGACGTGGGTGGCATGATTACCGTGGACGGCGAGAGGGTTCCGGCCCATCCTGAACGGGTTTTGATGTACCTCGCGAAGCATGCAGCGAGGGGTGTGGCTCACTATCAGCGGCAGATTGAGAATATGCCTGATGACTGGCAATACAGGAGTGGCCGTGTGTGGGGGCATGACCGTGGTTTGCCCCTGCGCGAACAGCAGGATTTCGAGACGGATTATTCCACTTTTTGGACGTTCCGGCGTCTGGTGCGTCGGTGGCGTCTTGCCGAGGCTCGGGCCATTAAAGACCCCGAACGGAGACGGACGGCCATCCTACAGGCTAGGGGCATGTTGAAGTGCGGTAGACCGGATGTTTCGCCCTACCGTGGGGTTTCGGCTTGGCTTCCGGCGTCTGTGGCGTCCCAGCTTTTGGACGCGGCGGCGAACATGGGAGGTGAGAATGAGGAAGACTGAACTTCCGGCACTGATGACCATCGCGGATACGATGGCGTACCTTCACTGCTCCCGCCAGCATGTTTACGATTTGCTCTCGGAGGGGAGAATCAAAACCTACAAGGTTGGCCGTCGCCGGTACATCGACGCGGACTCGCTCGCTCACCTGTTTTGGTAATTAAGGGCATCTAGCTTGGCTTCTAGGTCGGCTAGGTGCCTTTTTGTTTGCCTGATTTCTTCCTCTAGCTCTTCTCTCGTCGGCTCATGTCCCATGAGGGTGTCTTCGATGCCGTTTGCTATTTCCCTCATGCGCTCACTGCCGCTAGCGCGTTGATACCGTTCGATGGAGGTCTGCGCGTCTGCGTGCCGTCCATACTGCATTGTGTCCTTCAAGCTCGCTCCGGTGGCTACGGCTGCGGTGATGCTCGTTGCTCTGAGAGTGTGGAAGTGTAAGTCAGGCCGTCCGGCCTTGGTCTTGGCCTCGTTGAAGTGGTCTCGCAAGCGGTTGGGCGTGATGTGTGTGCCGTCGGCGCATGTGACGATGAAATCCGTTGGACGTTTTCCCCTGCACGCTTCGTCTATGAGTTTGGCTAACTGCGGGGGCACTGGCTGTGTCGTGTTGGATGCTGCCGTTTTGGTGGCTTTTAGCCCGCCTTTCCCGTCGTCGGAATGACTGATGCGCAACGTCTGTGTAGTGGGATTCCAGTCTTGCACTTGGAGACTGACCACCTCACCGATGCGTAGGTCGAGGATTGCGCCCAACCACACTGATAATCGTGTTGTTTTGGGCATGTTCGCGTAAATGATTTGAAGCTCTTCCGCCGTTGCTGGCGGGATTTGTGCTTGACGGGATTTTGGAACGGCTGGGGCTTTCATGGTTACGGGCGATTTGTCTACCGCCCCTTCCGCCACGGCTTTGGCGTAGACGGCTTTCAAGAGTTGGAAGGTCTTCTTTCTTGGCGTCGCTCCCCCATTGAAGTTGCCGAGGTCGGACAACCAACGGTTTATGTCTTCCTGCGTGATGCCGGTGAGTGGATATTTCCAAAAAAAGGCTTGCGAGAGGTGGGTCAGGTATTCTCTGTGCTTTCTCTTGCTTCCTGACGCCAGTTCACTGCCGTCTGCGGCGTATTCCAGCCATGTGGGTGCGAACTCGTCCATGACATAATCACAGAATAGTACTCTGCGGCGTTCTATGGCGGTTTTCTGCCGTTTGCGCTCTGTGGGGCTACTCCACTGTTTTATTCCGGCTTTGTCGGCTTCTACGAGGGCTTTTTCGGCGCTCAGCCATGCTTGGGCTGACCGTTCGTCTTTGAACGTTTTTGTGATGACTTCACCCTTGTGGCTGTATTTCGCTCTGTAAGATTTGCGGTCGGCACGATATACGACGCTTCCAAACTTTGTGCTCACGATTCCACTATGACTTGATGGGTGCCCAATTCGGGTACCTCTCCGGGTACCCATTTCGTTGACATTGGCGTACATTTCCGTACATTCTCTGTTTGCGCCGTATGCCTTGAAATCGTTGGAATTCCGCCGTTTTCGCATGAAAAAAGGGCTTCCAGATTGCTCTGAAAACCCTGAAAGTGGAGCTAAGGGGACTCGAACCCCTGACCCTCTCCATGCCATGGAGATGCGCTACCAGCTGCGCCATAGCCCCGTGGAGCTAGCCGGGTTCGAACCGGCGACCCTCTGCTTGCAAAGCAGATGCGCTACCAGCTGCGCTATAGCCCCGTGAGAAAAAAAGAGCGGCTCGCGGCCGCTTCATTTTTCCTGTGGGCCCGGGAGGACTTGAACCTCCGACCTCATCCTTATCAGGGATGCGCTCTAACCACCTGAGCTACGGGCCCGTTCTTGCTGTACTGTTAAGCACAACGAGTTGAAATAATACGTGATAATCAGCGAAAGTCAAAATCCGGCGTGTCGTGGCATAATGCAGGCATGCCAAACAATCATCGCAATGCCAGCAGGGGAGTGCGCAACCGCAATCGCACGCTATCGGAAGAAACTGTGCAAATCGCTGGAATGACGGTGACTATCATGCGTAAGCCCATTAAAAACATGTATCTGCGAATCAAGCCACCGAACGCGCAGATCGTCATCTCCACACCTTCTCGCATGTCCCAAGCGGCAATCGCACGATTCGTGACGGAACGCAAATCATGGATCGAACAAGCGCAACGAGCCATGCTGCAAGCCAGAGATCAGCAGATCCATGAAGGAAACAATCCTAATGATCCGCATTCTTTCACATGGAACGACGCAACCAGAAAGCGAGCGGTGCAGACCATCAATGCGCAACTACCGGTGCTGCTTGCGAAATGGTCGCCGATTATCGGGCGCGAGCCAACGCATGTCACACTGCGCGTCATGACGTCGCGATGGGGGTCATGCACGCCGAAAACCGGCCGCATCCGCCTCAACCTACAACTCGGTCTTATGGACCCCAGATTCCTGGAATACGTGCTTGTGCACGAAATGACGCACCTGTGGGAAAACGGGCACGGAGAGGGCTTTCAGCGGCGTATGAGCGCATATTTGCCGCAATGGAGGCAATTACGGCGGGAGTTGAACCGTCACGTTGTACTGTGACGCTCGCGATGTTGTTGCGTTGCCTGCGATGTTGAAATACTTGCGATATTATGCCACTGCCGTCACATTGCGCGGATTGCCATGACTTGCCACGGCTTGCGAACGTTTGATAACGACGTATAGGTGATTCGTATAGCTTTTCCGTTCATAAGATGTTCCAAACGCTTAACATTCGCGAATTGCAAGCCTACAATCATGGCGGCTGAGATGTTTGCGTGCAAACAGTTCACGCAGAAAGATCAAACAAGTGAGGAAGGGAGCGATTATGGCTGTATTGAGAAAAGTCGGCATTATCGGAATCGGACACGTGGGCGCGCATGTTGCAAATGCCGTGCTTTCCGCAGGACTGGCTGAAGAACTGAAACTGTGCGACATCAACGAGCAAAAAGTAGTCAGCGAATGTCAGGATTTAAGCGACACGTTGAGTTTCTACCCGCATAACTGCGTGATCGGCAACTACGGTACGCAATACGAGCAGCTGGCTGACTGCGACGTGGTAATCAACGCTGCCGGTGACGTGAAAACCAGCGCCAAAGATCGTGATGGCGAACTGTTCGTTACCACCGACATTGCACGCACTTGGATCTCCCGACTGTTCAACGCAGGCTTCCACGGTGTGATCATCACCATCTCAAATCCGTGCGATGTGGTCGCAACCGAAATCTGGCACATCACCGGCTACGATCCGCGCAAAATCATTGGCACCGGAACCGCGTTGGATTCCGCACGACTGCGCAACGCCATCGCGAAACGCGTCAACGTGGATCAGAAATCAATCGGCGCATACATGCTGGGGGAGCATGGCAATTCACAGTTCGCCTACTGGTCGAACGTGAACATCGCAGGCAAGCCGCTCACCCAACTCGCACAAGACAATCCGCAACGATTCACCCTTGACGAGGACGAAACCGAGCAGGATGCCCGTCGAGGCGGATACCGCGTGTACGCCGGCAAAGAGTGCACGGAATACGCCATTGCAGCCACCGCGGCACGCCTTACGCAAGCCGTGCTCTGCGACGAACACTATGCGGCCGCCTGTTCCACGCTGCTTACCGGCGAACAAGGCGAAAGCGGCAATTACGCCAGCCTGCCGTGCATCGTCGGCGCGAACGGCGTCGAAGAAGTCCTCAATCCTACACTCACCGAAAGCGAACAGGCCAAATTCCACGCGTCCTGCGAGCATATCCGCGCCAATATCGCGCAGCTTGCATGGTGGAATGACGAATGCCATCCCACACTGCGTAGCTGAATCTATGATTAAATCTGCGGCTGAATCTGTAGTAAATCAACAGATTTAATAACATGACAAACGTAATAAACAGACTTGCGATTACTGATGTTGATCGTATGAAAAATCAACATTTACATAATCGCAAGTCTGTTTTTATTTTGATTTATCTCAAATTATTTCGATTAATTTCAGATCATTTTGCAATCTTTGCGGATTTCGCATTATCACCATCAACCATGTGCTTGCGGATTTCCAACGTTTCGATACGGCGTCCGTCCACTTGCGTGACAGTCATGTCGTAACCGTCGTCGGAAGGCAACGTATCGCCGACTTCGCCCATCTTGCCAGTGTGCGCCAGGAAATAGCCGGCAACCGTCTCATACGGGCCATCCTCAAGCTCAATACCGGTCAAATCAGCGAAATCCTCAATCGTCATACCACCTTCGATAGTGGCGACGCCATTGACGAACGCGGTACGCTCCGTGCGCTCGCCGCCTTTTTCCTCCGGCAGATCGTATTCGTCGCGAATGTCGCCGACCAGCTCCTCCGTCATATCCTCCAACGTGACGATGCCGTCGGTACCGCCATATTCGTCGATGACCACTGCCAGATGAATGCCACGCTTACGCAGCAATTCAAGGCTTGGCAGCAGCTTCGACGTGCCCGGCAGCGAAATGCCTTCGCGCGTCACGTCGGCGACCGTCTTCGCCTCGGGATCGCGAATGTCGAGCAAATCGCGCACGTGCACAAAGCCGAGCACGTCATCGAAATCCTTGCCGGTCACCGGATAACGGGAGTATGGCATTTCGCGCACGTACGCGGCCGCATCCCCGATCGGCATGGCACCATCCAGAAATACCACGTCGGCGCGTGGGCGCATCACTTCCGCCACAATCGTTTCGGACGCGTCGAACACGTCATCGAGAATCGTACGCTCGTCCTTGCTTAAGTTCGTATTGGTGTTGACGAGTACACGTAGCTCCTCGTCGGACACTTCGCTGTCGGTTTCGTTCGGGTCGAAACCAAGCAAGCGCACAATAATGTTCGTATTCTTGCCGATCAGCCAAATAATCGGCTTGCACACCTTCGCAAACACGTGAATCGCAGGCACTACGGCACGCGCGATCTGCTCGTTACGCTGCATCGCGATACGCTTCGGCACCAACTCCGAAATCACGATCGAACAGTACGAAATGATCAACGTCAGCACAATGGTGGTTAGGGGAGCGGCCACGCTCGTTGGCACGCCCCAACTTTCAACAATCGGCACAATGTATGGAGAAATTGACGATTCGCCGAACGATGCGGAAAGAAAACCGCTCAATGTCACGCCAATCTGCACAGTCGACAGAAACGTGTTCGGATCGCGCGCGATCTGTGCGACGCGCTTTCCGCGGGCATCCTCCTGTTCCATCTGGTCGATCTGCGATCCACGCAGGCTGACCAACGCCAGTTCGGTGCCGGCGAAAACCGATCCGAGCAACAGAAAAACGAAAATCAGGAGAATGTTCAAACCTAGAGACATGGTTCCACTCTATCGGGGCGGTATGTCAAAGTGTCTGTATCTCCTGATTTTCTTGGATTTTCTCAATTATTCTTAGATTGCTTAGCTTCGGATTGTTCTTTTTTGGATCTCTGTTTCGCAAATCTCCGTTTTCCGAATTGTAATCCGTTTCAGAAGCTAAGAACCTCGACTTTGCCGGAGTCCAGCTGGTACCTTGCGCCGACGATCATGAGTTTGTCGGATGCCAGCGCCTGCTGGATCGCTTCGGATTGTTCCACCAAGAGTTCGATGGTGCGCGCGATGTGCACGCGTTCGAAATCCTCGCTGGATTCCAATTCCGACTCGTGCGCCTGCCAGATTGAGAAACCGACGGTGCGCATCATGAGCGAATCCGAAGCGCAGATGCGTTCGTCGATGTCGGCAATGCTGTCGGCGGCCATCAGCGAATCCTCGGCATCGGCGGTCAGTTCGTGCAGTAACGCCTCGTAATCCTTGGAAGCTTGCTTGATCGCACCGCAATTCTGGTGGCCGAGCACCACCAGCAAACGTACGCCGAGCACGGTCACCGCGTATTCCAGGGACGCAAGCACGGCTTCGTCGATGATTTGACCGGCCGTGCGAACCGTGAACAGGTCGCCAAGA
>ERZ1106935.316-NODE-316-length-57967-cov-7.591190_pt1 | contig 57967 bp, 56 predicted proteins | sample MGYA00403666_ERZ1106935 | MGnify/ENA primary metagenome ERZ1106935 (study PRJEB35170, sample SAMEA104062452) | human gut metagenome | biome: human gut; feature: human-associated habitat; material: faeces | place: Denmark | collected 2012-11-20 ... | reverse complement strand
TTGTCGATTACATCGACTATTACAACAATCGCCGAATCAAATTAAAACTAAACGGCCTGAGCCCTGTGCAATACAGGATTCAGACCGTTGGGGCCGCTTAATTTGTTTTTTGTCTAACTTTTGGGGTTCATATCAAAAGGGATCGGGAAAAATCGAATGGTTTAATAATACTTCAACCCGTTGCACTGGCCGCGCCAGACGGCGATGGGGTCGATGGGGACGGTGCCGATGCGCATTTCCACAACGGTGGTCTTGCCGCAGGTGGCAAGGGTCTGGCCCTGCTTGACCTGCTGCCCGGCCTTGATGTCAATGTCGCTCAGCCCGTAGAAGATCGTGCGCACGCCCGCGCCGTGGTCGATGACCAACGTAGTTCCGTAGTCGCCGCCCAGGTCCTCGGCCAGGTCGATCTTGCCGCTGGCGGGGGCAATGACCAGCTCACCGCGGGTGGTGGACAAAATTACGTTCGTACTGGTGCGGCCGCCTGCGCCGGTGTTGGTGCTGCGCTCGCTGTAGCGGCGGCCCACATACTCGGTCGCGCCGAAGGTCAGCGTGGTGTTGAGGCGGTTGAGGAACGGCTGCACGAACCCGGCGTCCGCCCAGCTGATGCCGGTGGGCGCTGCGGTGAACAGCTTGCTGACCTTGGTGGGGGCGTCGTCCTGCCCGAGGTAGGGCGTGGCGCGCTGGGACTGCGAGGAGTAATCCTTGTAGCTGAATCCGCCGTCGGTCACTTTCAGGTACAGTGTGGTGGAGTAGCGGCCCACCTGCACGTCGATGGTCTCGGTGCCTAAGGCTGCGTTCCATGGGATGGGCAGGTAGCACACCCAGCCGTTGGAGGATTGGATAAAGCCCTGATTCTTCAGCGTGGTGGTCAGGGTGGGGGCGTCGTTCTCGTAACTGCCGGTCACACGGATGGCGGCTACGCCGCCCTGCTCGATGGTATTCTCGCTTAAATAAACGGACGGCTCGATGGCAATATCGAAGGTGAACAGCCAGGTCTCGGAGCCGGTGATGTCGGCGGCGCCTGCTGCGCGGGAGCCGGTAACGCTGGCCACCAGCTTGGCGGTGTAGGTGCCGGTCTCGTCAAAGCAATAGCCGCTGAACTCCGACAGCGTACCCTCGAACACGGTCTCCTTGTCGGCGTCGGTCACGGTCAGCTGGGTGGCGTAGTTGGTGGAGCTGATCGTAATATCCGGCGACAGCGTGGAGATGGGATCCTCCAGCACAGCGGGGACGGAACTATAGGTTTCGGCGTAGGTACGCTTGAACCAGTTGCCGATGACCGGCACATGCCACTTGTAGGCCGAAGGCTCCAGCGTCTGCCCGGCGAAGGTCACGTGGATGGAAGGCAGCATATCGGGGGTGGCGCTGCGGTACAGGTAGGCCACGCCGATGCCGGCCACTACCAGCACAAACACCACCACCAGCAGCAGCCACCTGGCCATGCCGGTCACGCCGCTGCGCACAACATCCCCCATGGTGGCGGGGGTGTCATCCTCCGCCGCATCGTCGTCGGACGAAGTGTCGGTATCCTCCCCGGCGGGAATATCCATGTTGGCGGTGATCTGCTCCACCGAGAGCTGCACCGTGCGGGTCATGTCCAGCAGGCGCTTTTCATCGATGGGCGGCAGCTCCACGGTCTCCTCGTCGGCCTCAGCGGCATCCAAGGCGGCGTCTTCGTCAGCTGCGGCCTCCTCCGTGGGGGCCTCTGCGGGGGCTTCCTCCTCAGCGGGGGTTTCCTCATCTGCGGGGGCTTCCTCATCGGTGGGGGTGCTGTCCTCAGCAGGCGTTTCCGGCTCTGCTTCGGGTTCGCCTTCTTCGGCGGGGGCTTCCTCGGGTGCTTCCGGCGCTTCCGGCGCTTTGGGGGCGGCATCTGCTGCTTCTTCAACAGGTTCCGCTTCGCTCTCCCCTGCCGGTTCGGCGGGGGCATCCTCGGCAGCGGCCGTAGCGACGGCTTCTTCCGCCGGCGCGGTCTCCGCAGGGGGCGCGACTTCGGGCTGCGGGGCTGCCTGGGGGGCAGTATCCGGCGCGGCCTGGGCCGGGATGTTGTCGTTTTTCTTGCTCATCTGTACTCTTCCCAAAATCCTCTTGGTGTTGCCCCATCGTGGAAAAACAGGCGGCAGCCGGGGCCGGGCTGTACCCAATGAAAAATTTATTCAGACTCGCGGTATTGCAGACCACTGCGGCCCGCCATGGCAGGCTCCGGGTCTACCGATTTGCTGCCGATGCGCAGCTCAAAGATCAGGTCATGGTCGGTGCCCGCCGTGCCTACGGGGGAGCCGGCTTCGATCGTCTGGCCGCGCTGGGCGGTGACGGTCTTTAACCCGAACAGATAGCTTTTCACGCCGCAGCCGTGGTCGATGACCACCGTGCCGCCGGTCAGGGTCAGGGTATCCGCCAGCACGACGGTGCCGCTCTGGGGTGCGGTGATGGTCTCGTTGTCGGGGGCGGAGTAGGTCAGCCCGGTGGACTGGCCGCTGCGCTGGCCGTCCCGCATCTGGATGTCGCCGTAGTGCACGGCAATGGCGCTGCTGCTGGGGGCCACGAACAGCCCGTTCCACAGCTTTTGGCCGGTGCTGTTGGTGTACAGCGGCCAGATGGCGTTGCGGTACTCCTCGGCCCCGCCCACGTCTTCCTCGGCGGGCAGTTCCACCGTCTTGTGCTGGGTGTTGGTCACGGTCAGGGTCAAGTCGCGGGTCAGGCTGCCGCAGGTCAGCTGCAGGGTATGGTCGTCGCCCTCGGCATTATAGGTGATAGGGATATACCCCATGTAGCCGCCGGCGGTGCGGCGGAACCAGACGGTGCCCAGGTCGGTCTCCAGGCTCGGCTCACCATCCAGAATACCGGTGAGATACAGCGCCACCACGCTGCCCTGGGCGGCGCGGTCGCTGCTCAGGGTCACGGTAGGGGCCATCGACATGGTGTACCCGGCGCGGTAGGCGTACCAGCCCTGGGCGTCGGCGGGGGGCTCGTTCTCCTGGTGGTAGGCTTTTACAATAATTTGGTAGTCGCCGTTGGCGGCGTAGGTATAGGTGTTGCAGGTGGAGGCATCGCCGGTCCAGGCCGTGCCGTCGGGCGCGGTGATGGTCACTTCGGCGCGGGTGACCCAATCCGGCAGCACCAGCTGGGGCGCGGTATCGGTAAAGGTGCCCAGCTTTTGCACGGTCAGGTTGGTGGGGCTCTGGTAGTGCTTGCTTACTTTGTCGCCCAGCACGGGGATGGTCCAATCCCACCCGTTGGGGGTGAGGGCGGTGTCCCCGAAGGTGACAGCCTCCTGCGGGAGGTCTTTTTCGCCGGTGCGGCTGTAGAGAAACGCGGCGGTGCCGCCTAAGATCAGCGCGACCATGGCAATGACCATAGCAAGCCAGAGCAGCAGTTTGCGCATAGTTTTCTCCTATAGGCAGTAGCGATGGAAAAGCCGGACGCACAAGGCGGCGCCCGGCTGAGAGACTCAGTTTTTACTCGGCGTCAGCGGCGTCGGATGCGGGCTGGGCGGGGATCTTTTCGTAGACGGTGTCGTCCTGGAAATCGTCATCATCGTCGTAATCGTCACCGTCATCGCTGAACAGCAGGCGCTCGTACTCGTCCAGCTCTTTCTCGCGGTGATAGAGGTAGAGGGCGGCGGCGGTCAGGGCACCGGCAGCAGCAAAGAAAAAGGCCAGCACAGCACCGAACGTGGATTTCTTCATCATGGGGAAAACTCCCTTCCTGGCGGTAAGAATACCGTAGATTCGTAATTTTTTCTTGCAAGCGGTCTGCAGGGCAGATACCGCTATGCCCCTATTATACCCGACCCGGGGCCGGAATACAACACAAGAATTGTAAAATTTGAAAGTTCCTTGGCTGTATCATGTACGCTTTAGCGGTTTAAAGAGCCAACTTGACATTCGTGGGAGAATGGGGTTTACTTTACTATAGTAGATTGTTGAAAGCCTCCCTCTGCGAGGGAGGTGGCCCGAAGGGCCGGAGGGAGAGACAATTCCTATATTGCCTGCTAAATCGTAGGATCTCTCCCCCCCACCGCCTATCGGCGGAGCCCCCTCCCAGGGGGCCTTTTGGACCCACGTGTGATATATTATACTTACAAAGGATTGAAAATCTATGCAAAAAGACCTGACCACCGGCAGTGTGTTCAAAAATGTGCTTTATTTCTCGCTGCCCTACCTGCTGTCGTATTTTTTGCAAACGCTGTACGGCATGGCAGACCTGTTCATCATTGGCCAGTTTGAGGGCACGGCCAGCATCACGGCGGTGTCCATCGGCAGCCAGATCATGCACATGATCACGGTCATGCTGGTGGGGCTGGCCATGGGTGTTACCGTGGGCATCGGCCGGGCAGTGGGCGCCCACGATGACCGGGGCGCAGGCGCGGTCATTGGCAACGCGGTCATGCTGTTTCTGGCGGTGTCGGTGGTGCTGGCAGCGGTGCTTACCGCGCTGGTGCAGCCCATTTTAAGCATCATGTCCACCCCGGCCGAGGCTGTGCCCGGCGCGGCGGCTTACCTGACCATCTGCTTCATCGGCATCCCCTGTATTACGGCGTACAATATTATTGCGTCCATCTTCCGCGGGCTGGGCGATTCCCGCAGCCCGATGTACTTTATTGCCGTGGCCTGCGCGGCCAACATCGGGCTGGACTACCTGTTTATGGGGGCACTGCACATGGGCCCCGCCGGTGCGGCGCTGGGTACTACGCTGGCCCAGGGCATCAGCGTCATCGTTTCGCTGGGGGTCATTCTGCGGCGCAAAAGCGGCATCCGGCTGCACAAAAGTGACCTGCGGCCGCAGAAAAATGTCATTGGCCGCATCCTGCGCATCGGCGTGCCGGTGGCCTTGCAGGACGGGCTTATCCAAATCTCGTTTTTGCTCATCACGGTCATTGCCAACCGGCGCGGCCTGACGGACGCCGCCGCTGTGGGCATCGTGGAGAAGATCATCAGCTTCATCTTCCTGGTGCCGTCCTCGATGCTGTCCACGGTGTCGGCGCTGGGGGCCCAGAACGTGGGCGCAGGCAAGCACGACCGCGCCGCCAAGACGCTGTACTATGCTATCGGCATTTCGCTGACGTTCGGGGCCATCGTGGGTGTGCTGGTGCAGTTTATCGCCCCCAATGCCGTGGCTCTGTTTACCAGCGACGCGGCTGTGGCTGTGGCGGGCGGCTGGTACCTGCGCGGGTATATCTGGGACTGCTTCTTTGCGGGTATCCACTTCAGCTTCAGCGGGTATTTCTGCGCTTACGGCCGCAGCGAGCTTTCGTTCCTGCATAACATTTTGGCCATCGTGCTGGTGCGTGTGCCGGGGGCGTACTTTATGTCCAAGCTGTTCCCGGATAATCTGCTGCCCATGGGCCTTGCTACGGCCACCGGCTCGCTGCTGTCGGTGCTGATCTGCCTGCTGGCCTACACGCTGCTAAAACGCAAAGGCGCCTTTGGCGGGAAAGCAGCGTAAACTACTATCATCACTATCATTATCATCATTATCATCATTTGCATCATCACCAGCATAGTTTGCTTATTATCCATATTATCCTTACTATCCAAACTATCCTATCCATCCTACCCATCACAACCATCCTATCCCGCATCATATAGAATTATTATATAATATAACATAAGTTACAATAGGATACTTATGATGCTTAGGATGGATGTGATGGGTAAAGATGGAAAGGATAGTAATGATAGTAATGAAAATGATGAAAATGATGAAAATGATAGTAATGATGGTAATGATAAATAGGATAAATAAGCGAAATAGGATAGTGAATTTATAGTAGGCATATAACTGCAAAAAGCTCCCTCAATACGAGGGAGCCTTTCTGTTTTATTACCGTTTTACATATGCCCCAAACGCGTTGGGCACGGGGTACACCTCGGCCAATTGTTCGGGGGCGGCCCAGACGAAACCGTCGGGCAGTGCGCAGACATCGGCTCGTCCGCGCCAGCCGGAAAGCTGCCACACCCGGTGGGTGAACACATGCTTCGCGGGCGGCAGCGGCTCGGTCAACGTGGCCTGTACGCCCAGCTTCGCCAGCGCGGCGGTCAGCTCGTCCTTGGTCAGCGCCTTTTCCCAGGCGGCGGGCTGCCACAAACCGGCCAGCAGCCCCTTGGCGGGGCGGCGCTGCAAAAGCAGCCCGGCGTCGCTCTCCACCAATGCCACCGTTACAGGCACCGTGGTTTTGGCCTTGGGGGCGGGCTTTACCGGCAACTCCCCTGCCCTGCCGGCGGCGTACCCTAAACAGCGGTCGGCCAGCGGGCAGGCTTCGCAGTGGGGCGTGCCGGGGATGCACACCAGCGCCCCCAGCTCCATCAGCGCTTCGTTGTAAGGGCCGGGCGCGGCCTTGGGCATTTGGTCCAGCACACGCCGGGTAAACAGCCGCTTGGCGGCAGGGGTCATCACGTCGGCGTCATCGTTGTACAGCCGGGCAAACACCCGCAGCACGTTGCCGTCCACGGCGGGCGCCGGGATGCCAAAGGCAATGCTGGCAATGGCCCCGGCGGTGTAATCCCCGATGCCGGGCAGGCTACGCAGGGCGTCGTAATCGGCGGGCAGGTCGCCGCCGTACTGCTCGCAGATGATGCGGGCGGCCTTTTGCATGTTGTTGACGCGGTTGTAGTACCCAAGCCCCTGCCACAGCTTGCGCAGGGCGTCCGGCTCACAGACGGCCAGGTCGGCGGGGGTGGGCAGTGCCGCGATAAAGCGGTTGTAATACGGGATGGCCGCGGCTACGCGGGTCTGTTGGAGCATGATCTCACTGACCCAGATATGGTAGGCAGAAGGCTCCTGTCGAAACGGCAGGAGCCTTTTGTTAGCCTGAAACCATTGCAGCAGCGGTGCAGCAATGGGCTGCATTAAAAACCACCGCAGGTACGGGGGAACGGGATGACATCGCGGATGTTGGGGATGCCGGTGACATACATCAGCAGACGCTCAAAGCCCAGGCCGTAGCCGGCATGCTTTACACTGCCGAAGCGGCGCAGGTCGAGGTACCAATCGTAGTCAGCGGGGTCCATGCCCAGCTCTTTGATGCGGGCGGTCAGCACGTCGAGGCGCTCCTCACGCTGGGAGCCGCCGATCAGCTCGCCGATGCCGGGCACCAGCATATCAGCGGCGGCCACGGTCTTGCCGTCCTCGTTCTGGCGCATGTAGAAGGCCTTGATCTCCTTCGGGTAGTCGGTGACAAAGACCGGCTTCTTGAAGATCTGCTCGGTCAGATAGCGCTCGTGCTCGGTCTGCAGGTCGGTGCCCCACTCGACTTTATACTGGAAGTTATCGTTGTTCTTCTTCAGCAGTTCGATGGCGTCGGTGTAGGTGACGCGGGCAAAGTCAGAACTGGCAACCAGCTCCAGGCGCTCGATCAGGCCCTTGTCAAAGAACTGGTTGAAGAAAGCCAGCTCATCAGGGCAGTTGTCCAGCAGGTAGCGGATGACGTAGCGGGTCATGGCCTCGGCGGTCTCCAGGTAGGTGTTCAGGTCGGCAAAAGCCATCTCCGGCTCGATCATCCAGAACTCGGCCGCATGGCGGGTGTCGTAGCTCTTCTCGGCGCGGAAGGTGGGGCCGAAGGTGTAGACGTTGCCCAGGGCCATGGCCATGGCCTCGGCCTCCAGCTGGCCGGAAACGGTCAGGTTGACGGGACGCTTGAAGAAGTCCTTGGTGTAGTCCACGCCGCCTTCTTCGTTGCGGGGGATGTCGTTGAGGTCGAGGGTGGTCACCTGGAACATCTCGCCGGCACCTTCGCAGTCCGAGCCGGTGAAGATGGGGGTGTGTACGTAGGTGAAGCCGTGCTCATGGAAGAACTGGTGCAGGGCAAAAGCAGCCTGGCCGCGCACACGGAACGCCGCGTTGAAGGTGTTGGTGCGGGGGCGCAGATGGGTCATGGTGCGCAGGTAGTCCATGCTCATCTTCTTTTTCTGCAGCGGGTACTCGGGGCCGCAGGGGCCCAGCACGGTGATGGTGTCGGCATTGATCTCAAAGGGCTGCTTGGCGTTGGGGGTCAGCACCAGGGTGCCGGTGACCTCAAAGCTGGTGTACAGGCCGCACTTGGCGATCTCGGCATAGTTGGCCAGTTTGTCAGCCTGGAAAACAATCTGGACTGGCTTATAGCAGCTGCCGTCGGACAGCGAGATAAAGCCGATATTTTTAGAATCGCGCACAGTTTTGGCCCAGCCGCAGACAGTGACCTTGGTACCATCGGCAGGGGTAGCGGTGTACAGCGATGCAAGTTCCGTTCTCTGCATGGAAATTCCTCTCCTCTATAACAATAATTATATTTATTATAACTAGTGTTGCAGGAAAAGTAAAGAACTGATTTTTACGGCTGCTGCCCGCCCAGCAGCTCCGCCAACGCCAGCGCAGCGAATTCCCCGGCCCGGAGGGCCTCCTCCAGCGTATTTCCATGGCCGCCGATCTCAATCAGCAAACTGCCGGTGGTCAAATCCTGGTTGTAAAACCGGTAGCCGCACAACACCGGCCGCGTCAGGCCGGGAAAGCGGCTCTCCATGGCTTCCTCCCAGGCGGCGGCAAAGCGCAGGTTCAGCCGCCAGTTGGGCAGGCTGATGGTGCTGCCGTTGTCGCACCCGGCAATGATCATCACCTGGGCGGTGCTTGCGCCGTCGATGGTGCACACCGGCTTGACCAGCGTGCCGTCGGCATCCTCGATGGCATCCCGGTGGACGTCCAGCACCACTTTGATCGACGGATACTGCCGCAGATACTCCTGGGCCGTGGCGCGGCTGCGGTCGTAACTCTCGGTGTAGCTGGGGGAATCGTGCAGCGTTTCGTCGTGCAGCGTGTGGATGCCCGCCGCGTTCAGTACCTCGGCCATGCGAGCACCCACGGCGCACATGTTCAGCGCGGTGTTGCGGGTACGGGCGGCAGCACTGCGGTCGTATAGTAAATCGGGCCAGGTCTGGTAGGTCTCGGTGGCGTGGGTGTGCAGGATCAAAACCTGCGGCTCATCGCTGTTTAGCTCCACGGCAAAAGGCAGGTTGGCGGTGGTCACCGCCGCCCGCAGGTCGGCGTCGGCGCAGGCGGTGCTGTTGCGGATGCTGCCCGCCGAAAGTGAGATGCTGCCCTCTCCCCTGCCATGGCGGAACTGCTCGGCCCGGATAAGCCCGGCGTCCTCGATTTGCGGTGCGGTGCTGGGCTGCGGCGTAGGGCTTGGTTCCGGCGTGGGCGAAGCTGTGGGCGTTGGCGCCGGGGCCGGCGCAGGCGTAGGCTGTACCGGTGCCGTTGTGGGTATGGGCTGCGGCCCGGGGCGCGGCAGGGCGCAGGCCACTGCGGCCGCCGGGGACTGCATGGCCAGCAAGGCATGCTGCAAAATAGCCCGCTCCGGCAGGCAGGCCGCTGCCGCCAGCACCGAGGCGCAGGACGCGGCAAACACCACCCCGCCCGCCAGCCAGGCGGCGGCACGGTGCATAAAATCCATGCAGGCACCCCCTTTCCCAACCAATTTATGCGAAAAATCCGATTTTCATGAAGTTTTTTTTGAAAAACACTTGCAAGACCGAAAAAAATGTGGTAGGATAACTTGTACTGTTATGGGGAACCAAGGAGGTGGAACGAATGCCTAACATTAAGTCTCAGAAGGATCGTGTTGTCCAGTCTCAGAAGGAGGCCATGGCCAACAAGGTCGTCAAGTCCAACCTGAAAACAGTGATCAAGAAGGCAGACGCTGCCATCGTCAGCAACGCCGCTGATAAGGACGCTGTTATGAAAGCCGCTGTCTCTGCTATCGACTCTGCCAAGAGCAAGGGTGTCATCCATAAGAACACCGCTGCCCGTAAGGTCAGCCGTCTGGCTAAGCGCGCTAACAAGGCCGCTCAGTAATTGATCGCATGAACAATGCCCGCCGAGAAATCGACGGGCATTTTCATTTTTATATGGAGTTTGTAGTGGATTGTAAGGGCTGATGCAAGCATCAGCCCCTACAGGACGAGATTGTGCCTTCAAAGTGAATCTTTATGTCATCATTTCATCTCAAACAGCGCTTTCTTCTTCATCCAGTAATACACCCCGCCCACGGCGTCGGCCAAAAACCAGCCGATGGGCACGCTCCACCAGATGCCTGTCACCCCAATCGCCGGGATGGCGGACAGCGCATAGGCCAGCACCACGCGGGTGCCCAGGGATACCACCGTCAGCACCACCGACATACCGGGCCGCCCCACAGCGCGGTACAGCCCGTAGAACAGGAACAGACAGCCGATGCCCGCATAGAACGCGCCCTCAATGCGCAGGTAGCGCACGCCCTCGGTGATGACGGCGGTCTCCGAGCCGTCGATAAAAATGCGCATCAGCAGCGCGGCAAACACAAACACCAGTGCGCTGACCGCGATGCTGAACCCGATGGCCGCCGCAAACGCGCCCCGTATCCCCTTGTGGATGCGGTCAGTCTTTTGCGCGCCGTAGTTCTGGGCAATAAAGATGGAGAACGCATTGCCGAAATCCTGCACCGGCAGATAGGCAAAGGCGTCGATTTTGACCGCCGCTGCAAACGCCGCCATGACCACCGTGCCAAAGCTGTTGACCAACCCCTGCACGGCCAGGATGCCCAGGTTCATAATGGATTGCTGGATGCAGGTCAGCGCCGAGAACCCGGCGATCTCCTTCATGCGGTTGGCCTTGAACTTGCTGTGGGCAGCCTGCCGCACCAGCGGGAACCGCACCCAGGTGTACACGGAAATGCCCACGCCGGAGACATACTGCGCAATGACCGTCGCCTCGGCCGCGCCGCCCACGCCGCGCCCCAGCCCGCAGACGAACCACAGGTCCAGCGCGATATTCAGCCCGGCGGACAGCGCCAGAAACAGCAGCGGTACCATCGAGTTGCCCAGCGCCCGCAGCAGAGAGGCAAAGTAGTTGTACAGGAAAATCGCCGCCAGCCCGGCAAACACGATCTTTAAGTAAGTGCGCATCAGCGGCGCAATCTCGGCGGGCAGGCGCAGGAACCAGATAATGCCCTCAAAACCCAGGTACACCGCGCCGGTCAGCACGGCGGTCACAATGGCCAGCAGCACAAAGGCGGCCAAAACACCCTCCCGCAGGCCGGTGTCGTCCTTTTGGCCAAACTTGATGGAAAACACCGTGCCGCTGCCCATGGCCAGCCCCAGCAAAATGGACGTGAGAAAGGTCATCAGCGTAAAGGCCGAGCCGACCGCCGCCAGCGCGTTGGTGCCGATGAACCGCCCGACAACCAACGTATCGGCGATATTATAGCATTGCTGCAGCAGGTCGCCTAAAATCATGGGCACCGCAAACCGCAGCATCGTGGGCATAACAGGCCCCTGGGTAAGTCGCTTTTGCATGGGAGCGGGTTCCTCTTTTCCTATAAATACACTTTTTCCAGTATACCACAAAGCTACATAAAAAGCGAATTTTATTAAGAAAAGCGCCCTGCCTGCCCGGCAGAGCGCCTATAACGGCAAAATTTAAGGCAATACCGCACAATTCTAAGTGCCGATACGGCGAGCGAGGTGCGGCAGCTGCTAAGCCAAAAGCGCAGATAATACTTTGTGTATTATCGAGCATTTTGGCAACGCAGATGCCGTGCCGCACACCGAGCCGCAGCGAGGCGCTTCGGAGCGCAACCGCCGCTTTGCGGCGGCTCTTGGCGCGGAGATCCGCCGAAGCGGTGCTTAAGCCGTAAGGCGGGAATTGTGCGGTGTTGCCTTAATTCTGGTCCCTGCTCTTTCCCACCAGCGCCGCCGCCACGGCAAAAATCAAACTGGCAGCAATCCCCCCGGCGGCAGCGGTCAGCCCGCCGGTAAAGGCACCCGGCAGGCCGCACCGATCCACGGCCTGCACCACGCCTTGCGCCAGCAGATGCCCGAACCCCAGCAGCGGCACACTGGCCCCGGCCCCGGCGAACTCGGCCAGGGGCTTGTACACGCCCACGGCGCTTAACACCACGCCCGCCACCACGTAGCCGGTCAGGATGCGCGCCGGGGTCAGCTTGGTATAATCAATAAACAGCTGGCCGATGACGCAGATCGCGCCGCCCACCACGAACGCCCAAACATAGTTCATACAAGTCCCCCCAACTCCACGCAGTGGGCGATGCCGGGGATGGTCTCGCCCTGCAAAAAGGTCGTCTGGCTCATCAGTGCGCCGGTGGATAAGAACAGCACCCGCTTGAACCGCCCGTCAAACAGCCGGGGCAGCACCCAGGCACACAGCACGGCGGCACTGCACCCGGCCCCGCTGCCGCCCGCCTGCACGTTCTGGCTGTCCACATCGTACAGCAGACAGCCGCAATCGTAGTGGTTGGGCAGGGGCACGCCCTCTTTCTCCATCTGCTCGCATAGCAGATCGCTGCCCACCTGGCCCAGATCGCCGGTAAAGATGGCATCAAAATCCGCAGGGGCCGCGCCGGTGGCGTCAAAATAGCGCAGCAGCGTGCTGGCGGCTGCGGGCATCATGGCGGCGCCCATGTTGTTGATGTCGGTCACGCCGTAATCCTGCACCCGGCCAAAGGTGGCGGACAAAATCTGCACGCCCCCCTGCCCCGGCCCCCGCAGCAGGCAGGCCCCCGCCGCTGTGGCGGTCCACTGGGCCGTGGGGGTGCGCTTGGCGCCGTACTCCAGCGGCGTGCGGAACTGCCGCTCTGCCGCGCAAAAGTGGCTGCTGGTCATGGCCAATATCTGCCGCCCCAACCCGGCAGCCGTAAAGGCGGCCCCCAGGCAAAGCGCCTCGGTCATGGTAGAGCACGCCCCATACAGCCCCGCAAAGGGGGTGGCCAGCGTGCGCAGCGTATAGTTGCTGGCTGTGCACTGGGCCTGCAGGTCGCCTGCAAAGGTCAGGTCTACATCCTTGGCCGCAATGCCCGCCTTGCGCAGGCAGATGCCCGCGGCTTTTTGCTGCAGCATGCTTTCGGCCTGCTCCCAGTTGGCGCAGTTTTCGTCGGCAAAGGCGGCGTCCTGGGTCAGGTAGTCAAAGGCCGAGGCCAGTGGGCCTTCACCCTCCTTTTTGCCGCCCGCGCTGCCCCAGGCAGAGATCACCGGCGGTGCATCAAAAAAGATGACATCCTTGCGTCGTTTCGGCATATCAGCCCACCTTTCCCACCAGCCAGTATACCACGCCCCACACAAAGGACGCCAGCGTGCCAAAGGCAATGACCGGCCCCGCGATGGTAAAAATTTTGGCCCCCACGCCGGTGACCCAGCCCTCGGCCTTGAACTCAATGGCCGGGCTGACGACAGAGTTGGCGAACCCGGTGATGGGCACCAGTGTGCCCGCGCCCGCCTTGGCTGCCAGTTTTTGGTACCACCCTGGCAGGGTGGCCAGCGCCGATAAAAATATGAGCGCAATGCTTGTCAGCGTACCGGCCATTGTTTTGTCGTACCAAAGTAAAAACAGCTGGCGCAGTACTTCACCCAGCAGGCAGATGGCCCCGCCCACAAAAAACGCCCACAGGCAGTCCTGCACAACGGGCGATGGGGGCGAGGCACGGCGTACCATTTTATCATACTCTTTGGGGTCCAGTTTCATCCCGTTTCCACTCCCTTTCGGGGGTAGTATGGGCTTAATTGCCGTAAAATATTACGCTGCCGCGGTAATAAGGCTGGGGCACCATGCGGCTGTACAGGGTTTGCAGCGCGGTATTTAACGTGCCGTCAGGCAACAGTGTCTCGCCGCAGGGCAGCTGCAAAATGCTGTACCGCGCACCGAACACCCGGCTTTCCAGCGCCGTAGCCCGTGCCCCGGCCCGCAGGTAAAACCCGATGCGCCGCCGGGCAATGGCCGCATCCGGGGCTTCGGCGGGGTGCTCGCACTCCAACAGCAGTGCGGCCAGCCGGGGTGCGTAGTGGGCCTGCAGCAGGTGCAGCGCCCGGGTGCCGATGCCGCTGCCCCGCAGGTCGCTGCGCACGGCAAAGTAATCCACCAGCCCGGCCTGCTGCCCCGGCAGTACCACCTGCCAGGCGTAGGCCAGCACGGCCCCGGCGTCATCGGTAAAGGTCAGCGGTTCATACAGGCCGGCGGCCAGCAGTTCTTCCATCGCCGCAAAGGGCTTCAGCTCCCCCGGCGGAAAGTCCCGCGCCATGCGGCTCTCATACAATTGCCTGGCCCCGGCAGCATTCAACAGACGAATTCGCATATCCGTACCCCTTTCTGATTGAATTACAACGCGAAATCTTGTATAATACAAACAAGCATACGTGCAAGTAGGGGCGAATGCTTGCATCCGCCCGCAGGACGATGCGGGCATCGCCCCCTACAGAAGTGAAACATAGAATATAGGAGGCTCTTTCTTATGGAATGGACCGACATCAGCATTACCGTTGCCAAGCGCGACGCCGATACGGCCGAGGCTATCGCCACCATGGTGGCCAACGGCGGCATTTATATTGAGGATTACAGCGACCTGGAACAGCAGGCGTGGGAGATCGCCCATGTAGACCTGATCGAGCAGGAACTGCTGGACAAACCCCGGGACGTGGTCATCGTACACATGTACTTGGCCCCCGATGAAAACCCCGCCGAAGTACTGCCCCTGTTTGAGGAGCGCCTGAAAAACAGCGGCATCGACTACCAGCTCAACACCACCGGCGTGGAGCAGGAAGATTGGCAGAACGGCTGGAAAAAGTTCTACCACGCCATGGATATTGGCGAGCGCCTGGCCATCGTGCCCGGCTGGGAGGACTACGACACCGACCGCATCAAGATCGTCATGGACCCCGGCATGGCCTTTGGCACCGGCACCCATGAGACCACCTCCCTCTGCCTGGAAACGCTGGACAGCCTGGTCAAGGGCGGTGAGCGCGTGCTGGACATCGGCACCGGCTCCGGCATTCTGGCCATTGCCGCGCTGAAACTGGGCGCTGAGGTGGCCGAGGGCGTAGACATCGACCCCATGTGCGTGCGCACCGCGGGCGAGAACGCCCAGCGCAACGGCGTGGCCGACAAGTTCACCGTGCTGGTGGGCGACCTGTCCGACCAGGCCAGCGGCGAGTACAACATCATCACCGCGAACATCGTAGCCGCGGCGATCCTCTCGCTGGCACCCCACGTGCCCGTGCTGATGGCCCCCGGCGCCCGCTTTATCGCCAGCGGCATCATTGACGAGCGCAGGGACGAGGTGCTCACCGGCCTGAAAGCTGCCGGCCTGACCCCCATCGAGGTCAAGGAGAAGCGCGGCTGGGTCTGCATTATCTGCAAAAAGTCTGACGAGAAAGAGGCGTAAACCATGCCCCACCGTTATTTTACCAACGAACTGGCCGCCGGCCGTGCCGCGCTGACCGGCAGTGACGCCCACCACCTGGCGGACGTTATGCGCGCCAAACTGGGTGAGAAAGTGGTGCTTTGCGGCCCCGACGGGCTGGAGTACCTGGGTACCGTTACCGCCATCCAGTCCGGCCGGGTGGAGTTCACCGTGACAAAGGGCACCACCAGCAAGGCCGAGCCGGACGTGGCCGTGACGCTGTTTGCGGGCTACCCCAAGCAGGGCAAGCTGGAGGAAGTCATCCGCCACAGCGTCGAGCTGGGCGTAACGGAAATCGTCCCGTTTTTCAGCCGTTACTGCGTAGCTACGCCGAAAAAAGAGGACGCCAAAAACGAACGCTACAACCGTATCGCCGCCGAGGCCGCCAAGCAGGCGGGCCGCGCCATGCTGCCCCATGTGTCCATGCCGCTGCTGAACTTCGCCGCCGTCTGCGATGCCTTGCAGGAAGATTACGACCTGGCGCTGTTTTTCTATGAGGGCGGCGGCGCTCCCCTGCGTACCGTGCTGCGGCCCGGCTGCGCCAAGAAAATTGCCATCGTCACGGGCAGCGAGGGCGGCTTCTCGGTAGAAGAAGCCGAGGCCGCCAAGGCCGCCGGGGCTGTCACGGTGGGCTTAGGCCCCCGCATCCTGCGGTGCGAGACCGCTCCCCTCACCGCCCTGACCGCCGCCATGCTGCTGACCGGCAACCTGGAATAAGCGGCACCCCATACTATTCTCCTGCCGCCGCACGCGTGAAACAAAGGAAAACGCTATGGACAAGAAAAAGCTGTACACCGTTCTGAAAGCGGTTTTCTGGTGTGTGATCGGCGCGTTTCTTGGCTCTACGATCTATACCTGCTGGGACTACCACGCCCGTCCCGGCCTGTACGCGCTGACCTCCGCACCGTGGTATACCTCCATTGTGATGTATGGCATCCTTACGGCCATTGCCGCTGCCGTGCTGCTGGCGGCGATGTACATGGTAAAAAAGAAGCTGAAATAAAAGCAAGCCCCCGGCCATCGGCCGGGGGCTTGCGTGTTATATAGGCAATAATCACCCAAACAGCTTATCTTTGGGGTACAGCCCGTCCTCGCTCATCCGGCGCAGGGCGGCTACCAGTTCGGGCTTGTCCTCGCGGTAGGTGATGCCGTGCCACTTGTCGGGGCTGGTCAGCACATGTACGTCGGCATCGCCGCGCTGCAAAGCGGCGGTCACCACGCTGGGCAGGTAGTACTCGCATTTCAGCGGGTTCACCGGCAGGTTCTCCTTCAAAAAGGCCACAAACCCGGCCTTGGCCTCGGCCACGTAACCGGGGGTGAAGCCCCACAGATTCATCGAGACGACCGTGTCGGCGGGCAGGTCGGTCCAATTGGTGCCGCCATCCTCGGTGTAGTGGATGCCGCCGTCGTAAGGCTCGATGCAGGTGCGCTCGGTCACGCTGACCAGGTTGCTGTTCTCATCGGTCACGCAGACGCCGCGGCTGACACTGCCGTTGGCGCTGACCGTGTTGCCCAGCAAAAAGCCCACCATGCTCCACGCATAGCGGTCGCCGTCGGCGTGGCTGCTCAAGTAGTCGTACACCAGCTTAAAGCCCTGCGGGCCGTAGTAGTCGTCGGCGTTGATGACCGCAAACGGTGCGCTGCCGATGGCCTGTTCGGCAGTCAGGATGGCATGGGCAGTGCCCCAGGGCTTCACGCGGCCATCGGGCACGGTAAAGCCTTCTGGTAGGCAGTCCAACTGCTGGTAGGCATAGCGCACCTCAAACCCGGCCTGCAAAGCGCGGGCACCCACGGCGGCCTTGAATGGCTCCTCGATCTCGTGCTTGATGATAAAGACGACGGTCTCGAACCCGGCGCGGCGGGCATCGTACAGGCTGTAGTCGATGATAGCCTCCCCGCTGGGGCCGACCGGGTCGATCTGCTTCAGCCCGCCGTAGCGGCTGCCCATACCGGCAGCCATAATGACAAGAATCGGTTTCTCGCGCATGGGAAAAACCTCCTTTATACAAAATCATTCCGGCTTCTATGATACACTCTTTTGGCGGCGGGTGCAACCCCCGGGGCAAAACCGGGCAGCTTCGGCAAAATGTTTGGTGCTTCCCTATAGCAGTGCGGGGCAGAAGATGCTATAATAAGGCCATAGAGTAATGGGAGGAAGTTACCATGCAGCAAACACGAAAACCCGGCCCGCAGCGGGCCCTTGTGCTGGCCGGCGGCGGTGCCAAAGGCAGCTACCAGGTGGGTGTGTGGCAGGCGCTGCAAGAGCTGGACTGGACGCCGGATATTATCACGGGTGCCAGCGTCGGCGCACTGAACGGCTGCCTGTTTACAATGGGCAAAAGCAAGGAGGCCGAGGACCTTTGGCGCGGGCTGGAGATCCATGACGTGCTGGAAGTGCCCGACAGCCTGAAGCCCGAGGAATTGAACAACTTCTTTCTGGACGTGGTGCGCAGCGGCGGCCTGAACGTGGAGCCGCTGGCCGAGACCATCGACCGGCTCATCGATGAGGACGCGGTGCGCCGCTCCCCCATCCGCTTCGGCCTGGTGATGACCGAACTGGGCACCATGCGCCGCGTGCAGTGCCCGGTGGAAAAGATCCCCGAAGGCCAGATGAAAGACTACCTGCTGGGGTCCAGCGCCTGCTTTCCGGCGCTGCGCCCGCGGGAGATCGACGGCGTGAAGTACATCGACGGCGGCTGGCGCGACAATATGCCGCTGGACCTGGCCGCCGCCATGGGCGCCGGGGAACTGCTGGCCGTGGACGTGAACGGCGTGGGCATCACCCGCCCCAATACCACCGGCCTGCCCACCCGCATCATCCGCAGCCATTGGAATTTAGGCCCCACGCTGGATTTTGCCCCCGAGCGCGCAGCCCGCAACATTGCCCTGGGCTACTTTGATACGATGCGGCTGTTTGACCGCATGGGCGGCACAGCCTACGGCATCCTGCCGGACAGCAGCGCTTTTTTGAAGAACTTCGCCGAACGTTACCAGCTGCGCCTGGCCGAGGTCGCCGCCCGCTCCCCGGCTATCGACTTGGTGGAAAAGACTGCCCGCCAGCTGGCCAACTACCCGGCCCCCTTTGCGCCGAACCCCAGTGCCCCCACCGCGGCTGCACTGGCCCCGCTGGAGCTGGCCGCCGAGCACCTGAACGTGCCCGCGGACATGCCCTACACCCCCAAACTGCTGGCTGCCACCGTGATGGGCAGCTTTGAGAAAGACCCGGCTGACCGCTTCCCCGCCCTGCTGGACGGCAAGGACGGCAGCCTTGTGGCCGAGAAAGCCATGGCGGCCGCCGTGCCCGAGGAATTTGTAACGGCGCTGGTCAGCCGTACCTTGGCGGATGTGCCACTACTTTAACAAAAGATGATGCTGCGCATTTTTTTGCGGCAGCATCGAAAAAACAAGGAGGTCTGCATGCATACCTTTACTGGTGTTTCGGCATCGCCCGGCGTTGTGATCGGCCCTGTGGAACAGATCGACCACGGTACCACCGGACTGCACCGCATCGTTTGCGACCCGTTTCGGGAGCGCGCACTGTATGACGTAGCGGTGGTGCTGGCGAAAGATGAGCTGCGCCGCCTAAGCCAGCGCGCCAAAGGCCCCGATGCGGACATTCTGCTGTTCCAGATCGCCCTGCTGGAGGATGAGTCCTTCACCAATGAGATCGGCGATTACATAGCCGCCGGTGCGGGCGGTGCTGCCGCTGTCGAGCGGGCCGAGCAGATCTTTGCCCGCCGCCTGCGGGACGTGGACGATGAGTACATCCGGGAGCGCAGCGTGGATGTCTGCGATGTCTGCCGCCGCGTGGTGGATATTCTGGACGGCCGCCCGCGCCGCCGCCTGCACTTGAAGCGCCCCAGCATTCTGGTGGCGGACCGATTCTTCCCCAGCGACCTGTTCAGCCTGGACCGCCGCATGATCCTGGGGCTGGCCAGCAACCAGGACAGCACCATCAGCCACGCGGCCATCATGGCCCGCAGCATGGGCCTGCCCGCTGTGCTGCAATTGGGTGACGGCGTGGCCGCGCTGGCCGCCGGCAAACGGGCCATTCTGGACGCCAACCTGGAGGACGGCACCGGCAGCCTGATTGTGGACCCGGACGGCGCGCATATCGCCCAGGCGGATTGCAAAATTGCGCTGAACCGTCTGCACGGCAGCGTGGCCGACCCCGTGGCGGCCCAGCCCTGCCTGACCAGGGATGGCACGGCGTTCCGCCTGCTGACGATGACGAACCTGTACGGCACCGAGGACAAGGCCCTGCCGTTGACCGCGGTGGGCACCGGCCTGCTGCGCACCGAATCGGTGATCTTGAACGAGCTGTCCGAACAGGAGCAGTTGAACCTGCTGAAAGAACATCTGGAAGCAGCTAATGGGGCCATGCTGGCCGTACGCACCTGTGATTCCAACGCCGACGATGAGGCCCCCTGGACCGCGACCGTCAAGGACAGCCTGCAAAACCACCGTCTGCTGTGGCCGCAGATACGGGCGCTGCTGCAAGCCGCGCCCTGCGGCGACCTGCGTATCCTCTTTCCCATGATCGCGGGGGCCGAAGACTGGGACGCCTGCCTGCAGGAGGTCACCGCCTGCCGCGATGAACTGCAAGGCCGTGGCGTGGAAGTGGACAGGCTGCCTCCGATGGGCTGCATTGTGGATATGCCCTCGGCCGCACTGCTGGCCGGGGAACTGATCGCCCACGGTGCGCAGATCTTGGCCATCGACATTGAGGACCTGGCCCGCTACACGCTGGGCCTTGTGAAGGACCCCGCCGCCGCGGCCCGCCGCGCCGCCAGCCCCGCTGTGCAGCGCCTTGTCAAAGAGGTACTGCGCCAGGCCGAGGGTACCAGCGTGCGGGTCTACCTCTGCGGCATCACGGTCGCCTCGGTAGACCAGATGCCCGCCTACCTCCACCTCGGCGTCCACCACTTCGCCGCCGAACCCGCCGCCCTCCTCCCGCTAAAAAAGCGGCTGATGCAAGAGAATTTGAGTTAAAAGTAAGTATAAATAATGACTTTTTAATATGGAAATGAGGCGACTTGTATGCCTGACATAAAGAAGTTTATGGACAAGAGTTTATCAGCAGTGCAAAGAGGTGCGAAAAGTTTCAACGAAACTGTCGCACCTAAAATCGGAAAGGCTGTAAACGATGCTACGGAAAGCGCTGGAAAAGCGATTGCCGATGGAAGTGATAAGATAGCATCTGTTGGGAAAAATGCAAAAGATACAGTAATGAATCAGCTGGATGTAAACCATGACGGAAATGTTGACATTGTTGATATTATTACATTAGGCCTTAAAACGCCCGGTATAAAAGTAAACCGGGAACAGTTTCTCAAAAAAGAATTAACTATACATTACGATGAAGAAACTGTGAAAAAAGCAATTGCAAAAACTCCTGTAGCGGCAAAAATTCCAGCAGAAGATATTGATAAAATTGCAGATGCAGTTATTCAGTATGAAAGATATTTTGTTTCGGGAATCTCTACAGCGCTTGGTGCACCTGGTGGAGCAGCAATGGTAGCTACAATTCCGGCAGATATCATTCAGTACTATGGATACATGCTTCGCGCTGCACAAAAATTGATGTACCTTTACGGATTTCCGCAAATTGTGTCAGAAGATGACGAAACGCAAATAGACTCTGCGACAATGAATCTCCTTGTTGTAGCAATGGGGGTAATGTTTGGCGTGGCCGGTGCAAATAATGCGGTAAAGGCAATGGCAAAGGCACTGGGCAACGGAGTAGAAAAACAACTGATGCGGCGAGCACTTACAAAAGGAACGATATATCCAATTGTAAAGAGCATAGCGAAGTGGTTTGGTGTTCGCATGACAAAGGAAGTATTTTCTGGATTCTTTAAGAAAGCAATACCAGTAGTTGGTGGAGTGATTGGTGGAGGCATAACGTATGTTTCGTTTAAGCCATGCTGTGAAAGGTTAAAAGAGAGCTTGAAAGATACAAAACTGTCCAACGCAAACCATAAAGAAACAAAAGAAGAATCCGCTATTTATGAAGCGATAGTTCAGGAAATTGAAGAATAATTGTAAATGTACGTAAAAAAGCCCCCCAGAGCTGTTAGACTCTAGGGGGCATACTTATTGTTCAAGCGGTTAAGATGTAAACCGATCCTTCAAGTTCTTGAAGAAGCCTTTGCGCTTTTCGTAGTTGTCGTCTTTCAGGCTGTCCTCAAAGGCTTTCAGGGCTTCGCGCTGGGTGCGGTTCAGCTTCTTGGGGATCTCCACATCCACGATGACGTACTGGTCACCGCGGCCGCGGCCGTTCAAATACTGGATGCCCTGGCCGCGCAGGCGGAACTTGGTGCCGCTCTGGGTGCCTTCGGGGATCTTCTGGGCGACCTTGCCGTCCACGGTGGGAACCTCGATCTCGGCACCCAGCACAGCCTGGGAGTAGGTGATGGGCACGCGGACGTACACATCGTAGCCGTCGCGCTCAAACACGGCGTCGGTCTTGACCGTCACATGTACGATCACGTCACCGGCAGGGCCGCCGTTGCTACCGGCATCGCCTTGGCCGCGCAGTGCAATGTTCTGATCGTCATCGATACCGGCCGGGATCTTGACCTCCAGCGTCTTGCGGGCGGAAGTCTTGCCGGTGCCGCGGCAGGTCTTGCAGGGGTTCTTGATGATGGTACCGCGGCCGCCGCAGTGCGGGCAGGGCTGCTGGCTCTGCATCACACCAAAGGGGGTGCGCTGCTGGGTCACAACATAGCCGCGGCCGTTGCACTGGGTGCAGGTCTCGGGGTTGCTGCCCGGCTCACAGCCGGTGCCGTTACAATCGGGGCAGGTCTGCTGCCGGTTCAGCGTGACCTTCTTGGTGCAGCCGTGAGCTGCTTCCTCAAAGGTCAAAATCACGCTGGCTTGGATGTCGTGACCTTTGCGGGGGGCGTTGGGGTTCGCGCGGGAAGAACCGCCGAAGCCGCCAAATCCGCCGCCGAACAGGTCGCCGAAGATGTCGCCCAGGTCTACGCCGCCGGCACCGCCGAAGCCACCGCCAAAACCGCCACCGAAGCCGCCGCCGGGCTGGCCGGCCCCATAGTTGGGATCGACCCCGGCAAAGCCGAACTGGTCATAGCGCTTGCGTTTTTCCGGGTCGGAAAGTACATCGTTCGCCTCGTTGACTTCCTTGAACTTCTCCTCGGCGGTCTTGTCGCCGGGGTTCAGGTCGGGGTGGTACTTTTTGGCGAGCTTGCGGTAGGCGCTTTTGATCTCGGCATCGGTGGCGTTTTTGCCGATCCCCAGCACCTCGTAATAATCACGTTTTTCTGCCATAGAATCTATCCCCTCTATTTGGGTTTAATGTTTATCTGCCGTACTGTAGGGGCGGATGACGAGCATCCGCCCGCGGGTCGATGCAAGCATCGGCCCCTGCAATATTGGAGCAGAAAAGATTTTCTCTAAAACCCCCAAGGGCCGCCGCCGGGGGTGCCTGGCGGCGGCCTAAAGGGTTACTTGTTTACAGATCAGACCTCGTGGAAGTCAGCGTCAACGGCGCCGTCATCCTTGGGCTGGGCACCGGCATCGTTGCCGGGCTGTGCACCGGGCTGCTGGCCCTGTGCCTGGGCGGCCTGCTGGTAAACCTTCTCGCTGATGGCGTAGAAAGCCTTCTGCAGGTCATCCTGCTTTGCCTTGATGTCGTCCACAGTGCCGGACTTCAGGGCTTCTTTCAGGGCGGACAGCTTGGTCTCAACTTCGCTCTTCTCAGAGGCGGAAACCTTGTCGCCGAACTCGCCCAGAGCTTTCTCGGTCTGGAAGACCATCTGGTCAGCGTTGTTGCGGACGTCGACCTCTTCACGGCGCTTCTTGTCCTCGGCGGCATACTGCTCAGCGTCCTTGACAGCCTTGTCGATGTCGTCCTTGCTCATGTTGGTGGAAGCGGTGATGGTGATGCTCTGCTCCTTGCCGGTGCCCAGGTCCTTAGCGCTTACGTGCACGATACCGTTGGCATCGATATCGAAGGTGACTTCGATCTGCGGCACGCCACGGGGAGCCGGAGCAATGCCGTCCAGATGGAAGGTGCCCAGGCTCTTGTTGTCGCGGGCAAACTCACGCTCGCCCTGCAGGACGTTGACCTCAACGCTGGGCTGGTTGTCAGCAGCGGTGGAGAAGATCTGGCTCTTCTTGGTGGGGATGGTGGTGTTGCGGTCGATGATCTTGGTGCAGACGCCGCCCAGGGTCTCAATGCCCAGGCTCAGCGGGGTGACATCCAGCAGCAGCAGGCCCTTGACGTCGCCCTGCAGAACGCCGCCCTGGATAGCGGCGCCGACAGCCACGCACTCATCAGGGTTGATGCCCTTGAACGGCTCGCAGCCCAGTTCTTTCTTGACTGCATCATAGACAGCGGGGATACGGGTGGAACCGCCGACCATCAGGACCTTGGCCAGATCGGAAGCCTTCAGACCGGCATCGGCCAGAGCCTTGCGGACAGGGGTCATGGTGCGCTCGACCAGATCAGCGGTCAGTTCGTTGAACTTGGCGCGGGTCAGGGTCATATCCAGATGCTTGGGACCGTTGGCATCAGCCGTGATGAACGGCAGGTTGATGTTGGTGGTGGTAGCGCTGGACAGCTCGATCTTGGCCTTCTCGGCAGCCTCCTTCAGGCGCTGAGCAGCCATCTTGTCCTTGCGCAGGTCGATGTTGTTCTCGCGCTGGAAGTCCTCAGCCATCCAGTTGATGATGCGCTCGTCGAAGTCATCGCCGCCCAGGTGGGTATCACCGTTGGTGGACAGAACTTCGGTAACGCCGTCGCCCATCTCGATGATGGAGACATCGAAGGTACCGCCGCCCAGGTCGTAGACCATGATCTTCTGGTCGGCTTCCTTATCGATGCCGTAGGCCAGAGAAGCAGCAGTAGGCTCGTTGATGATACGCTTGACGTTCAGGCCGGCAATGGTACCGGCGTTCTTGGTGGCCTGACGCTGGCTGTCGTTGAAGTAAGCAGGAACGGTGATGACGGCCTCGGTGACAGGCTCGCCCAGGTAAGCCTCGGCGTCAGCCTTCAGCTTGCTCAGGATCATAGCGCTGATCTCTTCGGGGGTGTAGTCCTTGCCGCCGGCGTGGACCTTCTCGGCAGTGCCCATCTTACGCTTGATGGAGGAGATGGTGTTCTCGGGGTTGGTGATAGCCTGGCGCTTTGCAACCTGGCCAACCAGACGCTCACCGGTCTTGGTGAAGCCGACAACAGACGGGGTGGTGCGGGCGCCTTCAGCGTTCGCGATAACAACGGGCTCGCCGCCCTCCATAACAGCTACGCAGCTGTTGGTGGTGCCAAGGTCAATACCAATAATTTTACTCATACTATAAAACTCCCTTCAAATTTGCTTTGAATGTGGTGAATGTCTAAATTTATGTGAACGGGCCTTGCGGCCCAATCAGGCTTATTCTGCAACGACGACCGTTGCGTGGCGGATGATCTTATCGCCGATCTTGTAGCCTTTCTGGAAGACCTGCACGACGTCGCCGCTCTCCTGCCCTTCGGCGGGCGGGACCTGCTGCACGGCGTTCATAAAGTTGGGGTCAAAGGGCTTGTTCAGCGCTTCGATCTCGCTGATGTTCAGGTTCTCCAGCGCTTTGGCAGCTTTGTCCAGCGTCATCATGACGCCTTTCTTGTAGTTCTCATCGGCGCACACGGCGTTGGCGGCCATGTCCAGTGTGTCCAGAATGCCCAAAATCTGGGTGACAGCGTGGGAAACGCCATCATTGAACTTCTGGTCAGCCTCGCGCTGGCTGCGCTTGCGGTAGTTATCGTACTCGGCAGCGGTGCGGAGCAGCTGGTTCTTCAGCTCCTCGTTCTTCTTTTCGCTGGCTTCCAGTTTGGCTTCCAGCGCAGCCTTTTCGTGGTGGTGTTCGTGTTTGCTTTCGTGCTTCTCTTCATGCTTGCCCTCGGCCTTAGGTTCGGTCTCAGGGGTCACGGTCTTTTCCGCTTCGGATGCGGCCGCAGTTTCTTTTTTATTTTCTGCTTCGTGGCTCATTGCGGGTCCTCCTTACAAATTTGTTTATTGGCCCTGCCCGGCCATGCTCTGCCCTAACTTGGTGGCAAAGTAGTTCAGGATCGGCAGCAGGCGGTGGTATTCCATCCGCGTGGAACCGATCAGTGCGACCGACCCGGTCAACCCGCCGCCCGCTAAGTACCGCTTGCTTACGATGCAGGCACCCGGCATCGCGGGATCAAGGTCGCTGCCAAGCGTTGCGGTGATCTTGCCGCCCTCGGGGCGGATCAGCTCAGCGGCGGCCTCGTTGTCGGAGAAGATCTCCAGCAGCGTACCCAGGTTTTGGCGGACATCCGGCATCTTTGCCAGATACTGCGCGCCTTCCAGGCAGGCTTGCGGGCCGGTGGTTACCAGCGCACAGGCGGCCATCACAACGGGCGCCAGCCGCTCCCCTGCTGCCAGCACCATGCTGGCGGTCAGCATCGGGTTCAAGTCCTGCGGGGCCACAAAGGTCAGCCCGCGGTTGAGCAGTTGCGCCAGATTGGCGGCGTCGTCCCGGGTCAGGCCGGTGTCCACCCGCGCCACGCGGGTACGCACACCGCCTGCGCTGGTAACGGCCAGCACCGCGGCGGAGTAGCGGCCCACCTGCACGACCTCAAAGTGGGCGATGCAGAGATCCGGCGCCTGGGGCGTGGTGGCGGCGGCGGCGCAGCCGGTCAGATCAGCCAGGCTGCGGGCGGCTGCGGGCACCAGCTTTTCAGGCTCGGCATCCATGCAGGCGAAGAGGTCATCGATGTGCCGGCGGTCTTCATCGCTCAGCGTGGTGGCGGAAGGGGCATCGATCAGGTGATCGAGATAGTAACGGTAACCCTGTGCGCTGGGCACCCGCCCGGCACTGGTGTGGGGCTGCTCCAGCAGGCCCAGCTTTGTCAGGGCGGCCATCTCATTGCGCAGGGTGGCACTGGACAGTGCCATGTCAAAGTAGTTTGCCAGCAGGCCGGAGCCGACAGGCTCGCCATCGTTGGCATACAGGGCAACAATAGCTTCCAGGATACGCTGCTTGCGGGCATCCATGGCCATGCTGCTCATCTCCTTTGCTGCGAAGTTTCAATTTCGTTTAGCACTCTTTATCTCTGAGTGCTAAATTTATTATATGCCAGTTTTACAAACTGTCAAGGGGTTTCGGCAAACTTTTTTCAAGTTTAACAGTTTCGTCACAAACCGCGCAGCTTCTTGACTTTTCCCGGCCCGGGCACTACACTGGGTTTAACCGGGACGTCCTATATAAATAAGGAAAGCGTAAAAAATCCGCCCTGTGCAGTGGGTACTGCCAGGGCGGGGGCGGCGTTATTCTTCCATCCACTTGGCCAAAAAGGCGGCCGCCGTGGCCACAGCGTGTACGGCTTCTTCCTCCGGCAGGGCGTCCCGCCCGGTGCCGGGCAGCAGCACGCCGCCCTCGATGTCGCCATGTGCTAAGATCGGTGCGGCGCATAAAATCGGCCGCTCGCTGCGTTCCAGCATCGGCAGGCGGCGGGTGCGGTCGGCGGGAGCTGTGTAGATGCTGCGCGCCGCCAGCAGTTGTTCCAGCTCCGGCGAGATGGCGCGGCCCAGCAGCTCTCCCCGGCCCGGCCCGGCAGCCGCTACGATCTGGTGGGTGTCGCACACCACCACCGGCCGCCCCAGGCTTTTGGCCAGCACCTCGGCATACACCTTGGAGAGCGACCCCAGCCCCGACAGCGGCGAATACTTTTTAAAAACGACCTCGCCGTCCGCTGCCGTAAAGATCTCAAGGGAATCGCCCTGGCGTATCCTCTGCGTCCGCCTGATCTCTTTTGGAATGACGATGCGGCCCAATTCATCGATGCGGCGCACAATTCCGGTTGCTTTCATAAAACGTCCCTCCGTTGCGGTTTTGTTGCGATTTGTGGTAGTATTTGCTAAAACCGCTGGATTATGCGGTATTGCCGAAAGGAGTTCTCCCCATGGATTTTTTGCAGACGACCCTGTGTTACCTGGAAAAAGACGGCTGCTATTTGATGCTGCACCGTGTAAAAAAGAAAAACGACGCCAACCACGATAAGTGGGTCGGCGTCGGCGGAAAATTTGAACCGGGCGAGGATGCCCTTGCCTGCGTAATGCGGGAAGTGACCGAGGAGACCGGCCTGACGATGCAGGCCCCGGCCTACCGCGGCATAGTGGATTTTTATTGTACCCCCTGGCCAGCCGAGCGGATGCACCTGTACACCTGCACCCAGTTTGCCGGCACCATGACCGATTGCAGCGAGGGCACGCTGGAATGGGTGCCCAAGCAGGCCGTACAGGCTCTTCCCATCTGGCAGGGCGATAAGATTTTCTTCGACCTGCTGGCGAAGGATGCTCCGTTTTTCCATCTGGAGCTGCATTATGAGGGAGATACGCTGGCCAAAGCGGTGCTGGATGGGGAAAAATTGGCATTACTGTAAATCTGTAACGACAACTGAACCAACCTTGACCACCAAAGTGTCACCGATAAAGGCGCAGCAGCCATCTGCCGGGAAGGTCGGCATGGCGTCCACGGCAGCCTGGTCATCTTTGGTCAGATAGGAGCGTTTGACGGGATAATTTAAAACATTTTCCATATAGAGGTAGTAGGTGTTTTCCCAGCTGACAGTATAGGCATCCGCAGTGCGGCCGCGAACATCCTCAAAACCATCCATTGTTTTGTAAAGCGGAGAAGTCGGCAAGAGGCCAACAACAGCAATCGGTGTTTCGCCGGGCACATATCCTTCCGTCTGTTCCAGATGGCCAACCACGCGGACCATCAAGGCATCCGTTGCTTTTTCTTCCAAAGCAACTTTCAGATAACTTTGGTTGGCATAGATGACATTACACCAGATGCCAAGTCCCATAGCGGCATAAGCGGCATAGCGCAGATACTTTTGTGCCTTGTTGTGGGGGAGCTCCTGCAGAAACAGCACCGCCAACAGATAAAGCAGGCCAAAGGAGAAGGTCATTAGGGTATGTTCCATGCCTTTGGAGATAAAGTAGACGACATTGATGCCAAAGGGAAACAGCAAAAACAGCACAAGCAGCAGCAACCGGGTGCTGTTCTGTTTGATTTTGGTGGCAAGAATCCAAAGGAGCGTGGCGGCGGCCGCCAGCAGAAGCGCCATATTGGCAAGGCCGACAAAGCGAGAACGGAAAGTCTGCGGGTTCCACCATTCCTTAATAACATATAAGTAGGTATCCACCACAAGGCGTGGGATGCTGGTGGTGGAGTAATCGCCTACATTGGTCAAGCCGTTGTAATGATCGGCAAGCACAATGCCCTTGACATGGAGCAGCACACGCATGATCAGGGTATAAGCGATACTTCCGCCTAGAAGCATGGCGATAGATTTTAACCCGGAGAGAAATACTTTTGAGGGATCTTTTCCCTCCAGCAGGTCCTGCATGAAAAGCAGGATCAACAGCCCGATAGCCAGCTGCAGGTACGCCTGGTAAAATCCCAGGCATAGGCAGATGAACACGCCGCCCAAAACCGGATGCGCTTTGCGGAAAAGCGCTACGCCGACGGTGGCGCAGAGCAGTGCCAACATGTAAGTATCGCCCTCATGAAAATCAGTGGCGAAGGTAGAGGTCGTGGTAATGTTTACGGCCAACAAGGCGCATAACAGCGCAATATGAAGTTTGTTTTGCAGCTTAAACATCCGCACGATCAGAACAAGGGCTGCCGTAAAATAGAAAACCGCCAAAGTGGCAATCAGCATAGGGGCAACCAGATCGCCGCGCAGCTTCCAATAGAAAGGCTGAAAAATACGGCCAATCGAATATTTCCAATTCTGATCCGTCTGGTAGATCAACAGTGAATCACCGTTGAACATAAGATTGACGAAACGATACCCATGCGCAATGATGTTGAAGAACAGAACACAGAGAACGGTCCAAAGTTCTGTTTCGTATTTCTGAATCTTTTCAAGCAAAAAAATACCTCCAATAACGTGCGATACATAATCCTATAACTTCAACAATAGCACAAAAGGAACCGTACCGTCAACTGTAGCAAACAAAAAAGCCGCTGCAGTGAGCAATGACCTGCCGCAATGGCCAATAGATATATGATTACTCCATCCCCTCCAAAAACTTCTTGATCTCCCGCACATAGTCCCCTGCTTTCAGCGCCCTAAAATCCGCCTCGGTCACAGGGGTCTGGTTCATCAGGTCCGCCAGCAGGCCGGTGATGTGTACATCCTTCGCCTGCTGGAAGTCCTTGAAGATCGTCTCAAACATATCCCGCGCGTAGGCGGCCCCGTCCACCGTCACGGTCTGTGCAGGGCGTTTCGCCGTAAAGATGGGCATTTTCTCTGAATACAACATCACATACCCCTCCCCTTAGGTGGGCAAATCGTGAATTAGTTTAAACTAACTGCATTGTCCCTATTATACGTCACCTCCCCCGTCGTTTCAACAACAAAATAACACAAAAGGGCCGCCGCACAGGGAAAAATCCCCGCGCAGCGGCCCGTTTATTATAATAAGGTTACGCCATGGCGTTGCGCACGGCGGTGTAGTCGTCCATGGCAGCGCCCTCGGCGTACAGCGAGTACTGCATGTCGCCGTCAAACCAGCGGGACCAGAGGCCGCCGTTTTCGGTGGTGATGGCGGTCACATCGCCCTCGCGGCCGTTGCCTAAGGTCGTGCCATTCTCCCACACGCCGGAAATATCGCCGGTATCCTTGGCGGCGCGCAGCGTGTAGGTGCCGCCGTTGTAGGTGAAGGTATACTGGCCGATAGGGTTCTTCTCTTCGTCGTCGATGGTCACCCAGGCTTCGTCGGTCAGCTCCAGGTCGGCGGGGCGCTTCATGGCCGAGCCGATGGCCTCGTTCACCTCGTCCAGGCTGGCGCGGTCGGTGATGGGGCTGGGGATCTGGGTGTTGTCCGCGGCATCCTCGGCGGTCTCAGTCACGGTAGACGTGCTGGTGCTCTCGGGGGTAGTCGTGGAGGAGCCGGCCGTTTTGCTGCTGCAGGCGGTTAAGACAATGCTTATTGCAGCGGTGCAGACAGCGGCAGCGAGAAAAGCGGAAATAATACGTTTCATAGTTGTGTTCTCCCTACTGATGATAAAAATTCCTCATACCCTGCATTGTGTGCAGGAGGTTGCGGTTTATGTATTCGATAGGGCCCTTACACACCTATAAACCGAAAAATTCCGCCCGGCGTTACACCGAGCGGAAAACTTTTTTATAAAATTTTTAGCGGGCCAGCCAGCCGCCGTCCACGGCCAGGGTGTAGCCGTTCACGTAAGCGGCGGCGTCCGACGCCAGGAAGATGGCCGCGCCGCCAACATCGGCAGGGGTGCCCCAGCGGCCTGCCGGGATGCGGGCTAGGATCTCCTCGCTGCGATCTTCATCCTGGCGCAGCTGGTTGGTGTTGTTGGTGGCCATGTAGCCCGGTGCGATGGCGTTAACGTTGATGCCGTACTTGGCCCACTCGTTGGCCAGGGCCTTGGTCATGCCCATGACGGCGCTTTTGCTGCTGGTGTAGGCGGGTACGCGGATGCCGCCCTGAAAGCTGAGCATCGAGGCAATGTTGATGATCTTGCCGCCCTTTTTGTCGGCGACCCACTGCTTGGCCACGGCCTGGGAGAGGAAGAACACCATCTTCTCGTTCAGGAAATCCACGGCGTCCCAGTTCTCGGGGGTGACGTCGATGGCGTCGCACCGCTTGATGATACCGGCGTTGTTGACCAGAATGTCGATGCGGTTAGCGTGGGCGTGGACCTGCTTCAGGATAGAATCGATGGCGGCAAAGTCCGAAAGGTCGGCGCGGACCTCGGTAAACTGGCCGCCCTCAGCGGCGATCTTGGCGGCGGTCTCGTCGCAGCTGCGGCGGGCTACGCCGAAAACGTGGGCACCGGCAGCTGCCAGCGCCACGCAGATGCCCTGGCCCAGGCCGGTGTTGGCGCCCGTGACCACAGCGTTTTTACCGTTCAGCGAAAAGAGATTCATAATATCATTCATTGTGTTTTCCTCCTGTAGTGCTTGACCTTTGTACTGTCAACATGGTACTATTATAAAAAGATAAAGTACGAAATACAAACAAAAAAGGGCAATAAACTATCAAAAATGTACCAAACACAAAATTTGAACAGGCGGGGGAAAATGGAACAGATCAAAGCGAACGAAACGCTGGTAGACAGTTCTCTGCGGGAGACTAAGATGCACGGCACCGTGGATTTCCCGGTGGGCGTGTATCTGGACGACTTCTCGGACTTCAAAAACGGTTACATCTGCTGGCACTGGCACGAGGAAATTCAGATCTCCTGGATCATCGAGGGCGAGTTCCTCTGCCAGATGGAGGGGCGCACGGTGCATCTGCACCCCGGCGAATTGATATTCGTCAACCGGGGTGTGCTGCACCAGATCTACCCGGTGCAAAAGGGGTACGGCAAGCTGTACGCCTTTATATGGGACCCGGAGTTCCTCAGCGGCAGTGCGGACAGTGCGGTGTATCAAGAGGCCTTTGAGGCGATACTGAAAAGCGGTCCCCGCTGCCTTACCCTGGCCGAGACCGCGCAGGCTCCCGGCGGGCAGGCCGTGGGCGAAGCACTGCGGGCCATTGTGGCGCTGTACACGCAGCACCCGGCACTGTATCATTTGCAGATAAAAATTTTGCTTAGCCAGATCTGGCTGCTGCTCTGCCGCCAGGAAGGCGAAGCGCCCGAACCGATGACCCCGGAGCGGGAACGGGACGAGGAACGCTTGAAGCGCGCCATGAACTACATGCACGCCCACTACGGCGAGCATTTCAGCCTGGAAGAGCTGGCCCGGCAGGCCTTGACCAGCCGCAGCGAGTTATGCCGGTGTTTCCGCCGGATGCTGGGGATGCCGCCCAAGGAGTTTTTGATGCAGTACCGCATCCAGCAGGCGGAAATTTTGCTGAAGAATTCGGCGTACAGCATCGCCGAGGTGGCGGAGTTTACGGGCTTTAGCAGCCCCAGCCATTTTGGAAGCTGCTTTTTGCGGTATGTGGGGTGTACACCGAGGGAATATAGGAAAAATTTGTAATTTTTTGCTTGCGCGGCTTTGCGGCCCTGCCTACCTTGCGGCAGGGCCTTTTATAACGGCATCTTGCCTTTAAGTCTTCCTTTTTGGACACCCAAAAAGGAAGCGAAAAAGGTGCCCGCTACTTCCGATAGCGCGGGAGGCCCGGCTTAGGGGCTACTCGCCCCTAAGAACCCCAATAATGTGGTCGAGCGGCCCAAAAGCTAAAAATTGCAGGAGTGCTGAATTTTCTTAACGCTTTTGGACCGCTCTCCTTATTGACCCCTTCGGGGCCTAAATTCCTCTATAGACCTGCCAACTACCCCCGCATAAACCCGCAGCACCCAAACTCTGCAAAATCCAGAAAGCCCAGTGATTTATAAAACGCCACAGTTTTAGGCGTATTATCCGTCACCAATTGGATCTGCCGGACATTCTTATATCGTTCCAGCACCGCCTTAAGCAGCGCAGTGCCGATGCCCTGTCTTTGTCTTGCCGGGTACACCAGAATATCCTGCACAAGCATAATGGTGGTACCATCGCCCACCACCCGCACAATGCCGAGCAGTTCCCCGTTTTCATATGCCGCCAAAACAAGCAGAGAATTTTTGTACCCGCACTCCAATGCAGGCATATCTTCCGTATACGCGGTCCAGCCAACTTGCGCATACAGCTGCAAAATTTCATCGGCCTTGAATTTAGTATATTCTTTTATTTCCATGTTTCTCTCCGTGATTCCTAAATTATATTCCCAGTATACCATAACCCCCTATACAACGCAAAAAATCTCCCTGGCTGCATTATCTCAAACACAGCCAGGGAGATTGCAATTTTACAAAATCTTACAGCTCGCAGGGGGTAAAGCCGTTCTTGCCCAGCACCTGCACCTTGGTGTAGCCAAGCTCTTTCAGGTGGGCGGCGGCTTCCTCGAAACCGTAGGTCAGGGCCTTGGTGTCGTGGGCGTCGGCGGTGATGACCACGTTGCCGGAGAGCACCAGCCACTCCTTCAAGATAGCGTCCGAGGGGAAATAATCCTTGCGGAAGCCGCGGTAGGCGGCGGAGGTGTTTACTTCCAGCACGCAGCGGCTGCGGGCTGCGGCCATCAGAGCCGAGGTAGCCGCAGCGGTGTAGCGCGGGTCGTTCTCGTCAAAGAACTTGTTGCCGTCATTGATCTTTTTGATCAGGTCAAAGTGGCCCAGGATGGTGGGCTTCTTCTCGGCAACCTTGGCCACGTTGGCGAAGTAGGCCTCGGCCACAGCTAGACCGTCGCCGTCAAAATCGTCATCGATGCAGGCGCGCAGGTCTTCCTCGCGCCAATCGATCTCGTAATATTTGCCGGTTTTGGGGCCCTTGACATAGTGGGCACTGCCGATGAAGTAATCGTAAGCATAGGGGTCGTCGTCACTGAAAAGATCCCATTCCAGCCCGCACAGGATGTCCATTTTGCCGGCATAGCGCTCTTTCAGCTTGGCAATCGTTGCCTTGTACAGCGACGTGCGGCTCTGGGTCATGCAATACTCCAAGTCGCAGGGGGTGTGGCTGTGGCCGCTGAAACCCAGCGTCTGCAGGCCAGCCTTCCATGCGGTTACTGCCATTTCCTCCAGCGTATTTTTGCCGTCGCACAGTTTTGAATGAACGTGAACGGAACTTTTCAGGTACTCCCCGGCCATATTACTGCATCCTTTCCTGCTTAACCTTATGGTCGATGACATGCCGCTTTTCCAGCTCTTTGGTAATATCCTCGACCGAAATGCCCAGTTCGATCATCAGCACCATGACGTGGTACGCCAGGTCGCTGATCTCGTAAACCGTCTCTTCTTTATCGCGTTTTGCGCCGGCGATGATGACCTCGGTGGATTCCTCGCCGACCTTTTTCAGGATCTTTTCCAGACCCTTATCAAACAGATAGGTGGTGTAGCTTCCCTCTTTCGGGTCGGTCTTGCGGCCCTCGATGAGCTCGTACAGCCCCTGCCAGGTGAACTGCTTCAGCTCGTCCGACACATACACCGGGTTGAAGAAGCAGCTCTCGGCCCCCGTGTGGCAGGCGGGGCCGTTTTTGATAACGTCGATGACCAGTGCGTCCTTGTCGCAATCGGCAGTGATGGATACCACACGCTGCACATTGCCGGAAGTCTCGCCTTTACGCCAAATTTCCTGGCGGCTGCGGGACCAGAACACGGTGCGACCCTCGGCAATCGTCAGGGCCAGGGTTTCAGCGTTCATGTAAGCGAGGGTCAGTACCTCTTTGGTGTAGTGATCCTGCACGATGGCGGGGATCAGACCGTTCGCATCAAATTTCAGCGTCTTAGTGTTTTCCGTAATTTCCATAGTGAAATACTCCTAACAATAAGATAGTTTTATTGTACTATTTTCTGTGCATTTTGGCAAGTGGTTTTCGCGGTCACACCCGCATTTCGATACCATTGCTTCGCAGGTACTGTTTCAGCGCGCCGATCTCCACCTGCTTGGTGTGGAAGATGGACGCCGCCAGCCCGGCATCTACGGCGGGGTGATTGCGGAACAGCTCCACAAAGTCGTCCATCTTACCTGCGCCGCCCGAGGCAATGATGGGCACCGCGCACCGCGCGGCCACGGCGTCCAGCAGCTCCAAATCGAAGCCGTTCTTCACGCCGTCGGTATCGATGGAGTTGACCACCAGCTCACCTGCACCGTTTTTGACGCCCTGCTCCAGCCAATCCAGCGCATCGATGCCGGTGTTCTCGCGCCCGCCTTTGGCAAACAGCATAAATTTGCCGTCCACACGTTTAATATCGGCGGAAAGCACCACGCACTGGTTGCCGTATTTCTGCGCTGCCGCCGGGATGATGCCCGGGTTGCGGATGGCGCCGGAGTTTACGCTGACCTTGTCGGCACCGCATTTCAGCACACGGTCGAAGTCGTCCAGCGTGTTGATGCCGCCGCCCACCGTCAGCGGGATAAAGATCTGGCTGGCAACTTCCCGCAAAATATCGGTGAACAGGCCGCGGCCCTCAACGCTGGCGGTGATGTCGTAAAACACCAGCTCGTCTGCGCCGGATGCGTTGTAGTAGCGCGCCATTTCGACAGGGTCGGCCATGTCCTGCAGGCCCTCAAAATTCACGCCCTTGACAACGCGGCCGTTTTTGACGTCGAGACACGGAATGATTCGCTTTGTTATCATACAACTTCCCTCCCCTGCCGATTTAGTCCTGGTACAGGCGCACGGCCTGCGCCAGGTCGATGGCCCCGGTGTAGATGGATTTGCCTAAAATGGCGGCGTGGCAGTGCATTTTCTGCAGCTCGGCCAGTTCGTCCAGCGTCGCAATGCCGCCGGAAGCGGTAATTTCCAGCCCGGGGATGGTCAGCAGTTCGCGGTACAGGTTCATGTTGGTGCCCTGCATCGTGCCGTCCCGGGAAATATCAGTGGCGATGATAGCCTTGACGCCCACCCCGGCGCAGCGGCGGCAGAACGCCACGCCCGGCTCGGGGGTAACTTCCTTCCAGCCGTTCACGGCTACCAGGCTGTTTTTCATGTCGACGCCCACGGCAATCTGTGCGCCGTACTTCTGCGCCATCTCGGCGGTAAAGGCAAAGTTTTTCACGGCGATGGTGCCCAGGATGCAGCGGTCCACGCCTAAATCCAGGTAGCGCTTGATGCGCTCCTCGTCCCGGATGCCGCCGCCGACCTCGATCTTTAAGCCGCCCTGTTTGGCAATGGCGGCGATGGTCTGCAGGTTGGCGGTGGTGTCGTCCTTGGCGCCGTCCAGGTCAACAACGTGCAGGTACTTGGCTCCGGCGGTCATAAAGGCTTTGGCCTGGGCCACGGGGTCGGCGTTGTAGACGGTCATCTGGTCGTAGTCGCCCTGGTAGAGCCGCACGGCTTGGCCGCCCCGCAGGTCAATGGCAGGATATAATTTCATAGTGTCCCTCCGTTCAGCTTACAGTTCGGCAAAGGCTTTCAGCAGCTGAAGGCCGGTATCGCCGGATTTCTCCGGGTGGAACTGGGTGCCGTAGACATTGCCGCTGCGCACCGCGCCGGTGACAGGGATGCTGTACTCGCTGGTGGCAAGGGTCGAAGCAGCGCAGTTTTTGGCGTAGTAGCTGTGCACGTAGTAGACGTACTCGCCGTTTTTCACGTACTTGAACAGCGGGTCGTTCTCGCGTCCGGGCACGATGTCCAGCGCGTTCCAGCCGATGTGCGGTACTTTTAAGCTGGCATCGGTCAGGTCATCCGCCAGCGGGCAGACCTCGCCGGGGATGAGGCCCAGGCCGGCGTGTTCGCCGTACTCGAAGCTTTTGTCAAACAGCAGCTGCATGCCTAAGCAGATGCCCAGCAGCGGCTTGGTCTCAACTTCCTTTTTTAGTACGGGCACCAGGCCGGTAGCCTCCAGTTTGGCCATGGCGTCACCGAAGGCACCCACGCCGGGCAGCAGGATATGGGTGGCGGCATGCAGGTCGGCGGCTTCATGGGTCACCCGCACCTCAGCCCCCAGGCTCCGCACGCTGGACGACAAGCTGAACAGGTTCCCCACGCCGTAATCAACAATAGCAATCATATAGTTCCCTCCCCTATGGTAAAGCTAAAATTGCAGCGATTTCCGTAAACAGCAATTGGTCGGTATCATATTGATAAATTCGCCCGTCAGCATCGGCATAGCGGATAAAAGTGCCAGTAGGGTTGGCCGCATTTTTTTCAGAAATATCTACCTGCCACATGGTCAGCGAAGCGCCATCGCCAAAAACGAGTTGGCATTCGTCGCCATCGGGGGCGTCCTTTTGCACCTTCCCCGCCCCGGCCGTCGTGATGCGGCGGCACAGGCGGCTGGCCTGGCCCGTGGTGATGGGCACATCCTCGTCCTGCCAGGTCATGCGCAGGGACATTTTGTTGGATGCGGCCAAACTGACGGAAAAATCATTGATAAAACGTCGATACCGCAATTGATACCGTGCCGCATACACCAACATGCCGACGCAGGTTGCTGCCACCAGAAACCCAAAGGCCGCCAGAACGGCCGCACCCGGCGTAATGTGCTGCCGCCGGGCCGGTCGGCGCTGGATGCGGTCATACATGTCCATATCAGGCACCTAAAATCTCATCCAACGCCGCAAAGAAGCGCTGCATTTCGGCGTCGGTGCCGATGGTGATGCGCAGGTAGTTGGAAATGCGCGGCGCGTTGAAATGGCGGATGAGGATGCCCTGCGCCCGCAATTTCTCAAAAATTTCCTTGCAGGGCATGCGGTCGGTGGTGGCAAACAGGAAATTGGCGGCCGAGTCAAACACGGTAAAACCGCGCTGGCGCAGGCCTTTGGTGGCGGCGGTGCGGGTGGCCAGCAGCTTGGCGGTCACCTCGTGGAAGTAGGCCTCGTCCCGGATGGCGGCCGTACCCGCGGCCTGGGTCATCGAGTTGACGTTGTAGGGACTGTAGCTGAACTTGACGCGGTTCATGTCGGTGATCAGCCCCGGCCGGGCGATGCAGTATCCCAGCCGCGCGCCCGCCAGGTTGTGGGTCTTGGAGAAAGTGTGCGTGATAACGAGGTTCTCGTACTTTTCCAGCAGCGGCAGGCAGCTGGACCCGGCAGGGGCAAACTCTACATAGGTCTCGTCCACCACCACAATGTTGTCGGGATTGGTACGCAGCACTTCCTCAATGGCGGCCACAGGGGCCAGCAGGCTGGTGGGGGCGTTGGGGTTGGCAATCACAATCGTCTCGTGCAGGCCGCAGTACTTTTTCAAGTCGATGGTCAGGTCGTCCTCCAGCGGGATGACATGCTGCGGAATATGCAGCAGATCGCACAAAACCGGGTAAAAACTGTAGGTTACATCGGCAAAGGCCAGCGGCGTGTTTTCATCGCAGAACGCCCGCAGGGCCAGTAGCAGGTTCTCGTCGCTGCCGTTGCCGCACAAAATATTCTCCGGCTGCACGCCCCAGTGGGCAGCGATGGCCTCGTTCAGTGCGCGGTTGGACAGGTCCGAGTACAGCCGCAGCCCCGGCACCGCCGCCGCCACCGCCGCCGCCACACCGGGCGCGGGTGGGTATGGGTTTTCGTTGGCGTTGAGCTTGACAAGGTCGTCAATTTTCAGCTGCTCGCCGGGCACATACGGCTCCAGCGCAGCCAGCGTTTTGGTAAAATAGCGGCTCATGGGCTCACTCCCCCTTTTGCTCGTCCTCAAATCGGATGGTCACGCTCTTGGCGTGGGCGTGCAGGCCCTCGTGCTCGGCAAAGTTGGCGATGCGGGCCTGGACCTCGCCCAGGGCTTCGCGGGTGTAGTAGATGAAGCTGGACTTCTTGACGAAATCATCCACGCCCAGGGGGCTGCTGAACCGCGCGGTGCCGCTGGTGGGCAGGGTATGGTTGGGGCCGGCAAAGTAATCGCCCAGGGCCTCGGGCACGTTCTTGCCCAGGAAAATGCTGCCCGCGTTCTGGATGTCGTTCAAAACGGCAAACGGGTCGTCCACGCAGATCTCCAGATGCTCCGGCGCAATAATGTTCACGGCGTCGATGGCCTTCTTCATGTCATCGGTGACGATGATCTTACCGTTGGTGTCCACGCTGGCGCGGGCAATGGCGGCGCGGGGCAGCTGCGGGATCTGTACTTCCAGCTCGGCCTGTACGGCCTTGGCCAGGTCCCAGCTGTCGGTGACCAGCACCGGCGTGGCCAGCTTATCGTGCTCGGCCTGGCTCAACAGGTCGGCGGCGACCCAGGCGGGGCTGCAGGTGCCGTCGGCCAGAACCAGGATTTCCGACGGGCCGGCGATCATATCGATGCCGACTTTACCAAAAACCTTGCGCTTGGCGGTGGCTACGTAAATGTTGCCGGGGCCGACGATCTTATCCACAGCGGGCACGCTCTCGGTGCCGTAGGCCAGGGCGGCCACGGCCTGGGCACCACCGGTCTTAAAGATGCAGTCGATGCCGGCAATCACCGCCGCTGCCAGGATACCGGCGTTGACCTTGCCGTCTTTGCCGGCAGGGGTGGTCATGACGATCTGCTGCACGCCCGCGACCTTGGCGGGGATGACGTCCATCAGCACGGTAGAGGGGTAGGCTGCCGTGCCGCCGGGCACGTAAACGCCCGCGCGCTGGATGGGGGTGTACTTCTGGCCCAGCACCATGCCGGGGCGGTCGTTCAGCACAAAGTTCTTGTGCAGCTGCTGCTCGTGGAAGTGGCGGATGTTGGAAGCAGCCATTTTCAGTGTGGTAATAAATTCCGGGTCGCTGGCTTCCAGTTCGGAAAAGGCCTCGTCGATTTCGGCCTGGGTGACCTGTACGCTGGTTAGCTGGGCGTGGTCAAACTTGGCGGCGTAATCCAGCAGGGCGGCATCGCCGCGGGCGCGCACATCGGCAATGATGGCGTCTACGGTGGCCTCCACGTCGGCTTCGGCGCGGATGTCACGGTTCAAAATTTCTTCGGGCTTTACTTCATCAAAATCATACAGGCGAATCATTGTGCAAGGGCCTCCTTCATTTTGGTAAGCAGCTCAGTAAGCTGGGCGTATTTGAACTTGTAGCTGGCTTTGTTGGCGATAAACCGGGCCGAGATAGGCATGAATTCTTCAATCACGGTCAGGTCGTTTTCCTTTAAGGTGGTGCCCGTCTCGACAATATCGACGATGACGTCGGAGAGCCCTAAAATCGGCGCAAGCTCGATGGAGCCGTTGAGCTTGACAATGTCGATATCGCGGCCCCGGCGCTCGTAGTGGTCGCGGGAGATGTTCACGAACTTGGTCGCCACCCGCAGGGCGCGGCTCTCATCATCCACAAAATTCCTGGGGCCGGCCACGCACATGCGGCACTTACCCATGCCGGTGTCCAGCAGCTCGTAGACGTCCGCGCCGGACTCGGTCAAAATATCCTTGCCCACGATGCCGATGTCGGCCGCGCCATGTTCGACGTAGATGGCTACGTCGCTGGGTTTGACCAGGAAGTACCGCACCCCGGCTTCGGGGTTCTCCACTACCAGTTTGCGGGTGTCGTTGTAGTCCTCGTTGGCGCTGTAACCTGCCCCGGCCAGCAGAGCGTAGGCTTTGTCGCCCAGGCGCCCCTTGGGCAGGGCAATGTTCAGCCAGGTATTTTCCCCGCCCTGCTGCTGTACTGGCGGCAGCGGTGCGGCCAGACGTTCCAGCTCGTCTAAGTACATCGCAAAGCCGATGGCCTTAGCGCCGGGGGTAAAGCGCTGCATCAGGTAGTCGTACTGGCCGCCTTTGAGCACCACGCGGGGGATGCCCGCCGCGTAGCCGGTAAAAACGATGCCGTTGTAATACTCGGCTTCATCGGCCATGCTCAGGTCCAGCTGCAGGCCGCGGCCGGCTTCGCCCAGGGCGTTTTGCAGGGCCAGCAGTTCGGCCAGTGCGGCTTTCTGCGAGGGGCTGATGGCGGCTGCCTTGGCGGCGGTAAGGGTGGCCCCGAACGGCCCGTGCAGGGTAAGCAAACCGCAAAGGGCATCGGCTCCGGCTTCATCAGCACCGGCCTGCAACGCAGCCTTGCGCAGCTCGTGTTCGTTTTTGGCGCACAGCAGTTCCACCAGCCGGGCGTGGGCCGTGGCAGGCACATCCAGCACATCCAGCAGGCCGGTCACAAAGCCCATGTGGCTGACTTCCAGTACGGTGGGAACATCCAGCGCGGCCAGGCTGGCCAGTGCCAGGCGCAGCACCTCGGCCTGGGCGGCTTCGTCCACCTCGCCCATGCACTCCAGGCCCATCTGGTGGATGGTCTGGAAGGTGTGGCTCTCGCGGCTGGCACGGCAGACTTCCTCATTATAATAAAAGCGTTTGCACTCGCCGGGGGCGGGCTGGGCCGTCTTGGCGATGGACAGCGTCACGTCCGGCTTGATGGCCCGCAGTTTGCCGTCCAGGTCGGTAAAGGTGATGACCTGCGGGTCCGGCAGAAAGCGCTGGTACTCCTGATACAGGGCATACTCCTCAAACCGGGAGGCGCGGTATTTGCGATAGCCGCCCTGCTCGTACAGGGCACGCAGGCGGAAGGTAGCCTGCTCGGCGGGGGTGAAATTTTGTAAAGTCAGCTCCATAATACGTCTCCTACCTCTCTTTTCCATAACAACATTATACTTTAGCACAGTAAAGATGTAAAGCGCCAAACAAGAAATCTGTACAAATTTGGGTGCGGCTGCTTGGCGAAAACGGCAATAAAATAGCAAAAAGGCGCACCTTTGCAACCAAAGATGCGCCTTGCGGTTTCTTATCAGCCCTTGCAGCCCTGTTCGTCCCAATCACCAAAATCAGCCGGGTCGGCAATCTTGGTAACGTCCAGCTTGCCGTCCTCGGTCTTGGGGACTTCCACGGCACCCAGCTCAACGGGGTTGGCGTTGGGGGTGTCATCTCCAGCGGGGGCCTGCACAGGGGCGGCCTCCGCTTCGGGAGCTTCTTCTACGGGAGCGGCAGCGGTTTCTTCAGGTGCAGCGGGGGCTTCTTTGGCCTCGGCAGACGCATCGTCAGCGGGCTCGGCGGGCTCGGCAGTGCCATCCTCGGCGTCTGCTTCATCCTCCGGGCCCCAAATATGCTCGTACTCCTCGGTATGCTCGTTACGGTTCAAAAAGTAAGCCGCGGCGCCCACAGCGGCAGCGCCAATCGTCAGTCCAACCAGCTTTTTCAGTAAAGACATCGTATGATCCTCTCAATCGCCTTACGGCACGGCATTTTCCGGGAAAACATCTGTGTTTCAACGGAATACGTACATCATAGCGCAAACACCGCCATTTTGCAAGGGGCTATTTTTAAAATTTGTGCAAAAAGTTTGCCTTTAGTTTTGCCCATGCTCCTGCAGCCAGGCGCGCAGTTCAGGGGTATCGGCCCAGTAGCGGCTGCCCCAATGGGAAAAATCCCACTGTGCATCGTAAGGATTGCACTCGTAATCCACATAGTAAAGCACGCCGCCCCACAGGATAAAATTGGTGGGGAAGTAATCGATATTCAGCCCGGCAGGGTACAAAAGGCGGCACAGCGCCCGCATCTGCTCTTCGGCTTGCGGCGGCAGCGTGCCCGTTTGCAGCTGTTCCAGCACCGTTGGGCCGGGGATGTACTGCTTCACCAGTCGTTCCTGTGCTTCGTCCACCGCCAGCAGGCGCGGCACCGGGATGCCCAGGGCTGACAATGTGCGGTAATCCCGCAGCTCGCTTTGCAGCTTATCCCCAAACTGGTAGTAGCTGCACGGCTCATGGTGGATCTGTTTGACCACTACAGGCCCCTCGCTCCCCTGCGCCAGATAGGAGTAACCGCCTTTCCCCTTGCCAAGCAGCCGCGTTACCGTATAGGGTTGCCCGTTTACCTGTAATGTATCCATGCTGCACCTCCGTTACAGCTGCTGCATCCAGCTGCGCTTTTTGAACAGCCGCAGCGAGAGCGCCAGGCGGACACATTCTTCCAGCGAGAGCAAAAAGTACACCGGCGCGACGGGCAGTTTCAGCACAAAGGCCGCCAGGAACCCCAGCGGCACACCGAAGCCCCAGGTACCAATGAGGTCGATGGCCAGGGTGTAGTTGGTCTTGCCGCCGCTTTTTAAAATGCCGCCGCCCAGGATCATGTTCTGCACCTTGACCGGCGAGATGACGGCGAACACTACCAGCAATAAGTAGGCCGTGGCTCGCACCTCCGGCTCGACACGGTAAATCGTGGTGTACAGCCGCCCGAACACCAACAGCAGCGCCGACAACACCAGCGAGGCCGCCAGCCCGCAGCGCATCAACCGCTGGGCGTCGCGGTAGGCGCGGTCGTACTCCTGCGTGCCCAGCGACTTGCCAATAAGGATGGCCGCCGCCTTGGACAGACCCGACAGTGCGCCCACCATCAGGCATTGGATGGGCGTGGTCATCGTCATAGCGGCGCAGGCCTGGGTGCCGATGTTGCCGTAGATGGCGGAGTAGACGTTCTCGCCCAGGCTCCACAAAAATTCACTGGCCAGCAGTGGCAGCAGGATTTTGGCGTAGGTAAGCAGTTCCGGCCGGGTGAAGCCCAGCGTGAACCGCAGCCGCCACTGCTTTTTCCGCAGCCGCACGGCCAAAAACAGGTAGACAAGTAAGCAGGACACCACCTGCGCAGCCACGCTGGCTACTGCCGCGCCCTGCACCCCCAGTGCGGGCAGCCCGCCGTGGCCGAAGATAAGCAGGTAGTTCAGCCCCGTGTTGATGCACAGCGAGGTTATGCTGGCAATGAGCGGGAAGACGGCGGCCTCCATGCAACAGAGCAGTGTCTCCGCCATGCCGGACAGCGCCGCCGGGAAGAACGACCAGGCGTAAGTCTGCAAATACGTCTGCCCCAGCGCGCGGGTGGCATCGTCCTGGGTGTAGAGGCCCAGAATCGGCTCGGCAAACCGGGTGGAGACCAGCGTAAACACCGCTGCAATGGCCAGCGACACCAGCAGGTTGACGCTGTAGCTGCGGGCCGCGTTTTTACGGCTGCCCTGCCCCAGATATTGGGAAATGAGGATGGCCCCCGCTGCCGTGACGGCGCTGAGCACCACATTATGAATAGATGCAAACTTGCCGCCCAGCCCGATGCCCGAAATGCTGGCGCTGCCCAACTGGCCGATCATGACCTGGTCAATGATGCTGAAGGAGGCCCGCAGCATGCTTTGCAGCGTGACCGGCAAAGCAATGTGCATCAGGCTGCGGGCAAAGGCGCGGTCGCCAAAAAAGCCGGTAATCCCGCCCCCGGAAACAGAAGAAGAACGAAAACCCATACAGACACCTCTTACGAATTACTACGCTGTCATTATACTATGATTTTCCTTGCATTTCATCCATAAAAGTCTTATACTTATAACAAAATCCTATGTTTTTGCAAACGAGGTGCCGCCTATGTCCTATCTGCCCCCAAACCCTGCCATTCTGCCCGATGGGCAGGAGGTAAAAGTCCACGGCAGCGAAGCCTTCCCTTTTGCCGTCTACTGCGGTATCATCCCCACGTTTATCCCGGCCTATCCCCTGCACTACCACGAGGAAATGGAGCTGATTTACTGCGAAACCGGCAGCGGCAGCATCACCATTGACCGGGCAACGGTTACCCTGCACACCGGCGATGTGGCAGTGATTTTGCCCGGGCAGATCCACGCCATCGCGGCAGCGGGGGCCGGGACGTTCCGCTATTACAACATCTTGTTCCGCTTCTCGCTGCTGGAGCCGCCGGACAGCGAGACCTACCGCCGCTTTTTGGCCCCGCTGGCGGACGGCCGCATGGAAGTGCCTGCCCATATACAAAAAGACAGCCCTCTTGGCAGAGAGCTGCCTGTAAACGTAAAAATGCTGATTGAAAACCGCAAAGAAAACACGGCACTGCGCATAAAAGCCTGCCTGTACGGCGTGATGGATGCGCTGTGCAAAGCTGCCACGCCTGCCCGGTACCCGGCCGGGGCCGAGCACCGGGACACCCGCCTTCTGCGCCAGACCGTGCAGTACGTGGACCGTCACTATGCGGAGAAAATCACGGTGGCGGCCATCAGCGCCCAGTGCGGCTACAGCAGCAGCCACTTTATGAAGCGGTTCCACGACCTGACCGGCACCAGCTTTGCGCAGTACCTCATCCACTTTCGGCTGGAAAAGGCCGCTACCCTGCTGCGGGGCAGCCGGTACACCGTGCTGGAGATCGCCGCACGGTGCGGGTTCAGCAATGCATCCTACTTTACGCGGGCGTTCACCCGGCAGTATGGGGTGTCCCCCACCGCTTATCGGCAGGGCGGCGATAAAACAGACGATTAGCCAATCTTTTCTACCTTGATAACCGTAACGGCGATGGGCGTATCGTCCAGCGCGTGGACGGCGGTGCGCCAGTAGTAGAGCGGCTCGCCGGTGGAAAACTCAAACACCATCTCATCCGGGGCAATGCCGGTAAAGTTGACCTCCATCTTGTAGGTCTCCTGGTTGATAAGCCCGTGGCGGGCATAGATATAACTGTGGTCGAACCCACTGCCCGTCAGGGTGACGCGGTAGCTGCCGGGGAAGAGCATCCAGGCTTCGGTAAGCAGTTCGCCGCCCTCGTTCAGGGTCACGGTGTCGGCGTCCGCCGTGCCGTTGATGACGCTGGATTTTTGCAGCGCCATCGTGTGGGCGGGGATGTCAACAGCAGGCTCCTCGGTCAGGCCATGGATCGGCTCCACGCTGCCCAGCAGGATGCCGTCCAGCCGGTAATAGTGCAGCGCGTAGTCGCTGCGGGCCAGCTCGTCCTCATCGATAAAGGCGTAGAGCGTGTCCGGCGCGAGGGTGTTCATCTCCCCTGCCAGCGTCACCGCCGCCAGGTTGCCGTCCATGTGGCCCATGTAGAAGCTGTTGGAGGTCCAGCCGTGGTCGGCGGCAAAGGCAACGAGGTCCCAGAAGTCGTTGTGTTCAAAGTCGAAGCTGGCAAAGGCCAGGCGGCTGAACTGCCCGCTGGCAGCCAGCTGCTCCCAGGCCGGGTCGGTCAGTTGGGTGGTGTCCGCGTAATAAGCGGCATCGTGGTATGTGGTGTAACGCTTGGTAAGCTCGGTACGCAGGCCAAAGCCCTGAGCGGCGGCGCAGACAGCCAGCAGCACAGCGGCCGCGGCACCGTTCCAGAACCGCAGCACCAGCCCGCAGGCCGCCACGGCCAGCAGCATGCCGGCCAGCCAGGCCAGACGGGCGCAGCTGGAGAACATGGCCCAGAAATCCATCAGCACCTGCGGGATGGGCACGGTAAACAGCGTGCGGCCCCCGAAGGTGACGGTGTTGCCCATCGAGGCGACGGCGTCCAGCACCAGCAGCACAACAGCGGCAACCACAATATGGGTATGGCGGCGGAAGAACTCTGCCGCTTTTTTGCGTTGTACCAACAAACCGGCCAGTGCCAGCACGACGGCCGCGGTGGTGCCCAGGCCCGCGTACACTTCCTGTTCCCAGCTGGCACCCAGACCCGGCACAAACAGGTTGGCTAGGTCGGCACCGCTCAAATAGCCGTTGGAGTAGCCCGCAAAGTTGGCGGCAAAGGCTCCCAGCACAAACAGTTCGGCCAGCGCCACGGCGCAAAAGCTGACGATGGGCAGCACAACGGCGGCGGGGCCGCGCTTTTCCAGCCCGCGCTGCACACAGGTGGCCACCAGCACCATACCCACCATGGGCAGATAATACAGATGGATGCCCGCACACAGCAGCCCCAACACACCCCACCACAGGCAGAGTTTTCCGGTGGACGGCCTATTTTCGGATTGCTCGGCACACAGCCACACCCACAGGGCCAGCAGCACCAGCCAATTGGCGGCCAGCGCCGTGTGGGCAAACATGCGGATGTTCAGCGCCGGGAACAGCACCAGCACCCCGGCGCCCAGTACGCTGGCCCGGTTTTTTGCGGTATCCTGCGGGCGCACGCCGCCGATGCGGGCAATGAGCGCCTGGGCCAGACCGCCCTGCATGGCATAGCAGAACAGCCCCCACAGCCCTAAGTACTGGAAACGCGCGGGCAGCACCCCGCCCAGCAGCTTGCAGACCACGGCCAGCAGCGGGATGGAATCGGTGTACAAAATGCTGGTGCGGTAGGGGTAAATGGCACTGTAGTTTGCGCCCAGATACGGCAGGTGCCAACCGCTGCGGCGGTAAAACACCCAGCCCAGATAATGCTGGGACGGGTCCGGGCTGGGATTGTTCAAGATCCAGTCCACACAGAGAGGATCCAGCACCCGCACGCCGTATAGTACGAGAAAAACCAGCGCCCCAAGCAGGGCGCCGGTCAGACTCCAGCGATGTTTTTGCAAAAATGCCTTTGTCTTTGTCATACGGTCCCCCGCTTAGCGCACAAAGGTGGTGGAAAGGGTGGTGGACCAGCTTTCGCCTTTCTTCAGGCTGGCGGCGCAGGGGCGCTGCTCCCACTCCAGGGGGCCGTTCTCCTCGCCGGGCAGGCTGTGCCAGGGCTCGATGCAGATAAAGTGCAGCGGCTTTTTGGCGGCGGACCAGATCAGCACGTAGGGGTAGCCCTCCACGTTGCAAATCACGCTGCGGCCGGTGTCCTTCTCCACAACGGAGACATGGGCGGTCTTCAGGTTGACCATGCAATGGCTGTCACTGTCGAACAGGTCGTCGGTCAGGGGGATGGTCTCGGTGTTGCGGGCCAGATAGTAACTCTGGCCATTCAGCAAGCCGTTGGGAATGGCGCTGACGCACAGCGGGGACTCCAGCCCGTCAAAGCGGATCTCGTAATCCTCGGTGGTATGGCGGTCGTCAAAGGGCAGCGCAAAGGCGGGGTGATAGCCGATGCCAAAGCGCAGCTGCTCCTCCACGGGGTTCTCCACAGTCAGGGTGTGGTGGATGGTCTCGCCGTCCAGCACAAAAGTGGAGCGCAGCACAAAGGCGTAGGGCCATTTGGGCAGCGTTTCGGGGTTGGCGTGCAGCTCAAACTCCAGCGTGTCGGCGGTGTGACGGGTCATGGCGTGCTCCACATCGCGGGCAAAGCCGTGCTGGCCGCCGGCGTATTCCACGCCCTTGGCAATCATCTTGCCGCCGGTCAGCTTGCCGGTGTAAGGGAACAGAATGGGCGCGTGGCGGCCCCAGACGGAGGGATCGCCGGACCAGAGCAGCTCGGCTCCGGTGGGCTTGTGGATGACGCTGACAGCCTCGGCACCGTGGGTGTCGACGGTCAGACGCAGGGTATCATTTTCGATCGAGTACCGCATAGGATAAGTACCTCCTGCCGAAATTTTTACGGTTTTACTATAAAACCGCACAGCCCCGCGGGGCGGGAATTGTGCGGTATGGCCTTAGAAAATCAGTTGCAGCACCATGCCTGCCGCGGCGCCAACGGCCCACAGCAGCCCGGTCATAAACAGGTTTTGCTTCCAGCTGGGGTTCACACGCCACAACACGGCCAGGCCCACGCCTGCGCCGGCGGTCAGCCCGGCAAACAGGCTGCCAAAGGTGATGGCCCCCTCCATATACAGCTGGGCCAGCAGCACACTGGCGGCGCAGTTGGGCACAAGGCCGACCAGCGCGGTCAGCATCGGCTGGAAGAGGCCCATGCCGCCTAAGATACCGGTGATGGCGTCCTCGCCCACGGACTCAAAAATAAGCCCGATCAGGAAGCTGAAGAGCAGAATGAACACGAAAATTTCCAGCGTGTGGCGCAGAGCGGCCAGGAAGATGCTGCTGGTCTCCTCGTGCTCCTCGTGGCAGTCCACCTCATCGGCGTGGCCCTCGTACCCGCCGTACAGCGAGTGGGGCAGCACCTTGCGCAGCGGGAAGTCCAGCAGCACGCCGCCTACGATGGCAAAAATGATCTTGCAGACGATCAGCAAGACCAGGGTGGTCCACTGGCTCGGCTCAGCGGCCAGCAGCGGAATGGCCTCGTCGCTGGTGGCGATAAATACGGCCAGCAATGTGCCGGGGGTGATGACCCGGCTGGCGTAAAAGTTGGATGCGACCGCGCTGAAACCACACTGGGGCACACAGCCCAGCAGTGCGCCGGGCAAAAAGCCCCAGCGACCGCCGCCGGCGAGGGCGCTTTCAATGTTCTCGCCGTGGTGGCGCTCCAGCCATTCGATCAGCAGATATGCCAGATACAAAAAGGGCAGCATTTTTACGCCGTCAATCAGCGCATCCAACAGTGCATCGAGAAAAATTTCCATTTAGACCTCATTATATACTTTTTATGGGATTTGCGGTGCCGTAGTATTGTTTGTGCAAACTACAGCTTTATACAAAGCTGCGCAGCAGCCTTACGGCCGGGCGCACCACTTTATCGGGGATACGGGCGCGGAACCGCGCTACCGTGCGGGCAGAAAACGGCATCTCATCGCTGAAAGTTTCCATGCCCAAAAAATACTGCAGATAGGGGCTTTCCCGCACCAGCTGCACCACCTCGCGGTCCGAGACCTCGTAATGCAGCTGGATAACACGGCAGCCCAGCGCGATGCGGGCCGAGATGGCCGCTTTGCCGCTGGGGGCAAACAGTTCACTATAGCCCTGCTCAAAACGGTCCCAATCGATGGCTTCGGCCAGGCGGACCCAGCGGTTTTTATCGCGCAGTTCTCCATGGTACGGCGGCAGATAGTCATAAATCGACATCTGCTTTTCTTTGGCACGGTACACAGGCGTAACCCCTCTCTACAACAATACGGAAATTTAATACCGCTGGAACAGCGGGAAGATCATAGCCAGCACGCACCACGCGGCCTGGTACAATACCAGTGCGGGCAGCGGCAGGGTGGCCAGGCCGCCGGTCAGGGTCAGCAGTACGCCCAAAACGCAGCTGATAAGCACCGAGGCAGTGACGACGACGGCGGACTTGCGCTCGCCCTCGGCAGCACCGGAGGCAGCTTCCAGGCCGCCTACAAAGCTGGCAAAGCTGCCCAGATGCAGCATGTTGCCGTCGCTTTCCGGCAGCCAGGCGGTGGCCGGGTTCATCAGCTCATGCTCGGCGGTGTTCAGCACCTTCACGGCCCCGGCGGGCAGGCTGTAGGCAGCCTCCAGCAGGGCGGTATCGCAGTTGAAATCGTCGCAGTCGACGATCAGCGACAGGCCGGAATGGCGCAGGCTGTCCAGCACGGCGGCAGTGTCCGGGTCACGCTGGTAGGCCACCTGGAACATGGCAAACAGTTTGCCGGAGACGGCCAGGTAGATCATGCGGCGCTGGTTGACGGTATGGTGCTGCTCGTACTCCAGGCTGGGCAGCTTGACGCCGTAATCCTGCATCAGGCTGCGGTTGCCTACCAGCACGCGGCGCTTGTTGACCCAGCCGATGTAGCCCTTGCCGTAGACGGCCTCGCGGTCATCCACCTTGGCAATCATGCTGCGGTCGCCCAGCATATTCAAGAAGACATCCCGCAGCGTGGGGCAGGCCTCAGCCATGATGGAGGCGGCATAGACGATGGCCAGGTCGATGGGGGCGTTTTTGATGGGCTTGATGCCCGCCAGTGTGACGCACCCCTGGGGAAAGAGATCCCGCGCGGTGACCTGGATGACGTTGATGCGGCCCAGCTGGCGGATGTCACGCCAGCCCGGCACGACCGCGCCCACCTGGGCGGCGCTGCGCTGCATCAGGCGTGCGGGCAGGGCGGCCAACAGCGTGCCCGCCAGCGGCGCGGCCAAGCACAAAATGCTGGCCAAAATGGTGACAGCGCTTGTCAGGTTGTGGGTGCGGATGACAGTGATCAGGAAGCCCAGCAGCGCGCAGCCGCCTGCGGCCCAGGCAAACTGCTGCTGGTTTTTATCGCTGGTACCGGCAGCGGCGCTGCTGGCCAGGAAACCACGGAAGATCTGCGTTGGGCGGCTGACCAGCACCGACGGGTGCGGCTGGGCCAACCCCTGAGAGGCCGCCCGCAGCGCGCCGGCGTCTTTCAGCCGGTAGGCTACGGCGTGGTCTACATTTTTGCTGACGAGCTGGAAGTTATCCCGCACGGTGGCGGCGTTCATCCGCTTGCCTACGGTGTTGACGCAGAGCACCAGCGCGGCAGGTCCGGCCAGCAGGGTGACCTCGTTCGTGTAGCCTTTTGTGACCAGCACGATGAGCGCCTGCAGCAGCGCACCCACTACGGCCAAAGCGGTCAGGCTGTCGGGGGTCGGCTTTTTGGCCAGACCCTGCAAACCGTTCAGCAGTGTTTTCCAGTTGATACCGGCGGCCGCAGCCAGCAGCACCAGGGCTACGGCCGGGTAGACGGTTTCCCCAGCCAGAACGCCGGGCATGGCGGGCAGGGCGGCGGCAATGAACGCCAGCACCAGCAGCACCAGAGCCGCCGCGCCGCTTACGATGCAGGCGGTAGTCAGATGCAGCAGGTTCTCGTCCAGTTCCTTGCGCACGGCGGGGGCGTCCTCGGCGCTCTCGTAATCGCGGCGGCGGGACACGGGGATCTCGGCAGTGTCAAAGGGCTGGGCAGCGGAATCCGCCGATTCATCGTCGGCCTTGCCGCCCAGATGGAACCCGCCCAGGCGGAACTTGTCCAGCAGGCCGGTGTGAGCGGTGCTCTCCCCTGCTTCCTCCTCCAGATTGGAGGTGAGCCGGGCGGCCATCTCGTCGTAGCGAGTGGTCTCGTCGGAGATCGCGCCGGTGTTGATGGCGTTGGCGATGTTATCCACAAAGGAGCCGGTGGCAGGCTCGACGGGAGCCTGGCCCAGGTTTTGGGTAAAGCCGGTGTGGGCCGGTGCGGCAGGGGCCGCGTAGCTGCCCAGATCCTGCGTGAAGCCGGTATGGGCGGGCTGTGCCTGAGGGGCCTGCCGGAACGGCTGCGTCTGGGCAGGCTGGGCGGCGGCATCGGGCGTGACCGGCGTTAGGCGGATGCGCCCGGTCAGGGTATCCACCAGATCGTCCACGGCATCGCGGGTGTGGTGATAGCTGTCGGCCATTAGGGTCGGCTCGTCCACAGCAGGAGCCGGGGCAGTCGTATCGGGCTGCGGTACGGTATCGACCTGGGGCGCGGGCTGCGGCGCTGCGGGTTGGGCAGGCTGCGGCTGGGCCGTATGGGGGCGCACGGCGTTGTAAGCGCTCATGAATTGCTGGGTGCTGTCCGACGGCGTTGGCGCGACTGAACCGAGCTGCATCGTAAAGCCGGTGGTGGTCTGGCCGGGCTGAATGGCCTGGGCGCTCTCCAGGCCGGGCAGGTCCAGCGGCTCACCTACCGGTCCCTGCAGCGGCGTGGGCTGAGCCGGGGGCGGCGTGCTGCGCTTTTGACCGGGAGTGAATTCCACGGTGCTGCGCTTTTTACGGTAGATCGTGCTGGTAGCGCCCGGGTCGCGGGCAGGGGTGCGGCTGTTTTTTTGCTCGTTGACGACGCCTCGCAGCATTTGCAGCGTGTCGCCTGTCAGGGTAGCACCGACCAGCGTGCTGCCGGAAGATTCGCTTTGGGGCTGGGTGTATTTGCTGCGCCAGACGTTGGTGCTGGTCTCCGGCTCCGGCTGGATGGCCGGGCGCAGCGGAGCCATCGTCGGCTCGTCCTGCCGCTCCTCGGGGATCATCAGCTCGTCGGTGGCGTCGGTATCGGCGCTGCTGCCACCGCCAAACAGGCTGTTCAAGAAGCCGTGTTTGCGGGCAGGCTTCGGCGGCAGGGCCTGCTCGGCCTCTGCTTCATCCGGGAAATATTCATCCTCGGTCTGGTAGGAACTTTGCGCGGGGGCATCGGTGTGGCCGCCGCCCAGCGAGACGTTGATCGGCTCGAAATGGTCGGTGTCGTCGGCGGGTTTCAGGCCGAAAGGCCAGCGCTTTTTCTTGCCGGTGTCGTGGAAACGGCCCTTTTCATCGGGCACGACGGCGACGGAATCGGCGAAGAAGCGCTGGAAATCCGCTTTGCCCTCGTTCAGCGCGGTGGTGTTAGAAACATCCCCCTCCGGGGCCATCTTGCGCAGAAAGTCCTTGATGATGCCGGTGCGGGTGGTGTCCTGGGTGCTGCTCTCGGTGGGGGCGGATTGCTGCACAGGCCGGGCAGGCTGCACATTTTGCACAGACTGCACGGGCTGGGCCGGACGCACTGGGGCCGCAGGGGCGGCAGCCGGCTGGGCATCCGGGACAGATTGCACCGGCCGCTGGGGGGCTGCCGCACGGGGCGTTTCCGTTGTGCGGCGGGGTGCCGGTGCGGGCATGGAGGCAGGTGCAGAAGTTGCCCCGGCACTGCGCATAATTTCATCAAAATCGTCAGGACCGCTGAAATCGGAAAAAGCAATCTGGCTGTCCTGGGTCGGCGTGTTCTGCAGCGGCGTGGTGGAAATGCCCACACTGCGCAAAATTTCATCGACCTGATGATCGGTGACGCTGGCGCGTACGCCGTCCGCTGCCTGGCGCTGGTTCAAATCCGCCAGGATGCGGTCTACCGAATCATTGGTACGTTTGCTAGGCATTTTTATGCTCCCTTTATAAGGTAGAGATACAAATTACTTCTTGGCGGTGCGGCGGCGCAGTACGTCGTAGCACAGGATGCCGGCAGCCACGCTGACGTTGTAGCTGTCCACGCCGGTGGACTGGCCGGGGGCCATCTCCAGCGTGACGGCGGCGTCGCAAAGCTTGCGGGTCAGGGCGGAAGGACCGCCGCCCTCGCTGCCCAGCACCAGGGCCACCGGGCCGGACAGGTCGGTCCTGGCCAGCGGTGCACCGCCCAGGTCAGCGCAGTAGACGAAGATGTTATGTTCCTTAATAGTGCGGATGGCCTGCGCCAGGTTGGACACGCGAGCCACCGGCAGGCGGGCCGCTGCTCCGGCGCTGGATTTCATCACAGTGCCGGTCACGCCGACGCCGCCGCGCTTGGGGATGACCACGCCATGGGCGCCGCACAGGTAAGCCGAGCGGATGATGGCACCCAGGTTGTGGGGGTCCTCTACCCCATCGCACAGCACCAGGAACGGTGCTTCGCTTTTGGCCTCAGCAGCGGCAAACAGATCCTCCAGCGAGGCATACTGCACCTCGGCGGCGCGGGCGGCCACGCCCTGGTGGTCGTCGGTACCGCAGATCTTTTGCAGCTTATGGCCGGGTACCCGTTTGACCACCGCGCCGGTCTGCTTGGCCAGGGCGGTGTAATAGCCGGCAACCGGCTGCGGCAGCGAGTCTGCCAGATAGACAGTATCCACCGCGCCGCCGCTTTTCAGCAGCTCGGTCACGGCATTTTTGCCCCATACCAGCGTGTCGGTGCGCGGTTCAGCCTGCTCGCGGGCAATCTTTTCCATAGGGTACCTCCTGCGGGGCATTGCCCCGGTAATTGTTGAAAAATGCACCAGCGGTGAAAAGGCTGGCTATACAGATAACAGTATAGCACACCCCGCGGCCTTTTGTCACCTTTATTTTGCGCTTTTTAGCGGGTCTGTACTGCTTTTTTACAACTGCTGCCGCCGCAATGCGCCAAAAGTACAAAGACCCCCTGGCGGGTGCGCGATAAAGCGTTGTTTATACAAACCGTAGTGGAAAACCCACTTTCCCCTTGTTGAAAACTCTGTTGAAAAGGTGGAAAACCAGCATAGCAGCCAAGTTTTCCACAAAAACGGGGGTGCGTTTTCCACAAGGGGTGGAAAAGTTATCCACATAACAGGTTGGATAAAACCTTTTGTCAAGATGGGAAAAAAGCTGATTTCTTGCCTCCAATTCCCCCGCTAAGCTGACAAAACTGCCAAATTTTTGCAAAGGCTGGCAATCTTTGGTACAGTGCGCCAAAAGTGCATGAAAGTTCTGAAATTAGCTGTTGATTTTTTGTCAAAGTCGGGTTATAATAGGCTTATCGGTGGGCTGAACGCCAGTGCCACCGCTTAACAATCATGTGGAGGTATGTGATATGCTGGTAAATGCTACCAATATGCTGCTGAAAGCACGCGATGGCCACTATGCTGTCGGTCAGTTCAACATCAACAACCTGGAATGGACCAAGAGCGTTCTGCTCACTGCACAGGAGATGAACTCCCCCGTCATCCTCGGTGTTTCTGAGGGTGCCGGCAAATATATGACCGGTTTCAAGACCGTTGCCGCCATGGTCAAGGCCATGGACGAGAGCCTGGGCATCACCGTTCCCGTTGCCCTGCACCTGGACCATGGCACCTACGAGGGCGCTAAGGCCTGCGTCGCCGCCGGCTTCACTTCCATCATGTTTGATGGCAGCCACTACGACATCGATGAGAACGTTGCCAAGACCACCGAGCTGGTTGCCCTGGCCCATGACCACGGCCTGTCCATCGAGGCTGAGGTCGGTTCCATCGGCGGCGAGGAAGACGGCGTCATCGGTATGGGCGAAGTCGCTGATCCCGCTGAGTGCGCCAAGATCGCTGCCCTGGGCATCGACTTCCTGGCTGCCGGCATCGGCAACATCCACGGCAAGTACCCCGCCAACTGGAAGGGCCTGAACTTCGAGGCTCTGGACAAGATCCACAACGCCACCGATAACATCCCCCTGGTGCTGCACGGCGGCACGGGCATCCCGGCTGACATGATCCGCAAGGCCATCAGCCTGGGCGTCTCCAAAATCAACGTCAACACTGAGTGCCAGCTGAGCTTCGCCGATGCTACCCGTAAGTACATCGAGGCCGGTAAGGACCTGCAGGGCAAGGGCTTCGACCCCCGCAAGCTGCTGGCTCCCGGCGCCGAGGCCATCAAGGCCACTGTCCGTGAGAAGATCGAACTGTTCGGCTCCGCCAACAAGGCCTGATTTTAATACGCAAATCCAAAAGCCCGAAGGTGCAATGCCTTCGGGCTTTTTGCTGTTTACACACCTCTCCGTCCCCCGGCATACCGTGGTACAAGGAGGTGTTTACTATGCCAACAGGCAGTATCCAAGTTTATGCGTCCGTGGCGGGGCAGGCGGCACCGCTGGCAGGCGTGCAGGTGGCGGTGCAGGTGGCGGTGCTGGATGAATCCGGTGTGACCGTGGCCCGCCTGACCACTGACGAAGCCGGTGCGGCAGAAGCCACAAACCTGACCGCGCCCAACGCCAGCTACAGCTTGCAGGAGACCAACACGACGGTGCGCCCCTATGCCGTCTACCGCCTGCGGGCCGATGCCAGCGGCTGGCAGAGCCAGATTTTGGACGGCGTGCAGGTGTTTGACGGCCAGCAGACGGTGGCGCGGCTGGAGTTTTTGCCCGGCGGCGGGGACGGAAACGCTCTGCCCGCACGGGAAGCCGCGCCCCAGACCGTCACCATCCCACCCCATGTGCTGTTTGCCGGCGACGGCGGCAGCGGCCCCGCGCCCGAGGAGCGCCTGCCCGGCAACGTGCTGAGCGAGGTGGTCGTGCCCCGCAAAATCACCGTGCATCTGGGCCGCCCGGCGGCCAGCGCCCGCAACGTGACGGTGAGCTTCCAATCCTATATCGCCAATGTGGCGTCCAGCGAAGTCTATCCCACCTGGGTAGGCCATGCAGTTTACAGCGCTCCCCTGCCCCGGCGGGCCAGCCGCGCCTGTACGGCGGCAAAGTCGGCGCGGGAGACAAGCCCCTCATGGGTACCCGGCACCACGATCCATTGCGACCGCGGCAGCCGCACGCTGCGGGCAGACTTGTAGCTGACTTTGCGGCGGCGGCCCTGCTCTAAATCGCCTGCGTAGGTACGGTTGGTCAGCATCTGGTGCAGGGTGGCGCGGCTCCACTGGCCGCTGCCGGTGTGGGCCGGTCCGCCATGCTGCTGGCGGTAGACGCTGGGCGGCGGGATGCCCTCGGCGTTTAAAATATGGGCGATGCGCGCGGTGCCGTACCCTTGCAGATACAGCGCATAGATGTGCCGCACCACGGCGGCAGCTTCGGGGTCAGGCAGCAGGCGGCTGTGGTCGGCGGGGTCTTTTCGGTAGCCGTACAGCGCAAAGGTGGCAATGTAATCCCCCTGCCACCGCTTATGCGTCAGCACCGAGCGCACATTGTCGGACAGATCCTCAAGATACCACTCGTTGATAAGCCCGTTGATTTGCCGGGCTTTTTTCCCGGCGCGGTCCTGGGTGTCCACGTGGTCCACCACGGCGATGAAGCGGATGCCCCACTCGGCAAATTTGCCGTGGAGGTACTTTTCCACCAGCTCCATATCGCGGGTAAAGCGGGATTGCGTTTTGGCTAAAATCACGTCAAATTCCCGCCGTTCGGCCGCCGCCAGCATCTGGTTGAACGCCGGTCGGCGACGGTCGGCGCCGGAGTAGTCCTCGTCGATGTAGACTTCCTGCACGGTGTAGCCGTGCTCAGCCGCATAGCGTAACAGCATCGAGCGCTGGTTCTGGATGCTCTCGGACTCTGGCCCGGTTTTGGCCGCGTCCTCCTTGCTAAGGCGGCAGTAGATGGCAGCTTTTATGCGGCATCCCCCCTTCGCCTAAATATATGCGGTACATACAAAAAGGCTCCCTCTGTGAGACAGACTCCCCCCCCGATACGGGAGCGTTGTCGCCGAAGGTGAGCTGCATCCCCGATACAGAATACACGCACAAACGAAACGATTTTCCGAAATTGGCCTAAAAGGGTGGACGATTGGACAAAAAAGAACGGCACACCGGTCAGGGTGTGCCGTACGAGCTATGAAATTAGTGCCCCTCTTTGTCGATCATCTTGCGGATGGCATCGATGGCGACGCGGATGGCGAGGTCGGTGTCGTGTACCTGGGCATTGGGCAGGCCCTTTTTGGCGCGCTCCTGGTTGGCGACCACCAGGAACAGCGAGCCGACCCGCACGCGGCGGTAAGCGCCGGCAATGAACAGCGCGGCGGACTCCATCTCCGACGCGATGCAGCCCATGCGCAGCCAGGCTTCCCACTTGTTCAGCAGCTCGTAAGAGACGGGGTGTTTTTCGGGCTGGTGCTGGCCGTAGAAGGAATCCTTGCACTCCACCACGCCGGTGTGGTAGGTAACGCCTACGTCCTTGGCGGCGTCCACCAGGGCGTTGGTCACGCCGAAGTCAGGCACGGCAGGGTACTCGATGGGCGCGTACTCGCGGCTGGTGCCCTCCATGCGGATCGCGCCGGTGGCAATCACGATGTCACCGCCGCAGACATCCTCCTGCATGCCGCCGCAGGTGCCTACGCGGATGAAAGTGTCAGCCCCGCAGTTGGTCAGCTCTTCCAGCGCGATGGAAGCGGACGGGCCGCCGATGCCGGTGCTGGTAACGCTGACGAGTACGCCGTTGAGGGTGCCAGTGTAAGTAACGAACTCGCGGCTGTCAGCTACCAGACGAGGGTTATCAAAATATTTGGCAATTTTGGCGCAGCGCTTGGGGTCGCCGGGCAGAAGCACATAGCGGCCTACATCGCCGGGACCCAGCCCGACATGATACTGCTTGCCGCTGCCTTCGGTATAATCGACCATAGGTTTCAACCTCCTGAATAGATATTTGAGTATATTATACAGCGTTTTGGGGGAGGTTGCAACCAATTAAATATAGAAGAACACAGGTGTGAAATGGATAGTGTTTTTCTTCTATCAGATATTCAAGCGAGATTTCCCGCTTGCGGC
>ERZ1106935.270-NODE-270-length-63422-cov-47.775262_pt1 | contig 63422 bp, 62 predicted proteins | sample MGYA00403666_ERZ1106935 | MGnify/ENA primary metagenome ERZ1106935 (study PRJEB35170, sample SAMEA104062452) | human gut metagenome | biome: human gut; feature: human-associated habitat; material: faeces | place: Denmark | collected 2012-11-20 ... | reverse complement strand
CTCAGACCTCACGGTCTGGGCGATTTTTCTGTCAGGGGAGTTTTTTTACAGCCCCAATAAATTACTTTTTGAACTTAAGTACCTTCTTTTCAATCAAGTCATACAAAATACCCACGCGTTCAGTACCGCTGATTCTACTCGGAAGATTGTCAAGTTCTAATAGTATTTCATTAATCGTTCCCATATAGGGATCATCTGTCAGTACATTTTTGCCATGATAATAAAAAAACAAAAATGCCTCTTCATACGTTGTTCCCAATCCGAATACCACCTTTAAAAGTGTGATATCCATTTTGGTCTTCTTTTCTTTCTTGTATCCTCTAAGCTCATGGAAAACCTTATGATCCAAATTAGTCTTCTTAACAAACTCACTTTGGTATCTATTTTCATTATCCAAATACTTAGGTACAAGTATTCCGTTAAATAGTGCATGCGCATAAGAATATCCGATTTGAGTATTCTCTAAAACACATATACTTTTACTAATCAGGTCCGGCAACTTCTCTAGCATTTCTTTCTGCTGAGAAGTAAGCACTTAAACCTCTGATTATTACTGAGTAAGCTGGAGATGGATTGCTGATTGACGGTTACTAAATGTGCCATTAGGCAGATGAAGTAAACTATCTATCATGGGTCACCACCTCCTTGTTGAAAATGTAAAAACTATAAGTTACTAATATGTTGCCATCTCCAACTGACCCTTTTCTCCATTACTTGCAAGTCTTTTATGCCTTGCAAATCATCATAAATAACTGACATAATCACATCTGGCGCGCGTGGTCACTTTATGATGCTATATGCCCACTTTGTTATCCCGAGTTAATCTGCAGTCCCGGAACGCTTTACACTCTGCAGAAGTTGCCTGATGTTTAACTGCATATCTCAGGCTGTGCCTATGCACACCAAATGTCACCACTTGGCTACATGTAGTCGGCCCTGGCCGGCTCAATCATTGATCACGGTAACTGAGTCGTGTTCCATCTCCGTGATAGCCTTACTCTTTTCTGCAATAGGCGGTAAGGATAATGCCCGACAGTCTGCATCATCGGTGGGATATTTTAGCAGACCATCTTGACTTCTTATCACCCCACCTTGAACTATAATTTTAACACTTTTCTCTTGTTTTTTCCACATTAGCCTACCTTCTTATAAAGCTGCACGTTTCCATTCACAACCGCCATATTAACACTCTCCACCTCTTCCGGTGTCACATACACGGTAAACGATGTTGCAACCTCACTATCCTCCGTAATCTTCTTACCGGAGCTGTCATAGACTTCACTCACATACACGTTCTCTGCGTAAAGAGTAAGCACCTCAGTTGCCGGATCGACAGCATATACATCCACGATATCGCCCTTACGAAGTGAGCCGTTTACACCGTCAGCAAATTCCATAGCGTTAAATGATGTAACCTGATATCCTGCCTTGTACTTATCCATCACAGCATCCGTGGTCGAAATATCACCGCTTAGAACCATCTGGGACTTTGCCATTGAATCTTCAATATAGATGCCGTTCTGCGGAAGATCATTTACCGATGCAAATACCGTGCCAGGTATTGCAGTAAGTTCTACCGAAACCTGCTCGAAGTATTTGTCATATTCTTCCTTTGTCACATAAGTATTAGCTGCCACATCTGACTTCATGACCACAACCTGTCCCTTGAGCTGCGCTTCTTCTGCCTTGTTCTCCATGGCAATGTAAATAACCATACATACCACACCTGCAAGAAGCGCAGGGATGAGCAGTGTTTTTAATATAGTAAGAACCCTCTCCTTCATCCCGTATCCTGCACCTTTCTTTTCAAGTGCTACCTGCTTCTTCTCCTGCTTTGCCATCTGCTTTCTTTCCTTATCTGAAACCTTTTTTGCAAACATATTTATAAAATCTCCTCCTAATATATAAGTTGTAGGGAATACACCACCTAACAGCCAGTTAGGATGTTTCCCTCTTGTTGCTAAAGCTGTAAGATAGATAAGTATCGGTCTGACCTATTACTCCTTGGACCATTGGGCGTCCGCAGGAAAGCCTGTCAGCCAGCTTATCTTTACAGCCGTTCGATTTATGTAGGTGGGACTGCTATGTGCACGTCCGATTGAGACCCCAGGAGATTGAATAAGCAATGAGGAATGCTGGATACCATACAATTTCAACTAATGGAGGAAACCTTTATGTACAACGCAGTCGGAATTGATGCTTCTAAACTCAAAAGCACCATCACTATCATTCAGCCCGCAGGAGTTGTTATTCGCAAACCCTTTGATGTCCTACATACATCTGATGAGCTGAACACCCTTGTTACCTATCTCAAGTCTCTGGTGGATGAAACCAGAGCCGTCATTGAATGTACAGGTCGTTATCACGAGCCTATTGTCAAATCTTTATCTGAAGCAGGTATTTTTATCTCTGCCGTCAATCCAAAACTGATTAAGGGTCAAAAACAAAATACACTCCGTAAAGTAAAATCAGATCCCGCTGATGCGAGAAAAATCGCTAAGTATGCTCTTGACAACTGGGCAGAACTGCGTGAATATTCAAGTATGGATACTACAAGAGAACAACTTAAAACACTAAATTCGCAGTTCACTTTCTTCATGAAACAGAAAGTTGCTGCCAAAACCAATCTTATTTCACTCCTAGATAATACTTATCCCGGTGTGAACAAACTCTTCGACAGCCCCACTAGAGACGATGGTAGTGAAAAGTGGGTTGATTATACCTATTCTTTTTGGCATGTTGATTGTGTTCGCAAAATTGGGCTAAAAGCCTTTACAGAACGCTATTAAGCATTCTGCAAGAAGCATCATTATAACTACCAGAAAAATAAGCCAGCCTTACTATTCGAGGAATCCAAACAACTTGTTGCAGTGTTCCCAAAGGAAAAATCTTACAAACTCCTTATTCAGCAAAGCATTCAACAGTTGCGTTTGGCATCGGAACACATCGAAATCATTCGTAAAGAAATGAATGAGCTTGCTTCTACACTGCCCGAATACGAAACCGTAATGAGCATGTACGGTGTTGGTGAAACCTATGGACCTCAGTTGATTGCTGAAATCGGGGATGTATCTCGTTTTACACATCGAGAAGCTATCACTGCATTTGCCGGTGTTGATCCTGGTGTAAATGAATCTGGACAATTCAAGCAACGAAGCAACCGTGCTTCAAAGAACGGTTCTACAAGGCTTAGGAAGACCCTTTTTCAAGTGATGTCCACATACCTTCAAAACAAGCCTGTAAACGAACCTGTCTATCAGTTCCTTGATAGAAAACGCGCTGAAGGAAAACCATACCTTGTTTACATGACCGCTGGTGCCAATAAATTCTTACGAATCTACTATGGCAAGGTTAAGGAGTGCTTACGCAACTTAGAGCAATCTCAAATCGAAGAGTCTTAAATATCAAACGATTATCACCTCCGTTAAGCTAGCCGTTTTGGGTAGCCTATTTCTTGTACCTATTTTTCAACTCTTAAATTTCTTCAAAAAGTACTTGACTTTTTATTAGTAGGCTCATAAATAATAGTTTCCTTTGTCTTCAACTACTATTTGGAACGAGTCAGAACTGATTACTAAAAAAATTGGAAAAAACTTTTCGAAAATGAAAATAGAGACAGATTTGAAAATTATTATTGTTATGTTTTCGAGGCTATTTTTTGCTTACAAAAGGTATCAAAAAGGTATCAGCAAGCATAAAAAAAGCCCAGAACCATTGATTTTACAATGATTCTGAGCTTTCGTGGATCACTCAAACTCTTTTTCGGGTTTGATTTTTCATATTAATCTAATGTTATCAGGTGTTGAGGTCGTATCATTTTGATACGTTTTTACATCTCGTCAATGTGGTTTCTAAACTACTGTACCCAAATTGTACCCAGCACCATTTTTAATAGTCTTTTTCCATACTGTATTTTGCAAAAATATATTTTTTATTCTCTGCAGATAATGAATTCATCAAAAAAGCACTTTTACCATCTTGATGTACTGTTATTGAAACACAATACTCACCCGATTCATTTATTACTTCTTTCAAATCAAACATATATTTCCAATGTAAACATTCACTGTTTATTAATATTCCTTCTGCCACCTTTTCACCTTCAACTTCATTATTAACGTACTTATCTTCTCGTGCAAACAACAATTTTTCCTTTTCAACAGACTCTGTGTAAATTTTTTCTCCATCCATATTCCATATTTCTATATCCAGTCCATTATAGTTTTCTGCTGATGTATTACAAATTTCCACTATACCATCAGCATTATAACTTACACTAATTGTTGCTTTATTATTCACAATAAATATAGCACTTATAGTAAAACATAATAATGCTACAAACATCCATTCTGCAATTTTTCCTCCTACCTTCAGAAGAATTCTCTTAATTTCCTCTTTACTCTTATGTTTTACCCATTGCACAACAAGAACAATTCCAACAACTGCACACAGACAAGAGACCAAAATCCCACTCCATTTTTGACTCTCCTCTCCATAAATTGCAGATAATGGAATAGATAAAATGAATGCAAAAATAATCATTATTGTATATATTCTAAAATCACTTAGTAAGTACATGTATCTGTTGTCTGATTCCTGATCATACTGCTTATAATTTTGATCCAGCGTATTGTACCTTTTTAGATCACTTATTACATACAACACTATGTCAATAAATATAATAACTGATGTTGATAATGCGAATGAAAAAAGTGCTTGCAAATACCAATACATTACCCCCTGCTCCGACCACACATTTAAAGAACTAATCGTCATCTTAAATAAAAAAGCACACAACGTTCCTATCACCGCAACAATAGCTATAATTGCTCCTAATCGGGTTGTTCTTCTTTGCTCTTTCTCAGCAGCATCTACCAATATCTCTTGCTGGTTTTCTACCTGATTTTTATCAACATCAGCACCCAACACCTCCTGCTGATTTTCTACCTGCATTTTTTGTATTTCTCTTTTTTTCATATTTTTATTTTTCTTCTTGTGTTTCTTTTTTCTCATATATTCCTCCATAAGAACAACAGTTTTCATTATAACATAGCAAGGAAGCAAAATGACTTTGCCATATTACTTCCTTGCCTGATACTTTACTATATTACTTCTCTTTTCTTACCCCTTTAAAAGGTGTGTTACTAGATGTTTTTACATCCATGAATTTTCCTGTTTGTGCATCTCGCTTAGTCCATAATCCCGTTGTCGGATTATATACCTGCGATCTACCTCTAACTGCTCCCACTCGAGAATTATCTCCAACTGGTCTGTTTGTTGCCATAAAAATAGCCCTCCTATTTCATTTTGATTGTTTGTGTTTTGTTCTGGTTGTCCCACCGCTACTCAACGAAGTCTTAACTCTTACTCTTCTGTTTGATATTGGTTTTGCAGTGACTCTTACTCAAATTGTCTTTCCCATTTTCAATACCATACCTTTCTCAGTTGGGAATTATATCTTGAAATAGAAGTACAGTTTCGCTATAATCTATTTGAACTATCAAGATTCGGAATACCAACTGTGTATCCGATGTTGCGGTATTGCTTTGCAGAGCAATACCGCATTTATATTTAAAGCTCTATTATTCGAGCCCTAAACATACTTTTATTCATTGGTTACATGAACTACATTTCTTACTCTCACATCATGATGAATAAAGTTGCGGTTTGTAAGTTGTTGCGTCACTTCATCATAAACCGGAGCTGTATGTTCTGGATCTCGAATAGTTAAAATCATACAGTATTCCTGACTTAACTGAAAATCCTTTTTCACAGCTTCCTTTTCAATAAAATCGCGATATAAACCTTCTATCTTCAGATACCACTTGCGTGTAGATGGCAACCACTTATCGCGATTTGACGGGGTCATATCAGCTAAATCAATTGCATACTTCTTAACTGGATGGAACTTTTTACCATACTTAACCAGTGTACATTCCCGTTCAAATCCATTTATAGGATGTATTCCCTTCGCACTTGCGCTATATAAGCTATCAGATAAAAGGTTTTGATTATCATCCACACCTCTAGGATTTTTTATCGTCGGTTTTGTCACATCACGATCTTTCTCAGTCTCATATGTACCAAAAAACACATCGATATTTGATTGGCAATATTCTCCTGCCTGTTTTTCATCTACAAGTGATTTATTTACCAATGTAAGAATAATCTGTCCTCTAAAAAATCCATTTTCATCTACCAGACTTGTCGGAAAAGGAAAATCAAACATTTCAATAAAGCTTCCCTTTTCCAAAGTATCCCTCAAAATTAGTGTTATCTCATCTGGTGAATTGTAAAGTATCTCATTGGCACCTACAGGCATTCCAAATCCCATTTGTGCAACCTTATCTGTCATTTTCATTTTAATATCCGCCGGATACTTTGCATAATGAATCATCAACGCCCTAATAAGTAACGCATCAAAATCCTCATGCATCATGAAAGCGAGTTCTGCAGCTATTCTAGACACTCTTGGGGTAGAAAAACTTGTTCCAACATTTTTATATATATTTCCATCTAAACCAAATGACGGAACTCCATTGATAACCAATTTCCCCTTATCAACTCCAGCATTACCTCCATAAAATACCAAATCCGGTTTTACAATACTTGCAGGTCCCGGTCCAACTCTTGTAAATGGCGAAGGCATATTTGGTTCGGCATAATCATGCTCCCCCTGCGTTTCTGCAATCGAACCTACAACTAAAGAACGCACTGAATCTGCTGTCTTACTTATTCTGCTTTTGGGTAAACCTTTTGCAAAATTGTTACAATTTCCAGCTGATTTAATTATCAGAACATTATTCTCATCTTGGATATTATCCAAAGCCATACCAAACTCTGAAAATTCGTCTAATTCACTTTCCATTGTCGTTCCTAGAGATAAATTCCATATCTTTATCTCAGGATTGTTCTCAACTGCTTCACGCACATGATCAATTAATTCTTCCGGATAAATTGTCATTGTATTTCCAGGATGTACTACAGCATTAAATAATCTCACTCCACTTAAGGCTGAGATATTTGTACCATTCAGTTCATCTCCATATTCAATGATACCTGCAACGAAGGAACCATGGGAATTATCCTGATATTCCTTTGGATAATTTTCATGTACAACCGCCTCTTTCCAAGGTGCTAAGTACGGAATGTCCGCTATGCCCGTATCTAATACTCCTACCACTGGGTATTCTTCCGTTTCCTCTGGTTGTTTTACAACGACTACATTATCAGAATCTAAAATATCCATAGTTGCCATTATCGGATATGTCTTTTCAGCCGAATAGACACCCTCAAATTCTCCCATAGCATTCAGCTGTTCCAAGTTGTCAATTGTGACCCTATAAATCGTCATATCTGTAGTAAATCGCACCTTAGAATGAATTTTAATACCAGCCGCTTCACAAGATTGTTCAAATAAAATCTTTGCCATATTATTCAAGTCAAAATCATTATAATCACATAATCTAACTCGATAAACATTGTTATCAGAATCATACGGTTCAACAAAAGGTGAAAACACATCTATTCCAGAAATTGAAGAAATAAGAGTTGCCTCATCCTCTCTTCTTCCTATTACCTGGCTAATTGTACTTAGCAGACTTTCCTCTGTAACCATTGATAGCAACTGCCTATCTCCATACACACCTATCACATTATCTTTGCCGTCATTTTCTAGCAAATTTACAATTCTTCCTCTATGTGTCTTGGCAATTGCTTTATCAATAACCGTCGTTGAGATAATCATTGGCAATGCTCGCTTATTTTCTTTCCATTTTTGAAAAGAATCTTGTATGGTATTAACATTTTTACTTAAGTAGTCTACACGTTTATTTAATTCTTCTCCATGAAGTACCCAACTACCTTCATGACTATCTCCTCCGCCCTCAGTACTTCTATCATCATAATCTTTTCGTTTTTCGAAAATCTTTATTGGCAAATATTTTTCACTCAATTTTTTTCACTCCTTTCCAAACAGTTTTTTATTTGTCTTGTTGAAACATTAAAATATAAGGACGCTTGTTTTTGCGATACCCCATGATCAATCATATATTGTACCATTTGCTCCATAGTGTAATTTCCATGATTTTTAAATAAATATGCTTCGACTAAAATATCTGTAAACTTAACTTTATTCTCATCCTTTAATACTAGTTTCTTTACCATATTATTTAAAATATTTTTAATATCCGAATACGACAATCCCAATAATGCATCATATACCTTTTTCCATTGTCCTGGCTTTATTTGGCTTACATCAATAAATTCCGGCATATTTTTTATCATACTTGCAACTTCAGCCAATTCAGGCTTCGGCATTTCAATTACAGTTTGAAACCTTCTCCAAATTGCACTATCTAACAATTCATGATGATTGGTAGCTGCAATCAAAATTCCATTTTGACAATACTCATCCATATTTTGAAGTAAACTATTTACAACACGCTTTAATTCTCCCAATTCATGATGATCGTCTCGAGCTTTTGCTATCGCATCAAATTCATCCAAGAACAATACACATGGTTGCTTTTTAGCAAACTCAAATATTTTATGAATGTTTTTCGCAGTGTTTCCTAGCAATGAAGAAATTAATGTATCTAATCTTGCTACAACTAATGGCAATCCCAACTGCGACGCAATATATTTTGCTGCACTTGTTTTACCACATCCCGGATGTCCATATAACAGCAGCGACATATTGAACTCCAATCCAATCTGATCCATCTTTTCTTTGTTATTTATTGTTTCCATGAAATCCATCAATTTCAATTCAACAGCCTTAGATAAAATCAAATCATCTACAACCGGTTGGTAGTCTATTTCAACAATATTCATTCTACTTTCTTGATCAACAGGTGGCGGGGCTATAAGCGAATCTGTAACAGCCTTACTACGGTTCTTTCGTTCCAATATATCACCAATTCTCTTGCTTCCTCTTTCTTCTCCGTCTGCCGCCATTTTTTTCGCTAATAACTGTGCAAAACTAGCAACTTTATCTTTATCTCTTTCTAAACCAGCTTCAATGATTTTTCCTATCTCCGAATAATACATATGCATTCTCCTTACCTTATTATTTATATATATTATACCACATAAGCGTTTTATTTCAAGAAAAATCGTTTTATTTTTATGTTTTTCGTTTCGTTTTACTGTTTTTGCGTTTCATTTTAGATATTTTCGTTTTGTTCATACACAATAATAGGCGGCAATCTATGTTTGATTACCGCCCATTTTTATTAAACCGATAGCCGACACCCCAAACCGTCTGTATGTATATTGGCTTGCTTGGGTTATCTTCTATCTTTTCCCGTATGTTACGAATATGGCTCATAACAATGTTGTAATCCCCGAAATATGGTAGCACCTTGTCATTCATTACATACTCTTTTTGCTTCATGGTAGTTTTTCGTAAGCGCTTTTCCATATCCGCCTTATAAATCTCCCAAAAGTCCGCCAGTGTCATCGTCGGATCAGATGATTGCTGCAACATGAAATGTGCGTACCATTCTTCTGCTTCTTTCTTGGTCTTAAAACCTCTTTTTTGTGATTTCTTTTTGGTTCCCGTCCAATCTGTCCAGCGATATTGTATCCGCCACGTACCATTGGGATCTTTCTTTGCATTGCAGCTCATGCACTTACCTCCTTTGCTCCTCCGTACCATTTTTCCTTAAAATACTCCACCGGAATTTTTCCGGCGATTGTGAGAAATCCTTTACTTGCCAAATCCTTATTCATTTCTCTAAGGATTTTGTAGGCTTTCCCCATACTCACACCAAGCATTTTTGCAATGTCCTCCGCACTGTAATAGATTTTTTCGTTCATATTGTTTCCTCCTATTCTTGTATTTGTTTCTGTATGGTATCATTTTGTTTCGTTTTTATAATATCGTAACTTTTGTTTCGTGTCATTATCTTTTTGCTTTATTTTTTTGTTCTTGTGTGTTATCCTATATATGATGTTGATCAGTTTCACAAAAATATAGCTTTAGAGCAGGAGGCATGTTGTTATGACAGTCGGTGAAAACATAAGACGTATCCGGCAGGAACGTAATCTTACTCAAAGACAATTAGGAGAAATGGTTGGCGCAAGTGATGCCTACATTCGTGCCTACGAAAGCGGCAGAAGAAATCCCAAGCCATCATCTCTTGAAAAAATAGCTGATGCTTTATCTGTCAATCCCGAAGTACTGGCGAACTCTGATTTTGATGGCATAAAAGCCATACACAGACTTTTTCAGATATTCCGGCAATACAATGGACAACTCTTTGAATACCAGGATAAAGATGGAAATGATATGGTTGGAATCAGCTTTGGAACATTGTCTTTGATGCAATCATGGTTAGACCGCTATGAAAAATATGTGGAAGAAGTTGAAAAATGCAATGAAATAAAAGATGTTAAGAAGCGTGGGGAAGCTCTGCTGAAAGCTGAAGCAGACTTTAATCTCTGGATGGATATTTATCCGGAATCGGAACCATGGCAGGAGCGGCTTAAGATTCAGAAGGCACATGATGAGGTTATGGATAAGATTGGATTAAATCCATACGATGGGAATAATATTTTATAATATTCGACAGCTAATAAGGAGGAATTCTATTGGATTTACTACTTTTATTTATATCTATTATATTATTTGTGTACCCCTTTGTAGATTTATTTCTTCTCAGTAAAACAATTACCAAACTACAAGAAGTTGCTCCCAGCATTATTAGTTATACTGACAAAATAAATATACAAGACACTAATACACTAAGAAGTATATTTACATATATGTCCCCCAAACTTATTAAGGAACATTTTACAAGCAAAAAAGAGTATCGCACTTACAAGCGTTCTTTTTACTTTTTTATTTGGTATTTTTCAAGTGGCTTTATCGCAATTATATTAAATATTATCGTATTATTTCTATCCCTGTATAATTTATCCAACAGTAAATTAGAAATATGTTTAATTTTTTGCGTAATGAATATTTGTGTTTTATGGATTTTTAAATTAAGTAGCATTTTTCATCTTTGGGGACTAAATAGATTAGCTTACACTATTGATACCATAGTCAATGCTATATTTTCTCCAAACGGAAAGGTTAATGAATTTATTTACAAAATATCTGTTAAAATTCTTCTCTACATAATTGATCTCATAGCCTTTCTATTGTTTTTTAAATACTCGAATATTATTATACAGCGGTACGCCAATGTGGATTTCTTAATCGTATTTGCCGAGTTAGTATTCTACCAATATGTATTTGGAAAAATCACATCATTTTGCATCTCGAAAATCTACTGGAAGAAAGGAAAAAATAGTCATAAGTTTAAAAATTTTCAATCATTACTTACATACCATAATGATATATTTAAAAACACAACATACTTAGCACTGTTAACAATATATATAATAAATAAATATGTGCAAATACTTTCGCAAGACACAACATATAACCTTATTCTTATCGAAGCAATAAGTGCCTTATTTTTACTTGACACATATTTTGAAAAAAACAAAGCAACCGATTCTCATATCTTATCAGAATGCAAACATTTTGAAGAAAATACACAACAAGTACCAAGAGAGGAGACTAAAATGGAATCAAATGATATCATGTCATCAAACGAGAAAACGAATACTCTAAAAATCGACATTAACAACACTGCAATTCCCGAATACTTAGAAGTTGTAAAATCTGAATATGAAACTGAACGAAACAAAAAGCAAAGTTTTGAAACACGTTCTGGATTGCTATTAACGTTATTGGGAGCCATAATGATTTTCTATTTTCAATCAATTAAGCTAACTGATATTTTTATATTGTCTTCAAAACCGCTTACCTTTACCCTTTGGGTTAAAATAATATCAGGTTATAGCATATATGTCACATTTATATTTACTTTTATAGCCATTATCAATACAATATCTGCAAAAAAACATGATAATTTTGAAACCAATGGTATTAATGAACAGTTATTGGTAGAAGATCGCATAAATGCAATGACTCGATTAATTTTCACCTATCGTGAAATCATTAAGCAACATAGAATCTCGAATGAAAAAAGAGCAAAATGGTATATCGCATCCCTGCTTAGTATGTTATTATTATTGTTATCAACGATTTTATACATATCACTATAGTGTAAAGGAGGTTATTCTATGGGAGTTGATCCAAACAATATTAATATAGACTGGTCATCATTAGCAAACGGAGCAAATTCTACTGTAAATACCATTACATCATCAGCTACTGGTACCACACAAAATCCACTCATAACTTCTTGTACTGAAGGAGCTAATCCACTTATAAGTTATGAAGTATTTACCGAAAATGGTTCAAGAGAAAAATAAATGAATTTTTGTACCCAAATCGTACCCAGCACCATCTAAAAAATCCCTACAAAGCCCATAAATACAGGCTTTGTAGGGATTTACCTTTTGTCCAAGGGCACTCCCCTTTATTCCCTTAGGGGCAAACTCTTCTATCCTCTTAAAGATAAAGGTGACTGCCCTTGAACAATCAAAAGTAATATATGTTGCTCTTGCTCAGATTCTTTCTCATAATTCATAAAACATTGATTCTACAAGACTTTCGGCTACTATGAAATAAAAATAAAAGAGACCGTAAGATGAGGAATACTTGGACTCATCTTATGGTCTCTGATACTTTTTATTTTATTGTTGACGATATAGTTTTTTGCCCTAAAGACGATAAACCATATTGCCCTTTAACACAATCCGTTATTCAAACTCAATCGTCCCAGGCGGCTTACTGGTAATATCATAGAAGCAGCGGTTTACCCCCTTCACTTCATTGATAATCCTGCTCATAACTCTCTGTAACACCTCGAACGGTATATTGGCAGCTTCCGCTGTCATGAAATCGACCGTATTGACCGCACGCAGTGCAACCGCGTAATCGTACGTTCTCTCATCGCCCATGACACCCACGCTTCGCATATTGGTGAGCGCGGCAAAATACTGGTTTGGCATCCACTCCGGTGCCTCTCCATGCTCTTTGCGGTATTCCTCTACCGCAGCATCCACTTCCTCACGGTAAATGTAATCGGCATCCTGCACGATACGAACCTTCTCTGCAGTTACCTCACCGATAATACGGATACCAAGTCCCGGTCCCGGGAATGGCTGACGGAAGACAAGTTTCTCCGGGATGCCAAGCTCCAGACCCGCTTTGCGGACTTCATCTTTGAAGAGGTTGCGCAGCGGCTCGATGATTTCCTTGAAATCCACATAATCCGGGAGACCGCCGACATTGTGGTGGGACTTGATCACTGCGGATTCTCCGCCAAGTCCGGACTCCACCACATCCGGGTAGATGGTTCCCTGTGCCAGGAAATCCACGGCTCCGATCTTCTTTGCCTCTTCCTCGAAGACACGGATAAATTCCTCTCCGATAATTTTACGTTTTTTCTCCGGTTCTGTCACACCGGCAAGTTTTCCATAATAACGCTCCTGCGCGTTGACACGGATAAAGTTCAGGTCAAACTGTCCGTTCGGTCCGAAAACTTCCTCGACTTCGTCTCCTTCGTTCTTTCGGAGCAGACCGTGATCGACGAATACACAGGTAAGCTGTTTTCCGATTGCGCGGGAAAGAAGTCCTGCTGCAACAGAAGAATCCACACCTCCGGATAATGCAAGGAGAACCTTTCCATCACCGACTTTTTCACGGATCTCTTTGATTGTATGCTCCACGAAAGAATCCATGCGCCAGGTGCCGGCACATCCACAGATATTTCTCACAAAGTTATGAAGCATCTTGCTTCCCTCTACGGTATGCAGTACTTCCGGATGGAACTGGATTGCATAAAGCTTTTTCTCCGGGTTTTCATCTGCCGCTACCGGACAGTCAGCGGTATGTGCTACCACCTGAAATCCCGGTGCCGGCTTGGAAATATAATCAAAATGACTCATCCAGCAGATGGTAGATCCTTCTGCCGAATCCGTTGCCACTCCCTCAAAAAGCGGAGAAGACTTGTCCACGAACACTTCCGTTTTTCCGTACTCACGTACCGGTGCCTTTTCTACTTTTCCACCGAGGATATGATTCATCAACTGCGCACCATAGCACAGACCGAGAACCGGGATGCCAAGTTCAAATAATTCTTTCGTGTATGTCGGGGAATCTGCCTCATAGCAGCTGTTCGGGCCGCCGGTGAGGATAATTCCCTTTGGATTCATTGCCTTGATCTGTTCGATGTCGGTACGGTAAGAATAAATCTCACAGTACACATTGCACTCGCGGACGCGGCGTGCAACCAGCTGATTGTACTGACCACCGAAGTCAATGACGATGACTTTCTCCTGATCCATATTGTGTTTCCTCCTGTTTTCTAAAATGCATTTTTGCATTTATGTGGTGCATTTTTCAAAAGTACACCATTTTTCTACCATTATAATAAAGCCCCTGTGATTTTACAAGTCACAACCTCACGTTTTCTCGTAAAATGCAATCACATCCGCGTAAACTTTTTCATTTTCTTTCTCATTCAGTATTTCATGGCGCATATGCGGATAGGTAATTGTGGAAATATTGGAAAAACCTGCCTGTTTCAGCGTGTCCACACTGTCTTTGGCACCTTTTTCATACCCGGTGCACGGATCTTCGCTGCCGCGGATCATCAGAATCGGTAATGTCTCATTTACGTCCCGGTAATTTGACACCTGATGCATGGCAGTTGTCAGCATATACAGATCGTGAAAAGCGGAAACACTAAATCCGTGCCCGCAATACGGATCTTTCAGATATGCCTGTACCACCTGCTCATCGGAACAGATCCAGTCCACTTCGGTTTTTGCATGTTTTATCTGCTTATTGAAATTTCCCACCGACAGTTGCTGCACCAGCTTGGAATGATACATCGGTCCACGCGCCCTTGTGAGCAGATTTGTCAGGAAAAACCCTATGCGGATAATCTGTGTTCCCGGATAATTCGGGAATCCGCTCAGTACCACCTTTGCGTAACTGTGTGACTGGGTACAAAGCAGATTCCTTGCAATGATGGTTCCCATGGAATGTGCAAAAATCATCACCTTTTCCGTTTGAAACCGCTCCCTGATATATGCCGTGATCTGTACCTGATCCGACAACAGATAACGGTCACCGTCTTTTTCTTTAAAGAACCCCAGCTTTGGAGCATGTTCCCCATGCCCCCGCATGTCCGATGTCACCACCGTAAACCCCGCCTGCCGCAGCTGTTCAGCGAAAGCCTCATAACGCTCCTTATGTTCCTCCATCCCATGAATGATCTGAATGTATCCCCGCGGATGCTCACGTTCAAATACCGCCAGACTCAGCGCGTAACCGTCGAACGCTTTCAATACTATATTTTCCATTTATATCCTCTTCTCCGTTCGTACTTTTAAAACCAGTCCACATCTGTTCCATGTTCCAACTGTTCCGGTGTCATCAAAGACACGGCATCAATAAACCAGTTGCGAAACGTCATCGTCCCTCTCTTTTGCGCGGTCGTTTCTTTCGCCGCAAGTTCTCCTGCAATGCCAGTAAACGCACAGCCTGCCACTGCACTCTCCACCGAATTTTCCGCACTTAAAAAAGCACCAAGCATCACGGTGGACATACAGCCGCTTCCCGTAATCCTTGCCATCATCGGGCTTCCATTATGACACCGGTAGACGCAGCTTCCATCCGTAATCAGATCAGTTTCTCCGGATGCGACAAGAATCATCTGATTTTCCTTTGCATACTGCTTCATCAGCTCCGGCAAATCCGTTTCTTCTGCTTCCGCCAGCGCATCCTCGGCTGCATCCACCCCGGTAACCGTTCCACAGTTGTGCAGCAATGCCTGTATTTCCGAATAATTTCCCCGGATACAGGTCGGATGGATTATTTTCATCAACTCCAGACATTTTTCACGCCGATAGGAAGACCCCGACACCCCGACCGGATCAATCACGATCGGATGTCCCAGCGCATGCGCCCGCTTTCCGGCAGTCTTCATCGCCTCATAATCCGAGATGGCCCCGAAATTACAGATCAGTGCCGCTGTACCTGCCGTGATCTCTTCCACCTCACAGGGATGGTGTGCCATCGTCGGTGACGCACCTGCCGCCAGAAGGATATTCGCACAATCGTTGACCGTCACGGCATTTGTGATACAGTGGATAATCGGACGTTTCTGTTGTATTTTCTCATAAATTTCCACCACTTTTTCCCCGGAAAATTTCATCACAGTTTCTCCCGTCTTTGTATTTCACCGTCCAGAATTCCTGCCTTTTTCATTGGAATGGTCACGATAATTGCAATGATCGTACCACCACAGGTACTGATCAAAAACGGCACTACAAATGTAAACAATGCCGCTGCTTTATTCCCCATAATCAGATACGCAATCGGATAGGATAGCATTCCGCCGATGATACCGGTTCCAAACACTTCTCCCACATATGCAAACGGAAGCTTTTTCCCATACTGGTAAAGCAGTCCTGCAAGCAGTGCACCACACATACTTCCCGGAAATGCCAGTGGGCTGCCAAGCCCTGTCAGATTACGGATCAATGCCGCCATAAAAGCCTGTGCCAGCCCCCACCATGGTCCGACCGTTACCGCGCACAGTACATTCACCAGATGCTGTACCGGCGCACATTTTGAGCCCAATACCGGGAAAGAAAACATACTCCCGACCACAGCCACCGCCGTGAAAAGTGCCGTCAATGTCAATTTTTTTATCTGCAGATGATTCTTCATTTTACTTTTTTACTCCTCTTTTGTTCCCTTTATATGATCTGTTCTACAAGTTCTCCAAGATGCCGGGTGCCTGTCTCAATATCCTCACAGGCAAAAATGCCGCTGACAACTGCGACACCCGCGATGCCTCTGCCTTTTAACTGCAAAACATTCTCTGCCGTGATTCCCCCAATTGCCACAACCGGAATTTTCACGCTGTGGCAGATTTCTTCCAGCAGCTCGTGCTTCATCGGAATGGCATCCTTTTTGGTTGTAGAGCCAAACACAGCACCACTTCCCAGATAATCAGCGCCTCCCGCTTCTGCGGCTTTCGCCTGTTCCACGGTTTTTGCCGTCACACCAATGATTTTATCCGGTCCGAGAATCTCACGCGCGTGCGCCAGTTCCATATCGGACTGTCCGATATGAACCCCGTCCGCGCCGACTTTTGCCGCCAGTTCCACATCATCATCCAGAATGAGTTTCACCCCGTAACGATGGCAAAGTTCCAGCAATTCTTCTGCCTCCTTCTGCACATCCGCTTCCGGAAGTTCCTTCTCACGCAGCTGTACCAGAGTGGCGCCACCTTCCAGTGCTTTCTCTACCTGCTCATATAATGTTTCATTGCCCAGCCAGGTGCGGTCGGTCACCGCATAAAGGCGGAGCTGTTCTTTTTTCATATTATTCACTGTTTTTTCCTCCTGCATGTTATCCCATTATAACACGCACGACAGGAGAAAATCTATACTGCATGCAAATGTGCATATTTTTCCTTTGTTGCCATTCCTCCGCGGATATGACGTTCGGATTTATTCACATCAATAATCTTGCGGGTTTCTGCCGCAAGTGCCGGATTCACCTGGCACAGCCGATCTGTGATATCCTTGTGAACGGTCGATTTTGAAATTCCGTAATGTTTGGCAGCCTGCCGCACAGTTGCCTTATGTTCAATGATATAGTTTGCGATTTCCACGGCTCTTTCTTCAATATAAGCTTTCAAAAAAATACCCCTGCATTCCTGTGTTTGTACAGTTTATGCAAGGATATGTTTGCTTATTACTTACTTTCTGACTTACTTCCCACAAAGACTCTTCTGTCACAACCTGTCCCACAACAGTTCCATTGGGTTTGACTCCAAAATAAAGTTTCCTTTTCAATACCAAGATTCAAATCAACACCTGCCTTCAACGCATATAATCAAATTATATACTGCTTATAATGATATGAGGTCATATAAAGCAAATATGCTTGTCTATGTCCCATGACGAACTGAATAGAGGACATATGGCAAAAAAATAGCCGTCCATGTCCCATGACGAACTAAATAGAGGACATATGATAAAAAAGTGCTCATTTATGTCCCATTAAACAGGTCCTGTGGGACTTTTTCATGCACTTTTTATACATATGTCCTTTTACCAACTTCTCCCGGGATTTTTCAATGCACTTTTTATACATATGTCCCTCCGGCAACTTTCACCGCGACTTTCAAGCTTACTTATTCTCTATATGTCCCCAAAACACAAGGAAACGCGCACGAAAAAGGGAATGTTCCACACACGGAAACATTCCCTCTTTCATTTATGTATTTATTTTTCCAGTTTTGTCAGTTCATTGCTGTCCACATCCGCCGCATGACCGCCCTCATTATGGCTTGCTGATCCGTTCTCGAACCACCATGCCACACCTGCGGCCAACACAACAACTGCTACTACAACTACGATAATGACTTTTTCTAACATGAAATTTTCCTCCTGAACTCTTTGAAAATGGTCGCTTATTTCAAAGAGTCAGAAGCTTTTTCCCCATCCTGCCAGTGTATGTATGCCATGATCCACGCATGGCTGCGCACAAATATGTTTTCGATACGGCAGGATGCCAGATAAATCCGGGTAGCATTCCCGGCAAATCCGCTTGCAAGTCCTGCCCACAAAATGATGTTGCGTTCTGCATTCAGCCGCGTGATCCGTGCACTGACGGTCAGACGCGCCTGTTCGAACTGTGTCAGTTCGGAACGTCCGAGGATATCAAGGAAGGAACCCTGCTGCCGCTCCATCGTATGTACCGCAAGATGGTCCGGCTCCGCCTGCGTGATATCGTACATATTTTGCACTCCATAGCTCTGCTGCAAAGCGAAAAAACATATCACTATTGCCAAAAAGATGCCTATCCACTGGTCAACTCCTTGGGCAATTTCTGATCTGCCCCATCGCATCCGGCGCTTTCGTATCCGCATGATTCCCTCCTTTCCCGGTGCCTGCCCGTGTTATGTAATCGCTGCTACTTTGTCAGGCCGGCTTTTTTCCGAAGCATGGAATACAGCCATTTGCCCTCATCACTCAAATCGCTTTTCTTAAAACCGCTGACTTTTGAACAACTGCTTTTAATAATCGAAGAAGATTCCTGTTTGTTTGACAGATTCCATGCAATGTAGCTGACGCCATATTCATCCATCGTCTGTACCCAGCGGTTTGCTTCTTCTTTGTCAATCGCTCCATTTCCGGAAGCGTCACAGATTCCATACTCTGTAACAAATACCGGAAGCCCTTTGTTGATGGCTGCGGTCATTTTATTGCGCAGGTCTGCCTTGTGGGTAGCCGCATAAAAATGCAGTGCATACATAAGATTCTCCCCTTTCATTGGGGCTGCCGCTGCCTGATCCACATCCTGCGACCAGGTTGGCGTTCCTACAACAATCACCGCCTTTTTGTCATTTTTGCGAATGGTGGAAATGACACTCCTGGCATAGGATTTGATCTCTTTCCAGCTTGTTCCGTTATTCGGCTCATTGCAGATCTCATAAATCACATTGTTGTAACCCTTAAATTCCCTGGACATTTCCCTGAAAAAGGCCTTTGCTTCTTTCTTATGGGAATTGGGATTTCCATCGCTTAAGATATGCCAGTCCACGATCACATACATTTTATGTTTCTTTGCCAGCCTGACTCCTTTTTTGATCAGTTTCTTTAAGTCACTGCGGTTCTTTGCATCTCCGCTACAGTATCCGTTATACTCTTCGGTATACATCGCCAGGCGCACGACATTTGCTCCCCATTTGTCATGCAGCTGGGCAAAACACTTGTCATTGACGTACTGCGGATACCAGCTCAGTCCATGTGTGCTGACTCCGCGAAGCTGTACTTCATGTCCCTTTTTGTCCACAAGTTTTGTTCCTTTGACGTGCAGCCTGCCTGCCGATGCGTCATAATATGTTGTTGTTTTTGCCTCTGCTATTTGCAGACCCCCTGTCAAACACAATCCCAGTGCAAGCACACATACCAGTGCAAACCCACGCAGGATTTTTATTTTTTTATTAAAAAAATACATGTTCCACTCCACCCTTCTCCGACGGAAACAGGCGGCTCCACGTTCCATTGGACCGCTGTAACATTCTTAATCAATCGCTGTAACCTTGTAATCTTTCTCTTCTACCGTTTTCTTTAATACATCATCTGCCACTTCCGTGGATGAGGTCACAACGGCAGTGCCAGCCTCATGGCTGACTTCTGCGGATGTTACTTCCGGAAGTGCCTCAAGTGCTTTCTTTACGGTTGCCTCACAGTGTCCACACATCATTCCTTCAATATGCATTGTCTTTGTCATTACTTTTTCCTCACTTTCGCTTGTTTTTATTTCTACCGGTTCTGCTGCCGGTGCAGCATCTTTATTTGCTTTTCCGTGTACGGAAAACAGGTTCAGCCGTAATGCGTTGGTCACGACACAAAAGCTCGATAAACTCATGGCTGCCGCGCCAAACATCGGATTTAATTTCCATCCAAATATAGGATACCACACTCCGGCCGCAAGTGGAATCCCTATTACATTATAAAAGAATGCCCAGAACAGATTTTCGTGGATATTCCGAAGCGTTGCGCGGCTTAAACGGATTGCTGCCGGGACATCCCACAGACGGCTTTTTACCAGAACAACGGATGCCGCATCGATAGCCACATCGGTTCCGGCGCCGATGGCGATTCCGGTGTCTGCACGCGTCAGTGCCGGTGCATCGTTGATACCGTCTCCGACCATGGCAACTCTGCCGTGTTCTCTGAGTTTGCGGATCTCCGCCTCTTTTCCTTCCGGCAGAACACCTGCGATCACCTCGTCCACTCCTGCCTGTGCGCCGATGGCTTTTGCTGTGCGCTCGTTGTCCCCGGTCAGCATAATGACTCGGATTCCCATCTCACGCAGCTTAGCTACCGCCTGCGGACTGTCCTCTTTGATCGTGTCTGCTACGGCAACCAGACCGGCACAGGTATGATTTTTGGCAAAAAGCAACGGTGTTTTTCCCTCTTCTGCCAGTTTCTTTGCCTGTTCTGTCATGGCCGCATCCACGCTTACCTTCTGCTGCATATAAGAAATACTTCCGCCCAGCAGCAGATCTTCTCCGCGCACCGCGGAAAGTCCGTTGCCCGGCAATGCCTGAAAATCGTGCACTGCAGTATTGGAAATACCGCTTGCCTTTGCGTGCTCCATAACCGCCTTTGCCAACGGATGTTCACTGGAGCTCTCCAGATCCGCAGCAAGCTGCATCAGCTCCCGCTCCGTATATCCCTTTGCAGGGAGAATGTCCGTCACACGCGGTTCCCCGGTTGTGATTGTTCCGGTCTTGTCCAATGCTACGATCTGCGTTTTTCCTGCATTCTCCAGTGCCACGGCATTTTTGAAAAGGATTCCGTTTTTGGCTCCCATGCCGTTTCCGACCATGATCGCTACAGGTGTTGCAAGTCCCAGTGCACACGGACAGCTGATAACGAGCACGGAAATCCCGCGCGCCAGTGCAAACCCGACGTCTTTTCCGGCAATCAGCCAGACGATGACCGTGATTCCTGCAATGATGATGACCGTTGGTACAAACACACCGGATACTTTATCGGCGATTTTTGCAATCGGCGCCTTGGTGGCTGCCGCATCCGACACCATTTTGATGATCTGGGAAAGCGTGGTGTCTTCTCCCACGCGGGTTGCCTCACAGCGCAGGAACCCGGACTGGTTCGTCGTTGCCGCGCTGACGGAGGAGCCTTTCTGTTTGTCGACCGGAATACTTTCTCCGGTGAGTGCTGCCTCGTTGACCGCACTGCTGCCTTCTATGACAATTCCATCGACCGGAATATTTTCCCCCGGACGCACGACAAAGATATCCCCCTGCCGCACTTCTGCAATTGACACGGTAACTTCCTGTCCGTCCCGCACCACCGTTGCGGTCTTCGGTGCCAGCCGCATAAGGCTTTTTAAGGCATCGGTTGTCCTGCCTTTTGCGTGGGATTCGAGCATTTTTCCGACGGTGATGAGTGTCAGAATCATGGCCGCGGACTCGAAATAAAATTCATGCATATATCCCATGACTGCATCCATATCGCCGCGCACCTGCGCTCCGGTCATGGCAAACAGGGCATACGTACTGTATCCAAACGATGCTCCGGCGCCGAGTGCCACCAGTGTATCCATATTTGGTGCGCCGTGGAGCAGGCTGGTAAAACCGCTCACAAAGAACTTCTGGTTGATCACCATGATGATGATGGTTAAAAGCATCTGCAACATTCCCATTGCCACATGATTGTCTTTCATGGCAGCCGGTACCGGCCAGCCCCACATCATATGTCCCATGGAAAAATACATCAGCACGACAAGAAAGATGACCGATGCGATCAGACGCTTGCGCAGTTTCGGTGTCTCGTGGTCTTTTAATGCTTCTTCCTCTTCTGCTGCGGTCTGTTCTTTTTTTGCGCCTTTGAGTGCTGCGCCGTATCCGGCTGCGACAACTGCATTTACGATTTCCTGATCGGTTGCCGTGCCCTCCACTCCCATGGAGTTGGTCAGCAGGCTGACAGAGCAGGAAGTCACACCCGGCACTTTGGAGACGGCTTTTTCCACGCGGGCGGAGCATGCCGCACAGCTCATGCCGGTCACTTCATATTGCTTCATAGTTGCCTCCTACATTTCTTACTTCATTAATTTTTGTAACATCGTTACTAATTCGTCTACTTTATCGTCCTCGCCGTTTCGGATGCCATCTGCGACGCAGGTACGGATGTGTTGTGCCAGCAGGACTTTATTAAAACTGTTGAGTGCCGCATTGGCAGCCGCTACCTGTGTGATGATATCCGGGCAGTAACAGTCTTTTTCTACCATGCCTTTGATGCCGCGGATCTGTCCTTCAATGCGGCTCAGGCGATTGATCATATCTTTCCGTTCCTTCTCGGAACGCTCTTTTTTCTTACAGCATTCACAAGTATGTTCTTTTTCCATTCGGATTATGTCTCCTCTCTGTCCGATACCCTGTATGGGTATCCTTCTGCATCGCATTATATACCCCCTGTGGGTATTATGCAAGAATTATTTTTCTCAATAAAAATGAGTGTCTTCCAGTTTTTGGAAAACACTCATGTATTATTTATTATTCCTCTATGGATACAAAAGGAAATTCTTTTGTGAGATTTCGATCCATCTCCATCATATGCAGAAGACGGCTTGCTGCACCTGACGGATGATTGATTCCAGATTCCCATGCCTCCACAGTCTTACAGGAAACACCAAGATAACTTGCAAATGTCTTTTGCGACATTCCGGTTTCGTTACGAATCTTCTTTACTTCGCTGGCATTGTATTCCTTAACAGGAACAACTGTCACGACACGGCGCGGAAGTTTTTTTTCTTTACTTTTTGCATCCTCAATGGCTTCCTGTAATCCAGCCACAATACTTTCATATACATCGCTCATATTATTTCTTCTCCTATAACTTCAATTTCAATTGTTCAATTAAACTTTTGATACCATTACGTTCAGCTTGCGACAGATTTTCTTTTTCATTTTTAGAATACACGGTAATCAAATAAATAACCTCTTGAACCACAAAATCCACATAGCAAACACGGGCACTGCCACTTTTCCCTTCATTTGCAAAAGGAATTCTGATCTTTCGAAGTCCTCCTGTTCCCTTTATTACCGGATGTAAATCAGAATTTTCCAGCAATTCTAATTCCAGCTTTCTTAAATCTTCATCCTTAAACCCAAGTTTATCCCAATTCCTGGAAAATTCGCGTGTCTGTATAAATGTTCTGACCATCTTTTCTCCTTTACATTACCCTATTCAATAGTAGTATGTCAAGTTATCATGTAACCCTTCATTCTGTTTTTAAATTTCATGGAGTCGTGGGAGAATCCCCCGTGATTTGTTCCTATTGACATTTACTAATATAATATTCAGAAACAATATGACTTTATGAAATAACATTATCAAACACGTTTTTACCTGTCAAGAACAATTTCTATTATTTTCTCCAAAAGTGTGGTATGCTCTGTCATAGATTATATTTAAATGAGGAAGAAAACATTGAAAAAATTAGTACAAAGATTATTATTCGGAATCGGCATCCTATCCCTTGGCATCACGTTCACCGGTTGTCATGCCAGCCATTCACAGACGGATTCACAAAAAACTATTTCCAGACAGACAGAACCGCAGGCCGGACCAACAGAAACGGAAACTTCTTCCACGCTTTCTCTGATTGACGCTTCCGGCATGACATTAGAAAGCCGCATCCACACATCGGACGGTTACACAAGAACCAAAGAAGCCGACGGAAGTCTTGCAGAGTTTTTGCGAAACTATGCCATGGAGCCTGATCAAAGTCCCGTTCTATTATATGACGGCAGTAAAAAACGCAATCAAAAGGCTCATGTTGCCGTATTTGATCTCCCACTTGAACATGAGGATCTCCAGCAATGCGCGGATTCCGCCATCCGGGTATATGCAGAATATTTTTGGAGTACAAAGCAATACGATCGCATTGCTTTTCATTTTACGAATGGATTTGACGCCCAGTATACGAAGTGGGCAGACGGTTACCGTATCCGTGTAAACGGAAATAATGTAAGCTGGATCAAAAGTGCACAGCCGGACACTTCCTACGACAGTTTGAAAGACTATCTGCGTATCGTTTTTTCTTATGCCGGTACCGCCTCCATGGATACCGAAGCACAGCCGATCCCGCTATCTGATCTGCAGGTGGGAGATGTGTTTTTAAAAGGCGGAAATCCGGGGCATGTTGTGATGGTCGTTGATCTGTGCGAAAATGCAGACGGCAAAAAAGCCTTCCTGCTTGCACAGGGATATATGCCGGCACAACAATTTCATGTATTAAAAAATCCGGCGCACGAAGATGACCCATGGTATTATGAAGATGAAGTCACCTATCCGTTTCACACGCCGGAATATACCTTCCAGAAGGGAAGCTTAAAACGATTAAATTATGGGATTACCCACACTGCTCCTGAATAAGCCTGTGGATTTCCTCTGTGTCTTTATCCAGTGCCACTTCCAGTTCCCCATACAGCAGATTCTCTGCCAGTTTAAAATAACGCCCATCCACCGCCGTAACTTTTCTGCCCTGCCGGACACGCTCTTCTTTCCGGTCGCAGATCAGTTTGATGATCCCCACCAGACGCTCCGGATCATTGCTGGTGATAGTACAGTTTTTTAGAATCTGTATCTGAAAAATCCAGATGCACCAGATCCTTTACCTCACATACTCCGTTTGCAGCTTTGACAATAAATTCTCCTATCTGATACAAGATAATTCCCCCTTTTCCCTGTATTTCTATTGTACCACAAGGAAAAGAGGGCATTCAAAGGTCGAATTCAACGAAAATTTCTCATTATGAGGTTGGGGACGTTGCACAATTTTTCAAAATCTGTCTCACTTTTGAAGCTGCTGCAACACGGGCTTTCTTTCCCTTATCGATCTGCGTAAGTACCTCTGACCACGCATCATACAACCGATCTAAGTCACCATTCTTTGCATTTTTCCACTGTGTTTCATCGGACTGTAAATTTTCCAGATACCCTTCAAACTCAGACACCATCTGTTGAAGATCATGTTCCTTCCATGATGCCCCATAACTTGTTGTTATATACGCGTTTACAGCCTCACGGCAATACCCAAACGCCACCCCGATCCTAAAATCTTTTTCGTCCGGCTCACATGTTTGTAAATATAAAATCTCCTCCTGTATGTGTCCCAGAATACCCTGAAACATCTGATCCTCTGTCGTTTGGTTCCATACAATCTGGGCGTCTTTGTTCCGTATCACCCTGTACTGATAAACATTTGCTGATACGGATACTATGCATACCGCAATTGTGATTATCAACGCAATTTTTTTCTTCATCTTATCCCTCCCACCAAATGAAAATCTTCCATTTTGATATGCCCTTGCTATCACATAAGATGGTTCATAAAATGCACTACAATTATAATTATCATATTTCCTCTTCCAGTGCATAGTCTTTTATCCAGTCATCTTCTACTTTTAGCGGATTTTCACAGTGCAATACACCCGCACAACTGAGAAGATGGTAAATCTTTACAGCCCCAATATCAACAAAATTTAAAAGCCGGTGGATTTTACTCTTGCACTGTCAAGTCAGCACTGGTACCAGTTTTCTGCATTATCATATCTTCCCGATGTATCGACCGCTGCACATTCTTCCAATATCTGTCTCACTTTTGAAGCTGCTGCAACACGGGCTTTCTTTCCCTTATCAATCTGCGTAAGTACCTCTGACCACGCATCATGCAACCGATCTAAGTCACCACTCTTTGCATTTTTCCACAGTGTTTCATCGGACTGTAAATTTTCCAGATAATCTCTAAACTCAGCCACCATATGATGAACATCATGTTCCTTTCCAGATACTCCATAACTTGTGCTTGGATACATATTGAATGCATCCAGGCAATACCCCAACGTTCTCCCGATCTCTGTGTCTTTTTCTCCGGATTCACACTTGCTTAATCGAATCATCTGATCCCCTATGTATGCCAGTTCCTCCTGAAACATCTGATCCACAACCTTTTGGTTCCATGTTATAGACGCGTTTTTATTCTGTATCACCCTGTACTGATAAACATTTGCTGATACGGATACTATACATACCGCAATTGTGATTATCAACGCAATTTTTTTCTTCATCTTATCCCTCCCACCAAATGAAAATCTTCCATTTTGATATGCCCTTGCTATCACATAAGATGGTTCATAAAATGCACTACAATTATAATTATCATATTTCCTCTTCCAGTGCATAGTCTTTTATCCAGTCATCTTCTGCTTTTAGCGGATTTTCACAAAATCTGGTAATAGTGTAGCATTTTTCAAACAGAATATCAATCGTTTTCCTCACCTTCACCGCAACACAAATTCCATGTTTCTTTAATTTTAGCCATAAGCGTCTATTTTGTTCGGCAGGAGTGGTGCTATACTCCATCCATAATGAGTATCTTCGAAGCGTGAGTCTGTCAATTCTGCAATTGCTGCCGCTGACACATAATATGCTCCATCGATCTTATAACATGGAATTCCCACTACTTTACCGTCCCACACAATGCTGGTAGCAGGCACTGTCACTTTATGATTTTTGCCGTTGCCTTTCTTCAAAGTCACGGCTTCCCCCTTATATGACGTCATACTGTCAATAATAATTGCATCATTGGGCAGTCTGACTCAGTTCCTCAATCCGCTTTTTATGGTAGTTGACAGATGTCTCACCCGGATAAAAATAGACTTTTGCTGTCTGGGTGTGAACCACAGCATGAGCCTTGACCCCATAGTTTTTAAGGCTTTGTGGCATCTCACGGGGCACCCATTCTTTCGGGATCGCGCGTCCATAGGTCGCATATACTTTCCCCTTCGTGTTTTCCTCACTGCCGTACAGATATTTCGACAGAACTTTCATGTCTAACGGGAATGGATAAAGATCGGCATTCGGATCTTCTGTCAGACAGGCTATGGATTCAGCCGATACGTTTGCCGTCGGCACCAGCGTGATCAGCATTGCCATTATCAGTATGACTATGACGGTTCTTTTTCAGTTGGTAACTTTCATAACTTTCTCCTTTTCTCCGCCCGGTGGCGGAACAAGGTCATACACATTCTCTCTTACGCCTCTTTGTTATTCTTTAAGATAAGTCTCTTATGCTTGCTGGAATAGGTCCAGTACTTTGATGACAATTTCGGACAGTTTGCTGACGTAATGGAAGAAACTTTCTTCGCCTTTGACTGATATGGTACCCAGCTTGTATACTCGCGTCCGCTCTTCTTTCCGGAACCGGTATAGTAATTATCCGATACGGTATTTTCCCCTGATACATAACCGGCGATCTCACCAGCCATGGCATATTTTCCTTTTGCCGTAACTTTTCCTACGTTGTAATTGCAGCTTCCGTCGCGGAATTCTCCGACAACACCACCTGCATAACCTTTTCCGGTAAGGCTGACCGTTCCTGTATTATAACAGTTTTTAATCTTCGTTCCACAGTAACTTACACCGCCAACATTGGTAAATCCGTTTTTCGTATTGACGGTAATCTTTCCGGTATTGTAACATTCGCTCATTGACGCTGCAAATCCTACACCCGCAACTTCATTATCTCCTTCATAGTCTCTTCCGGAGCAGACACCGGTAAAGGAAACCGCCCCCTTGTTATAGCACTGTTTAATTTTTACAGCGGCCGCTTCGATACCACACACTTTGACTACTGCGCGCGAGGTCTTTCCTCCCTGATTTGTCACAGAAATTTTACCGGTATTGCCACATCCCTTAGCCTGCCCATAACACGATCCGGCAACACCGCAAGCCTCAAATTCAAGCCCGAGTCCTGCATCTCCCTTTGCTGTATTCTTAATTGTAAGATTTCCGGTATTGACACACTTTTCTATTTTCTTCGTGATCATGGCAATACCATATACCGAAAACGAAGTATCCTCATTCCGTGCTCCTGTCAATGTGATATTGCCCTGATTCCGGCAATTCCTGAAATTGGAATTTTCATCTCCCCAGGAGATTCCGGCAAAACAGCCTGGCAACGCATCCGTTACTTTAATATCTGCATTGACTTTACTGGTACAATCGGTAAAATCACAGGATTGTGCGCTATCGACAATTCCGGCACCACCGATTGTCGTTTTTCCGGATACTGTGATATTGGAAAACCTGCACTTTTCCGCCTGATATACCAGGGCTGCTCCCATTTCTTTTCCCTGAATCGTCACATTTGTCATAACAATGTTTTTAAACGTTGCATTTTTTGCATTGTTGAACAGTCCCATTCCCGTATAGTTCTTAATCGTATGTCCTTTGCCATCCAGGGAACCCGTGAAGCACTCCTCGTGCTGCACCTTCATATCATAATCATAATAATTCGGAAACAGATTCAGATTCCCCTTAATTGTGATATCTTTCGCCAGATAATAATTTCCATCCGGATTCTCCTGCATTGCAACCAGATCTTCCTCGGAACTGATTGCGACTGCCTGCGCTGCATAAACGGTTTCGGTTGCTACGCCCGTATGCAGATCCGCCAGGCTACTGGTACATACCAAAGTAAACGCCATCAGAAAAGCTGCCATTTTTTTCATAAAGATTACCTCCGTTTTTCACACGGTTTTACACATCTGGCCGGACAGTGTGAAAAAACAGGGAACACCTCTGCTTTGTGCAGGGTGTTCCCCGTTTTTCTCTATAACAGCCACTTCATCTCTGCAAAAAATTCCCGCAGCATATTGTTCGGCAGATATTTTGGTGTGGAATCCGCCGCAATTCCACAGACATCGGAAAGTCCGTACTTTTTTGCAATCTGTAAGGCGCGGAATACATGAAAATTGTTGGTCACAATGCCAACGGATGCGCCTTCTTTCATCAGCATTTTACTGTTCGTGATATTCTGCTCGGTTGTCTGCGATTTATCTTCCGGCAAAATCCGCGCAGTATCAATTCCTTTTTCCTGCAGATACCGTGCCATTCCCTCTGCTTCAGACCACGGCTCGTTGCTTCCCTGTCCTCCGGAAACAATGCAGACCGTGTCCGGGTTTTCATTCAGATATTCCACAGCCTTATCCAGACGATATTTAAGAACCGGACTCGGACCGTCCTTTCTCACCTGTGCGCCAAGTACGATAATATAGTCGAGCCCCCCTCGTCCATCCGCGTGCATCTGGCTGATCACACAGCCCTCTACGATACAAAACACAAGCAGTCCGATACAGACAACCATTCCTGCAAAGATTTTTACCGGATGCGGAACCTTTTTCCACACTTCCATGTACACGGAAATTCCAAACAGAAACACCACGATCCCGATACCAATCCATATAAGGAAAAAAGCTGTGCCGGAACCGGTCGCATGAACCATTACCGCATAAATCACACTCAGGATTCCAAGCAGTAAACATATCCAAAATACCATCATATTCTTTTTCATTTCTCCATCCCTTTTCACTCCGCTAATACCGGATATGAAAGCCATTTTCCTGTTCATCCGGTGGTATGTTTTGCCGATCCATCCCGGTAATATCAATATATCTGTCCTGTTTCAACTGCTGGATAATCTGATCAATCTCTCCGACAAGCCCCTGTAGTTCGGCACTGACCGATCCATCATATTCATTTCTTACCCATCCGGTCACACCATAGTACTGGGCCAGATGCGACAGACGGTAGCGAAACCCTACCCCCTGCACATATCCAGTGAAACAGATGTGTTCTCTTCGTTTACTGTCTGACATAATTTCCCCTAACGATAACTCTGATACAATTTTTCAAATGCCAAAAACGACCGCTCAATCATATCGTAATCGACACAGTAGGACACACGCGCATACCCCGGACAGCCGAATCCGGTCGCGGATACGATCAGAAGATCCTGCGCCCTGGCACGCTCGCAGAATGCATCTGCATCCGGCTCCAAAGCCTTGACAAACATGTAAAACGCCCCCTGCGGCTTAAAACATTCATAGCCGATCTTTGTCAGGCCATCGTAGAGCAGATCGCGGTTTTTCTTATATAATTCAATATCCCCAGTGTTGCCGACACAGGATGCAATCACTTTCTGGAACATGCTCGGTGCACAGACATAGCCCAGCGCACGGCCGGCTCCGGCGATTGCCGCATACACGGTCTTACTCTCGGTCACTTCATCCGGAACGATCACATAGCCGATGCGTTCACCCGGCAGTGACAGAGATTTGCTGTAGGAATAGCATACCAGTGTGTTTGCATAATATTTTGTCACATACGGTACTTCCACGCCATCATATGCGATCTCACGGTACGGTTCATCCGCAAGGATAAAGACCGGTGTGCCGTTTTCTTCGGATTTCTTTGTCAGAAGTGCGGCAAGTTTCCGGATCGTCTCTTTCGAATAAACAGCTCCGGACGGGTTATTCGGGGAGTTGATGATCACTCCTTTGGTGTGTGCGCTGATGGCTTTTTCCAGGGCATCAAAATCAATCTGGAAATCGCTGGTGTGAGGCGGTACCACAACAAGTTTCGCTCCGTTGGCTTCCACAAACACACGATACTCCGGGAAAAACGGTGCGATCGTGATGAACTCATCTTCCGGTGAAGTGGTAAGTGCACGGAAACATACGGACAAAGATGCGGCAGCTCCCATAGTCAGGTAAAAGTTGTCTGCTGAAAACGCAGTCTCATATGTCTTGTTCAGGTAATCTGCGATTGCCTGCCTCGTCTCGATATCTCCCTGTGCAGAAGTATATCCGTGCAAAGAAATGGAATCGAGTTTGTGTGTCAGGTCACGGATGGTCTCATTGACGCAGTCCGGTGCCGGTACGGTCGGGTTTCCAAGGGAAAAATCATAGACATTTTCCGCTCCCACAACTGCTGCGCGCTGCTTGCCATACTCAAATAATTCACGGATTGCCGAACGCTGGCTTCCTAATTGATACATATCTTCTGCTACGAACATTTTATTTTCCTCCTCATATAATCAGGTGTCTTTATTAAACTTCAAGACTTTTCAACCTTTTATATCTCCTGTTTTTCAAGTTATCGCTTCTGACTTGCCAGATAATTTTCATACTCCAGCCGGCTCAGCCGCTCGATCTCCTCCCGGAGATTGTCCGCCGACATGCGAAGCGCCCCCTGACTCATGACCGTAAGCTGCTCCAGCCCGTCATTTGTCGCAACCGTGACACGGTACTTGTGCCCGATCTCATGCACGGTGCGCTCGATAAATGCATCCGCGGTCTCATCGGTTTTCGTGTAGACCACATCCAGATTGTGATATTTGCTTTTGGCACCCGGATGTTCCTTGCGCTTATAGGCATCAAACACCACCAGCACCGGACAGCTCTTGTATCCCTGATAATTGCTTAAAATATCCAAAAGCTTGTCCCTTGCGGAATCAATATTGACACGGGAAAGTTCGTTTAAGTCTTTCCATGCAAAAATAATATTGTAACCGTCCACAATCAGATATTCTTCCTGCGGTCCCTTCGCCGGATAGATCGGATTGCCTTTTTTATCATATTTTACCACATTCGGCTTCGGCGCATCGGATTTCTTTTTCAGCCACTTGCGCCGTTCCTGATCTTCCATATCTTCGCGGCTCATGCCAAACTCGCGGGCATAAATCTGCTGCAGCTCCTGATCTAACTCCCAGCCGGTCTTGCCGGAAGACTGCTGCCGGTGCACCGGGCCAAAACTCTGCCCGTCGGTCTCATAACTGCGCCCGTCCGCAGGTGTCTGGGTTTCCTCCTCCGGCACAAACTGCCGCGGCAGATGCATATAATCATCCACCTGATCCCACGGCACGATAAATCCGGCACCGTGCGCACAGAATACCGATCCGGTCGGATTTGCCGTATCCGCTTCACTGTCATACCCAATTCCCGCGATCACTTCCTCACTGTTGTGACAGACATCATAACCGGAAAGTTCCAGTGTCAGATGCCCGAGTCCGCGGGTATACGCATGCACCTCACTGCTGTAGTCCCGCATTGTTGCGACCGGAACCGTGCCCTGCAGCACGGCGTAGTCCATGCCGTTTCCGGTGCCGAATTCCGGCGAATCAAACTTGCCTGCACGCTGCTTTAAATCGGTCATGGCACGACCGACCATCTCCTGCGGCACTTCAAGCGTAAATGCGTATACCGGTTCCAGCAGTACGCTTTCCGTGCTCTTTACCCCCTGCCGGATCGCGCGGTAAGTTGCCTGCCGGAAATCACCTCCCTCGGTGTGTTTGATATGGGCACGTCCGCTTAAAATCGTGATTTTCACATCGGTGAGTGCCGATCCGGTCAGTACGCCCGGATGCTCCCTCTCCATAATATGTGTTGCGATCAGCCGCTGCCAGTTGAGGTCGAGCACATCCTCACTGCACGCGCTCGCCACCTCGATTCCGCTGCCCGGTTCGCCCGGCTCCAGCAGCAGATGCACTTCCGCATAGTGGCGCAGCGGCTCAAAATGTCCCACACCCTCCACCGGCTTTGCGATCGTCTCCTTATATACAATGTTGCCCTGTCCAAAAACAACCACAACACCAAACCGTTCTTTGATCAACTGCGTCAGGACTTCGATCTGCACCTGTCCCATCATCTGGGCATGGATTTCCTGCAGCTGCTCATTCCAGAGGATATGAAGCTGTGGATCTTCCTCCTCAAGCTGCTTTAATTTTTCCATCATCTCCACGGCATTCACTTCATCCGGCAGATAAATCCGGTAGTTAAGCACCGGTTCGAGTACCGGCACACTGCTCTCCTGCTGCGCACCGAGTCCCTGTCCCGGTACGGTTGTGGTAAGTCCGGTCACGGCGCAGACTTCCCCCGCCTCCACCGCCTCCGCGGTCTCAAATTTTTCTCCGGAATACAGGCGGATCTGGTCGACTTTTTCCTCCAGACCATCATAGGAAATCCGGTCTTTGACATGCAGCGTGCCTCCGGTCACTTTCAGATAGGTCAGCCGCGCTCCTTTTGCATCTCTGCCGATCTTGTATACACGGGCAGAAAATTCGTCTTCATACTCCGGTGCCCTGTGGTATTTTGCAAAGCCTACAAGCAGTTCTTTCACACCCTCCACTTTGAGTGCGGAGCCATAGTAGCACGGAAACAGTTCGCGCTTTGCCACCGCATGCGCCAGATGCTCCTCTGCAATGCTACCCTGATCCATATACTCATCCAGAAGTGCTTCGCTTCCCATCGCAGCTTCCTCAAAAAATGCTTCTCCGCTGTCCTGTGTAAAATCCACACATCCATCGGACAGTTCGGTTTTTAACTGCTGCTGCACGACTTCCTTGTCCGCCCCCGGCAGATCCATCTTGTTGACAAACAAAAAGGTCGGAATGTTATAGTGCTGCAGGAGTCGCCAGAGTGTCCGCGTGTGTCCCTGCACGCCATCGGTTCCGCTGATGACAAGAATTGCATAGTCGAGCACCTGTAACGTGCGCTCCATCTCCGCGGAAAAATCCACATGCCCCGGCGTATCCAGAATTGTCAGACCTATTGTCTGTTCGCTATGCAAATTTTCATCCGTCATTTGCAGCCGAAGCCGCGCCTGCTTGGAAAAAATTGTTATTCCACGCGCCCGCTCCTGCGCATCCGTATCCAGAAATGCATCCTGATGATCCACACGCCCCAGCGCACGGATCTGCCCGGTGGCATATAACAGTGCCTCCGACAGTGTGGTCTTTCCGGCATCGACATGCGCCAGCAGACCGATATTTATATTTTTTGCGGGATTTTTTCTACCCATAAAAAAAGCCCCTTTCCATGTATCATAATCCAATAGATTTATGATAGCACAGAAAGTGGGAGATTTCATTCCAAATGCCTACTTTATTTAAACTTTTTCCAGCAGATAATATTCACAGTCAACATAAAGGATAATCATACGGCTTATGTATTTACCTATTGGTTTGCTTCATATTAAATTGTGTATACACTTGTTCTATAATTTTCAAATTACAGCAACGTTCTTTTATCCGCTTATCAAACGTTGTCAAGTTCTCATCTCCGGTCATAACAAGTTTTCTTAATCTTGCTGCCGTCTTTATAATCTCCTCACTGTCAGCCCTTATAGCGCGATATTGATTTTGTAACAGACGTCTATACTTCTGATCTGACTCATTATCAATATCAATCAGTTTTAATGCGCAGTCAGGAACCGGAATCATGTTATTGAAATTAATCGCCCCATACTCCCCTCCCTGAATCTTTCTAAAATCTTTCCCATTCTTCATTTTGCGGTGTTTCGCTTTAGGGGACGTGAATGGAGCATAATATTTCATTTCCTCAATTTCAATAACTACTCCAATATAAGGACGACTCTCCTGTTTATTTTCGGACACTTTCGAATCAAATGTCCGCAAAAAATTTATGTATTCATCAGCTATATTATAAAATTTCATATTTCTCCTTTGGTAAAAAAAGGAGGACGATTTCTCGCCCTCCCGTTTTCGGTTCCCTCTTTTTGGTGGGGACTCACCAGCTTTTTTCAGTTCTCTCTTTTTGGTGGAGACTCACCGCTTTTTTTGGTTCCCTCTTTTTGGTGGGGACTCACCAGCTTTTAAGAATTAACTTCTTTCTTTACTTTATTATAAGCAACTCCAGAAATTTTAACAACCCTTTTTTGCAAATTTTTCTTTTCAACTATACCGTCGTATTCACTCCATTGATCGTGGCGTGCTCATCCTCGCCCATCGGAATCACCAGACATTTCTGCCCGTTGATCACCTGCGACTTGATCTGTGATGCCTTCTCCGGCTTCACGCGCAGTACCACATCATACGTCTTTGTCTCAGCGATATAATTGTCGATTTCTTCCTGCTTTTCAATCAGCTGGGAGGTGCGCTCCGCAAGCGCCTCGTCCTTTTCGGTAAGCTGCACGGTCAGTGTGCCGACCTGATCCTCAAGTGCCATTTTTTCCACACGCAGTTCATTCTGCACAAGCGCCTTGGAGTCGATCACATTCTCTGCTGCAGGCGGTTTCTCGCCAAATGCCTCATCCACAGACTTTTCGATCTTTGCAGCCTTTTCCTCGCTGATCTCACTGTCTGCAAGAAGCTTTGTGACCACTTCCTTATCGAGCAGGAAAACATCTTCGTCATCGTCGTGTGTCTCGGCATATTCATCGATCATATCACTTAAATTCTGCTGCAGATCCAAAAGCACATCATCCGTGTGCTCATCCTCTGCGCCAAGCACGTTGCGGACGATGGAATGGAATGCCATCTTCTGCTCGGTTGCAGTGCGCTCAATGCCGCAACCCAATCCGTTTGCCATAAATTCAGAATGTGGCTCCTTGGTATTTTTCGTGTAAAACAATGTCGAATGGATATCCGTACTGCGGTCATTGAATGCCGGGAATAAAAATGCAGTGTCCACAGCTCCTACCACCCAGTCGCGCACGCGCGGCCCGATCCGGTGCTCCTCCTCAAGAAAGCCAAGCCCCGGCTTTGACAGATCGACCGGACAGATCGCACAGATCAGATATTCGTACACTTCCTCGGACTCATCGAGATTGTTATTGTCACTCGTCCGGCTCATCACATCGTATGCATCGTGAAACAGCACGATCAGATAATTTCCGGCATGATCATACGTGTCGATTACCAGATCATAAAAGGTATCCAGCAGATTTTCATCTTCCAGCTTCGATGCGCGCAGTGCCATCAGAATATGCTGACGACCGCCCACTTCCTCTTCCTCAATCGGAAACTTCAATTCCAGAAGGTTATTTCCGATAGTTCCGGACAATGCCTTATTTGCAATTTCCAGATATTTGTAAAATTCATCTTCTTCCAGATTCAGAAATGTATTTCCAAACTTACAGACTTTATTGTGATTTCCATCAACGTAACAGCCACACACGCGCGTAAACGTTGCCGCCTCTTTCTTGAATCTTCTTTTTAACTCCAGGACTTCCTTTTTATTCATTTCTTGGATTCCTCTTCCCTGATTTTCTCTTTCAGTTCCTCAAACAATGAAAGAAACTCTTTCTCCACATCAGCCATCGGCTGAAATTCATAGCTCGGTGTGCTCACCATAACCGGCTCCACCGAATACATTTTTTCATCCATAAAATGAAGGAACTCATAATACAGGCAGCTGTCATCAATGTTTGTAATCAGTTCTGCCTCTTCCCCCTCCGGCACATATCCCAGAAATTTAGTGTAAATCATATGCTGCAGCTGTTCTTCGATCTGCAGATACATCGTCATGTTTTTCTTGACCGGGCGGGTAATGTCCGCCAGATAAGCTTCACTTCCATCGTGAAGCAGACAGGCAAGTGCCGTCTGTGGCAGATAGTTTCTCGCAGTTGCCTCATGGCAGCACTGGATGCAGTGCTGACCTACAGAAAAAAACTGCGGGAAATGCCCGTTTGCCCGCGTCATCATCGACAGGGCATGTGCAATATCCTCAATTCGTATTTTATCCTCTTCCGGCTCAAAGGTATTAAAGTCGACCTTTGAAAATGTTGTCAGACAATCCTTTTTCATCTGTACTCCCCCATATTACACGCATACATCAAAGATGTATGGCATACGTGAACCTTTACCAGCTAAGTACTTCATGGCCATCCTCAGTGACAAGAACCATGATCTCCCACTGTGCAGATGGCATTCCATCCTCGGTGTATACTTCCCAGTCGTTCTCTTCGTCAATGAAAATCTCCACACCGCCCATGTTAACCATCGGCTCGATGGTAAAGATCATACCCGGCGCAAGTACCATCTGGGTTCCGCGCCTGGAATTGTAACCAACCCACGGCTCCTCATGAAATTCCAGGCCAACACCGTGGCCGCCAATTTCACGTACAACGGTATACCCGTTAGCATAAGCATGATCGTGAACTGCCTGACCCATATCACCCAAAAAACCCCAGGGCTTTACTTCCTTAAGTCCAAGTTCTACACATTCTTTCGTTACCTGAACCAGTTTCTTTTTCTCCGGGCTTACTTCCCCAATGCAGAACATCCGGGAAGAATCGGAAAAATATCCGTTCAGAATGGTAGAACAGTCTACATTGATAATATCCCCCTCTTTTAAGATCACCTTCTCGGAAGGAAATCCGTGACATACCTGCTCATTCACTGAAGTACATACACTGTATGGATATCCTTCGTAGTTGAGCGGTGCCGGAATACCTCCCATGGAAGTGGTCATATCATAGACAATCTTATCAATTTCCGCTGTATTCATTCCTGCGTGAATGTTCTTTTCTATGTAATCAAGTACTGCTACATTGATTTTGGCACTCTCCTTTATCCCTGCAATCTGATCCGGTGTCTTGATCAGGTCATGTGTCGGAACAACGTGACCCTCCTGTGCCAAACGTGCAAGTTTATCATCGAAAGCCGCATGACACGCCTTATATTTCTTGCCGCTTCCGCACCAACATGGATCATTTCTTCCTAATTTTACTGACATTTTTTAATCTTCTTTCTTTTTATTATTGTATGTGACATTTCCAAAACTCACACGATTCCATACTTTAGCATTCACTTTGTATTTTTGCTTTTTCAAAAGCTTCTGATAGGAATCCTCCATATACGCATAATCGTCATAGGTACGGTTATGCAGCTGTGCATACACCTCCTGATATTTCTGGGCGTATGCAATCCTTTGGATCGTCTTTTTTGCATCTTTTCTGGAAATCCCCAGTGCCGTTTCCCCCTGACGTTCCGTCAGATCCTCCCAGAAATCCTCCAGTTTATTGTCCATATGTTTTTGGTCATTGTCATCCAGTGTAAGGCCTTCCTCCATGGCCATCTGATAAAAAAGTTCATCATGAAGTGCCATCTGCATCGCATTTTTGCGTGCAACGGCATTCATAAATCCCCCTTCTACGCGCATACTCCAGTAACGGTTCGGATCATCCGGATCGTATACCAATGCCTCCTGCTGAATCTGATATTCCTCATATCCGACATAAAATGCCATGTCCCTGAGGGTCAGTGTTTCACCATTGATCTGCGCTGCCACTTCATCCAGAGACTCCCGGTACACAAGCGGCCTTGCATTCGTCATGCTATTATTATTTCTCATGAGCATCACAAGCACAACTGCAATCAGAACAATGGATACCAGATGTTTTGGTCTCATCAAAAACTCCTATACCAGTCTGCGTATTGCGGTGATCGTGTGACAGTTCACCGGACGGCTGTTTGTAATGCCGGCTCTTGTTGACTGCGCCTCCACGATATTTCCGTTTCCAATGTAAATTGCCACATGTCCCGGATATACCACGACATCTCCCGCCTGGATATTCTGATAAGACACCGGCTGTCCCACACTCTTAAATGCCTGGGAATACCGTGGGGTACTGATTCCAAAATGTGCATAGACCTGATGTACAAATCCGGAACAGTCAACCCCATTGGTCAGACTGTTTCCTCCCCATACATAAGGATTTCCGACAAACTGCTGCGCAAAAGCCACAATATCTGCGCCGCTCACATCTGTTGTCTGTGAAGGATTACAATCCGGATCTTTCAGATAGGAATCGCTTGCAATTCCACCACTGGCACCGGTACCTCCACCGTCATAGGTGTTGGCATTGGCACGCGCTGCCGCTGCCTCCTGCGCACGGATAATTGCCTCCTGTTTGGAAATTGTCTTTTTATAGTCTTGCGCCTGCTTCTGTGCTTCTGCCAGCTGCTGCGCATAGGCATCTTTTTGTTGTTCGAGCTTTGCCATGAGGATTTTCAGTTCCCCCTGCTGGGTCTGATACTTATCCTGCAAAGCAAGCAGACTGTCCATCTCATCTGCCAGCTGTACGGTCCAGTCCTCAACCTTCTTTACCGCATTCTGATAAGAAGTCATAAGTTCCCTGTCAGATTTGTACAGATCGGTCGCATATTCAATACGGTTTAACATATCGGAGAGCCCATTGGACTCCAGAATGGCCGACCAGATGGAATTATCGGTACTGTTCTCATACAGATACTGAATCCTAAGCTTCATGGCATCATACTGCTTCTGCTCTTCTTCCTTTGCTTCTTCCAGCTTTTTGTTTGCCTGCTCCACTTCATTCTGCTTGTCCTTAATATCCGACTTCAGCTGTTCCTGCTTGGAAAGAAGTGTTTTCATCTTGGCTGCGGCAGCAGAGATGCTGTCTTTTACATCCGACTGACTGTCTTTGATATTTGCAATGTCGCTATTTTTTTCTCTCAGCTTTTTCTTGTACGCATCACGTTTCTTTTCGGCCTCGGTCTTTGCATACACATTCGGCACCGCACACGCACCTGCGGTAAGTGACCCTGCCAGAACAAACACCAATACTGCTGCACAAATCTTATTCTTTGTTTTTACATGTATTTTCTTATGCATATTATGCCTCCAGACTTATCTTCCATGGGAGTGCTCCCATACCTTCCTTTATTGTGGCACAAAATACATATTTTTTCTACTGGTTTTTCTTACTAATTAAGGAAAAATTCATAAATTTTTTCAAAAACAGCCATTAATTCCGCAAATCAGCATTATTCATTAACCAGACCGTACTCAGTTTTCCATCTTCCCCATATTGTGCCTGCAGGCTGGTATAATATCCCTGGTCTTCAAAATACCACTCATAGGACGTATAATTGCTCATGCTCACATAATTTGTGAGCTGATATCCCAAAACCTGTCCAAAATCATCCGGCTGACTCTCAAACCCCAGATCCCCTGCCAGTTTCAGATCGTTTTTTTTCACCGGTGAACCCGGATTTAATGTAATTCCTCCAACGATTCCCTTTTCCGGCACAATATCCTTATCTGATGTATTAAAAATAAAGATCGTCCCGCGGTAAGTTCCATCCTCCTCATAGTATGCATAACCATCAGATTCTCCCGGCTTAATCTTTTTCTCTTCATCGTTACGGATGGTAAATCCTGCTTTTTCAAACTCCGAAAATTTACACGGAATCGAAAACTCGTTTCCGGAAAGGGCGAATGTATGAAATCCATGCACATAAGACACATTCTCCCCATTCAGATTCTTAAATTTTCCATCCGGCGTCTTACTTTTTGAATCTGCCTCAGCATCTTTGTGGGAATTTTCAGAGGTATGGGAACTGTCATCGTCCCGAATCGTCTGAATTGCCTCACGAATCAGACCCACAGCCCCGTTGTCGGACTTTAAATACATTCCCACGATTCCGAAGATCGCAACCACACCCAGAACAATCACAACAATTGCAATGGTCTTTTTGACTCCCGAATTGTCCTTGACCGGATTTCCCTGCGCATCAACCTCACTTTCTCCCTGCTCCCGTTTCGCCCGGCAGTGTATTTTTTCGCGCTCCGCGCGCTCGTATTCCCGCTGGCTCCAGCTCTTCTTGGGCTGATCATCCAGCCGCTGTCCGTCACGCGAATAATACACCCCGTTTAAGTTGTATCCCCCCGATGGTTTCTGCTCCGGTGGTGCATAGTCCTGAAATTTCTTTTTTCTTTCGTTTTCCATAACTTTCTCCTTTTGACGCTTTCTATCATCAATTCTAACATTCACTCACTTTCTTTACAATGAGTAACTTATCGCCCTGCTGCACATCTGCCGATTTGAGTCCGTTTGTCTCCATAATTTCTGCCTCGGTAGTATGAAAATGTCTTGCAATGTCCCATAATTGTTCTTCTTTTTTTACAATATAGCCAACAATTCCCGGCTGCTTCATCAGTTCCACCGCGTCTAGCGGTTCCTTATGGATATCCACAATTTTTTCCATGCACACTTCCTGCTGTACAATTGTCTGCAGGGAAATAACCGCCTTGACCTCAAATCGTTCGTTATCCAGCAGATTCACCGCAAGCTGATCAATCGCCGGCTCGATTTCATAAGAAATATCTTCCGTGTGCCCTTTCATGCCGGGAACATCAACAATCTGTGTAAACGGAATCTGTTCCTGCGTATGTGCAATCGGAAAACTGTCATCCGTCGTTGCATACAAAATATCAACCGTCAGGATTCCTTCTACCTGTAACCCGTTTTCCACCGGTTCCACATGATCCATCTCTGCATGCCCCTCAAAAGAACACAGCTGTAAGATCCGTTCCTGTTCTTCTGCCAGCTTCATCTGTTCAGAGATCCGCAGTTTTGCTTCATTTTTAATCAGCAGTTTTTTTGCACAGACCATTTCTTTCTGTGGCACAAGATTTGTTTCCAGCGAATAGACATCTGCCAGAAGTTCCACATTCCTTTCTTCCCACAGCTTCATTTCCACATCCATGGAAAGATTCAGGCTCAGCGCCCTCATTTCGCCATCATAATCTTCTGCCGGTTCCACCTCATATTCTTTCGTCTGGCAATGTACCCAGCAGATCGGCTGTGTTCCGGTCATTCCCCCTTCTATTGATTCGGAAAACGGAACCATCGTTTCATACCACTCCATTTTTCCTTCCGGACTGCTGTACAATACATTCACATGCGCTTCTCCCTGAATCTGCATCTGCTCCCCGGTGCAGATCACCTGCCGGTTACGCACTTCCACATAATCATAAAGCAGATGTCCGATATTCGGACTGGACTGTGGCAGTGCAATATCACTGTGCACACGCAGGATATCCTTTTTCGCGGATGTCAGTGCCAAAAGCTGCATCGTCCGGCTTTTCTGCTGAATATCCGGATCATTTTCAACACCACTTACAATTTCTTCTTCCACCGGCACCTCACACACGGCATGAATGCCAAGCAGAGCACGCACGGCAAGCTTTCTGGAATTGATGGCACTGATATTCAGATCCTCCAGATCTCCGCTCAGATTGACGGTATCGCGTTCTTCCACCTCATCCATAAAAATTTTTTCTCCGAAATTTATACTGTCCGTAAAAGATTCCAGCCGGTTATCTTCACTGCGGTATAACACGACAAAACGCAACTGTCCGGTAACCCACACCGTCTGGCTGCTCACCTTGACATCCTCAAAAATAACAGAACCCCTGGTATGTATAATGTTCAACAGATCCGGTTTGTTGTCTTTTACACTACAGTCATCATCCAGCGTAATCTGGGTAAACGCCCTGCTCCTTAGTAAATTCTGTCTGAACAGCTGTCTCTTCAATTCCAAAACAAAAAAATCCCCTCTCTTTGAAGTAAGTATACTAATACTTATTCAAAGAAAGGGAATTTTATTCATTCCTAACAAAGTTTCATTCGAATGTCCTTTGTAATAATATCAGTGTAACTGAATGACAATAACTGTGGAGGATTTTCCTCACGCTCGTCATCTACAAGTATTGTAAAAACGCTTGGATATGCGCCCTGGATAACGCCTTCCTGAATATCTACCTTGTTACGTCCACGGTCTAACTGAATTTTCACTCTGTTACCGCGCTGCCGATGAACGGATGCCCGAACCTTGCTAATCTGTGCCTGTTCCATTGTTGCCTCCTCCATTTGAGTTGAATATTCTAGAAAATACTATATCTAGTAGCTTTAGTATAGCAGAGTGTTAAACTTTTTACAATAGTTCTTAAGTACCCTATTGAAACAGTACCTCTTCCTCCCGCAGTTCCAGCTTCAGTACAATAAACGGATAACTAGGTGCTTTTGTCACCTCTTCTCCGTTTTTGGGTCCCTGCAGTCTCGTCTTTACACAGATGGCGGTATCACTCAGATAACAGTCTTCCACGGAGATGCTGTATCCTCCGGTCTCCTGTATTCCATAACCTCTGGCAACGTATAAATATTCATTATCGCTGTATGTAAAACGGAAATCCCCCTCCTTTTTTTCTTCAATCTGTTGTCTTAAGGCTTCCGGAAGTTCTTCCTCCTTTGTCACGGTAAACTCCAGATCCTTTACCTTCTCCTCACATTCTTTTCGCACACACCCGCTCAGTAGCATAAGCACCCCCAGCAAAATGATCATCAGGATATACTTTCTTTTTTTATCTTTCATGGTTGACCACTCTATTTTCGTTCTTATGCTATCCTATGCAGCGGTCGTGCGATCTATTCTTTTGTATTTTTGTGTTCCTGCAGCATTTCATGAATCACATTCTGGCAGTATGCGCCGATATGTTTCTGATCTTCCTTGGAAAGTTCGGCAAAAATAATCGGCTCCCCATAGGTCAGTTTTACCTCTGCACGGTGCAGCCACGGAAAATGATTTTCAAAAATATCCGCCGTCCCGGTAAGTGCCATCGGAATGATCGGACATCCCGTCTTCTGTGCTATTTTAAAAGAACCATCTTTAAACGGCAAAAGCATCGTTGCATCCTCCCGGTCACGATTTCTCGTTCCCTCCGGGAAAATACAGATAGAAATGCCGGACTTCACCTGATCGATAGCGGTCAGAATGGTCTTAAGTCCCTGCTTTAAATCCTTGCGGTCAAGAAACAGACAATACAGACGGCGCATCCATATTCCCAGCAGCGGAACCTTATTGACACCATCTTTAGAAATATACCCGGTCAGATTCGGACACTGTGCATAAGTAATGACAATATCAAAAATGCTGCGGTGATTTCCAATATAAAGTACAGCCTGATCCGTTGGTACATGTTCTTTTCCCTCAACAGTCAGATGAACCCCCGCCAAAAAAGATACACAGCGCAGTCCCCACTGCACAATCCGAAGCTGGCTGATATCGGCTGCATGTTTATCAAATTTTGCGATAATCCATTCGATTCCGAGAACCGGCAGTCCAAGAATCAAAAATAAAAAAACATAAATGACTACGATAATTGTCCGCATTTTCTTCCTCCATAAAAAAAGCCTGAAGCATTTCATCTTCAGGCTTTTTCACTTTTTGCTTAAACCTGGAACGTTGACAGTGCATCCAGCAGGCTCTGGGCCTTGGTCGTAAGACTCTGGGATGCTTCATCCAGATTCTTGATTGCATCCAGCTGCGTACCTGCTGCCGAATGTACCGATGAAGAACATTCTGCCGTCTGGGTGGACGCATCGGAAATACTCTCGATTGCACTGAGTGTCTCGTTTCGTGCACCATTCATTTCCTGCACATTATTCGAAATCGTCTGCAGTGCCTGAATCAGCTGCGCTACAAGCTGGTCAATCTGTTTAAAGGAATTTGTGGTATCCTCTACAACGGAAGACTGGGAAGAAACTGCATTCTCCGCCTGTCTTGCAATATTTACCACTTCTCCCGTCTTGGAAACGATTTCATCTACAATGGAAGAAATCTGGGATGAAGAAGCAAGGCACTGATCCGCAAGCTTACGGATTTCTTCTGCAACCACAGAAAATCCTCTGCCGGCATCTCCCGCACGCGCTGCCTCAATGGACGCATTCAGGGAAAGTAAATTCGTCTGTTCCGCAATATCATTGATCGCAGAAACAATGTTGCTGATGGATTTTGATTTTTCTTCCAGTTCCTGTATTGACTGAATGACATTTCTTGTAATGTTTGCAGTGGTCTCGGATGTCTGCGTAAGTGTCTGTACAGAAGATATACCGGTGGTAATGGTTTCTCCGGTTGCAGAAGTAAGTTTTCCCAATTCATCTGCATTGGAGCTTACATTATTAATCTTTCCCGATAAGGAATCCATCTGACTCATACAGTTATCGGAACCGGTATCCAGTTTGTTCACACCACTCTCAATCTCTTCAACTGCACTCTGAATATTCTTAGAAGTTTCAAGGAATGTTCCGGATGCCTCTGCCACATGAATTGCCGCTTCTCCAACCTGCTGACTCACATCATTGACATCCAGAATCAGCGATTTCATATGCTCTACGGTATCATTGACACCATCACACAGTAAACCAAATTCATCTTTGTGCTTTGCGGAAAGATGAACCGTAAGGTTTCCATTGGAAACTTTGCGCAGCTGACGCAGAATATATTTGATGGTTCCTGTCATCTGACTCGAAAGGAATAATCCAAGTGCAAGTGCGATGATCATACAGACAATCACAAGTACGGTTGTCAGCTGTTTGATTCCGGATGACTGCTCAAGCAGACGGTCAGAAGGAATCAGTGCCGTAACCATAAGATCTCCGGCTGAAAGTTTACTGTATACAAACATGTATGACTTTCCATTAAATGTAATCATCTGGTTTCCGGAATCTTTTTTCCCGTTCAATGCTTTCTTATAAAAACTTGTACCGTAAATCAGTGCTTTTTCCGTCTTGACGGATTCATCGGAATAAAACTCTTTTCCATCCGTATCCGTAATTAATGCTACATAGCCTCCCTTTCCAGGGTCCAGTGACTGCATGGCGGAACGGATAAAGGAATCACTGATGTTTATGATCATCATGGCCGGCTGATTGTTCATTTTTTTGGCAATTCGCAGACAGTAGGAATCAATTCCCAGATCCAGTACTTTATCCGAACTTTCATCTGCCCCGAAGAAAAACCAGTTTGTTGCACTTTCGCTGACCAGTTTTCCCTGATCGCATCCGACATAGTCCGTATAAACATTTCGGTCACGAACAATTCCCTGACAGTCAATCGTACGCTTGTTGTCCGCGATAATATAGGCTCCCTGAATCTTGCTGTCAAGTGCCATCTTATTGCGCAGTCTGCTCTGATAGTCTTTGCGCACGGAGCTCTCATCATACACCTCCATCAGTCCTGCAAAATACTTACGCAGATCCGACTCGGTCAGATAGGTCTTAAATTCATCCTTCTCACTCGTGATAACCAGATTGATATACTGCTGCATCGTATCAGCAGTCTGCTGTACAGATTCTTTGTATGTATCCACAATGGCATTGGAAGCGTTATTGTAAGAGGTAATACCAAGAACCAACACACCTATCACCGGGATTAAAAAAGCCCCAACCAGCCGCATCGCAATGCTGCGATAGAATGGGATTTCCGATTTTTCCCTTTTCTGCCCACCGGGTGACGCTTTGATGTTTATCTTTTTTTCCTTCCGGGAAGCATTGTCACGTTTCGGTATTTTCTTTGTTTTCTCTTTTTTGACCTTTTCTTTCTTTAGTTTATTTACTTTCTGCTCATCGTTTTTTTTCATATTGCATACGCCTCCGTTAATTCAGACGATTCCTCCCCTCCTATAATATAGATAATATACTACAATCTGACAAAAAACTCAACTTGAAACTACTATGATTTGTTATACTTTACTATTTTAACACAGCAATACTGCATGCCGGCATCTCCAGTTTCCCATCTTTCAGCTGTACCGTCTCTTCCTTCAGTGTCAGGCTTCCCTCCAGGTTCATATTTTCAAGTGCTGTTCCTTTCAGGTCAACCGTATCATTTCCTTCCCCAAGATTATACACGATTCCAATGGTACTGTCCTGATACGTTTTCGTGATTGCCGCCTGTGAATCTTTGCACAGACTTTCTACTTTCTCTATGGTTCCCCTTGCAATTTCCGGATTCTGATTCCGCAGGCGAAGCGCATTTTTATAGTAACTTAAGATAGAATCCTTATCCTTTTCCTGTTCATCTTCTGCCGGAAACGGAGATTCAATTCCAGCATCCATATCTGCCGGTCCCTTTGTCAGTCCTGTAGTGTCAGTTTTTGACCACACCATCGGAATACGCTTATTTTCATCCTTTGTTCCGGAACTGTTCATGCCAATTTCTTCCCCATAATAAACAAACGGACTGCCGTTCATTGTCATCAGAAGACCTGCTGCTGTCTTAATCTTATCCGGATCATTCACCAGCGTATTGGCAATCCTTGCCATATCGTGATTGGACAAAAACGGTGCATCAATATAATCCGGATTTTTTGGGGAGAAATCATTCTGATATTTCAGCATGGAATTCACAAGGCTTACCGGATCGCCCTTTCTTACCGCATTGACCAGTGCCCCTTTTGCCGTTCCCGCATCAAAATTAAACATGCTTGGTGTTCCACTCGCATAATAATCCGCAATGACATTCTCACTCGCCCACACTTCGGATACCATATAAAACTGTGGATTTTTTTCTTTACAGTATGTGTACAGTTTATTTAAAATATCACAATTCGCATTGGTTGCATTTTCTTCATAATGCATGGCCGCATCCATCCGGAAACCATCCACACCAAGATCTATCCAGTAATCCGCAACTTCTTCAAATTCCTTCTGTACTGCCGGGCTTTTCAGGTTCAGATCCGGCATTTCCGACCAGAAGGATCCCTCATACCACCAGCTGCTGCTTCCCGGCACTGCATAGTAGGTTGTTCCCTCCTGCTTGTCAGAAAAATGATAGTAATCCACATACGGACACACCGTATCGTCCGGTTTTTCTCCTGCCTTTAGACCTGCAAGATACTCACATGCCTGTGTAAACCATGGATGCTGGGAAGAACTGTGATTCATTGCCACATCAATGATCAGCCGGATACCTTTTTCATGACACGCACTTGCCAGCTCTTTAAAATCATCCGCCGAACCATATGCCTCGTCCACCGCTTCGTAATCCGTTGTATCATATTTATGATAGGTTGGGGAAGGCATGATCGGCATGAGCCAGATTCCGTTGCATCCCAGATCTGAGATGTAATCCAGCTTTTCTTCCACACCCTTTAAATCCCCCATGCCGTCCCCATCACTGTCATAAAAGGAGCCGACAAAAATTTCATAGTAATTACGGTAATTATCATCAATAATATTTAATTTTGCTTCCTGTGTACCGTGCCCCGAAATACAGCCTGCAAGCACCCCGGCAAAAAGCACCAGCACAACAACTGCCGACAAAATTCTTTTTTTCATAACCTTTCCTTTCTTCATCGGATGAAAAAACCGGCGGTCAAACGACCACCGGCTTTCTATCTTTCATCATTAACCCTTTACAGCGCCTGTCAGACCATCTACATAGAATTTCTGCATAAATACGAAGAGAATAGAGATCGGAATAGACACAATAACTGCGGCTGCAGCCCATCTTGTAAACCATCCGTTTACAAACTCTTTCTCCAGCATATTGTACAGGAGAAGTGATACCGTCCAATACTTATCCTTTGGTCCAACAATGACACGTACAAATACGAAGTCAAGCCATGGAGCAAGGAATGCCGTAAGGATCGTATATACAACGATTGGTTTACTGAGCGGAAGGATGATCTTGTAAAATACCTGGAACTGATTACATCCATCCAGAATCGCTGCCTCTGACAGAGACTTTGGTACCGTATCAAAGAATCCCTTTGCGATATAAAATCCAACACCAGATCCTGCAGAATAAATCAGAATCAGAGCGATACGAAGCCCACTTCCCTCGGTCAGTCCAACTGCTTTTAAAATAAAGTATACTGCAACCATGGACATGAATGCCGGGAACAATCCAAGGATCATTGCCAGATTCATAAATGCTTTACGCATTCTAAAGCGCAGTCTTGACATACAGTAAGATACACTCAGTACGAATGTCGTTGAAATCAAGCATGAAAAAATGGAAATGATCAGCGTATTCATAAAAGCTCTCGGGAAGTTCAACAATGTTGTCTCCGTAAAGAGTCTCTTATAGTTATTAAATGTCAGTTCTTTTGGGAAGAAGTATGCGGTATATGCACCACTTTCCCCTCGCAAACTTGTCATGATAATCCAGAAAATCGGGAATAACCAGATCACTACCAGGATGGCAAGGATTATATGTACCAATGAATTTTTTGCAATTTTCTTTGCCCGGCCAGCGGTCATAGGGCGTTTGCTTACTTTTGCACTGCTCATTACATGAATCCCTCCTCATCTTTGTATGCTTTCGTATTTCTATAGGTGACTAATGCCACAATAGAAAGAACTACGAATGTTAAGATACCAATCACGGCACCGATGTTGTAATACTGATAATCAACGGTTAACTTGTACAGCCATGTTACCAGCAAGTCTGTCTTACCTGCGGTCTCTCCGACTGGTGTAGGCTTTCCTGCAGATAACAGATAGATAACGTTAAAGTTATTGATGTTACCTGTGAACTGTGTAATGATATAAGGTCCCATAATAAACATAATATATGGCAATGTAATTTTGCGGAAAATCTGTGCGGCATTGGCACCATCAATCTTGGCTGCCTCATACAACTCTGCCGGTACATTCTGCAATACACCGGTAACCTGAAGCATGGTGTACGGAATACCAACCCAGCAGTTAATTAAAATAACCGATACACGCGCCCACATCGTATTGGTCCAGAACGGAAGCGGATTCTGGATAAGCCCCCACTCCATCAGCAGGTTGTTGATCGCCCCATGTTCCTGAAGCATCTGTCTCATAACCAGTAAAGATACAAACTGTGGTACTGCAATGGAAATAACAAAACAGGTACGCCAGAATGCTTTACACTTTGTCTCTTTGCGGTTGATGACAATCGCAAGGATCAGTCCCAGGAAGTTACATAAGAATGTAGCACATACTGCCCAGACAATGGTCCATCCTAAAACTCTCCAGAATGTCTTGCCTATCTTTCCGCCAAGTCCAAGTACCGTCTTAAAGTTCGCCAATCCAACCCAGTCAAACAAGGTCAGATGCTTGTTGATCGTAGAATAATTGGTAAATGCCATTGGAATCATGAATAACAATGGTAAAACTGTAAAAATAAGAATTCCCATCAATGGGAGAAACATTAATGTCTTGTATAAATTTTTATCAAATAAACTTTTGACATCCTTGCCAAAAGAATTGATTTCTTTCCCCTCTTTTGCGAGGCACTCTGCCATATATGCGCTTCTTAAATTTTCAGCCCACATATAAATAAATAAAAGAGTGATCGCAATCGTAGCAACACCGTATAACAACAATAATACGGAATTGTCACCCTGTACATACTCATATATCTGTTTCTGTTCATTAAATACCTCTTCCTGTTTTCTCCATCCTAATGAAGGAAGCATGGAAAGATAATATGCACCTGCATTGACCATAAACATAATATAGCCAATCTCAATTGCCAAAAAAATTAAACCTTTGATAATCTGCTTGTGGGCGATGTTTCCCAATCCCATTATAAGCGCTGATAACTTAACTGCAGCCCCGCCCTTCGTAAGCGCATTGGATACAGTGTACGGTGTAGCGAAGTCCGACTTCTTTTTGTTTGCACCTATCATACTTATCCTCCCGGCACATGTTACTCTATGCCATATTTATAGACTCATGTATTCCAAGATTCCGGGGAATCCCCAGAACCTTGGAATTGTTTCTTTTGTCTTTTCCTTTTGGGAAAAGATTACTCTGTGAGTGAGCTGTTTAACTGCTCGTTTAATGCTTCTGTCTTTTCCTTAGCATTGTCTGCTGTGATCTGTCCTTCAGCACCGTGTACGAATGCATCACCGAATGGTGTAGCTGCATCCCAGTAAGCCTGCATTGGGATGATTGGCTGAGCGATAGAGCAATTTGCTGCTACGTTTGCCAAAGCTGATGCAACTGCATCCTTGGCAACTTCTTCGTTAGAAGCAAGGTTTGTATTAACAGGAGCCTGCTTTCTTAACTCAAAATGCTTTAACTGTGCGTCTTCGCTTCCTAAGTATGCAGCAAGCTTAACAGCAACTTCCTGATTCTTGCAGTTCGGGTTAACACCAATAGCCTTAGAACCAAGGAATGCCTTCAGCTGGCAGTCTTTTCCGTCAACGTTGATTGTAGGAAGGGCTGCAACACCAACGTTCTCCTCACCAAGGTTCTTAACTACTGCATCATAGTTCCAGTTACCATTGAAGTAAGCATTTACAGATCCATCCTTTAATCCGGCAAGACCAAGGGATCCCTCGTTATTGTCCATTACGAAATTCTTGTTGTTGAATAAGTCAACAATGTACTTTGTTACTGCTACAGCGTTGTCTCCGCCGAAGTCATATCCCTTAGATGCATCTGTACCATCTCCGAAGATTGTACATCCGTTTGCTGCATAGAAGGAAGCAAGATACCAGCCGTTGTCAAATGGGAAAGAAACTTTTCCTTTCTCAAGCATTGTATCAAGGCTCTTTACATCATCTTCTGAGAAGACTCTCTTATCATAATACATAAACCATGTATTTGATGTATAAGGAACACCATAAATATCTCCGTTGTATGTAACAGTTGCTGCCATAGCTTCTGAGTTAGAGCTCTTAACATATTCTGCTGCATCTCCACCAAGCTTTGTTAATGCTCCGGCATCAACCAGATCAGCAATCTGGTCATTTGCAAACATGTATACATCCGCTGCACTTGCAGGATCCTGTAATACGGTGTCTTTTGCATCAGACTCTGAACATGTTACATAATCAAATGTAATGTTCCACTCCGGATGTTCCTCGTTAAATGCCTCACACTCTGTCTTTAACCATGCCCCCTGTGCATCATCCTGATCCTCGGAAGGTCCCATAACAGTAAGTTTTACATCAACTGGTTCTGCTGACTCGGAAGTGCTTCCATTGTTTGCTGCCTGTGTTCCATCATTAGATGCTCCGTTGTCCTTGCTGCCGCATCCAGCGAACATTGTAGCTGTCATTGCTGCGACAAGCATTGCTGCTAATACTTTCTTTTTCATCGTTTTCCTCTCCTTTTTTCAAAAATGATAGTTCAAAAGTATCTATATAAAACGCCTCTGCGCTCTATATCGTAATTTCTGCGTCATCTGCGGTATACCGCCGCAAGATTCCGTATCCACGCCCGACGGCTTTCCGCGAGCTGTTCTTTATTCAATCTCCACCGCCAGTTATAACCCACGGTAGACGGTGCATTCATTCTTGCCTCGTTCCCGAGCTTCAGCAAATCCTGCATCTGTATGATCGCGATGTCTGCAATACTTGCATATGCACACCGGATCAGTGCATCCGGGATTTCTTCCTGACTGCTGATGTTGAGATATTCATACAGATAAGCCAGTTCATATTCTGTCTTGTCCCTGAAATATCCTACAATCGTATCATTGTCATGCGTTCCCGCGTATACCACTGTGTGGCTTCCCGGATAATTATGTGGCAGATGTTCATTGGACGGATCTCCGTCAAATGCAAACATCAGAACTTTTGTGTCCAGCCACCCTGTCTTTGCAAGGAGTTTTTTCACTCCCGGTATCAATGCCTTGCCGCCGTAATCATCGGCGATCACTGTTGTTCCATTCAAAACGGAATTCAAAGCGTCGGTCAGTTTGCGCCCCGGTCCCTTCATCCACCGTCCGCCTGAAGCATCCGTGGCATCTTTCGGAACCATATAATTTTTGACGAACCCGATGAAATGATCCATCCGGATTACATCAAAGAGCTTTGTACTGATCTGCATTCTTCGTTTCCACCAGGAAAACCCATCCTCCTGCATGAGAGGCCAGTTATACAGTGGATTTCCCCATACCTGACCTGTTTCGGAAAACTTATCCGGAATTGCAGCTGCCACATAAGCAGCTTCGCCATTCTCATCCAGTAAAAACTGTTCCGGATGCATCCAGGTATCCACGCTGTCCTTTCCCACATAAAATGGTACATCTCCGATCAGCTGGATTCCTTTGCTGTTGGCATATTCCCTAAGTTTTCCCCACTGCTGGAAGAACTTGTATTGGCAAAACACCCAAAACATGATGTTATTATACATCTCTTTTCGGCACTTTGCAAGCGCAACCGGTTGTTTTTTTTGAATATTTTCCGGCCAGCTCTGCCAGTTTTGGTTTCCATTGGATACTTTCAGTGCCATATACAGTCCATAATCTTCGACCCAGTCCCTGTTTTCTTCTACAAACTGCTGAAATTCTGGTTCGTGTTCATCAAACCGACCAAATGCTTTCTGTAGAACCAGCGTCCTGTTTTCAAAGAGTGCTGCATAATCAATGGCAGATTTCTGTGTTCCCCAGTAATAGTTCCGGATTTCCTCCGGCGTCAGAAGCTTTTCTCTGGCAAGCTGATCCAGATCAATCAGATAAGGATTTCCGGCAAATGCCGACAAGCTCTGATATGGGCTGTCCCCAAAACTTGTAGGTCCGACAGGAAGCACCTGCCAGTACTTTTGTTTCAGATCCACCAGCAGATCCACAAAATGGAATGCTGCATCACCCAGAGTGCCAATACCATACTCTGACGGTAGGCTTGATACTGCAAGAAGGATTCCGGAACCTCTTGCTACTTCCTGTCCTTCCAAGATTCTTCACCCCGTCTTTTAAATCACGAATTCTCCTTCGGATTATTGGAAAAACCATCTAAAAATCTTTTCGGATTGTTTCGTGTTTTTTCGTATCTGTCTTAATTTTAGTTTCTCTACGTCATTTTGTCAATGATTTTGCGTTTTCGGACACCATTTTCCCCACTTTTCACGTATTTTATATTGTGTTTTTGTATATATTCACAACATTATTGCTCTGTTTTTTCGAAACTTTTTTTGAGAAAGAATTGCACAGTTTCCCAAACTGATTTATAATCATTTAAACATAAGAAATCACAGGAGAAAATATATGGCTACAATCAAAGATATTGCCAATCGTCTTGGAGTTTCTGTAAGCACAGTCTCCAAAGGTTTAAACGGCGCAAGTGACATAAGTGATGAGCTGCGGCAGATGGTTCTCGATACCGCTGTGGAGATGGGATACAGCACCAAGCGTTCCAAGAAAGTGGAAAACCGCAAGCTTTGCATTTTCATAGAAAACATGAATTACGAAACAATTGATGAATTCGGATATGACATAGTTCTCGGCTTCAAACAGAATGCGTTCCGCCGCAAATGGGATGTTGATATTCTTCCCATCACCCCGGCATTTCAGGAAGAGGAAAAATACGATACCTTTCTGTTGAAAAACGGCTATTGCGGAGCCTTTCTGATGGGTCTTGCATTGCATGATTCCTGGATCAAGCAGCTGGAAAACACTACCATGCCAACTGTGCTTTTTGACAATTTCATCTCTGGAAATCCAAATGTCTGCTATCTTGGAACCGACAGCTACGAAGGCATCACCATGGCAGTAAATCATCTGGTTAATCTCGGGCATAAAAACATTGCATTCTTAAACGGTTCCTTATACTCATTGGTTTCTGACCAGCGGCAGGAGGCCTTTGAAAATGCTATGGCTGCTGCCTCACTTCCTGTACAGAAGGATCTGACAGCTTACGGCTACTATGTATCCGACAGTGCCAAATATCATGTTCCCGGATTTCTTGCCGCCGGTGCCACTGCCGTGGTCTGCGGCAATGACCTGATTGCCAAAGGTGTCATTGACGAATGTACGAAGCGCGGATTCCGCGTGCCGGAAGACGTCAGTGTTGTTGGTTTTGACGACATATCCATTGCTGCCACTTTTGACCCGCCGCTTACCACAATCCGTCAGGAACGCAACGAACTTGGCCGTTGCGCTTATGATATTTTAAATTCCCTGATCCATCACATCCCGATCAGCAAAACGCTGCTGCGTCCTAAACTGATCGAGCGTGAATCTACTGCGCGCTGTGCGCACCGCGACTGACAATATTTTATTTATTATCCGCATAATCGCTTATGCTTTATGCGCATTCTTTTTAAGATTTTCCAACAATACCTTATTTCATTTTTTAATAATCTGCACAAAAAAAGACCGACACAATGTCGGTCTTAAAAGAATGGGCAGAGGTGGATTCGAACCACCGAAGCAATTTGCAGCAGATTTACAGTCTGTCCCCTTTGGCCACTCGGGAATCTGCCCATTTCCATCAGAATGCGAAGCACCCTGACAATTCAGAATTATAGCATAATTTTTATTCTGTGACAAGTCTTTTTTCTTTTATTATTTATCCAGTGCCACCGGATCCCAGCCGTAATCTTTGTAATATTGGATGTCTAGATGATTCTGCTTTACATAATCACGAAGCATTTTTATACGAATTTTTTTATGTGCCTCCGCGGTATCCATCAGTTTCTGCGGATCTACCTGATATCCTTCGCAGAATTCACGAATACTTGTGCCATAGTAAGATCCGTCCCCTGCCACTTCTTTATCCTTAAAAATATAACTGCCATTTCCATACGAAACAAAATGTAACCGTGCAGGCATTTCACTTCCACTGTCACTCATCAGCGTATTTCCGTTCCGGTAGTATGTTTCCCACCAGAAATTCCCAAAAATAAACAGATCATTTCCGGTTCTGACTGTTTTCACAATGACCGGCTCCGGCACATAAATATAAATTCCACCGTTTTCCAGATATTCATACTCGTTTCTGTTTTTAATCATGTAATCACAGACAAGTTTCATAATTTCATCGTCTCCCTGATAAGCAAATTCCGGCAGTCCTGTATGCTGCGTATTCTCTTCCGTCGCAGTTTCCGTCTGTATCTCATCAGAATACGTCTGTACCAAAAGCTTTTCCTTCGAAATTTTCTCCGTGTCATCCGCCGGGCAGGAATACAGTTCATAATCATCTCCACCGATAATAACTAAAGCACTGCGGTACTGTCTGCCAGCCCTATCCGTCCATACAATACACTGCTGACTGTAAACGCCCGTTTCTTTCCCATCTTTACCGGAATTTATCAGACTGTTCCAGTAGTCCCCGTCTGCCATACCAGAAAATGTGTCCAGGGAATTTTCTGCGGAAAACGTTTTCCACTCCCGGTAAACCAGTTCCAGTTTTCGAACATCCTTCGTCACGGAAAGCGCGGATGATACATCAGTCTTTTTAAGATCATACACATACATCTGCGTTGGCTGCTGTTCCTTTTTCTCATTAAAAATATATATCGTGTCTTTCTGCAGCAGCGCACGGGTATGGATACTGTCGGTATTAAAATAATTGCAGTCCATTGCCTGCAGATCCAGTGCCGCCAGAAGCTTTTTTTCCTGCCGTCCATATACTATCAGTGCGCGTTCATTGGCAAATACCACATATTTTTCAGAACATCCTGCCAGTTCCGGTGCATACACTTCATTTTTCAGCTTCAATCCTTCGTCTGCCGCTTTCTTCTGCTGTACCGGAAGTCCGCAAAATTCCCGGATAGAATCCAATAATGCACCATCCGTTGCGGCATTGACACCTACGCCGGTCAACAGGCAGACTGCAATCACACAGGTTCCGGCCAATGCCGCTGCAAATGTTTTCCGGCCATGCGGCTGCCACCTGGATCGTATGGCCTGCTTCCGCTTCTGTCCTCTTCCTGAAATTGTACTCTGAAGCCGGTTCCACATCTGCTCTTTCCGTTCCTGATCCAGTGACGTCTGATCAATCGTATATTTGAAAATTTCTTCCCATTTTTCAGGATCACTCATCATTTTATTTTCCCTCCCTTTCCCAATTTTGCGGAATCTCCCCTGCTTTTTTGAGCTCTTCTTTCAATTTCCTGCGTCCTGCAGCAAGCTGCGTCTGCAATGTACTTTCTTTTCGTTTCAGAATCGCAGTCAGTTCCCGTATGGAATAGCCTTCATAATAATACAGATACAGCAGAATCCGGTATTTTGGTTCCAGCGACTCCAGTGCCAGCCACACAACATTTTCCATATGGTTTTCCGATGCAATACCCGGTTCCGGCATCTCTTCGAGTGTACCGCAATGTTTCCGCTCATAACTTTTTAGTACATCTTTGCACTGATTTTTCGTTGCGGTCAGAATCCATGCCGTTTCATGATCTGTGTCCCGGAAACTTATTTTTTTCTCCCAGACTTTCAGAAATACCATCTGTACCATGTCTTCAGCATCACTTTGGCTGCCCAGCATAACCAGCGCCAGTCTATAAACACGATTCACCTGTCGGTTATATAATGCCTGAAAATCTTCCATTGGAGTGTCATTTGTTTTTTTCATGCCTGCCCTCCTGTTTCCAACTATTATATACACGATTCATCATGGGGAAATATCTTTCAGAATAAAATTTTTGAATAATTTCAGATAATAAAAAAGACAGCTTCGAACGCTGCCTTTTAGGAGAAGGTATTTTTACTATGGGGTATAGCAAAAACTATATATAATGTATTGGGGGGTTTTACGAGAATTATAATATCATACTCTCTCACATAAGTGTTCACAAATGTTACAAAAATTCGCTTCTATTTTTGTGCATATTGTACATATTCAGTCTCTATTTTGAAATTATGCCGCCAAAATACTTTCTCAAGAAGGCAACGTATCATTCTGAAAAACCCTGATTTTTGTTTTGATGCGCTGCAGTGCATTGTCGATCGCTTTCGGGGATTTCTTCATTTTTTCTGCAATCTGCTGGTAATTTAACCCCGACAGATAATCATCTAACACCTCACACTCCATTTTACTCAGGCTCTGGCGTACTTTTTTCAGAAACAGTTCAAAGTTTTCCTGATCGATCATGCGCTGTTCCGGATTATCTGAACGCTCCGATTCGAGATACTCTGCCAGCGGCTGTCCCTCTTCACTCACCTCCGAATAAAAAGAAACATAGGAGTTTAACGGTGCATGTTTTTTCCGGTTGGATGCCTCTATGGCACTGTAAATCTGTCTTGTGATGCACAGTTCTGCAAAATGGAAAAACGAAGTTTCTCTCTCTTCCCGGTAATCGCGGATTGCTTTAAACAGACCGATCATCCCCTCCTGGATAAGATCATCGGTATCGCCCCCGATCAAAAACATGGCATTCGCCTTTTTCCGCACAAGTGGTTTGTACTTGTCCAACACATAATCCATGATCGCGGCATCCCCAGCCCGAAGCTGCCGCAAAAGTGATTCATCACTTAACCTGTCATAGGCTGTCTGCACTTTTCCCCGGCCATTGTCCCTATATTTTTCCATACCTGCTCTCCCTGTACGATAGTTCCAGACCACATCCACGCTCTGCGGATGTTCCATATTCAGCAGTTACTGCAGACGCTGTCTCACGATCTCATATGCCAGCACACCTGCTGCTACTGACGCATTTAAGGAATCAATGTCCCCCTTCATCGGAATGGATGCGATAAAATCACAATTCTCTTTTACGAGTTTGCTGACACCCTCGCCCTCGTTTCCGATCACAAGACCGATCGGTCCTTTTAAGTCGAGTTTGTACATCTAGGTTCCGCCCATGTCAGCGCAGACAAACCATAAGCCTTTTTCTTTCAGCTCCTTGATGGCTGCAGTCAGATTTGTCACTTTTGCGACAGGCGTATAGTTGATCGCACCTGCTGAAGTCTTTGCAACCGTTGCAGTCAGTCCCACTGCCCGGCGTTTTGGAATGATCACTCCATGCGCTCCTGCCAGATTTGCGGTACGGATGATCGCACCAAGATTATGAGGATCCTCAATATTATCCAGAATAAAAATGAACGGTGGTTCTCCTTTTTCCTCTGCGTTTTTCAAAATATCTTCCACTTCCGCATACTCATATGCGGCAGCCACTGCAATGACACCCTGATGTTTTTTTGTCTCGGATAACTGGTCTAAACGTTCTTTATCCACAAAATTGATAATCGTGTCATGTTTTCTTGCCTCTCTGACAATTGTCCGCACCGGTCCATCCTGACATCCATCCAAGACAAACAGTTTGTCTATTGTTTTTCCGGAACGGAATGCCTCTAGCACCGCATTACGTCCCTCTATTTTCTGTTCTTCATATCCCATGAAATTCTTTTTCCCTTTCTCTTATCGTGATCTCATCACTCAATCATTTCGCTGCTTGCAAGATATAACTATAGTTTTAGTCTCATCTCTTCCACGCCAGTTTTCACCAGCTCGACCAGACGCTCAAATTCGTCTTTCAGATACAGATATCCCATAAGCGCCTCAAATCCGGTTGCCTTACGGTAATCCGACATCGTGGCATTTTTTGCCATGGTAAAAGATTTGGCGTTGCGCCCCCTCTTATACACGGCTGCCTCCTCCTCTGTCAGAATCGGAAGCAGCACCTCCATCATCTCCGCCTGTGTGTGTGCCTTTACAATCTGGCTGGTGCGCTTGTGGAGTTCACTCGCTCTCGTGTTGCCTTTGGCTACTACCAGAGACCGGATCACAAGGTCGTAGATACCATCTCCGATATAAGCCAGTGTCAACGGTGAATATGTGCGGATGTCGACATCCGGGATTTCAAATTGTTCTTTTAAATAAGAATCGATTCCTTTTTCCATCTCTCTTTACTCCGCTTTATGCCATACCACACCTTCGCGGGTGTCTTTGATGACAATTCCTTTTGCAAGCAGTTCATCACGGATGGCATCTGCTTTTGCAAAATCTTTTGCTTTCTTTGCTTCTTTTCTCTCCTCGATTTTGGCAAGGACAAAGCTCTCAAGTTCAGCGTCAACGCCTTCCGTTGTCTCTGTGCTCTTTGCATTTTCCAGATTCAGGGAAAGAACTTTATCAAAATCCTTGATCAGCTCGTATTTTGTAATATCGTTCGTGTCTGCTTTTAACAGATCATATAATACAGTGATCGCCATGGAAGTATTCAGATCATTTGAAATCGCATCCACGAATTTTGCCTTGTATTCTGCAAATACGTTCTGGTCTGTCTCGCCCTCTTTTTTCAGTCCGGCAACACGTTTTACCAGTTTGTTGTAAGCGGCTTTGGTGTTATCCATGATCTCATAAGAAAACTCAAGCGGTTTTCTGTAATGAGACTGTAAGCAGAACATCCGGTATACGATCGGGTCGTATCCTTTTTCCTGTAATAAGGAAACAGTGAGGAAATCTCCTTTGGATTTACTCATTTTACCGGATTTGTCATTCAAATGCTGTACATGGAACCAGTAATTGCACCATTTGTGTCCGAGGTAGCTCTCAGACTGTGCGATCTCATTGGTGTGATGTGGGAAAATATTATCCACACCGCCGCAATGGATATCCATGTACTCGCCAAGATGTTTGATACCGATGCAGGAGCACTCAATATGCCATCCCGGATAACCGACGCCCCATGGGCTATCCCATTTCAATGCCTGGTCTTCAAATTTGGATTTGGTGAACCAGAGCACGAAGTCTGTCTTGTTTTTCTTATTGGTATCCTCATCGACATCATCCCTTACACCGACCAACGTCTCGAGTTCTGCCTGTGTGGAGAAAACATAGTAATTATCCAGTTTGGACGTGTCAAAGTAAACGTTTCCGCCTGCCTGATAAGCGTAACCCTTTTCTAACAGCCCCTCGATCATTTTTATAAATTCAGGAATGCAGTTCGTTGCAGGTTCCACAACGTCCGGTGTCTTGATGTTTAATTTTTTGCAGTCCTCAAAAAATGCGTCTGTGTAGAACTTTGCGATCTCCATAACTGTCTTATGTTCACGCTTTGCACCCTTTAACATTTTATCTTCTCCGGTATCTGCATCGGAAGCCAGATGTCCTACATCTGTAATATTCATGACACGTTTCACGTCATATCCGACATAACGAAGTGATTTTTCCAGAACATCTTCCATAATATAGCTTCTCAGGTTTCCGATATGTGCAAAATGATACACCGTAGGTCCGCAGGTGTACATTGCGATTTTGCCATCCTCATGAGGAATCACGGTCTCGATTTTTTTTGTGAGCGTATTGTAAAATTTAAAATTATTTTCCATTTGTGTTCTCCATTTTCCTTCTATATTATTTTAACTTTGAAAAAGCGTTTCACTTCCTATTATTAATCCTGTCTGACTTTCCGGTCAACCTCTTTCAACTGGCGTTCCAGATCAAGCACACGATTGACAAGCTCGGCGTTCTCTCTCTGTAAAAGAGTAATGTCCTCTTTGACCGGATCCGGCAGATGACACTGATCCATATCGCTTCGTGGAATTTTTATGTTGTCGCGTTTTACCACACGTCCCGGAACACCGACAACGGTGCAGTTTGGCGGAACTTCCTCCAAAACCACGCTTCCGGCTCCGATCTTGGAATTTTCCCCGACCGTAAAAGAACCGATGATTTTTGCGCCGGCACTGATCATGACATTGTCGCCGATCGTTGGATGACGCTTTCCGGTCTCCTTTCCGGTTCCACCTAACGTCACACCCTGATATAAGGTAACGTTATCACCGACGATCGCGGTCTCTCCTATGATAACACCGCTTCCATGATCGATGAAAAATCCTTTTCCGATCGTTGCACCCGGATGTATCTCGATCCCTGTTTTTCTCGCCGCACGCTGGGAAAGAAATCTTGCCCAGAAATAGTGCCCTTTCAAATACAGTTTATGTGCACGTCTATAACTTAGCATAACACGAAAGCTTGGATAAAGCAAAACTTCCATCGGCGATTTGATCGCCGGGTCACGCTCTTTTATCACTTGAAACTCTTCCTTCACATGCTGGATGATTCCCATACTTCTTGCCCCTTTTCTTTTTATTAATAAATCAAAAAAACGGATTATCCCATCTCCAAGAGACGAAATAATCCGCGGTTCCACTCTAATAAAAATCAATTGATTTTCCCTTAAGACACGTAACGTGTGTAACCCGAACCAGAATACTTAAGTTCTGCCATCACAGACCTCTTTTCCCCTGATCAGCTCCCGGAGGCACTTCGTGAATTCTCTTTCGCAAGACTGCTTTCAGCCGGTGACAGTCTCTCTCTTTGCGCTGCCCAAATTCCTACTCTTTCCGTTCATCGCTTTGCTATTCATTTATCCGGAACATTTTTTATTCCTAATATAGTGTATGCAGTCCGCCCGGATTTGTCAAGAAATTTTCTTATGACTGCTTTCTGCATCCGGCGCAGCCTGCGCATCCCGCCTGGGAATCTGCCACTGCCACACTGCTCTCATAAATGGTTGTCAGCGCACAGATCGCCTGGGATGAGATTCCCTGTTCTGCTCCTGTGAAACCAAGTCCTTCCTCGGTCGTTGCTTTCACATTGATCTGACTTACATCAATATGCAATGCTGCCGCAATATTCTTCTCCATCTCCTCGATGTATGGACGCATTTTCGGTTTCTGAGCAATGATCGTTGCGTCGATGTTCTCCACAATATATCCTTTTTCCTCAATTAGTTTTGCAACATGCTCTAACAATCTGATACTCGAGATCCCTTTGTACTGTGGGTCTGTATCCGGAAAATGTTTTCCGATGTCACCGAGTGCTGCCGCCCCAAGCAGTGCATCCATGATCGCATGCAGCAAAACATCTGCATCCGAATGTCCCAAAAGCCCCAGCGTATGTGGAATCTTCACGCCTCCAAGGATCAGATCCCTTCCTTCTACTAATTTATGGACATCATATCCCATTCCTACTCGCATTCTTTTTCTCCTTCTATGACGGTTAAACTGTTTTCATTATAGCATACCCATTTTGTAGTTTCTATTACTTTCCATCAACCTTTTTGCACGACTCCATGTACCTCTTTATATTCCTTCGGCGACACACCGAACTCCTTTTTAAACGCCCGGTAAAAACTGGAGTAATCCTTAAACCCAAACATTGTGTAAACATCCGTAATGCTCGTCTCACCAAGGATTGCCGCCTTGGATGCCTGCATCCGTTTCTTCAATATATATTGGTGCACAGACAATCCCATCTGTTCTTTAAAAATATGTGCAATGTGGTATTTACTGACAAAAAACTGCCCTGCAAGCTGCTCTAAAGACAGCTCCTCATCCAGATGGTCATCAATATAATAAATAATGTTCTGATAAAGATTCTGTTCCTCTTTCTCGCTCTTTGGATTCTGCTGTTCGTAGACAATACGGTTCAGCTGAAGAACAAGATCATTCACACAGAGGGAAACCTTTGCCTCTTTTCCAAAACGCTCCGACTTAATCTCCTCGATCAACTGGAAAATCCGGTACTGGATCGTATTAAACGTGATCAGGTCATTGTGAAAAATATATGTTTTCTTCACCAGAACATTCTGCATCAGATATCCGTAAGAGGAAGAAACTTCCATCAGCTGGTTGCAATATTCCACACTGATCCAGAATACAAATCTCCGGTAAGGGATCTCATTTCCATGCACCACCGCCATGTGCTTTATCCCCGGCGGTATGAGCACCATATCCCCATATTTTAAAGGATACTGCTCCCCCTCGATCCAGATGGAGACATCCCCCTCAAGAAAAAAGTAAAACTCATAGTAATCATGCGAATGTATGGAAACCTTTTCAGATGCCGGCTCATTATAATAGTAGATTTCAAAATCCCGGGACAGCATGTATTGTCTCGTGGAAAACTTGGTCTGAAGATTTTTTGCCATGTGTGTTTCCTTTCCTGCCTGTAAACAGCCTGCTGCTGTTTCTTATGTGTCTGCACTTTTCACTG
>ERZ1106935.240-NODE-240-length-67585-cov-7.995839_pt1 | contig 67585 bp, 54 predicted proteins | sample MGYA00403666_ERZ1106935 | MGnify/ENA primary metagenome ERZ1106935 (study PRJEB35170, sample SAMEA104062452) | human gut metagenome | biome: human gut; feature: human-associated habitat; material: faeces | place: Denmark | collected 2012-11-20 ... | reverse complement strand
GATAGTTGGCTGGAGACGGCCTGTGAAAATAGGTAGATGCCGACTTCTCTTTTAAGTAAAGCGCCTTATCCCGCAAGGGGTAGGGCGCTTTTGCTATTATAAAATAGCAGCAAAAAAGCCGCCCCTGCGGGCGGCTTACCATACAATTATGCGTGGGTATATGTATTCTGGCGGGGCTTATCTAGCTTGGCACCATACTTATTATAAACATCGCGTAAAATTACGGTACGGCGGACCATGCCGATGAAGACATTGCGGTCGTCTACCACCGGGACAAAGTTCTGGTCGATGGCGGCCTGCAGCAGGCTGGGCATGTCGGTGGTGACGGTGACGGCCTTGTAGTCGCGGCGGCGGGGGAAACTGGAGATGGGCACGTCCTCGCTGGCCTCCAGGTCCAGGCCGTGCAGGTTCTTGATGCCCCACAGAATGTCCCCCTCGGTGATGGTGCCCACATATTCGCCGTTGCGTTTCAGCACGGGGATGGTGGCAAAGCGCTGGTTCGCCCATTTTTCCAGCGTTTGACGCAGGGTGAAATCCTCGTAAATGTACAAAACATCCTGTTTGGGAGTAAGGAAAAACAAAAGGTTCATGCGAAAATGGCACTCCTTTTCTTGTGTGATGGGAAATCAGTAACCGAATTGTCTTACTTTTAGTATATACGCTTGCAAAGCAAAAATTGTGAAGCGTTTGTTAAAAAAGCGTAACGGCACAATTTTATCGCAAAGCCACTGTTCAAGCGGGTAAAAAAGGTGTATAATTACAATGATTAACGTGGTATAGCCCACAAAGGAGGATCGCAGATGATCACCAAGGTCAATCCTTACGGACATATTTCTCTGACCAACGATTATTTCTCCGGCTTAGTGGAACAGGCCGCCAAGCAGTGCTACGGCATTGCGGCGATGGGCCAGGCCCCGGCCGAAAGCGTGGTGCGCAATGCCCTGCGCACCGGCAGCCTGCCCCCCAAAGGCGTTACCGTGACGCAGGAGGAAGGCCGTCTGGTCATCGCACTGCATATCAAAGTGGGGTATGGTCTGAACATTTCCACCATCACCCAAAGCATTACCCACCGCGTAAAGGACGAAGTGGAACATGCCACCGGCCTGAAAGTGGCACGCATTAACGTGTTTGTCGACGACATTATCGCTGACTGATGGGCGTTTAACAGAAAACATGAGGTGTAATAAAAACATGATTACTGGCCAGACCCTGCGCGACGCCATTCTTTCCGGCGCCAACAACATTGCCAACCAGCGTGTCCGTGTGGACGAGCTGAACGTTTTCCCTGTGCCCGATGGCGACACCGGCACAAACATGAGCATGACCATCGGCGCCGCCCGCGGCGAACTGGAGGCTCTGCCCGACACCTGCACCGTGGCCGAGGCCAGCAAGACCGCTGCTTCCGCCATGCTGCGCGGCGCCCGCGGCAACTCCGGCGTTATTACCAGCCTGCTGTTCCGTGGCTTCTCCAAGGCCCTGAAGGGCAAGGATGAGGCCAGCGCCGAAGACCTGGCCAATGCCCTGAAGATGGGCGTTGAGGCTGCTTACAAAGCCGTTATGAAGCCCACCGAGGGCACCATTCTGACCGTCTCCCGCCTGGCTGCCGAGAAGGCCGCCGAGTGCACCGAGATGGAGATCCCCGCCATGTGGGACGCCACCCTCGCCGCCGGTCAGGCTGCGTTGGAGGACACCCCCAACCTGCTGCCCGTGCTGAAAAAGGCTGGCGTTGTGGATGCCGGCGGTCAGGGCATCATGTTCATCTTTGAGGGCATGAAGCAGGTCTTTGACGGCGGCGAGATCGTTGCCGGTGCCGAAGTGGCCGCTAAGCCGAAGGTCTCCAGCGAGGCTGCCGGCAAGGGCGTCTTCACCGACGACCTGATGAAGGTCGAGGACATCAAGAACGGTTACTGCACCCAGTTCCTGCTGCATAAGGATCCCGGCGCCAGCGTGACCCGCCTGCGCGCTTTCCTGGAGTCCAACGGCGATTCCGTTGTGGTCATCGAGGATGACGACGTGGCCAACTGCCATGTGCATACCTCCGACCCCGGTATGATGCTGAGCGAGGCCATCAAGTATGGCTACCTGACCAACTTCAAGATCGAGAACATGCACGAGCAGTTCCTGGCCCGCCAGAAGCAGGCCAAGGGCTTGGAGAAGCAGGCCGAGGCCGAGGAAAAGAAGGATAGCGAGTTCACCTACGCTGCCGTTGACCCCGAGCGCGAGTACGGCTTTGTGGCTGTGGCCGCCGGCGAGGGCCTGAAGAATGTGTTTACCGACCTGGGTGTTGACGCTGTCGTCAGCGGCGGCCAGACGATGAACCCCTCCACCGAGGACATCCTGGCGGCGATCCAGAGCGTACCGGCCAAGACTGTGCTGGTCCTGCCCAACAACAAGAACATCATCATGGCGTCCGAGCAGGCGCAGAAGCTGGCCGACCGCAAGGTCATCGTGCTGCCCACCCGCACCGTGCCCCAGGGCATGACCGCCATGCTGAACTTTGACCCCGAGCTGAAGCCCGAGGAGAACGCCGTTGGCATGATGCAGGCTGCTGACCATGTGAGCACCGGCCTGATCACCTATGCCGCCCGTGACAGCGAGTTTGACGGCAAGCCCATCAAGAAGGGTGAGATCATGGCGCTGGAGAACGGCAAGATCGTGGCCACCGGCACCGACATCGTCAAGATGACCTATCGTCTGGCCCGTTCGATGAAGAAGAAGGACAGCCAGTTCATCACCGTGATCTCAGGCTGCGATGTCAGCGACGAGGACGCCGAGAAGACCACCGAGATGGTGCGCACCAAGTGCGGCAGCAGTGTCGAGGTCAGCCACATCAGCGGCGGCCAGCCGGTTTACTACTACATGATCAGTGTGGAGTAATTGACGTTATAACATTGGAAAAAGGCGAATTTGGGGTGAGACCGAGTTCGCCTTTTTTGGTATATCTTTGTTATTGATTTTTGCTTGCGGCTGCTGTTCCGCGCCACCCTGCGGCGCTCACTCGCTTTAACGGTATGTTGCCTTTATGTGTTCCTTTTGGAGACCAAAAAGGAACCGAAAAGATCCCCGCTACTTCCGATAGCGCGGGAGGCCCGGCTTAGGGGCTGCTTGCCCCTAAGTACCGGCGGCGACTGCTGCGGTTTCCATTTTTTCAAAAAGCAATCCACAGAAAATCGTTGATCCTATGTATCAAATAGTAAGGAGCGAGCCGAATGGAAAAGCGATACGGCATCTTGATACTTGGCACTTTTGCCTGTGCCGCATGTTTCCTGTTATCCGACTGCGCAGGGCCAGCTGCGGAACAGTCATCCGTTCAGCCACCCTATGACGGGCAGACCCAGGATGCCGATGTCTTTATCGACATGCCGAACCTGCGCCAGTATGGCGGCTACACCTGCGGGACCACCTGCGTGCAGATGGTGATGAACTGGCTGGACCCATACCAGGCCGATTGGAACCTTGCCGCCTATGAGGAAGAACTTGGCACCAACGAGGAAGCCGGAACCCCGCCAGGCAGCATTGTCAGCTTTTTTGAGGAAAACAGCGTAACCGTCACGGCAAAGGAGAACCGAACCACGCCAGAACTGGCTTCGGCTCTGTACCAGGGGCACCCTGTGCTGCTCTGCATTCAGGCATGGGCCGCGGCAGAGGATGGCTACAACACCCAAAATTCCGATGATGCGGACACCTATTTGGCCGAGGGGCACTGGGTCATCTGTGTCGGCTACCAGAAGAAGGAGCTGGGTTATGTATTTTACTTTAACGATCCGGCGTGCGTTGGCTATTGCATGATGAGTGAGCAGGATTTGAACAACCGCTGGATCGATATGGATACTGAGGGAAATGTTTACGACCACTACGGCATTGAAATCACTGCGGACGGAACGAGTTATAACCCCGATGGGGTGTTTTATCTGGAATAGGAAGTATTTTCAATATGAAACCATCATCTAAAGCAGTCATGATTGGATGTATCAGCTTTTTTGTTTTCTTATATGGAAATCTTCTATTCGGTGGACTTGTTGGGTCACTGATTCCTAGTGGAGATGACTTTATAAACTCTTATTTTTACCCACTTTATACAGCAGTCACACTGTTAATCTCTCTCATTATTTCCTGCACATACTTGATTCTCAAAAAAATCAATCTGCTTTTAGACAAAATGGAAGAAAAATAAACTTGTGTTTCGAAAATCGGAAGTTGTGAGGAAAAGGTGAATGAAAAGGCGAATGGAGCAAAAAAAGTAAAAATCCGATTTTGATTAAAAGTTCTTTGTCTCGCTTTCTTTCAAGAAAGCGGGAAGAAAGGAGGTCCCGTATGGCGATGATCGACAGTTCTATCCAATATTTAAAGGGCGTCGGCCCGGCGTTTGCTAAAAAGTTTGAAAAGCTCGGCGTTACCACCATCCGGGATCTGCTTTTGTGCTACCCCCGCAAATACATTGACTACACCAAGCCCTACACCGTAGTCAGCGCACCTTACGACGTGGACAGCTGTGTCCGCGCCACCGTGCTGCAAAAAGAACCGGTCCGCCGCATCAAGGGCGGGCGGGCGCTGGTGCGGGTGCTGGCCGCGGATGACTCCGGCGTACTGGGGCTGTCCTGGTTCAACACGCCCTACGTGGCCGATAAACTCATCATCGGCCAGACCTACTACTTCGAGGGCCGCATCGGCGGCACCATGACCCGCCGTGAACTGCTGCACCCGCTGGTGCGCACCGAGGCGCAAGTGGCTGCCAGCCCTTTTGTGGCCGTCTACCCCGGCACCGAGGGCCTGCCCGCCGCACGGCAAGCCGCCTGCGCCTACGCGGCGCTGCAATACGTGGACGAGCTGGCCGACCCGCTGCCGCCGGAGTTGCTGACCCGCTACCGCATGCCCACCAAGGCCCAGGCCGTGCGCAGTATCCACGCCCCGCAAAGCGCCGAGGACCTGGCCGGGGCGCGACGCCGTCTGATCTTTGAAGAGCTGTACATGCTCCAGATCGGCATCTTTTTGCTGCGCAGCCACGGTCGGCGCAAGACCAGCGCACCAATGCACGAGATGGACCTTGCCCCGTTCTGGGGCAGTCTGCCCTATGCGCCCACCGGTGCACAAAAGCGCTCTGCCGAGGAAATTGTGCACGACCTGTGCGGTGAGGTGCCGATGAACCGCCTGCTGCAGGGTGATGTCGGCAGCGGCAAAACGCTGGTGGCTGCGGCGGCCATCTGGTTTGCCGCGCAAAACGGCTGGCAGAGCGCCATGCTGGCCCCCACCGAAATCTTGGCCCGGCAGCATGCCGCTACACTGGCCGACCGGCTGGAACCCTTCGGCGTCAACGTCACGCTGCTGGTGGGCGGCATGAAAGCCAAAGAGAAAAAGGTCGCGCTGGAAGCCATTGCCGACGGCCGCGCCGGGCTGGTGGTAGGCACCCACGCGGTGCTGACCGATTCGGTCGAGTTCAAAAACCTGGGCTTGGCCATCGTGGACGAGCAGCACCGCTTCGGCGTGCGGCAGCGCGGCCTGCTGGCAGGCAAGGCGCAAAGCCCCCACCTGCTGGTGATGAGCGCCACGCCCATCCCGCGCACGCTGGGCCTGCTGATGTACGGCGATTTGGACATCTCGGTGCTGGACGAACTGCCGCCCGGCCGCAAGCCCATCAAGACCTGGTTCATCACCGGCAAAAAGCGGCGGGACATGTACGGCTTTATTGAAAAGCAGCTTGCCGCGGGGCATCAGGCCTACGTGGTCTGCCCGGCCATCGAGGAAAACGAGATGGCCGCAGATATGCAGGCCGTCAAAAAATATTACACCGAGACCGTCTGCCCGCTGCTGCCCAACCGGCGCATCGGCCTGCTGCACGGCAAGATGAAGCCCAAAGAAAAAGACGAAGTGATGCTGAAATTTAAGGCAGGGGAACTGGACGTGCTGGTCTCCACCACTGTTATCGAGGTCGGCGTCGATGTGCCCAACGCTACAGTTATGGTTATCGAAAACGCCGAGCGGTTCGGTCTGTCGGCGCTGCATCAGCTCCGCGGACGTGTCGGGCGCGGAGCGGCGGATTCCTGCTGCATCCTGATTTCCGACAACGAGAACGACGCCGTTAAAGAGCGGCTGCGCTTCCTGTGCCACACGTCAGACGGTTTTGCCGTGGCAAAATATGATCTTGAAAACCGCGGCCCCGGTGATTTCTTCGGCTCGGCCCAGCACGGCCTGCCCACGCTGCGGGTGGCGGATCTGGTGCAGGATACCCGCACGCTGAAAGTGGCCCAGGAGGAAGCCAAGGCCCTGCTGGTTGTTGACCCAAATCTCGCCATGCCGCAGCACCGCGCCCTGTCCGATGAGGTGGACCGCCTGTTTGCCACCGCCGGTGCGATGAACTGATTGTAAAAATCCCGGTTCACACCCTTTTATTTTCCCTTTCAATTTGCTATACTAATACCGTATATCAACCAAAAGGAAACCATGCCTATGAAAAGATTCTGCGCGGTGCTGTGCGCCTTTGTGCTGGTGATCGTGCTGGGGCTGCCGGTGGCGGCTGAGGGGATCAACGGCTCGGCGGCGGATATTGCGCCCGACATCATGGCCCCTGCGGCCTACGTGGTCAACCTGGATACCAATATCGTGGTCTACGAGAAAAACAGCGAGACCCCGCTGCAGGCCGCCAGCCTGACCAAGATGATGACCACCCTGCTGCTGCTGGAGAACTATCAGGACCAGCTGGACACCATCAGCGTGACAGCCCCCAGTTATATCTACGACCTGATTTGGGAGAAGACGACCAACGCCTCCACGGCGGACATCCGTAAGGGTGAGACCCAGACCCTGCGCAACCTGCTGTACGCCATGATGCTGCCCAGCGCCAACGAGGCTGCCTACATTGTGGCCGACTATATGGGCGGCGGCAGCATTGATAACTTTGTGGCGATGATGAACGAAGAAGCCGCCCGCATCGGCTGCACCGGCACTACCTTTGCCGACCCCTGCGGTCTGGATACCAACAACGTCACCACTGCCCGCGATGCCTACCTGATCCTGCGGGCACTGACATCCTACGACATCTTCGCCACGGTCGTGTCCACCCCCAGCTACGATATGGGCACCAACGACCGCTACACTACCCCCGGGACCTATGTGATCCAGAACACGGACAAAATGCTGAACGAAGGCAGCGCCTACTACCGCAGCTATGTGCGCGGCGGCAAGACCGGCAGCCTGGGCGAGTGGCAGAACTTCGCGGGCTGGCACACCCAGGACGGCATCAGCTACATCAGCGTGGTGCTCAACGTGCCCTATGAGGCCGACCCCGATCAGGCCCGCCCGGCTCTGTACGAGACCGCCCAGCTGATGGACGTCATCTTCGATTCCTTCACCATCGCGGCGGCGCTGGACCCCACCCAGCCCATCACCGAGATCCCGGTGGATTACGCCACCCAGTCCGATACGGTCATGCTTTACCCCACGGACAATATGATGACCCTGCTGCCCAAGGAGGGCGGCGCTGCCCTGACCGAGCAGACCTTCAACCTGCCCAAAAGCATCGCGGCCCCCGTCAGGCAGGGGGATGTGGTCGGCACCGTTACGCTGACCATTGAGGGCGAAGTCATCGGTACGACGGACCTGATCGCCGGCAGCGATGTGGCCCGCAACCAGGTGCTGTACACCATCGCCCGCGTGGGCGAGTTCTTCTCCAGCACCTATTTTAAAGTTGTTGTTATGCTTACGATGATCGTCGTGGCTGTGTACGCCTTCCTGTTCGTTCTGGCAGCATTGGGCGTGCTGAAGCCAATTGAAAAATCATCGAAAAAGCGTACAAATAAGTAAAAACCTCAGGAGGAGTTATCCATGTTAGACGTAAAGCGCAACCTTACGACCATGACAGATTTCTACGAGCTGACCATGTCGGCCGGCTACCTGGATGAGGGGTATGTGGACAAGATCGCCGTCTTTGATATGTTCTTCCGCCGCGTGCCCGATGGCGGCGGCTACGCCATTATGGCTGGTCTGCAGCAGTTCATCGACGCCGTGGACCACCTGGAATTCACCCAGGAGGACATCGACTATCTGCGCACCACCGGCGCATTCAATGAGAAATTCCTGAACTACCTGGCCAACTTCAAGCTGCACTGCAACATCTGGGCCATCGAGGAAGGCATGCCCATCTTCCCGCAGGAGCCTATCGTTACCGTGGAAGGCCCGGCTATTGAGTGCCAGCTGCTGGAGACCCTGCTGCTGGTCACCTTCAACCATCAGTGCCTGATCGCCACCAAAGCCAACCGCATCGTGCGTTCTGCCGCCGGCCGCCCGGTCATGGAGTTCGGCGCCCGCCGTGCCCAGGGCTATGACGCCGCCTACTTCGGCGCTCGTGCCTCCTACATCGGTGGCTGCGGCTCCACCTCCTGCGTGATGGCCGCCCGCGACTTCGGCATCCCGGCCTCCGGCACCATGGCCCACAGCTGGGTGCAGATGTTCCCCACCGAGTACGATGCCTTCAAGAAATACGCCGAGATGTACCCCGATGCCTGCGTGCTGCTGGTGGATACCTACAACGTGCTGCGCCACGGTGTGCCCGATGCCATCAAGGTGTTCGACGAGGTCCTCAAGCCCATGGGCAAGCGCCCCAAGGGCATCCGCATCGACAGCGGCGATATTGCCTACCTGTCCAAGAAGGCCCGCAAGATGCTGGATGAGGCCGGTTACCCCGACTGCACCATCTGCGCCTCCAACAGCCTGGATGAGTACATTGTCCGCGATCTGATCCTGCAGGGTGCCCGCGTGGACAGCTTCGGCATCGGCGAGAACATGATCACCGCCAAGAGCGACCCCGTCTTTGGCGGCGTGTACAAGCTGGCCGCTGTGAAAGAGGACGACGGCAGCTACACCCCCAAGATGAAGCTGTCTGAATCTGCTGAGAAGATGACCATTCCCTGCCTGAAGAAAGTCTGGCGTATCTACGACCAGGACGGCAAGGCCATGGCTGACCTTATCACGACGGCTGACGAGCAGGTCGAGACCCAGCACGGCATCACCCTGTTTGACCCTATCGAGACCTGGAAAGAGTGCACCTACGTCAATTGCACTGCCCGCTGCCTGTCCACCCCGATTTATGAGAACGGCAAGCGCGTCTACCAGTCCCCGAGTCTGAACGACATCAAGAAGTTCTGCAAGGCCCAGGTCAACACCCTGTGGGACGAGGTCAAGCGCTTCGAGAATCCGCACCGCTACTACGTTGACCTCAGCCAAAAGCTGTGGGATACCCGCAGCGCCCTGCTGAAGAAACTGTCCAAGTAAAACATTACAAATTGGTTACAACGCACCCCTTCCGCACATACTATGGCGGGAGGGGTGTTTTTATGTTAGAGTCGATCATATTGTTTGCCCTGGGCGGGGCCGGGTATCAGGCCATCGAGCTTGCCTGGCGGGGCACCACCCATTGGACAATGTTTGCCGCAGGCGGGGCATGCCTTTGCCTTTTGCAGCAATTGGCCCGGCGGCGCAGCCTGCCGTTGGGGGCAGCGGCGTTATGCGGCGCTGCAGCCGCCAGCGGGGTAGAGCTGGGCGTGGGCCTGGCCTGCCGCTACCTTTTGCACCTGGCCGTGTGGGACTACAGCGCCCTGTGGGGCAACGTAGCCGGGTTGGTCTGTCCGCTGTACAGCTTTTACTGGTTCTTGCTTTGCTTTTGGGTGCTGCTGGTGCTGCGCGGGGCCGAAAATTTGACTGAAAGACCGCTTTATCGTATCACGAAATGGGCTACCGAGACTTAAAGTCCAAATTATGGTACTTGCTATCCTGTATAATTGGAAGCATAACAAAGCTCAACCAAACAGGAAAGGCGGTACACATCATGACGCAGCAGTTTCGTTACGTAGCAGGCCACATCGAGGTCTATTCTGAGTACGGCGAGTTCCTTTTCTCGGCCGATACCATGCAGGAAGCATGGGAGGAACTGTCCGCGTAATGCGTACAGATGCAACCCAAAAATGTACAACATGCCGAAATAGTTTAAAATATACAAATAACTTTTGTAAGTTTGTACAAAATGCAACTTGCAAAAGACGGACGTATCGCATATAATAAAGACAGAAAAAGAAAAGCGATACCGCCAAGGCGAACAGCCCGCAGCAGCGGCATCGCCCCCCAAAAAGACCCGCCAATATCGGAAAGGAGATGGGTTGTATGTTGAAGCTGCACACGTTAGCCGAGTGGATGTATGGTTTTCTGGAGCCTGCCCCGCCGTACGGCCTGCCGGAGGAAATGTATAACGACGTGATGCCGTCTGGCGTTCACCGTTATAACCGCTATAATGACGGATTGTAAGGCAGCCTCTTAAAACACGGTCACCCCCAAGGCCGCGGTGTAAGAAAAGACCTTCCAGCAAGCAGCCGCCCGGTGCCGACATGCAAATGTTCGGCACCGGGCGCTTTTTGTCGTTCCGCTTGCATTTTGGGCCTAAAGAGCGTATGATATATACTGTCCTTTTATGACCTGGCGCGGCAGTTTGCCGCAGCGGTGCACAAAAGCCTGCACTGCTCCCAGGCAAACCACACAAGGGGAGACTATTTATGAAACTTATCACCTTTACCGTGCCGTGCTACAATTCGGCCGCTTATATGGACCACTGCATCGAGACACTGCTGCCCGCCGGCGAGGAAGCCGAAATCATCCTGGTGGATGACGGCTCCAAGGATGACACCGGCAAGATCGCCGATGCCTACGCCGAAAAGTACCCCACCATCGTCCGCGTGATCCATCAGGAGAACGGCGGTCACGGCGAGGGTGTCAACCAGGGTATCCGCAACGCCACCGGCATGTACTTTAAGGTGGTCGATTCTGACGACTGGCTGGACGATGACGCCCTGGCCAAGGTTATGGATGTGCTGCGCGCCCAGGCTGCCGCCGAAAAGCCGGTCGATCTGGTCATGGCCAACTATGTGTACGAGCATGTGGCTGATAACACACGAAATATCGTGGATTATGCCGGCATCCTGCCCGAGGGCCGCGTCTTTAAGTGGAGCGAGATCGGTCACTTTCCGCCGAACAAGAACATCCTGATGCACAGCGTCATCTACCGCACCGAGGTGCTGCGTAAGTCCGGCATGGTGCTGCCCAAGCACACCTTCTATGTGGATAACATCTTCGTCTACCAGCCTCTGCCCGAAGTCGAGACCATCTACTACCTCAACCTGGACCTCTACCGCTACTTCATCGGCCGCGATGACCAGAGTGTTAACGAGAAGAACATGATCAAGCGCGTCGACCAGCAGCTGCGCGTCACCCGCATTATGATGGAGGCCGTGGATGTCTACGCCCTGCCTGTCACCCAGGACAAACTGCGGGCCTATATGCTCAACTATTTCTCGATGATGATGGCCATCTCCAGCATCTTCCTGACACTGGACGGCAGCCCCGAAGCCATGGAAAAGCGCAAGCAGCTGTGGGCCGACCTGAAAGCCCATGATCCGCGCCTTTGCCGCCGCTGCCGCCTCTCGGTAGCCGAAGCCTGCAACCTGCCCGGCTGGCTGGGCAGCAAGCTCAGCATCGGCGGCTACCGCATTGCCCAGAAGCTGTTCAAGTTCAACTAAGGGGTGCCCATGCAGTACAAAACAATTCTATTTGATCTCGACGGCACCCTGACTGATTCCGCCCCCGGCATCCTCAACTCGGTGCGGTACGGCTGCCGCAGGATCGGCATCCCCGTGCCCGACGAAGCCACCCTGCGCCGCTTCCTCGGCCCGCCGCTGATCGATTCGTTCCACAATCTCTGCGGCTTGAACGATGCCGACACCGACCGCGCCGTGGCGGCCTTCCGGGAGTATTTCCCAGACAAGGGCCTGTTTGAGAATGAGGTCTACCCCGGCATCCCCGCGCTGCTGGCCGACCTGCACGCCCGCGGCTGCCAGCTGGTGCTGGCCACCAGCAAGCCCGAGGAGTACGCCCGCCGCATCATGGAGCATTTTGATCTGGCGCAGTACTTTACCGCCATCTGCGGTGCGACTTTGGACGAGACCCGCACCGACAAGGCCGAGGTCATCGCCTACGCGCTGGACACCATCGGCCTGACCGATAAGACCGGCGTTGTCATGGTCGGTGACCGTGAGCACGATGTCATCGGCGCGAAGAAAAACGCCCTGCCCTGCATCGGCGCCCTCTACGGCTACGGCACCCGCGAAGAACTGCGATCCGCCGGTGCCGCTGCCATCGCGGACACCGTGGAAGACCTGCATAAACTGCTGCTGGGATAAATCAAATGGGAGACAGCCCGCGCTGTCTCCCATTTTTTATTGGTCCCGATCGTTGTAGTAGAGATACCACCCGCGGAAGCCGTACCCGATGCCAAGAGCGCCCAGCACCAGCAGCATAGCCGCCTTGTCGGGCCAAAGCGGCATATTCCGGGTGCAGACCCAGACCACCGCCAATGCAAGGCATACAAGCACCGGCAGACCGTAGTGCAGAAATCTCTGCACCCGCAGCCGCTTCGGGTCGCCCTCTACCGCCAGCGCCGATGGATCGCACGCCTCACACCGCACCCGCAGTATCGGGATATTGCGCACATGGCTCGAATACCGCACGGCCCTGTACTCAATGCCGTCCAGCATAAAATGCGGGGTCATGCTCTCCCGGGTCATGTTCACATCCACGCCGTTTTCGTCTGCCCAAGCCAGCAGCGCCGCCGTAAATTCCTGCGGGGTTACAATGGCGGTGTCCGGCGTAAAGGTAAACTGCCGCTTATGCTCGGCAGCCGCCATTTTCCGGTAGTCCTGCACCCAGCCGGTAAACCAGCCGCCCGCCGGGGCAGGGGAGTCCATCCGAGCCAGGCAGTCGTCCACATCCAGCTCTGCCGCCGTTCGGTCGCCGGCGGCCAGCTCCGTGCAGAAGGCTGCGGCCGCTGCCAGCTTTTGCTGCTCGGCCTCCAGCTGTCGGCGCTGGCGTTCAGCAGCCTCGGTCAGCGGCAGTGTACCGCTCAGTACCGCGCGGATATCCTCCACTGGCATATCCAGTGTGCGCAGCACGCGAATCAGTTTCAGCGTCCGCACATCGGCATCCGTATAGATACGGTAGTCGTTCTCTGGGTTGCGTGCCGGGGCCAGCAACCCCGCCTGCTCATAGTAGCGAATGTTCCGCGCCGATACGCCCGACGCATCCGCTGTCTGCTTGATGTTCATAACATCACGCTCCTTTCCCGGTTATCGTACACCCTGCACCCACTGGAAGGTCAAGGCTTTTCCTGAAAATAAGCGACAACTTATAATATTTTGATTTCTACAGTTCGCCCGCCCAGGTTCTCATAAATTCTGTGGGACACTGACAGTACCGTGCGACCCTCGGATGCCCGCCGCAGGGCCTCCAGCACGCGGGCTTCGGTTTCGGCGTCCAGGTTGGCGGTGATCTCGTCCAGCAGCAACACGGCGGGGTCTGCCGCGGCGGCTCGGGCGATGGACAACAGCTGCCACTCGCCCTGAGAAAACATCCCTTCACTGCACGGGGTGTCGTAGCCGTCGGGCATCGCTTCGATGGCCCCGTCAATGCCCGCCAGCTGGGCCGCATGTTTGGCCATCCCGGCGGTGATCTGCGGATCGCCCAGTGTGATCTGGTCCAGCACGGTGCCGGGCACGCGGGCAAAATGCTGCTCCACACAGCTGATGCAGGTGCGGCGCTCCCGGTCGGTGATGTCCGCCACCGGTACGCCGCCAATGGTGACGGTGCCGCTTTCGGCCGGGTACAGCCCCAGCAGCAGCTTGAACACGGTACTCTTGCCCGCGCCGGTGCGGCCGATCAGCGTGACCTGCTCGCCCTGTTTCACGCTCATCGAGAAGTCATTCAGCACATGTTTCTCGCCGTAGCCAAAGGTGACGTGGGAAAGTTCCACATCGCCCCGGGCCGCCCTGGTACGCTGTGCGGAAATTTCCCGTTCCGGCTGGGCCAAAAACGCATCAATGCGTTTCACGCCCGCCATGGCAGACTGGATGGTCTGAACCTCCATGCCCAGGCTTTCAATGGGGGCGAAAATGCGCGATATGTAGTTGATAACGGCTACCGAGGTGCCGACGGACATGCCGAACAGCTCCAGCACCACCGCGTTGCCGGAGGCCGACAGCAGCATAACGATGCCCACCACCACGGCGTTCAGCAGCAGCACAACGGGGGAGTAGACGGCATCGTAAAAGTTAGTGCGCTCCATGGCGGCGTAGCCCGCGCCGATGCACCGGTCATAGCGGCGTTCCATGTACTGCTCCATGCCCAGCGCACGGATGGTGCGGATGTTGTGCAGCGTCTCAGGCACCTGGCCGGAGACGGCGGCCACAGCCCGGCGGTTGTCCAGCTGAGCGGCCAGCACGCGGCGCTGTACACGGCGGGTAAACACCGCGAACAGCGGCAGTACCAGCAGTAAAATCAGCGCCAGACCGGGATTCTTCGCGGCGATGACCGCCATAATGGAAAGGATGCGGCAGGCGTCCGCCACCATGCTGATGATGCCGGAGGTGAACAGCGCCTCCACCGTGTCCACATCGCCGGAGAACCGCGCGGCCACCTCGCCGGGGTTCTGGTCCACCAGCGTGCGTGCAGGCAGCTGCGTCAATTTGTGGGACATCTCGGACCGCAGCGCGTGGGTCATCTTTTGCCCAAACAGCACCAGCAGACTTTCCTGCGCCGAGGACAGCACCCCCTCCAGCGCCAGGCTGGCAAAGTAGACAAGCACCGCCCAGATCGTCAGCGGCAGGCCCGCCGCCAGCCCATCAATGATGCGTGCCAGCAGCAGCGGCGGCAGCAGCGAGGCGATAACTGACGACGCCACGCATAAAAGTGTGCCAACAGTCAGCGGGTAGTGTGCCCGGGCCGCCATGCGGAGGGCTGCAAACACGCCGCTTTTATTGTTCGTTTTCATGCTGCTGCCCTCCTGTCTGGCTTTCGTACAGCTGGCGGTAAGCCGGTACCGCCGCCAGCAATTCCTCGTGGGTGCCCACGGTGGTCTTGCCATCCTCCATAAAAATTACACGCTGCATCTGGGGAAAATGGTACAGCCGGTGGGAGATGAGAAAGACGACCTTATCCTTGGCGTACTCCTGCAGGTTAGCAAACACGGTATCCTCGGTGCTGCGGTCCAGCGCCGAGAACGGGTCGTCCAGCACCAGCACCGGCCGGGGGTGCGCCAGCGTGCGGGCCAGCGCCAGCCGCTGGGCCTGCCCGCCGGAAAGCCGCGTGCCGCCGGGGCCGATCACGGTGTCCAAACCGTTCTCCATGGCCTGCACTTCGTCTTTCAGCGCCACAGCAGCCAACCAGGGCATCGGGTCCTGCTTGCTGCCGCACAGCACGTTGTTCTGCACGGTGTCGGCGCTCAGCTCCGGGTCATGCCCCAGGTAGCCGACGGTGGATGCAATTTCCCGCGGCGTCAGCGCAGAGAATTCTTTGCCGCCGAACCGGGCCGAGCCGCCATAGGAAGCTTCACACAAAAATACACGCCCAAAAGTGGATTTTCCGCAGGCCACCGGCCCCGTAATGCCGATGATCTCCCCCGGATGGGTTGTCAGATCCAGCCCCGCAAAAATCGGCTCCTCGGTATACCCAAAGGACAGATCCTCTAGCGTTACATCGGCGGGGGCGGGCACAGCCAGCTCGTCCGGCTCCTCCGGCAGTTTCATCAGCGGTTTGATGCGCTTCCAGGAGACTTCGGCTTTCTGCACCGCGTTGAACAGCTTCGCTGCTTTCGACGATTTTACCGTCAGCTTGGTAAAGCAGGAGAGGAACGTAGTAAACGCCGCAATGTCCCAGGCCTGCCACCCGGTGCCCAGCACGTTTTTGGCACCGAACCACAAAATGAACAGCACGCCCGCTTCGGACACCGCCAGATACAGCGGCGGCAGGGCCGATTGCCACACGTTGCTGCGCACGGCGGTCTTTTCGTAGGTGGTCAGCACGTCCTCGTACCGGGCCTCGCGGGCGGTCTCGCAGCCGTAAATGCGGTAGGTGGCGGCGTTCTGGGCACGGTCCAGCGTGGCGGCGCTTAACGCACCGGCGGCCTTTTTGTAGGCGGCGCCTTCGCGCTGCACCGGCTTTTTCATCCACGCCGCGCATATGTAGGAGACCGGTGTAAACAGCAAACTCAACAGTGCCAGCCGCCAATCATACACCAGCAGCATCACGATGTAACCTGCCAGCGCTACGCCGGTATCAAAAATTTCGGTGGTGAATTTCCGCATGCCCTCCACGCAGTCGTCCACGTCGGAGATGGCCTTGGTCATCAGCTCGCCCGCACCCTCTTTTTCCAGTGCGGCGCGGCTCTGGCGCACCAGGTTGGCGTACAGGATGCCCTTCATCCGGCGGTTGATGTTATTGGCAAAGCGGCGCACGTAAAAGCGCTTGATGAACCGCGCCGCCTGCACCACCAGCGTAACCAGCACATAGGTCAGCACCAGTATGGCCATGGCCGCGGCGGTGGCGCTGCCGTCCAAAATATCGGCCAGGCATTGGGCCAGCCGCCCCTCAAACCAGGGCGTGGCCAGCAGACCGATGTTGTAGATCAGGCCCGAAACGGTGACCAGCGCCAGCGGCAGCCATTCGATGCGGAAGTAGGCGCCGATGCGGTCCGGGCGGAAGTTCTTGTCATTCTGCATGTTCCGCTTCACCCTCTGTGGATTGTTTAAAGTGCGGGAACCCCGCGCGGCTCTCGGTCTTGGAGGCCGTGTACAGCTTGTGCAGCGTAGCCGCAAAGGCGGCGGCCTCGTCGGCGGGCAGGGCACTGGTCAGGTACTCGTAAAATTCGGCCTCGATCTCCGCCTTGGAGGATTTCAGGCTTTCGGCTTTCTCGGTGGGGTACAAAAGCTGGCTGCGGCGGTCATTGGGGCTGGCCTTGCGCACCAAATAGCCTTTCGCTTCCAGGTTTTTGGTGCGCCGGGCGATGGCCGCTTTGTCGGCGTGCAGCAGCTCGGCCAGCGCCGCCTGGGTGCAGCCGGGGTGATGGCGCAGCGCGTGGATCAGGTCGATCTCTGCCGTGCCAACGCCCTTTTCCCGCAGGGTAAGCAGTACCAGCTTCTCTGCCTCGCGGGCAATTTTGGTGATTTTGCGTTCGGTAATATCCATAGCCGCCTCCGTATCCGGGTAAACTGGTTGCACCTACATCGTTGTACGTACAACAATTATAGCCAGCTTTCCGCCTTTGTCAACAAAAGCAGAAAATTTATCCCCGCCGCGCAGTACAAAAAACAAAATAGGCATACCCAACCGTCCCATTTTGTGCTATACTTATTTTATATTATGGTTTAAGGAAGGGTTCCTGTTATGTATCAGATGGGTGACAGTAAATTGGAAGTCCGCGAACTGCTGGTCAAGGCGTTCGCCAGTGCGTGGGAGGCCGGAGATAAAACGGTCGACCGCGATACGTATATCAATAGCAGCATCAACGTGATCGACTCTCTGCAGGTCGGCCCCGAGATGATCTATGGTGAGGAAGGCCAGGGCCTGCTGGAGGGCGAACTGGACCACCTGCCCGACCTGCTGCGCGCCGACGGCGCCTGGGTCTACTACGAGGTCCCGGCCGAGAACTTCTTCATCCTGACCTGGATGATCGACGCCGACAAGGCCGCCGAGAAGGTCGCTTCGCTGAAAGATGAGGAAGGCAGCCTGGCCTGCATCGTTGATCTTTCGCAGGAGTGGCACCGCGCCTAATACACCACCAAACCAGGGAAAGGGGGACAGCACCATGAACCGGGACAGCATCTATCTGCCGCGGGATGTCATCGGCCTGTTGCAAACGCTGCAAAGCGCCGGGCACACTGCCTATGTGGTGGGCGGCTGCGTGCGTGACAGCCTGCTGGGCCGCACCCCCGGGGACTGGGACATCTGTACCTCGGCCCGACCGGAGGAGATGCGCCGCCTGTTTGCCGACCATCAGCTGATTTTGACCGGCGAAAAGCACGGCACGGTGGCGGTGGTGCTCCACGGCAAACCCTACGAGATGACCACCTACCGCCTGGACGGCAACTACCACGACCACCGCCATCCCGACGCGGTGCAGTTCGTGGACGACCTGCCCAGGGACCTGGCCCGGCGGGATTTTACCATCAACGCCATGGCCTACGCCCCGGGCAGGGGCATTATTGATCTGTACGGCGGGCGGGATGACCTGGCGGCGGGCATGATCCGCTGTGTGGGCGACCCGGCCCAACGCTTTGCCGAGGATGCTCTGCGCATCCTGCGGGCGCTGCGCTTCTCGGCCCGGCTGGGCTTTGCTTTGGACGAAGCCACCGCCGCTGCGGCCCTGCAGGCGCGGGATACGCTGCAAAGCGTGAGCGCCGAGCGCATTTATACCGAGATCGACGGTCTGCTCGGCGCCCCCAACGCGGGGCCGACACTGGCCAAATACGGCGAGATCCTGGCCGGTGCGGTGCCCGAAGTGCAGGCCTGCATCGGCTGCACCCAGCCCGGCCGCTGGCATTGCTACGATGTGTGGCAGCACTCGGCCGTGGCGGTGGAAAAGCTGGACCTGCGCGGCCAGGATACCCGCGGCGCGCGGGTGCTGTGCTGGGCAGCGTTTCTGCACGATATTGCCAAACCCCAGTGCCGCAGCGTGGGCGCGGACGGTGCGGCCCACTTTAAGGGCCACAACCAGCGGGGCGCGGCGATGGCCCGCACGATTTTGCGCCGCCTGAAAGCCCCCGGCTATCTGATCGAGGGGACTACCGGGCTGATCGCCATCCATGATGCCCCGGTCCCGGCGGGGAACACCGCCATTTTAAAAAGTCTCAACCGCTACGGCGCGGTGTTTTTGCACCGGCTCTGCGCGCTGAAATATGCCGACCTGGACGCCCACGCCGACACGCCGGAGGTCAAAGCCCGGCGGAACGAGGTGGCCGCCTTTGAGGCCCGGATGACCGAGCTTTCCAAGACCGCCTGCTACACCATGCGCCAGCTGGCCGTAAACGGCGGCGACCTGATGGAAGCCGGCCTGCCCGCCGGCCCCGCCGTGGGTGCTACCCTGCAGCGACTGCTGACCGCCGTTATGGAGGGCCGCGTGCTGAACGAAAGAGCCGCACTGTTGGAGTTTGCGTTGAGTTGAAACGAAAAGGATGAAAGTATGATCTTCGGCATCGGCACCGACCTTTGCGCGGCAGACCGCATGGCGGCAAAGCTGCAAAAGCCCGCCTTTGTGCAGCGTGTTTTTTCCCAGGCGGAGCAGGCCCTGCTGAACGAGCGGGACGGCACCCACCGTGCTGAGACCGCCGCCGCCAACTTTGCCGCCAAGGAGGCTTTTTTAAAGGCCGCAGGCACCGGCCTGGGCGGCTTTGCACTGACGGATTTAACGGTATTGCGTAAAGAAAGCGGCGCGCCTTATTTTGCCCTGACCGGCCCCGCCGCCGAATGGACCGCCGCCAACACCCTGACCCCGCACCTGAGCCTGACCCACGAAAACGGCCTGGCCTGCGCGTTTGTAATTCTGGAACAAAACAAATAACTGCCTTTTACGGGCGGCCATGGGCCGCCTTATTTTGTAACAATCGGAAAGGAGGTACGCCGTGCCGACAAAAGCCCCCCGCGCCAGCAATCTGGAACTGCTGCGCATCCTTTGCATGCTGCTCATCATCGGCGACCACCTCACTGGCCAGGGCGGCATTGCGGATTATTCCACGCTGCCGTCCTCCTTCGTGTTCTGCCTCATCGGCTGCGGCTCCCGCATTGCCTGCACCGTGTTTGTGCTGGTGGGCAGCTGGTTTATGTGCGAACAGCCGTTCAAAACCCGCCGCCCGTTGTCGCTGTGGCTGTCGCTGTGGCTGTACACCGTGCCGGTCACGCTGCTGTGCAGGCTGGCCGGGCTGGATGTCTCCCTCGGCGCACTGCGCTGGGCGGCGTTTCCCGCCGGTACGCGCCAGCTGTGGTTCATCTCGGACTATCTGGTGCTGCTGCTCTGCGTGCCGCTGCTCAACCGGCTGCTGCACGGACTGCCCCGCCGCGCCCACAAAGGCGTGCTGCTGGTGCTGGCTGTGCCGCTGGTCGTTTACCCCACGGTGTTTGGCCAGGATGGAATTTTGGGCGATACGGCGTGGATGTTCCTCTACGATTACCTGCTGGCTGCCTACCTGCGCCGCTGGCCGGATAACCGCCTGTCCCGCCTGCTGAATCGCCCCGCCGCGGCGCTTGTCCTCGGCCTGGGCCTGCCGCTGGCCAACACCGCCATCCGCGCGGTGCTGGAATACCGGGGCGCGACCGACAGCAAGGCGTTCCAGTACATTGCCTACTACCGCACGGCGCTGGGCGCACTGCCCGGCCTGCTGGCGGCGCTGGCGCTGTTTCACTTCTTCAAAAATCTGGACCTCGGCAGCAACCGGTTCATCAACGGGCTGGCGGGCACGACGCTGGGCGTTTACATCCTGCACCAGGTCCCCGTGCTGCGAGACTTTTTGTGGAACGGCATCTTCCACGCCCAGGCGCACCACGGCTCGGCGGCGTACACGCTGCTGGTCATCGTGCTGACCTTCGCGGGCTGCGCGGCCATCGACACGCTGCGTACCAGGTTTATTATGCAGCCCTTGCAGCGCAGCCGTGCGTTTACGGCTCTTTGCGCCAAAGGCGACGCGCTGGCTGCAGAAATCGAAAAACAGAGTGATTAAAAAAACCTCCTCTCGCTTATACTCTAGGTAAGCAAACGAGAGGAGGTTTTTTCTATGGAAGTGCACAGAGGCGAGGTTTTTTACGCCGACCTAAGCCCCGTCGTGGGCAGCGAGCAGGGCGGGATACGGCCGGTACTTATCATCCAGAATGAGATCGGCAACCGGCACAGCCCCACGGTGATCGCGGCGGCCATCACCAGCCGGCAGGATAAAAACCGCCTGCCTACGCATATCAGCGTGCGGGCCGACCGCTGCGGCCTGGCCAAGGACAGCATTATTTTGACCGAGCAGATCCGTACCCTGGATAAGCGCCGCCTGCGGGAGCGCGCGGGCCGCATCCCCGAGGATGACATGCGCCGCGTGGACGAAGCCCTGGGCGTATCCATGGGGCTGGAAAGCCAGAACACCCACCAGGACGGCGGTTATTTCTGAGGATCGGCGGCATCTTCCTCCACACTGACGGGCACGCCGCGGTGCTCCACGGGCGTGGAGAACACGATTTGCGTGCGGGTGCGGCCAAACTGCTGCAAATGGTTGATGAACTGGTCCAGCTCCTGCGTGGTGGCAAACAGCACCTCGATCAGCATGCTGTAATCGCCGGTCACGCAGTTGCACTCCACCACATGGGGGCAGCTTTCAATGTAGGGGTAAAATTCCGGCTTGCGCTGGGGGTCCATGTCCAGGTTGATGAACGCCTTGACCATGTACCCCAGCATCGGCGCGGCCACCTGGGCCTGATAGCTCATGATCGCGCCGGAGCTTTCCAGCCGGGCCATGCGGGCCGACACCGCAGGGCTGGATAAAAATACACGGTCAGCAATTTCTTTCAGCGGTGCGCGGGCGTCCTTTTGCAGGATGTCCAAGATTTTTCGATCGATACGGTCCATAGCTTCCCCCTAAAAATACCCTCTAAAAAACAGACACGACCCCCACCAACGGCGCGTCATTGCACCGCAAGCAGGGGTCGATTTACTATGTAAAGTATTCTAGCACACAAAACCAAAAAAGTAAAGTGCCGGCTGAAAAAAATAAAATGGGTGAGAGGATGCGCCACCTCCCTCCCAGAGGGAGGCTTTTAGCGGTTCCACTCCGGCATATCCGGGAACACATCCCTTGCACTGAACAACCGATCGTTATAATACATCTCAAAATGGCAGTGGTTCCCGAAGGAGTTGCCGGTATTGCCCACATAGCCTATGACCTGCCCCTGCTCCACCACGTCGCCTACGTGCACCGCCTGGGCCGACATGTGGGCGTACAGCGTTTGGTACCCGTTTCCGTGGTCGATCTTCACGTAGTTGCCCCAGCTCCAATGGCGGGTACATTCCACCACGGTTCCGGCATCGGCGGCGTAAATTTCGGTGCCGTAGGGTGCGGCAATGTCCGCGCCACGGTGATAGTTGATCCCGGGAGTAAAGTTCGCCCAGCGGGAAATGTGTCGGTAGGCGGGCACGGGCCAGATGAAACTGCCGGTGCCCAGCTTGCCGATCATCCCGCTTTGCAACCGGGTGCCCCGGCGGATGATCTCCGGCACCGGCTCGGCAGTGCGGGCTACATCCAACACGCGGCTGTCCACCTCGGCGCCGTTTTCGTACACTACCTCGTAGGTCACGGTCTCGCGGCCCGGTACGCCGGTCTGCACGGTCTCGCTTTTGCCAAAATCCAGCGTGTCATCTTCCACAATTTGGGTATCGTAGGCAAGCTCCTGCTCGTACCGCTCCCGGCGGCGGATCTGTACCCGCAGCAGCTCGCCGTCATTGGCCTGCAGGGCGGATACAACCTCGGTATAGGGGCTGACCGACCCGGTCAGGTAAATGCCGTCTGCCAGCGTCAACTCGTGGGCAAACACTACGCGGCTGTCGGCGTCGGCAGGGTCCATGTACGGACGGCGCACCGCGGCCAGCAGGGTGCGCAGGTGGTCGCCCTCGGTGGTCACAAAGCGCAGGGCGCCGTCCACGTAGACGGCGGTGCCCGCAGTAATTTCACTGCCGCTGGCCTGCAAAATGGCGTTGGCCACCTCACCGGGGGTCATCGTGTCGGCGCTGACGGCCAGCGTAAAGGCCGGGTCCAGGTCCCAGTTGGGCACGTCGGCCCCTGCCGCTTCCAGAAGGGCGCGGGCGGTGTTCACGCGGGCCTGCACATCGGCGCGGGCAGTATCAAAGTCCTGCTCGCTGGCCACATAGCCCACCACGGTGCCATTTACTTCCACCCGCAGGGCAAAGGGCTGGCTAAGCCAGGTGCGCACCAGCCACGCAAAGGCCAGCACTCCCGCCACCGGGACCACCAGCCCCAGCCATGCTTTGGGGCGGCGCAAGGCCTGCCGCAGCTGGATGCACCCCAGCGCGACGGGGCGCAGCACCGCCGTCAGCAGCGCACCCAGTACTCGGACAAACCAGCGGGTAAAGGCGGCCAGCCCGCGTGCAAGGCAGAGCAGCCGATACTCTACATAAAAGCCAAACCAATACAAAAAGTCGTTACTCATTGCGGTACGTAAGCCAGCGGGTTCACGCGGGCGCGGTTGACCCGCAGTTCCAGGTGCAGGTGATAGCCGCCGCCCCCGGTGCTGTACACGTTGCCGGTGTTGCCCACGTAGCCGATGACCTGCCCCTTGGTCACAGCGCTGCCCTGGCTGACGGCAATGCTGCTCAGGTGGGCATACAGGCTGTCGTAGGTGTTGCCGTCGTCGGCCGTGCCGTGGCTGATCTGCACACAGTTGCCGTAGCTGTACACGGCGGCGGCCGCGCTCACGATGCCATCAGCAATGGCGTAGACCGGCGTGCCGCCCGGCGCGGCAAAGTCGGTGCCCCGGTGGGGGATGCCCCAGGGGTCGGCCTCGCCAAACTGGGTGGTGATGCGCCCGTAGCTGTCCAGCGGGCAGCGGAAGGCAAGGCTGGTCAAGTGCAGGTCGGCGGTGGTGTACTTGCTGCTCTGGGCGCGGGCGTAGGCGTCCAGATCCGCCGTGGCCTGCAGATAGGCTTTGCGGGCGGCCTCGGTTACCACAGCTTGTGCTTGTTCGGCGGCCTGCTGCTCGGTCAGGGCGGTGTTGGCGGCTTGTAAGGCGCTGCCCAGCTCGTTTTGTGTAGCTTCCAGGGCGGTCTGCTGGGCATCCAGCGCCGCGCGGGCGGCCTCGGCTTCGTCAGCAGCGGCTTGGGCCTCGGCGCGGGCGGTGCCCAGGGCTTCTGCCTCGGCGTTCAACTGCGCCAGGGCGGCGCTGTTGTGGTCGGCCAGCTCCCGCAAGGTCTCGGCAAAGGTCAGCATCTCGTACAGGCTGCGGGCCTGCATCAAAAGGGTAATGCTGCCGCCGCCGTCCAAAAGCTGCATCGCGCCCATCTGGCTTTTGCAGCAGGCCAGGCTGGCGTCGTATTCGGCCTGCTTGTCCGCCAGCGCCTGGGCGGCCTGCTCGGCGGCCGCGGTGCGCTCGTCCAGGGTGCGCTGGGCCTCCTGCAAGGCTGTATATATGCCGCTCAACTGGGCGGCGACTTCGGCGCTCTGCCCCTGCAATTGGTCGATCTGGCTCTGGGTCTCGCTTTGCTGGTTTTGCAGTTCTTCCAGTTCTTGCTGGGCTTCGTTGTAGGCCTGCTGGGCTTGGTTCTGTTTTGCTGATAATTCGTCCTTTTTGCTGTCGGCATACGCGCCAAACGGCGCAAAAAGGGTGCAAAAAAGCAGCCCCGCCGCCAACAGGGCGGGGCCGAGGGAAGAATATTTCATAGGAATGTTACCTTATTATAGGGTAGACAGGAGTTCACAAACCGTCTGCGGGTCTACGGGTTCGCTGTTTTTCAGCACTTCCCAATGCAGGTGGGGGCCGGTGCTGGCCCCGGTGCTGCCGCAGGCGGCGATCTCCTGGCCTTGCACGACCTGCTGCCCGACCTGCACCTTCACGCTGCCCAGGTGGCTGTATCGCGTCTGCCACGAGGCACCGTCGTCCATGCCGTGGTACAGCACCAGATAGTAGCCGTCGTCCTCATTATAGTCGTACTCGGTCACGGTGCCGTCGGCGGCGGCCAGTACGGTGGTGCCCTCCGGGGCCGCCAGGTCTACGCCGGTGCGGTTTTGGGCGAAAGTGCTGCTCATCCGCACATCGTCAGAAAGGTCGAGCGGCAGCGAAAAGACAACGGCCTGCGCCCCCTGGCCGCCCAGTGCTTCATCCATCGTGTGCATGGCATCGTATAGCTTGGCGTCGACGCATCGGTCAATGAGTTCCTGCCGCTCCTCGTCGGTCGGCTCGGCGCTGTCGCCCTCCCCGTGATAGGCGGTAAACCAGCGCGGAGAGGTCAGGGTGTTATCCACATATACTTCAAAATGACACTGGTTGCCGGTGGTTCGGCCGGTGCTGCCTACGTAGCCGATGATCTGCCCCTGGATAACATGCTGTCCGACTTCCACAGTATAGCTCTGCAGGTGGGCGTACAGGGTGCGCCAGCTGTAACCCTCGCTGTTCGTGCCGTGGTCGATGACCACAAAATTGCCCCAGCTGTAATGCTCGGCGGCCTGGACGACAACGCCATCGGCCGCGGCCAGCACATCGGTGCCGGGGGCGGCACACAGATCGTCACCGCGGTGGCCGTTGCCCATAAAGCGGGAAATGTACTTGTAATCCGGTACAGGATCGATAAACAGCGGGCTGTTGTCGGGGTCCTCCAGCAGCGGCAGCTGGGCGGTGTTGACCACAGCGGTGGGTGCCTGCGTCGGTGCGGGGGTAGGCGTGGCCTCCGGCTCAGCGGCTTCGGCGGTCTCCGGCGTGGCGGCGGGGGCGTTTTCCAAAGTAGGGCGCACCATGCAGGCCGTCATGCTGGCAGCGATGACCACGGCGCAGACCACCATGGCCCCGGCCCCCAGGCGGCGGTAATGCAGCAGATGCACGATGCGGGTCTTAGCGCTGCCCTGACCAAAGGCCAGGCTGCCGGGCACGCCGCGCCCCTGCATGGCAAACCGCAGAATGCTCTCGCAGTAGGCGCTGCGGGCGGCGGGGGATTGGCCTCGCACGGCAGCTTCGTCGCAGGCGGCCTCCATGTCGCGCTCAAACTCGCGGAAGGCCAGCCACGCCAGCGGGTTGAACCAGTGCAGGCAGGCCACGGCGTAAAACAGCGGCTTGGTCAGCGGGTCGCCCCGGCGGATGTGGGTGCGCTCGTGCAAGATGACGGCGTCCCGGGCGGGGCCAGCCAGCCCGGCGGGCAGGTAGATGCGGGGCCGCAGCAGGCCCAGGGTAAAGGGCGTGGGCACACAGGGGCCGCTGAAGCAGCCATCCGGCGTTTTGCAGGCCAGCGCCACCTGGCGGGACAGGCGCAGGTAGCCCCACACGGCACGCACGGCCAGCAGTGCCGCGCCCACAGCCCATACCGCCGCCAGCAGATGCCACACGGTCAGTGTGGTGTACCAGGGCGCAGGCGCGGCGGGGGCGGCGGGAACCATGGCAGGCAGGTCCGGGGCGGTAAGCTCCGGCTGGGTCAGGGCCTGCACAGTGTCGGCGGCCTCGGCCAGTTGGGTGTTTTGCGGGCGGGGCAGGGCAAGCGGGATGCCAAAGGGCAGCACGAACCGCAGTCCCACGGCCAGCCACAGCCAGCACAAAAACCGGCTGGGCGCATGGGCACGGCGCAACAGGCGGCAGACGACCCAGGCCGCCAGCGCCGCCGCGCTGCCCCACAGGCTGAGCAGCAAAAACGAAAGCACAGTGCTGCGCATAATAGTCACCCCTCTTTCGATTGGGCCGCGTCCAACAGGGCGCGGATCTCGGCCGCTTCGGCGGCACTGATGGGCTTCGAGTTCAAAAATGCGGCCACGAAGCGCGGCAGGCTGCCGTCAAAGGTCTTGTCCACCACGGCGGCGCTCTCAGCGCACTGCACTTCCTCCTTTTTTACTAGGCTGGTCACAGTGCCGCCCTCGTTTTGCAGAATACCGCGCTCGCACAGCTTTTTCAGCACGGTATAGGTGGTGCTTTTTTTCCAACCCAGCTCGGCGGCGGAAAGTTTGACCAGCTGGCCGCTGGGCAGGGGCTCGGTGTCCCACACCAGGCAGGCAAACCGGTATTCGGCTTCGGCTAAATGGTTCATGGTTTTCTCCTTTGGTCTACATGGATAGACTCCTTCTATTGGTAGTCTATCACAGTAGACCAAAATTGTCAATAAAAAATGCTTTCCCCCACCTAGGGTGTATCTGATAAGTCAAAAGTGCTGGAAAATTCGCTGAAAAGCAACAGCTGCAAGGCGCGAATCCTTGCAATACTGGATGTATTGCAAGGATGAGCAACGCAGCAGATGTGCTTTTTAGTAGAATTGAACAGCGCTGAGGATTTTTCAGATACACCCTAAGCAGGGGAAAGCAGAAATTAAATTACCTTATGCTCCATCCATTTGCCGCTATAAAACCGTACCCCAAACAAAATACTCCGGCAGATCCAATCCACAAACATGCCAAACCATACGCCGGTCAACCCCATGTGCATCTGCAGCACAAAGAAATAGCTTAAAATTACGCGGAACACCCACATGCTGGCGATACTGACGAGCATCGTAAACTTGGCATCGCCGCCGCTGCGCAGGGCGTTGGGCAGGGTAAAGCTGGGGGCCCAGAACACCACGCAGAACACGCTGAACCAGTGCACCACCACCGTGCACATGCTGGCCGCCTCGGCCGACAGGTGGAACCAGGTGATAATCTCCGGCAGCAGCAAAAACATGGCCAAATTGGTCAGCCCCAGGCCCACGATGGCAATACCGGTCAGCTGCAGGGAGTACTTTTTCGCCTGTTCCTTGTCCCCGGCACCCAGACAGCGGCCCACCACTGGGATCATGGCCAGGTTCATCGTAGCGCCGGGCACGTTGGCCGCCGTGCAAACGCTGTTGGCCACGGCATTGGCCGCAATGGCGGCGGTGCCCAGGGTCGAGGTCAGGCTGCTGACGCACAGCTTGCCGATTTGGAACATGCCGTTCTCCAAACCCGACGGAACACCGATGGCCAGCACCTTCATGATTGGCTCCTTGCGGGGGCGCAGGTCGGCAAAACCGGCCACCCGCAGCGGGTTGTGGATGTTCTGGTTCTGCCACAAGATCCACACTGCCGCAAACACGCGGCCGATCAGCGTAGCCAGCGCCGCGCCCACAACGCCCATGCCAAAGCCATAAATCAACAGCGCGTTGCCGCCGATGTTGATGACATTCATCACCAAACTGGCCAGCATGCTGATGCGGCTGTTGCCCTGGGCACGGAACAGCGCTGCGCCGCCGTTGTACAGTCCAATGAACGGGTAGGAGATGGCGCTGATGATGAAATACTGCTGCGCGTAGTGCATGACCTCGTCGTCAATGCTGCCAAACACCCCGCGCAAAATGGGGCGGGACAGCGCCAGGCACAGCACGCCCACCGCAACCGTGGAGATGGCCAGCACGCTGTACAGCTGGGCCGCGCTGCGCTGGGCGCTCTCCTGGTCGCGGCGGCCCATGTACTGGCTGGCGACCACCGCGCCGCCGGTGGCCAGTGCCGCCAGGATTTGGATAATCAGAATGTTCAGGCTGTCCACCAGCGACACACTGGACACAGCCGCCTCGCCCACACCGGCCACCATCAGGGTGTCAGCCATGCCCATCGTCACGCTTAGGGTCTGCTCCAAAAACAGCGGCCAGATCAGCGCCACCAGCGCAGACCGCGTAAAAAGCGGCGCCTTTGCTTGCGTTGCGGTACCCATACCGGGAGTTCCTCCTTCATTTTCCTAAACCCAAAGGGCATAATATCTGCACGAATTATGTATCATTATAGCCCAACATCCGCGGTGATGCAATTGATAAAAAGCAAGACAAACAGGCAAAAATTGCGCAAATTTGCTGTCCGGCTGCCGATGGCACAAAATTTGCAATCGGATGGATATTGCCCGGTTTGGGGCAGCAAAAAAACCGGGCCCCGCAGCGGGGACCCGGTTTTTGGTATAAAGTTTAGAAGTCGACCTCGGTGTCGTAGTAGCAGCACTTCAGCAGCTTTTCCATTTCTTCCTGGCTGGGCTGGCGCGGGTTGGAGCCCGTGCAGGCGTCGGCGATGGCGTTCTTGGCGATCTCAGGCAGTCTCTCCAGGAACACATTCTCCGGAACAAAGCCCTGCTCGCAGGGGTAAGAGTCGGGGCCGTAGTGGCCGATGCAGTGCGGGATGTTCAGGTCGTCGTTCATGCCGCGCAGGTACTTGATAAGCAGGGCGACCTTCTCGTCGTCGTTGGCGCCGCCCAGGTTCATCTTGTCGGCGATCACACCGTAGCGGGCTTTGGCGGTGGGGTCTTTGGCGTTGAAGGCGATGACCTTGGGCAGGTACATGGCGTTGGCGGCACCGTGGATGATGTGGGCACCGTAATCCGCAAAGGCCGCGCCGGTCTTGTGGGCCATGCTGTGCACGATGCCCAGCAGCGCGTTGGAGAACGCCATACCGGCCAGGCACTGTGCGTTGTGCATGGCGTCGCGCTTATCCATATCGCCGTTGTAGCTGCCAATGAGGTTGGCCTGGATCATCTCGATAGCATGCAGGGCCAGCGGGTCGGTAAAGTCGCAGTTGGCAGTGGAAACGTAAGCCTCGATGGCGTGGGTCATGGCGTCCATACCGGTGTGGGCCACCAGCTTTTTGGGCATGGTGTGGGCCAGCTCGGGGTCGACGATGGCGACATCGGGGGTAATCTCAAAGTCAGCGATGGGATACTTGATGCCCTTCTCATAATCGGTAATGATGGAGAAGGCAGTCACCTCGGTAGCGGTGCCGGAGGTGGAGGAGATGGCGCAGAAATGTGCCTTGCGGCGCAGCGGCGGGATGCCAAAGACCTTGCACATATCCTCAAAGGTGATGTCAGGATACTCGTACTTGATCCACATGGCCTTGGCGGCATCGATGGGGGAACCGCCGCCGATGGCAACGATCCAGTCCGGCTGGAATTTCTCCATTGCAGCCGCGCCCTTCATGACGGTCTCAACGGACGGGTCAGGCTCGATACCCTCGAACAGCTCCACTTCCATGCCGGCTTCTTTTAAGTAAGCCTCGGCACGATCCAGGAAGCCGAACCGCTTCATGGAGCCGCCGCCGACGCAGATCATTGCGCGCTTGCCGGGCAGGGTCTTCAATGCCTCCAGGGCTTTGGGGCCGTGATACAGGTCACGAGGGAGAGTAAATCTTGCCATAAAATTGCCTCCTTTATAGCTTGACAAATTATTGTCAAATTCATTGCTTAACATTTTACGCTGATTCCGTTTAAAGGTCAATTGACGTTTGAACGAATTTGCGGCCCAAATTTCGGCATTTTGCCAGATTGCGTTTCATAGCTTGAAAAGAACTGAACTACGCTGAAAAGGGGGCTTTTCTCATGCGTCACCTTTCACCTTTGCAAACCAAGGGGATGCGGCTGCGCATCCGGCTGCTGGCAGGTGTGCTGGCTGTGGGGTGCCTGGGCGGGCTGGTAGGGCGGCTGGCCGTGCTGCAATTGGTGGACGCCGACGGTTATGCCGCCCGCGCCTCCGACCAGCAGCTGCGCGGGGCTACACTGCCCGCTGCCCGCGGGGAGATCACCTCGGCTGATGGCACGCTGCTGGCTGCCAGCGAGACCTGCTGGACCATCCGTGCCGCCCCGCGGGAGCTGGCCGACGAGCTGGTGGAGCCTGCCGCCAAAGCATTGAGCGGGATCCTGGAACTAGACTATGCGGAAACGCTGGAAAAATTCTCGGTCCGCACCTCCAACGACTGCCTGCTGCGCCGCCGCGCCGGCCGGGAGATGACCGACGCCGTGCGTGCCTGGTGTCAGGAGCACAATGCCCAGGGCATCCAGATCCGGCAGGATACCCGCCGCGTCTACCCGCAGGGAGATTTTATGGGCGGACTGCTGGGCTTTACCGATGTAGACAACGCAGGCCTGTGGGGGCTGGAACTTTACTATAATAAGGAGTTGACCGGCCAGAACGGGCAGATCTTAACGGCCAAAAACGCCTGGGGCTACGACATGCCCACCCACTACCAGACCCTGCAGGAGGCCGTGCCCGGCAACAGTCTGACGCTGACCATCGACGCAGAAATTCAGCACTGGCTGGAAAGCGCCCTCTCCGCCGCCGTGCAGGAGCACCATGTGGCCGAGCGGGGCGTGGGCATTGTGATGGATGTGCAGACGGGGGCTGTGCTGGCGATGAGCTGCCAGCCGGACTACGACCCCAACACGCCCCGGCGGCTCATCGATGACGATGCCCGCGCGGCGGTGGATGCCCTGACCGGTGAGGAGCGCAGCGCCGCCCTGCAAAAGGCCCAGCAGGCCCAGTGGCGCAACAAAGCCATCAGCGACCTGTACGAACCCGGCAGTGTATTCAAGCTCATCACAGCGGCCGCCGCGCTGGACAGCGGTGCCTGCAAGCCCACCGATTACTTTGTATGCGCGGGCAAGATCAGCGTGGCAGGCACACGGTTCCGCTGCGCCAACGGCCACGTCCACGGAGCCGAGACTTTCGCACAAGGGCTGGCTGTCAGCTGCAACCCCTGCTTTATCCAAATCGGCGCACGGCTTGGGAAAGAACGATTCTGCGATTATTTTGCCGCCTTTGGTTTGCGGGAGGCTACTGGCATCGACCTGCCCGGCGAGATCAAGCGCAGCGAATATTATACAGCCGACCGGATGGGTCCGGTAAACGATTCTGTATAAGAAAAAGAACGCGAATTTATTTGATTTTTTGGCTAAAATGCAGTATCATGAAAGCAAAAAAGATGGGACATGGAGGCGACTATGAAATCACCTGAGGTGCAGTTCACGCCGGAAGATCGGCTGATATTGGATTCCTACTGCCAGATGCTGGACGGTCTGGCACAATATTTGGGCACAGGCTATGAACTGGTGCTGCATAGCTTGGAAGACCTGGAACATTCGGCAATTCGGGTGATGAATAGTCACACGGGCCGCAGCGAGGGCGCACCTATCACAGAATTGGCCCTTACGATGTTGGGACGTATCCACGCACAGACCCAGGGGGATACGGTCTGCTATTCCAGCACAAACCGCGATGGAAAACCGCTGCGCTCTTGTACGATCGCAATCCGGGGCAGTGAACAGCGAATCATCGGGTTACTGTGTATCAATTTTTATATGGACACCCCGCTTTCGCAGCTTCTGGAAACGATTTCCCCCGCACAGAGCCAGCCTGTAGCGGAAACCTATGTACAGAATTCTACAGAAATGGTGCAGGCTGCCGTACAGCGTGCGGCAGCAGAAACCGATGCAGAAGGGCTGGCGGGAAGTGTACTGCGTAACAGAGAAATTGTCAGTAAGTTGTATGCCTCGGGCATTTTCAATATCAAGGACGCAGTGATTCAGGTGGCAGACAGCCTGAACATTTCAAAAAACACCGTGTACCTTCATTTGCGCCACTGCAAGGGACTTGAATAAAAAAGTTAAGCCTTTGCAATAAAAAACTTTTCATTCTTAGTTGCAATTTGCACGGAGAATGTGTATACTATAGACAGTTCAGTAAGGCAAAGATGCCAGCCGGGCAGACAACCCGGCTGGCATCTTTTTTGCGTAACAGCATAAATATGACGATTTTTGCTGCAGAATCCGTGACTCGTCAGACTAAACAAAAGAAAGAAGAAACTTTCCTACAACTTGCCAATAGACTGAAAAATAGTTTATTGATATAATGAGGACAACGAGCAATGAAAAATATTTCATTGCAAGAAGAACGAATTTTTTAAGGAGGACTATCTTATGAAAATCATTGCAACGAACAACGCACCCGCAGCCATTGGCCCGTATTCTCAGGGCATCGTTTCTGGAGGCTTCGCTTACTGCTCCGGCCAGATCCCCGTAAACCCTGCTGATGGTACGATTGCTGATGGAATCGAGGCACAGGCTCACCAAAGCTGCAAAAATGTAGCAGCTGTGCTGGCCGCTGGCGGCACCGGCATCGATAAAGTAGTAAAGACCACCTGCTTCTTGGCAGACATGGCAGATTTTGCAACCTTCAATAGTGTTTATGCGCAGTACTTTACCAGTAACCCGGCCCGCAGCTGCTGTGCTGTCAAGGACCTGCCCAAGGGTGTGCGCTGCGAAATCGAGGCAGTTGCAGAAGTATAAAGGGGGACAACATGGAAAACTTCACCAACAAACAGATCAATTTCGATATTTTAAAGGAACGTGCCCATAACCTTCGCTGGGCCGAAGTCCCCGATGGTGTCATTCCTCTCACGGCAGCTGACCATGATTTCCCCTGTGCACCTGAAGTGGTAGAAGCCCTGACGGATTACATTAAGGATGGTTACTTCCCGTACATCGAAAACCGCGGCATGGAACGATTTAAAGAGGATCTCGCAAAAAGTTTCCGTGAGCGTAAGAACGAGCCGGTGGAAGCTAAATATGTGTTGCCCATTGACAGTGCTGCCCGTGGTATGCAGGTGATTGCGGATGCGTTCCTGCAGCCGGGGGATGAGTGCCTTGTGTTTGACCCCGTGGATTTCCTGTTCCGTACCTCGATGTCGAACGCCGGTGCAACCATCAAACTGTTCCCCTCGAATCTGAAAGAGGACCGTATCAGCCTGGAAGGGCTGGAAAATTACATCACCCCAAAAACCAAAATGATCGGTTTCTGCAACCCGCATAATCCGATGGGGATGCTGTATACAAAAGAGGATCTGGATTATCTGTTGACCCTGTCCGAAAAGTATGGATTCTACATCATGAACGATGAGATCTGGTCGGATATGATCTACCCGGAAGCTCACTTCAACAGCCTGCTGGAGTTTGGACCGGAGCGCAATAAACGCACCCTTACCGTGTATGGTTTCTCCAAGACTTTCGGTGTGGCCGGCCTGCGTATTGGCTGCGTATATGCGACCAATCAGGAAAACTACGATAAACTTGTAGAAGCCTCTATGGTGGATTCTACCATCGGCGGCATCAATCTGCTTTCTCAGGTGGCTGGTATTGCCTGCCTGGAAAAGGGCTTTTATCGTGTGGATCAATTCGTGCAGCAAATCACAGAAAACCGCGATTATGCCCTGCAGCGGATTGCCGCAATGCCGGGAATTAAGTGCCACAAGCCGCAGGCAACCTTCGTGATCTTCCCGGATATCACTGAAACAGGAATGGACCCGGTGGAACTTGTAGAGCTTTTGAAAACCAAGTATAAGCTGGCGATCGTTCCCGGTGGTGAGCGCTTCTTTGGTCCCGGATCGGAAGGGCATGTGCGCATCTGCCTTGCCACCAGCCACGAAGTGCTGGAAGAAGGGTTGAACCGCTTGGAAGCCTGCCTGAAAGATCTTATGTCCGCTAAATAAGAGGTAAGCCCTGCAGCAATAAGGGGCTTGATATAAAGAGAGGTAAAAAATGGCACGCATTATTATTGCGGTCGTTTACATTGCTGCCATTCTTGTAATCGGTATTCTGGCAGGACGCAATGTAAAGACTTCGGAAGAATTTGCAACCGCGAACCGCGGTATCCCTTTTTGGACCAATGTGTTTTCCATGTCCAGCGCTTGGATCGGCGCAGGTTCTACTCTGGGCTGCGCCAGTATGTGTTATGCGTACGGTGTTTCTGGTTTTTATCTGGCTATCGGCGTAGGCATTGGCGCTATGTTGTCCAGCCTGCTGTTTGCTCGTAAGATCCGCGATGAAAACGTCAGCACCATTCCGGAACTGATCCGTAAACATCTGGGCAACAAGTGCGCCGATGCGATCGCACTGCTCAGCATCTTCTCGGTGTTCTCTGTGGTGGCATCGCAGATCCGTTCACTGGGTACGATCCTGAACATGTTTGTGCCGCAGCTTAGCCTGCTGACCGCCATGATCATTATGACGGTTGTTATGCTGGTCTATACGGTTATTGGCGGTATGGTGGCTGCAACCAAGACGGACAAGGTCAACATCATCCTGATGGTGTTCGCTGTTGTTATGGTGTTGCCGCTGGTCGCGCTGATCCAGGCAAATGGTATGGCCGGTGTGACTGCTACCCTGCAGGAAAGCCGTCCCGAGATGCTCAAAGTCGGCGCTACGGTTGGTTGGGGCACGATGATTTCCTCTGCGCTCTACTTTGGCACCAGCAACATGATCAACAACGAGAACTTCCTGCGTATATGCGGTGCCAAGAGCGGCAGTGAGGCGCGGAACGCCTCCCTTACCGCAACTCTGCTGATCTATGTACCGTATCTGCTGTTTGCCAGCTTGATTGGTTTGGTTGGCGCTGCGCTGATCACGGAACTGGGCACCTCGGACTCCATCCTGCCCGCTATGATCAATAATTACACGGGTACATTCCTGGGTGCCATCCTGCTGGCAGCATTGTTGGCAGCTGTTATGGGGACCGCAGCATCGGTTACGATGGTTTGCTCCATCATGCTGTCCCGCGATGTGGTCGGCCGCTTCAAAAAGATGGATGACAAACAAACGCTTACCCTGCAGCGCATCTTTATGATCCTTGTCGCAATCGCGGGCCTGATCGTTGGCTATTTCGGATCTTCGATCGTGTCGATCATGGAAGATGTTGGTGCACCGGCTGGTGCGGCATTGGTTCCGATTTTCTGTGGTATTTTCTACTGGCGTAAAAAGATGAATGAGAAGGGAACCCTGATCACAATCGTTGTTGCCATCGTATCGACGCTGGGCTACTGGGCGTTGGGTTCGCCCCTGGGAATCAGCCATTTCCTGTTTGGCCTGATTTGTGCGGCAATCACAATGTTCGTTGCAAACAGCGCATGCTATGTTCCCAAGCAAGAGACAGAAAAAGCAGACTGAACGCTTTATAGAGGTGAATACTATGGGAATTATTGATTACCTGATTATTCTGGCTGGCTGGGGTATTGGAGCAGCCGTGCTATTCAACATGATCAAGGAGACCATCAAAAAGTAACTTACTCCATCTATACAAGGATTTCTCCAACCAGAGTTCCGTTTGGTCCCGTGACCAAGCGGAACTTTGGAGTGCCATTTTAAATCTATCAAAAAAGCAGCCCTGCGCCATTCTCCAAAGCGCAGGGCTGTTTTTGTTTAGTATTTATTTGGGAGCTTGCAAACTTCTATGCAGTGCCTCCCGCAAATTCTGCGGCAGGACGGGCAGGGAGATGCCGCTGCCGGCGCTGCAGCACAGGGCAATCAACCCGCCGGTCACGGTGCAGAAGATCGAGGTGCGGCAAGCGTCCATCGTCAAGTCGGGGTCGATCTCCCCGGCGGCCTGCAGGCGGGCCACCAGCGCATCGGTCAGGGCAGTCAGCTGGCTGCGACATGCGTTGGTACATTCGGGCAAAGCGGCCTGCTGGCCAAAGCTGGCTGCCAGCACCCGATAGGTGCTCATCCGCTGGGCGGCAACCTCCTGCAAATAGTCCACCAGCTCATTCTCCAAATCGACCAGCGTGCGGCAAAGGTCAAACCGGGCGGCGATGCGCTCGTTCTCCTGCGCAAAGCAGTAGCGGGCCACGCCCTGAAAAATCTCTTCTTTCGAGGAAAAATATTCGTACACGGTGCCTTTGCCGATGCCCGCGGCGTCGGCCAGCGGCTGGGTCACGTCGGCCTCCACCTGTTCAGGGCTGGCGCCGGGGTAGGTGGTCATTACCAGCAGGTAGGGCAGGTTCATCGAGGGCAGCAGATCCGTTTGGATGCGCAGCAGGCTGACCACGCCCAGCACCAGCACCAGTATGACCGCCACCAGAATGGTGAAGGGCTTTTTGACACTGTATTTCGGCATAGGTTGAAAAGATCCTTTCCGTGGGCTTACAAAAACCGACCGACCGGTCGGTCGGCAACGATGCCAGTATAGCACAAACGTTAGCTGTGCAACGGAGGGAAAAAATTCACATTTTGGGTGGCACTTGCGGGCCGATGGCGGGCATCGGCCCCCTACAATATGATAGCCGCTCTTGCCGTAGAGGCGGATGCTTGCATCCGCCTGCTTTTATGCTATAATACCTTATATAATAGACAAAGGAGAACCTCATGGTACGCGAACTGATGAAAGATACGGTGTTCCTGGCCCAAAAAGCCCAGCCCGCCACGGCTGATGACATCCCCACGGCGGACGACCTGCTGGACACCCTGCGTGCCCACGCCGATGGCTGCGTAGGCATGGCTGCCAATATGATCGGCGTCAACAAAGCTATCATCGTGTTTGATGACGAGGGCACCCTGCGGGAGATGTTCAACCCCGAAATCGTCTACCGCAAGGGCCTCTATCTTACCGAGGAAGGCTGCCTCTCCCTGCAGGGCCAGCGCAAGACCAAGCGCCACAAAACCATCAAGGTGCAGTGGCAGGACCGCGAAATGCACACTCACATCAAAAACTTCACCGGCTGGATCGCCCAGATCATCCAGCACGAAGTCGACCACTGTAACGGTATCATCATCTAAACTACACCTACCCAGAAAGCCGAGCGCCCCGCCGCGCCCGGCTTTTTGTAGTTGTTATCTTGCTGCGCAGCGGATGCTTGCAAAGTTTAGGCGCGCTTACTATAATAAAGGAAAGCACCAGTGTTTGAAAAAGATAACAGAGAGGGGGAACCTTTTGTGGCTGACGTTACGAAAGCAATCAAAAACGGCTCATTGACGGCGTTGGAGGGCACCATCCTTGCAGATATTGAAGCGCAGATCCACCAGGGTAAAAAGGTTGGCATCCGCGAAATGGCAGCTCGCAACTTTACTTCCACCACTACGATCATCCGCCTGGCAAAAAAACTTGGCTATCAGGGCTTTACCGATATGTACTATGCGCTGATGAAGGAAGCGGAAAACGGCCGCCAGGAACAGTGGGAGGCAGTTCCGTTCCTGGAACGCTTTACCGAGAATATGCGGGAGAGCGAGAACGACTATGCGCAGCTTACATCTTTGGCCGAAACGTTGTGCCAGTGCAAAGGCATTGTGTATATCTGCGGTATGGGATTTTCCAGTTTCCCGGCGGACTATTTCTGCAAAAAACTGTTGGTGCAAGGCGTGACCTGCATTTTCTCCGGGGCGGAGGAGAGCAGCGGGATTTTTGAAAATAATCTTGCCTCTATTAGCTTGTTTATCGCCGTTTCCAAATCGGGTGAAACGCCTAAAATCGTGGAGCGTGTGCGTCGTGCCCAGGCGGGTAATATCCGTATTGCAGCTTTTACGGGAAACGCCAAAAGTACATTGGCAAAAGCGAGCGACATCCTCATCAAGATGGAGGATGAAGATCTTAATGATGACCGCAACCTGAAGCCGTGTTTTTTCTTTGCTGGCATCCTTTTAAAAATGGAACAGGTCATTTTAGAAATGCAGCGCATAAAGAAGAACGAAAAAACGAAGAAAAGCAAAAAATAAGCGATGCGAAAAAAGAGGGATAGTCACAACTAAAAAAATCAAAACCGAATAGACTATTGTAAAAATGTTACTGTTTTCGGTAACATTTTTCTTTTTAACTGTGGAATATGTACAAACGCAAAACGCTGTGCTAAAATAAGAATCGTCAAAGGCACGTGCGAATCTTCCGTGGCTAGGAAGAAATAAAATGGAGAATTTTATATTCCTCTTTGCAAAAAACAGTCCACTGCCTGTTACGCAAAGAGACATGTAAAAAACAGGAGGAAAACGAGATGAAATTTAAAGACAGGGCAATGTCATCCATGCAAAATTTTGCCCGCGCAATGTTCATGCCAGTGCTGATCCTGCCGATCGTGGGTCTGCTGATCGCGGTCGCCAATCTATTCACGAACGCAAGTCTGATCCAAGACGTCCCCTTCTTGAATAACCCGGTAACGATCGGGTTTGGCACAATCTTATCCGGCTGCATGCAGCCAATTTTGAGCAATCTGGGTCTGATCTTCGCAGTTGGCGTTTCGATTGGCCTGGCGAAAGAGAAAAAGTCGGATGCCGCGTTCATCAGTGTGTTGACCTACGTTGTGTTCCTGAACGCGATGAACAAGTACATGAATCTGCGCGGCCTGCTGGCCCCGGCGGATGCACTGCGCGGTACAGGTCAGTCCATTATTCTGGGCGTGCAGGTGCTGGAAATGGGTGCCTTCCTGGGTATTATCCTGGGCCTTGTGGTGGCCGCGGTGCACAACCGCTTTATCAACACCGAATTCAAGGGTGCGTTCCAGATCTACGGTAGTGCACGTTTCGTGTTCATCGTCATGATTCCGGTTACCATCCTTCTTGCGGTCGTCTGCACCCATGTTTGGCCGCCAATCCAGAGCGTGATCTCCAAGTTCGGCACGATCATTGGTGAATCCGGTAACTTGGGCTACTTCCTCTTTGGTGCTTCGGAACGGCTGCTGATCCCCGTTGGTCTGCACAACGTCCTGAACCCGATGATCCTCTACACCTCGCTGGGCGGCAGTGCTATGATCGATGGCGTCTTGGTCGAGGGTGCCCGCAACATTACCCTGGCCGAACTGGCCAGCCCCAATGTGGCTACCCTTTCTACTGCTGCGATCTTCGAGTGCCGCGGCGTTACCAAGATCTTCGGCCTGACCGGCGCTGCTCTGGCTATGTATCAGGCGGCTCGCCCCGAAAACAAACAGCGTGTTAAATCCATCCTGGTGCCCGTTGTGCTGACTTCCTGCATTGCCGGTATCACCGAGCCTATCGAATTCTCCTTCCTTTTTGTGGCACCGGTCCTGTACGTGGTCCATGCTATTCTCAGTGGCGCTGGCCTGGTACTGGCAAACCTGCTGGGCGCTCGCACCATTGCTTACAATGGCATTATTGACTTCATTCTTTATAATGTTCCTGCCGGTATCAACAAAACCCATTGGCTTGCCTTCCTGCTGGCTGGCGTCATCATGTTCGTGGTCTACTATGTGGTGTTCTACTTCCTCATCACCAAGCTGAACCTGCATACTCTCGGCCGTGAGGATGAAGGTGGAGAGATGAAGCTGTACAGCAAGAAAGAGTACAAGGAAAAGCAGGCTAAAGAAAAGCAGGCCCATGCAAACGCCGCTGCTCCGTCTGGCAAAATCGACGCTGCTACCATCGTAGCCGCGCTCGGCGGCAAGGACAACCTGCTGGAAGTGGATAACTGCTTCACCCGCCTGCGCCTGAAAGTTAAAGACAACACCAAAATAGACCAGGCAACACTGAAAAACCAGACCGGCGCTTCGGGTGTCATGATCAAAGGCCAAATCGTGCAGGTCATCTACGGCCTGAAGATCAACGCCGTACGCAGAGCGGTTGATGAAGAACTTTCCAAATAAGAATAAATTTACAGAACAGGAATGACTTATTATGATGGACAAGAAGAACAAAAAGTTTAACGTAGTTATTGCCGGTGGTGGCAGCACCTATACCCCTGGCATCGTTATGATGCTACTTAGCAACCAGGATCGTTTTCCGCTGGAATCGCTGACGCTGTATGATAACGATGCCGAGCGCCAGGCCGTTCTTGGTGAGGCAATCAAGATTCTGATGCATGAGCAGGCTCCCCAGATCCGTTACGAGTACACGGTTGACCCCGTGGTAGCCTTTACGGGCAAGGACTTCTGCATGGCGCACATCCGCGTAGGCAAGTTTGCCATGCGTGAGCAGGACGAAAAGATCCCCCTGCGTTACGGCGTGGTCGGCCAGGAGACCTGCGGCCCCGGCGGCATCGCTTATGGCATGCGCAGCATTACCGGCATGATGGAGATCATCGATTACATGGATAAGTATTCTCCTGACGGCTGGATTCTGAATTACTCCAACCCCGCTTCCATCGTAGCCGAAGCCTGCCGCGTTATGCGTCCCAAAGCACGCATCATCAATATTTGCGATATGCCCATCGCCACCAAGACCCGCATGTCCTACATTGTGAATAAGGACCCCAAGGATCTGGATGTGCGCTACTTCGGCCTGAACCACTTCGGCTGGTGGACCAGCGTTACGGATGAACTGGGCAACGACCTGATGCCGCAGATTCAGGATTATGTCTCCAAAAACGGCTACCTGACCCCCAAGGCCATTGAAAAGCAGCATATGGAGCCCAGCTGGCAGGCCACACACCGCAAGGCGGCCGACCTGATGAAAGTTGATCCTCGCTTCCTACCCAACACCTACCTGAAATACTACATCTTCCCTGACTACGTTGTGGAGCACTCTGACCCCAACTATACCCGTGCCAACGAGGTTATGAACGGTCGTGAGAAGCGCATCTTCGGTGCCGCACGTGACATTATCGCAGCGGGCACGGCTGTCAACGGTGGGTTCGAGATCGATGTGCATGCATCTTTCATCGTTGACCTGGCTACGGCAATTTCCTATAACACCCATGAGATTATGCTCTGCATTGTGGAGAATAAGGGTGCGATCTGCAACTTTGACCCCACCGCCATGGTCGAGGTCCCCTGCGTGATCGGCAGCCGCGGTGCCGAGCCCATATGCCAGGGCTACATTCCCACCTTTGAAAAAGGCATGATGGAGGAGCAGCTGGCAGTTGAACGCCTGGTCGTCGAAGCCTATGTCGAGCACAGCTACCAGAAACTGTGGCAGGCCCTGACGCTGTCCAAGACGGTGCCCAGCGCCACGGTCGCCAAAAAGATTCTGGATGACCTGATCGTCGCCAATAAGAATTACTGGCCTGAACTGCATTAAATAATTCCCATAAGGGAAAACGCAAAACAGCGTCCCCGATGACTGCCATGTGCAGCGCTGGGGACGCTGTTTCATGTATGGGCCTACATGGGAAAATTGCCTTTCGACAAAAATTGACGATCCCCCGCCGCCGCGTATATAATAGTGCCAGATATTGTTACGGCATAAAATGCCTGCGATTTCCGCTGAATATGCCGCTGGTCAAGGCGACCATCGCCAAGTTTACCCAACATTCGACAACTGTATAAAGCCATGGAAAATTGAAGCATACCCCACAGCGCCCCTGCGGCCGGAACTTACCGGCTGCGGGGGCATTTTGTTGTGCCCCAAAAATCCTGACAATTTCACAAAATCTGTTGTACGAGGGAAAAACACAAACATTTTCGTAAAATTTTCTTTGCGAAGCATGTCGAAAACGGTCGATACAACGCGACAAAAGTCGACACAAACCTTGAAAAAATCGTGGTATGTTATTAAAATAAAATAGACCGCAATAAAAAATAGCAGCCCTGTAAAACCCCACAAACTGGGGGAAAAACAGGTGCTGCGTACCTATACATAGTGGCAAGAGGCAAACACCACCACATAGCAAAACCGATATGGAGGGACGGTTCGCATGAAGAAAAAGAGCACACAAAGGATCGCAGCATGGCTGTTGGCTGCCGGCATGATGGCCGGCACTTTTGCCCAGCCCATGGCCGTATATGCCGAGAGCACGGCATCCATCGCGGCCAGCGATAGCACAACAGGGGACAGCATCACCGCAGACGCGGATGTGGTTATTGCCACCTCCACGCCGGAGCCTGACACCGGCACGGATACGGCTGCCACCCCGGTTCCTACGGCGGATTCCCAAACTCCGCAGGACCCGGCAAGCACAGCTGCGCCCGAAACCACCCCGGCCCCCGATGCCGCCGAGGATGTGCCCACCCCGACGCCCACCCCGGCTGCCGAGGACACGGCAGACGATACCGCCGACACGGACGACACCACCGATACGACCACCACCGTCACCCCGGCAGACCTGCAAAGCTGCATCGCCCTGCTGGCGGCCTCGCAGCTCAGCCTGGACGCAGACAGTATCGAGCCCGATGTCCGCGAGGAGACCCTGGCCCTGTCGGACGAGATCACCGAGACCGAACCGTCCACCCTGCAGGCGGTGGTCAATGCGGCGGTGTTTGCGGCCCCGGCAGACCAGACCGACATTAATGTCGATGTGCCCGCCGGCAATTACACCGGCACGCTGGTCATTCCCGATGCAACCATCGTCGTCAAGGACGCCAGCGGCAAAGAGACCAACATCAACTACACAAACAAAAACATCACCTTAAATATAACCGACTCCACGCTGACAGTGCCCACCGATGCGTCTGTCGGCGTATCCGTGTTTGGCTCGCTCACCATTCAGGGCGGCACCATCAAGGCGGCCGACGGCTGCACTGCCACCCGCGGCGTGCAGGTACAGCTGGGCAGCGCCCTCACGCTGGATGGCACGACCATCAGCGACTTTACCTACGCAGGCCCCGGCGCGGGTGTGTACGTAAAGGGCACCGCCGCCGTGGATACCAACGGCCAGTTCGATGTTGCTCTGGGCAAAAATCAGGAACCGCTGCAGAACGCGGACAACACCTATCAGTTCAAAAAGCTCCAGCGTGAAAACGGCAACAGCATGGACACCAGCTTTACCATGAAGGGCGGCGCCACCATCACCAACTGCAAATCCGACGGCAACGGCGCGGCCCTGTACGTGCATAACGCAGCCCTGCTCACGCTGGAAAATGCCAACTTTACCACCAACAACGCGGGCGGCTTTGGCGGTGCGGTCTACCTGGGCACCGGTGTACAGACCACCATTGGCAATGACGTGACCTTTACGGGCAACCATGCCGCCAAGGACGGCGGTGCGCTGTACCTGGCCAACCAGTACACCCTGCATGTCAAGGCGGACAACATCCTGGTGCAGGTGCCGGTTACGTTCAACGGCGGCACCTTTACCGATAACAGCACCGATACCTACGGCGGTGCGCTGGCCTTTGACCCCGCCTTTGACGGCATTGCCGACAACACCATCGAGAACGTGACCTTCGGCAAGGCCGAGACCACCACCTCCGAGGAGGAAGATGCCGAGGAAGAAACCACCCTGCACGGCAACTATGCGGCCCTGCGCGGCGGCGCGATTGCCTTTAACAGCAATATCAAGGAAAACACGCTGAAAAACTGTACCTTTAGGGGCAACACGGCCCTGCGGTATGCGGGCGCAGTGTACTACCCCAACACCTACGGCAAAACCAGCGACTTTAACCCTGTTTACACGGTTGACAGCTGCACTTTTGACCGGAACTCTGCCACCTATGATGTAAAAAATGGCGACGATGCCGGCGGCGGCGCGATTACGATTCAGGTCAACCCCACTGACACGCCCAACACTGTGCAGGTGGCCAGCCTGTATGTGAAGAACAGCACCTTTACCGGCAACACCGCCACCGGCTATGGCGGCGCTATCTCCACCCGGCGGGAAACCGGCTACGGCAACGCCCGCATTTACCTGAATATTGACGGCAGCAATTTTGATAGCAACCGCGTGACCTCGGCAGCCACCGGCGGTTGGCGCGGCGGCGGTGCTGTGTGGGTGGCAGGCTATGCCTGGGCGGACTTTACGAACAACATGTTCACCGGGAACTATAGTGCCCAGTACGGTGGTGCCATTGCTTCTAACAACACGGTCAATTACAGTGGCCGTACTCTTACATTGGGTGCCCTGCGGGCGGACGGTACCCCTGACCCGGGAAAAAGCAACACCTTTACCAACAACAGCTCGAACAGCAGCGGCGGTGCGGTTTGCGTGGGTACCGATGGCCTTGGCGATAACACCAACGGCATTTACACAACGGTTCACATCTACGGCAACACCTTTACCAAGAACACCACAAACTGGGGTCCTGGCGGCGCTTTGTATGTTGACAGCGGTACCCAGCGTGTTGACCTGGGCTTGGAAGTCGTGGGCGCCACGTTTACCGGCAACCAGGCTAAAAACTCGTCCAGTTCTGGTGCGGTCCGTATCTATGGTGTTCCTACCAGCTTTAAAGATTGTGTATTTACCAACAATACCACCGAGCAGAGCCACGGCGGCGCTATCTGGGTCAACCGCACCAAGCAGTTTGACATGGATAACGTGACCTTTACGGGCAACACCGCTGGTGCTGTGCGCAATGATGGCTGGGGCGGTGCAGTCTTTATTAACGAGATTCCCTCCTCGTTTGAGGCTGCTTTTACGTGGAACAATGTTACGTTTGAGGGCAATACCTCCCACAGCCACGGCGGCGCAGTGGGTATCAATACAAACGTATACCTGACCCTGAACGCGACCAACATTACGGCCAGCAATAACAAGAGCATCAGCCTGAACGGCGGTGCGTTCTATCTGAGCCAGGGCCGTTACACCCTGACGAATGCCGTGTTTGAAAACAACATCGCAGGCTACAACGGCGGCGCTATTTACGTATGGAACCAGTATAGCGGCAACAGCCTGACCATCAACGGCAATAGCAGCTTTACAGGCAACACAGCGGGCAGCTCAGGCGGTGCAGTTCAGTTTGAAAGCAACAACCAGTACCGTACAGGCGCAGACGGCAATCTCGAATACTACCGTGGCGAGCTGAACATCATCGGCACAGCAGATAACCCCATCGTGTTCAGCAACAACACCGCCAAAAACTACTCCGGCGGCGCTCTCTGCATCGGTGCCCATAACACCGACAAGCTGGATTATCTGGATGTTCATGATAATACCGCCCAGCGGTACGGCGGCGGTATCTATATCAATAACAGCATCACCGAGGGTACGCTGACCAACAGCAAAATTCACAACAATACTACAAGCTGGGCTGGCGGCGGCGTGGACATCCACAACTACCTCGATTACCAAGAAACCAAAGTGAATAACGCCACAGTAATCACCCGCACGGGTAGACCCGGTGATTTTACCATTCGGGACTGTGAAATCACCGGCAACTCCACCACCGGCACGGATGGTAACTGCAGCGGCGGCGGTGGTATCGGCATTACTTCCGACCTGCGCAGAAGCGAACTCTATAAAGTGGATTCCGGCACGGTCAACATTATCGATACCGTGGTGGAGGACAATACCACGACTCTGGCTGGCGGCGGTATTTACTGCGGCTATAACGGCACCAACAATATCAGCGGCGGCAGCATCTCCAACAACACCAGCGGCACCGCTGCTACCACTGCCATCGATGCAACAAACAAGTATAAATATAGCGGTGGTGCGGTAGCTGTCCGCAATAACACCACAACCATCAAAGGCGGCACGGTTATTGCAGGCAACACGTCGGGCATTGATGGCGGTGCTCTGTATGTGAAAAATGCAGACAGCAGAGTGCTGCCCGCCAGCCTGACCACTGAGGATTGCGAAATCAAAAACAACACAGCCAAAAAGGGCGGCATCGCGTACGTTAGTGCGGGGGCCAGCTTCGCTATGGGCAAAAAGACTGCCCCCGATAGCAACGAGGGTGTCGGCGATGTGTTTGTGGAAAAGAACGCGGGCAAAGTGACCCTGCCCGCTGCTAAACAGCTGAAAGGCAAGTATGATGCCTGGCTGATGGATGACGCGACTCCGATTGAAAAGGCCGTCACCAACGATAGCAGCGCCGAGCATTACTACACCCTGCAGGGCGCGGCCCGCGTTGTGGCCCGTCTGAACGGCCTGCTCGGCTCCTGGGACGGCAAAACGTACACCACCCTGCAGGCCGCGCTGGATGAGGCGGCGAAGAACACCGGCACCGCCAGCATCGACCTGCTGGCCGATGTGGGCGAGCAGGTCACGGCTACCACCGTGAATAACCCCATCACCCTGAACCTGAACGGCTACACCCTCACCGGTAAGATCACCCTGACCAACGGTCAAAACAACAACGCCTTTACCCTGACCGATGAAAGGGCCGACAAATATAAAGCAGGCAGCGCCGGCGGCGTTCTCACCGGCCCAGCCAACGGCATTGAGATGAACAACGGCACAAAATCGGCCCATAACACGTTGATACTGACCGGCAAAACCCTGACCCTGCGTAACCTGTCCCGCGCGGTATACGGTGACAGATACATTGATGTTACGGCCGAAGATGTAACCTTTACCGGCAGCACCAGCGCGTGTATCTGGCTGAATAACGACAATAATATCAAAGTAGACGGCGCAGTGTTTACGAAAAACACCGGCTATAGCATTGTGCAGAATAGCAACGACTCTACCGTTGACTTGAAGAATGTCAAAATCTACGAGAACAACGGTAACCAAGGCGGGCGTGTATATCTGGGCAATAGAAATACCATTACTGTTGATGGCGGTGAATACCACGATAATGCGACCACCAGCCAGAACGGCGGTGTTATTTTTGCAAATGGTCAAGGCAACACCGTCACCATCAACAGCGGCGAGTTCTACAACAATAAGGCTGTCAACGGCGGCGCAGTGTACATGGGGCAATTGGGTACCCTTACCATCAATGGCGGCAGCTTCCATGACAACACCGCCACCACCAACGGCGGCGCAATTGTGGCATGCAACGCGACCGGCGGCAACCACATCACTACCCTTACCATCACAGGTGGTGAGATCTATAACAACACCGCCGTTAATGGCGGCGCGGTGTACATGAGCACCGGCACCGGCCTTGGCACCTTTACCATGACCGGCGGCGAAATTTACGAAAATACCGCCGACAACGGCGGCGCTCTCTACATTGCGACCAAGGCTAAAGTCACCCTCTCTGCCGCCGAGGGCGCGGACGTGGGCGGTATCATCCGGGATAACGTCGCCAGCCAGCTGGCCAGCAACCTGTATCTGGGCGGAGCCGACAGCTCCCTGACCGTGGGCAAAAAGACCCTGCTCCACGGCGGTACCATCGCGGGCGATGTGCTGTTTGCCCAGGGCGGTACGGTCGACCTGGCCAATACCCAAGATCTGCACACCGATGGCATCGAGAACGCCAAAGATCTCGTCTGGCTGAAAAATGATGCGACCACCGGCAAAACGGTGCGCAGTGAGACTGCTCCGGCCCAGACCATCTACACCCTGGCCCCGGCGGGGGAGAACACCGGCAGTTACGCCGCCCGTATTGGCAGTGATAAGTATTTCAGCATCAACCAGGCCATCAAGGCCATGGAAGCAGCGGGTGCCGAGGATGCAGAAACTAACACCACCACCATCCACCTGCTGCGCGACCAGACCGAGGATGTGACCATCAACAACACCAAGCACAGCCCCACCCTGAACCTGAACGGCTACACCCTCACCGGCCATATCACGGTAAACGACCTGAATAATGTGGGCCTGACCTTTACCCTGACGGATGACAACACCCAGGCCGACTACAACAAAGCCGGTAACGGCGGCACGCTGACCGCCGCCAGCGGTACTTTGGTCAACATCAAAGATCAATCCAACAAACCCGAAAACACCACCGTAAAGCTGCAGGGCGTGACCCTGACCGGCTCTACTCGCGGCGTCTATGCGGGCAGTAATGTCAACCTGGTGGCTGAGGGCAGCTCGTTCAGCGGCCGTTCGGTCTTGTTTTCCTCGTGGGGCTGTACCTGTTTGCCCATGACACTGTGGCCGACCAGCTCAACAATCTGCGGCAGGACCGCACGTTAAGCGACTATCAGGAGGCTGTCAGCGAGGCTTCGCCCGAAACCTACGAAGCCGAGATGCAGGCCGCCCTGGCCCACAACGCCGCCATTACAGAGAATACCTTCGCCGGGGACCTGTTCGCCGGCGAGGGCGTTCAGGCGGACGACGAATACAATGCCCTGTTGAATCTGAATGGCGACGGCGTCATGGGGATGATCTCCATCCCCAAGATCAACCAGACCATTCCCATCTATCACGGCACCGACGACAGCGTACTGCAGGTGGGTGCCGGGCACCTGCCCGGTACGGCCCTGCCGGTGGGCGGCGAAAACACCCACTGCGTACTGGCAGCCCACCGTGGTCTGCCCTCGGCGCGGCTGTTCAGCGACATCGACCAGCTGGAAGAAGGGGACATGATCTACCTGCACATCCTGGGCGAGGTCCACGCCTACCGGGTCGAGAACATCCTGCCCATGGTCCCCAAGGATGACTTTGAGACCCTGAACAAAGCCCTGCGCATCCTGCACGGGCAGGATTGGCTCTCCCTGATGACCTGCACGCCCTACGGCATCAACACCCACCGCCTGATCGTACAGGCCAAGCGGGTGGCCTATAACGGCGAGGACGACGCCCCCACCCAGCCCGTCCAGGCGGTCATCCACTACACGGCGCGGTCGTTCCGGCGTGCCTACACGCTGTATATCGGGGCCGCTGTCATCATCCTGCTGGTGGTGGTCCTAATTCTCCGCAGGCGTAAAAAACGTCATTCGCCTAAACAGTAAACAAACAATAAACAGAACACCCCCGCATCCTGCAGCTTGCGCTGTCTGGGATGCGGGGGTGTTCCGGTTTGAGGAAATTATGCCGGAAGTGTCGTTACTTCTTGCCGCGCTTGCGTGCGGTGAGCAGCACAGCCAGTGCGCCGCCGCTGACGGCCAGCAGGCCGATCAGCAAAGCCAGCGGGAAGCTGTCTGCCGTCTGGGGGATGCGCGCCGGAGCAGGCGTGGGAGCCGCCGTTGCCGCCGGTGCGGGGGAAGTAGTCGGTTTCGGGGTCGGGGCAGGCGTCTGGGCCGGCTCCGGCGTGTAGGTGTTGGTAAAGGTCAGGCCGGAGGCGGGCAGGATGATGTCTGCCTTCAGCTGGCCGTCCTCGTCCCGTACCTGCACGGTCACGCTGTACACGGTCTTGTCGTAGGTCACGCGGCCAACGCCGGTGTCCTTCTCGCGCACGGTGTAGGTGTACTCACCAGCCTCGTCGTAGCTCAGGGCGGGGAAGGCAAAGTAGCCATTCTCGCCGTTGGCGGCGGTGGCAATCACCGCGCCGTTGGCGTCGCACAACTCAAAGGTGAACTCGCCGGCTTTCTGGGCGCGGCCGTTCAGCACCTTGTTGCCCGCCAGCGTAATGCTGGTGGCCTTGGGGGTGTACACGTTGCGGAAGACCATTGCCTCGGGCTGGGTGACCTTGGTGGTCAGGTGGCCGGTGCCATCGTCGATGACCTCCACGGTAAAGGTGTAGGCGGTGTCATCGTAGGTGATGGTGTCATTGTCGCCGCGCACCTCGGTCACAGTGTAGGTGTGGGTCTCCTGGGTGCCGGTGCCGTCCTTGTCATCGTAGTGCAGGGCAAAGGCGATGCGGCCGTTGGCGTCGCTGGTCACGGTCTGCTCGTTGGCAGGATCGTCATTGCAGCTCAGGCGGAAGCTGAACTCGCCATCCGCCATGCTGCGGCCGGTCAGCTGCTTCTGGGCGGTCACGGTTAGATCAACGCCCTCGGCTGCGTAGGAGTTGTTGAACACGACAGCGCTGTTGTCCAGCGGGGTCTCGCCGTCTGCGGCAAAGAACTGGATGCTGTCCACAATTAGCGTGCCCTGGCCTTCCTTGTCGGCCAGCTGTACGCGGACCATGTAGGTGTTGGCGTCGTAGGTCACGCCGTCCTTGCCCTGGGCGTACTCGCGGATGGTATACCAGCGGGTCAGCAGGGCCTGCACAGCATCGGTATCCACGGTGGGCGCGGGTTCAGTTTCGGGTTCGGTTTCGGGTTCAGTTTCGGGTTCGTTTTCAGGGTCAGTTTCGGGGGCGACGTCGAGCTCGGTTTCGGGTTCGGCGTCGGTCACAACAGCGGGGGTGCCCTCCAAGCTGTTGGCGGCCACAGCGGTCTCCAGGGGGGCCTGCTCGCCGTCCTCAATCTTGACGGGCTGCTCGTCCTCAGCGGGGGTGGGCTCTGCAGCAGGCTGCACAGGTTCGGCAGCGGCCAGCAGGGCGGTGTAGGCGGCCTGCACGTTTTTCAGGCCAACGGCCGGGAACTGGATGTTGCCCTCGGCGTCGCTGCTTGCGGTGGCCACAATGTTGCCGCCCTCGTCCTCCAGCGTAAAGAAGAACTCGCCGTCGATTATGCTGCGGCCGGTCAGGGTCTTGGTAGCGCTCAGGCTGAAGCTGGTGCCCGCGGGCAGCTCCGCGGTGTAGTGGTTGATAAATTCTGCGGCGTCCACGGTCTTGCCGTTCAGGCTGTAGACCGGTTCGGTAGCGGCCAACGTGCCGTCCTTGGCAGCGTATACGCTAAAGGTCACGGTGTACTGGCTGCCGTCGTAGGTGATGTAGCCCACGTTGCCGTCGACCTCGCAGATGGTGTAGGTGTACTCACCGATGGTGTCAAGGCTCAGCGCGTCAAAGGTCACGTTGCCCTCGGCATCGTTGGGGGCGGTCTGGACGAGCTTGCCGTCCTTATCCAGCAGGGTGAAGGCGAACTCGCCCGCGGCCAGGGTGTGATTGCCCACATCGGATATCAGCGTCTTGCATGCGGTCAGGGTCACGCTGGCAGGGGAGGGCTTCTCAATGTTCTTGTTCTCGGTCTTGGTGGTCGTTACCGGGTTATGGTCGCCGATCTTGACCTGAGCCTGGTTTTCGATGGAGCTGCCCACAGCGTCGACCGTAACGCGCACCTTGAAGCTCACGGAGCCTTCCGTGCCGGAGGCAACGTCAGCGATGTTCCAGGTGACGGTGCCGTTCGCGCACACGCCGCCATTGTCGGCGCTCACGAATTCGGTACCAGCGGGCACAGCGTCAGTCACGGTTACGGTGGCGGCGGCGTCCTCCAGGTTCTTGTACTTGATGGTGTAGGTCAGCTCGTCGCCCACTTTCAGGGTGGTGTTGGCATCCTTGTCAGTGGTCTTGCCGGGCAGGTAGTTGTGGGTGGTGTTGGTGGTGCGGTTGCCTACCAGGGCGGAGTTGTTGATCTCGCCGTTCTCGCCGGAAATGCTCTCGTTGACTTTGACGGTGAAGCTTACGTCGCCTTCCGTGTTAGGCTCGGCGTTGAACTTCCAGGTCACCTTGTTGTCCGTCTTGTCCCACGTGCCGTCGTTGTCGGCGGAGTCAAAGGTGGTATTGGCGGGCACGGTGTCGGTAACGGTGATTTCAGCGGGTGTGTACTTGCCGGTAGCATCCACGGCATTGTTGACCCAATGGATGGTATAAGTCAGCTTCTGGCCGGGGCTTACCAGCGTGTTGTCGATGTTGTTGCGGCTTTCATCCGTCACGGTCTTGGTGGGGTTGGGGTCGGCTTCGTAGCGGTTCGTGAACGAGATACCGATGTAGTTGGAGCCGTCACTCTCCACTGTGAAGTTGGTGATGTTCAGTTCGCCGGCGCCGTTGTCTTTTACGGTCACATTCACGGTGTAGACGGAATCGTCCCACTGGGTGATGGCGGCCGTGTTATCGGTGCCGTGCACCTCGCGGATGGTGTAGCTGTAGTTGCCGGCCTTGGTGTAAGTAATGTCGCCGAAGTGGCCGGTGGCGGTATCCCCGTCGGGGGTAGGTTTGGTCAGCGTCAGGGTCTTTTCGCTGGGCAGCGGGGTGTCCGCGGCACTGCCGTCAGCAACAGCGATTTCAAAGGTAAACGATTCCTCGTTGCCCCATTCGCGGCCTACCAGCTTCTTGGTAACGGAGAGATTCTCCTCGCCGTTCAGCGTAGCCGGTTCGGTGGTATAGGTGTTGGTAAAGGCGGCAATGTTGGCAGTTTCGGGCTGGTCGCTGAACGTATACTCGCCGTTTTCGCCCAACGTGCCCTTGAAATACTGCACACTGCCGGTCAGCTTGCCGCTCTTGCCGATGTTGCCACCGTCGGCATCCTTATCCTCCACCGTGACAACGACCTTATACTTGGACGTGTCGTAGATAAGGCCGGGGGTGCTTTCCTTCTTTTCGGTGATGTAGTAGGTGTAGGTGCCGGACTGGGTAAAGGTAAGGTCTGCGTTATCGCCCAGCGTAACGGTCGTGTGGCTGCTGTTGGCAACGGCCTCGCAGAGGTCAGGCATCGGGGTGTCGACGGGGTTGCTCTCGTCGCCGGTCAGCACAAAGGTGAAGTTCTCCTCGGGCAGCCAGCCGCGGCCGTCCAGCGTTTTGCTGGCCTTGAACAGCACCGAGGTAGAAACCGTGTACGAGTCAGGACTGTAGGTGTTGGTGAAATAACCGTATCCTGCTTCGTTAACTTTGCCAGCAGCGTCCTTGTAGCTGACCGTGCTTGTAAGTTCGTTGCCATTCCGGGTAACCGTTACGGTTGCCGTAATATCGCCGGGATGATTCTTGAAGCCGGGCAGCGTGACCGTATCCTCGGAAATGGTATATTCGTAGGTGCCGGGCTTGGTAAAGGTGATCTCGCCGAAAGAACCCAGGCGCTCATCCTTCACGTTGCTGCCGGATGCATTGGTGATCGTGAGCTTGTTGGCGTTTTCACCCTCCGGCATGGGGGCGTTGCCTTTGGCGGTCAGGATAAAGGTGAACGTATCACCCTCCATCCAATTGCGGCCCTCAAGGATCTTGCCAATGCTCAGTTTTGCAGTGGTCGTACCGGTAAAGGTGTTGGTAAAGGTCATGCCGCTTTCGCTGTCCTGATGGTCCAGCTGTACCCATTTCTGGGCGTCATCCCACTTATAGTAGGTGGGGTGGGCCTGCAGGACAGCTTCGCCATCTTCGGTTTCGACCGTAAAGGTGACCTTGATCAGATAGCGTTCGTTGCTGTAGGTGATATTCTTCAGGCCGTTGTTGACCTCGGAAAGCTGGTAATAGTAGGTGTTGGCAAGGTCGTGCGTAGAATTGTAGTTAAGCACATACGTAACGCGGCCCAATGCGCTGCTGGCAGCGTCCGCGGAAGCGGGCATCGGGGGATCATGGTCGGCAGACAGCTGGTTGTTCTTTTCATCCACCTGGGATTTATCCAGCTTAAAGGCAAACTGGCCGCTGGTCTGCGTCAGGGCATTGCCGCCTTTGTCCACAAACTGCTTAATGGCCTCCAGCACAAGGGTCTCATCCTTGGCGGCGAAGGTATTGGTAAAGGTGGCAAGCTCTGCCGTCGATTTGTCAGAAAGGTTCTGCATGGAGGCAGCCGCGGTCAGGTGTCCCTTCTGGTCATCGGTGACGGTAACGGTCACACGGTAGATCGTACTGTCGTAAGAGATACCGATAATGCCGTTGGAGGGGATGATCTCGTTGATGTTATAGATGTAGGTGCCGGGCTTGGTGTAGGTGATGTCACCGAAATGGAACGGGACATGGGTGCCCGCAGCAGTGCCCTCGCTTTGCTTTAGCTGGATAAGGGAGACTTCGGGCATTGGGGTGTTTTTCGCGTCAACAGCTTCCAGCTGGAAGTCGAACTGGTCCGATGCCAGCCAGGCGCGGCCATTCAGGATCTTTTCACCGGCCAGACTGGTGCTGCCGCTAAGGGTGACGTCGCTCGGCTTATAGGTGTTGGTCACAGTAACCACCGGGGCGGTATCCTGGACCTTACCGGCGGCAATCACGCCAGCGGAGGGGTCAATGCTGGAAGTATACCCGGCGGGCAGGGTCGGCTCACTGACGGTATACTTGCAGCCTGCGGGCAGGCCCTCGATCTCGGCGGTCTGGCCGTTTTTCAGGGTGATGACACCGCCGCTTTTGAACGTGTACGAATCGCTGGTTTTGCCGTCGATGGTGTAGGTGTAAGTGCCATTTGCGCCGTTGCCTTCCAGGACGACCTTGATGTCGAATTGGGTCCCGGCATCGGGGCTGTAGGACGGGTCAGCCTTGGCGACCTTCTTGGTGATCTTCAGGCTGCCGGTGGCGTTATAGCCGATCTTGCCGTTGTTGCCCAGGTACAGGCGGCCGATGGTATAGTTGTTGTCCCAGCCAAAATCGATGCGGCGGCTGGCGGTGTTGGTGATGTTCTCTTCCTTGCCGCCGATCTGGTTATCCAGTGCCTGGGGATAGCTGCCCTTCAGCGTGCCTTTGGGAACATAATATACGCCGTCTTTGACTTCAAGGGTGTCATTGATCTCTTTCTGGGTAGCAATGCTGACCTTGATATGAGCGTTCTGCAGTTTCAGGCTGCCGTTGGCATCTACTTTGTCGGTTTCATAGTAGGGCATGTCGTAGTAGTACGGCGTGTTGGGCTGCACATTTTTGGCAGGCATCGTGCAAGCCTCATCCTCGTACAGCAGGGTATCCTCGGTGTAGTAATAGAAGCTGTTGGTCTTGGCAGGCACGAAAGAAGCCGTGGTGTCGCCGGCGGTGTAAGGGTTGCGCTCGGCATCCGTACCTGTGCGTGTGCCGGTGTACAGGTTGGAGTAGAAGTAGGCCTTGCCGTCATCCTCGGTATGGGTGGCAACATGGTTGGCCAGGGCGGGGTCCGTGATAACGCCGGAGGTCATCTGCTTCTTGGCTTCGGTTTTCAGGCTGACGGAGTAGAAAACATGGATAGGATAGGTCGGCGTGATCTCCATCGAGATCTTGCCGTCCTTATCCTCAGCAATATTATAATACCGCAGGGGCAGCAGGGCAGCCGGGATCTCGACTTTGACTTTGTCGCCGGTTTGAAGGTTGTTGTCGCGGGTGACCGTGATAATGATTTTATTCAGGTCGACATTCTGCGGGTAGGCAACGTTGCCCATGTTGGTGCCGTTGAAGGTATAGGTGGTAACATTGCCGCGGGTCTCTTTGGTGGGAGCTGTGTAGATTTTATCGCTGAAAGCAATGGCATTGAAATCCGTAACGGTCATGTAATCGCCCAGGGGGTCCTCAAACGTTACATAGCCGCTCTCGGTAGCGTTTTTGCTCGATTCCACCAACGTGGGAACCGGGGGATCAGAGGTGACATCTGTAAAGATGTCCTGGAATACGGTATTCAGTTCCGTGGATTTGGTGGCGGTTTTGTAGTAGTTGGAATTTTCGGCGCGGGTGCCCATCGAGACAGTGTAACCGTCCCAGTCATTCCCAGACGAAGACGCAGCGGGATAGTTGCTGGAAACGGCGTGCATGAAACGGTTGGCAAGTTTCTTTTCGTCTTGGCCAGGCATAGCGGGAGGATTGGAAGAATCCGCACCGCTGAAAATACCGACAGTGTAAATGGTGGTACCACTGTCTTTTAGGGTTTTGGCTGTGTTAATGGCACCGCCAGCAACTTTTGCGTTGTAATCACTGCGAGAAGTTGGCTTGCCATCCGTAAAGAAGATAACAACCTTTTTGGCATTGCTGCGGGCACTGGTACTGCCGAGGACTGTCTGGGCCAGCTCCATGCCATAATCAGAGCGGGTAGCACCGGCAGGATTTATGCTCTCTACAACCTTATTTAAGGTGCTTAAGTTGGTATTGTTGCACAGCGTGAGATTCCGCATGATCTGGGAATAGTTGTAACTATACCCGCTGTCTCTGTAGGTATCATTGCCGACCTTGTCGGTTTTATTACCGGCAAACTTTACGATGGAAACCTGAATCTGCTTTGCAGGGTCTTCAATTTCATCGTTCTGTTTCTCGGCTGCCGCCAGGAAATTCTTTGCGGCGGTTTTCAGTGCTTCGATTCTCTCGGTGTAGTCATAGTTTTCCCAAGTAGTGCCGCCCATGGGGTCACTCATACTGCCGGAAGCATCCAGCACCAGCACAATATCAATGGGCTGGGGTTCGGGCTTGGTCAGCGAGGACGTGGACGACAGGGCCGACAGGGCGACCAGAAAATCCGAACCAGCGGTTTTGCTGACAGTTTGGCCCGATTCGCCCAGCGGGGAATGGGGAGAGAACTTAATCTCATTATCCGAGACCGTCTTGTCGGCCCAGATACGGCCCTGCGTGATGCTGCGGGTACCCTGAATCTTTTCCCACGAGTTGAAGGTATCAGGGTCGACCAGCGTAACAGTATCCTGCGCGGCCGCTGCGTTGGTGGTGCCGCCCGCGGCTAAGGCCGTCTGGGGCAGCAGTACGCTGAACAACAGCAGGACAGACAAAAGCGCCGTCTGCAATTTCAGAAATTTGCTGTGCATAATTTCCATTCAATCCTTTCTTTCCTTGGTAGAAAATTTATCATAAACAGGGGCGTGCCCCTGGTATGCCCGTTCGTGCTGCACAAAGCAACATGGCACATTTTGCCGAATTTAACCTATGATAAGATATTATAGCACATGGGGGGGGGTAAAATCTATTCGCATAGTTACACAAAAATGATGACTGAAAAATGGGCTGTTTGCACATTATGTGGTGGTTGGGTTGCCTTATAACGCCAACGCTCTTAATCATGCTTAATCAAAATAATCTCCCCAGCCCTCGTCATCGTAGCTGTAGTCGTCATAGTCGCCCCAGCCGTCACCGGGGTCAGACCAAGGGTCGTAGTCCTCGTAATACTCTTCCTCGTAGTCAAAGGTGTCGCCGTAACCGTCGTCCTCCCAGCCTGCGTCGTTGGATTCGTAATACTGGCCGTAATCGCCGGAATCGGACCCCGTTGTGCCGCCCGTGCTGCCCGTCCCGGTGGCTGTGGCAGCCGGGGCGGGCGCAGCGGTGGGTGCCGAACTGTAACCGCCATTCCCTGACATTCATATAAGCATGATTCCAAAGCAGCGCCACCCCGCCTTGTTACCGGCGGGGTGGCGCTGTTTTTGTGTCTGCATAAAATCCCCACAGCCTGCCCACCCTTATAGTGATATTCTGTAAGGGGGCAACCACATGCAAGAGATGTTTTGTTTCCAGTGCCAGCAGACGGCGCACAATACCGGGTGCGATGGTAAGGCCGGGGTGTGCGGCAAAAAGGCTGATACCGCCAACTATCAGGATGAAGTCATCGGCGCGCTGATCGGCCTTGCGCAAGCGGTGCAGGCGGGGACAGCCACCGACCGCACCGACGAGCTGATGCTGAAAGGGCTGTTTACCACCATCACTAACGTGAACTTCAATAACGAGACAATCCTGCAAATCAAAAACGATATAGAGAAAGAGAAAGCCGCCGTCAGCACAACCCACTTTGCGGATTATGATATGGCCGAGCTTTGGCGGGCAGGGGAGGACGTGCGGTCGCTGAAATCGCTGATCTTGTTCGGCCTCAAGGGCATGGCAGCCTATGCCTACCACGCCCGCGCCCTGGGCAAGACCGACCCCGCTGTGAACCGCTATTTCTACGAGGCACTGGCCGCCCTGGGCGAGGAAAAATCACCGGATGACCTGCTAAAACTGGTGCTGAAAACCGGCGAGGTCAACCTGGCCTGCATGGCCCTGTTGGACGCCGCCAACACCGAAGCCTACGGCGACCCGGTGCCCGTCACCGTGCCGCTGACGATTGAAAAAGGACCGTTCATCGTGGTAAGCGGCCACGACCTGCACGATTTAAAGCTGCTGCTGGAGCAGACCGAGGGCAAGGGCATCAACATCTACACCCACAGCGAGATGCTGCCTGCCCACGGTTACCCGGAGCTGAAAAAGTACCCCCACTTAAAGGGCAACTTTGGCACCGGATGGCAGAACCAGCAGACCGAGTTCCACAATATCCCGGCGCCCATTCTGTTTACCACCAACTGCCTGATGCCGGTGCGGCAAAGCTACTGCGACCGGGTGTTCACCACCTCGGTGGTCTCCTACCCGGAGATCCCCCACATCGGCGCGGACAAGGATTTTACGCCGGTCATTGAAAAGGCGCTGGAGTGCGGCGGCTACCCGGATGACCATCCCATGACCGGCATGAACGGCGGCCACACCGTCACCACCGGCTTTGCCCGCAACGCCGTGCTGGCCCATGCGGGGGAGATCGTGCAGCTGGTGAAAAGCGGCAAAATTCGCCACATCTTCCTCATCGGCGGGTGCGACGGCGCGGCTCCCAGCCGCAGTTATTACACTGACTTTGCCCGCATGACCCCCGCAGATACGCTGATTTTGACCTTGGCCTGCGGTAAATACCGGCTGAACGATATGGACCTGGGCAGCATCGGGGGCATCCCGCGCATCTTGGATTGCGGCCAGTGCAACGATGCCTACAGCGCGATCCGCATTGCCATGGCCCTGGCCGAGGCCTTCGGCTGTGGGGTCAACGACCTGCCACTGACGCTGGTGCTCTCCTGGTACGAGCAGAAAGCCGTCTGCATCCTGTTGACGCTGCTCTATCTGGGTCTGCAGCACATCTATTTAGGCCCCACCATCCCGGCGTTTGTCTCACCAAATGTATTACAATTTCTGGTGGAGAACTACCACCTGACCCCCACCAGCGACCCCAAAACCGACCTGAAGGCCATTTTACACGAATAAAACCATCCAACGGCAGCACAATAAACAAGCGTGCTGCCGTATTTTTGTAAGTTTCTGTAAATATTTTTGCATTATTTACCTACTAACATATTGACATAGTAGGTAAATAGGTGTATGATACAGCCAATGAATCCGAACAGGAAGCACGAACAAAGACGAAAGGAGAAATGTGCCATGTATACCATCCATGCCATCGCCGCCGTCCGCATGTGTTGTCGAATGTTTTGCTCCCAGGCATATCCGTATGGCCGGGCACATTCGTCTTGCTTGTGCTTTGTCGATGTTTAAAGTGTAACTGTACAACATCGGTTGCTGTGTGCCTGGGAGCCTGTAAAAGCCCCCGGGCTTTTGTTTTACCTGTTCGGGTACGTTGAACCGCCGAAACGAAACACAAGAACATAGAAAAATGACAGAGGGGAAACTACCATGAAAAAAATCTTGAAAAAGTCCGCCGCTGCGCTGGCCGCACTTACCTTGACCGCCGCCCTGGCCGGCTGCGGCAGCAGCGCTTCTTCTGCAGCAACTTCTACCGACACCGCCGCCTCCACGGCTGAAACCTCCGGTGAAAACGAGCTGGAAAAAGTCAAGGCCAACGGCAAGCTGGTCATCGGTGTCGAAGGTACTTACCCGCCGTTCACCTACTACGATGATAACGGCGAGCTGACCGGCCTGGACGTGGAACTGGGCAAGGCCCTGGCCGAAAAGCTGGGCATCGAGGTCGAGTTCCAGGAGGCCGCCTGGGACTCGCTGCTCATCGGTATTGACACCGGCCGCTTTGATACGGTCATCAACAGCGTCAGCATCACCGACGAGCGCGCCGAAAAATACGACTTCTCCGACCCCTACTACTACGAAGCCCGCCGCGTGGTCGTGCGTGCCGACGATGACAGCATCAACGGCCCCGAGGACCTGAACGGCAAGAAGATCGCCACCAACACCACCAACGCTTTCATCCCCTGGTACGAGGAGAACGGTGCCGAGGTGGTCGGCATCGATACCAGCGCCGAGGCTATCGACCTGGTCCTCTCCGGCCGCGCCGACTTCCTGGGCATCAGCGTTCCGGTGCTGAACGCTTACCTGGATGAGCACCCAGACGCCGCCGATAAGCTGAAGGCCGCCTTCGTCATCCCAAACTCCGAGGACGTCATCGCCATCCCCGTCCGCAAGGGTGAGCCGGAGTTCCTGGACGCTATCAACGCTGCGCTGGCCGAACTCCGCGAGGAAGGCACCTTGAAAGAGATCTCTGAAAAATATCTGGGCGGTGATTACACCAACTCCGCTTACAGCAATTGATTGCAGGTGATTCGCAATGACGCAAAGACAGCTGGATATTCTGGTATCCTCGTTTCCCCGGCTGGTCCTGTACTGTGTGCAGGTCACCATCCCCCTTACCGTGTGCATCTACATCCTGAGCCTGGTGCTGGGTTTCCTGCTGGCGCTGATTCAAATTCAAAAGATCCCGGTGCTTAAGCCGCTGGCCCGCGTGTATGTCTGGGTGTTCCGCGGTACGCCGCTGATCGTCCAGATGTACATCATCTTCTTCGGCCTGCCGTCCTTAGGCATCACGCTGGATGCGTTCCCGTCGGCGGTCATCGCCTTCTCGCTGAACTACGCGGCCTATATGTCCGAGACCATCCGCGCCGCCATCCAGTCGGTGCCGGAAGGCCAGTGGGAGGCCGGGTACATGATCGGCCTGAGTTCCGGCCAGATCATGCTGCGGGTGATTCTGCCCCAGGCTGCACGGGTGGCCTTCCCCACGCTGTTCAGCACCCTCATCGGCCTGACGAAGGACAGCTCGCTGGCTGCCAGCATCACGGTGGTGGAAATGTTCAAGGCCGCCCAGCAGATTGCCTCCCGCACCTTTGAACCCTTTGCGCTGTATTGCGAAGCCGCCTTTGTCTACTTAATGCTCAACACGGTGCTGACCCTGCTGCAAAGCGTGCTGGAAAAACAGCTCGCCTGGAAGCAGCCCAAACAGAAACCCGCCCAAAAACAACTTGAAAAGGAGCCTGCCTGCTATGTCCATCATCAGTGAGATAAACATCGATACCGCCCCCGAAAACATTAAAAAGATCGTGGCCGACCATGTGGCCGAGGGCCATACCATTACTGCCGAAAAGCGCACCCTGCTGCACAATGCTGCCGCCTTCAATGCGGTGGAGGCTGGCTCCTACGCACTGGATGACGAGCTGGCCCGCCTCATCGGCAAGCGTGCCGCTGATTTTTACGAGTATGCCATCTCCCAGGCCAACGGGTGCCTGGTGTGCAGCATCTACTTCCGCAATCTGCTGAAAAAGAACGGCATTGACTTTGATACCTTCGGGTTCACCCCCGAGGAGCAGGTCCTCATCGACTACGGCCGCGCCATTGCCAACGACCCCAAGCACGTGCCCGAGGAGCTCTTTACCAGGCTCAAGACTTACTTCAACGAGGAGCAGATCGTGGTCGTCACCGCCATGGGCGTGATGATGATCGCCAACAACTACTTCAACGATATTCTGGACGTCACGCCGGATCATCTGGCGTGACCCAAAGCAAAGGAGCACATCACCATGCTGGAAGTAAAAGACCTGCATTGCAGCTACGGCACCACCCAGGTGCTGAAAGGCGTGGACCTCAATGTCAACAAGGGCGAGGTCATCTCGATCCTGGGTAGCAGTGGCTCCGGTAAAACAACGCTGCTGCGCTGCATCAGCTTTTTGCAGAAGGCCGACAGCGGCACCATCCGGTTCGATGACTTTGAAAAGGACATTACCCAATTAAAGCACAGCGAAATTCGTGCCCTGCGGATGAAGATGGGCTATGTGTTCCAGAACTTCAACCTCTTCCGCAACATGACCGTCAAGCAGAATGTGCTGGAGGGCCTTATCACCGCCCGTGGCGTGGACCGCGCCACCGCCGATAAGACCGCCGACGAGGTGCTGGAAAAGGTGGGGATGCTCCACCGCAAGGACTTTTACCCCGACCAGCTCTCCGGCGGGCAGCAGCAGCGCGTGGCCATCGCCCGCGCCGTCGCCTTCAAGCCCGAAGTGTTGCTGTTTGACGAGCCCACCTCCGCCCTTGACCCGGAGCTGACCCGCGAGGTGCTGAACACCATCACCCAGCTGGCCGCCGACGGCCTGACGCTGGTGGTCGTCACCCACGAGATGGGCTTTGCCCGCAACGTGTCCGACCGCATCATCTTTATGGAAAACGGCGTCGTCGCTGAGGAAGCCCCCGCAAAAGAATTTTTCCTGCACCCCCGGCAGGAGGCAAGCAAGCGCTTTTTGCGGACCGTCACCGATGACTACGATTACAGCATTTAAGTGTAAGGGAGGAGGCAGGCCATGGCGGGTATTGTACATTCCATCGAGGAATTGGTGGGCCACACACCGGCATCGGCCTGGCCGCCTTCGCCGCCGCCCGCGGGTATAAAATGGAGATTTTCCTCGAGAGGGGAGCGTCCCACGAATGCCACCCTGACCCAGGCGTTGGAACAACTGGAGCAGGCAGTAAACGAAGCTGTATAAATAAAGCAAAAGGCTCCCGGCGAGGGAGCTTTTTTGTTTTGCAGGTACTTCCGACCTTTTCCGCCCCCTATTATACTCCGGAACTCCGGAAGTACTTTCCTCTATAGACAAATAAACAAGAAATAACATATATACGTATAAATTACTCTTTTTTATAAGTATGTTATATAATTTAACATAATGTATAATAAGAAGTATATTTTTACTTTTTGACGTATATATGTAACTTATTGACATAAAGATTATAGAGGAAGTACTTCCGTACTTCCGGAGTTATTTGGGTATGGGTAGTTCCGGAAACACTTCCCCTCATCCCCTATTTCTCCCCCAAAAGAGAAATAGACCGCCTTATTCTGCTAAAATCATCCTGTATTCCTTCCCCCGCGGCCGGTATAATAAAGCCATCATCAGCGAAGGAGGAATATATCAATGATGATTGCTATTCTTATCGCCGCCATTGTGGTGGCACTGGTCGTGTTCTCGTTTCTCTGCTACAAAAAAGCTCCGCCTACCCAGGCTATCGTGGTAACGGGCTTTGGCCTGTCCCGCCCCAAGGTGGTGTGCGGCCGCGGCGTGTTTGTACTGCCCGTTGTACAGCGTGCCGACCGGCTGAACATGCGCCTGCTGAAAATCGACGTAAAAACGCCGGAAACTGGCGTGAAAACCAAAGAGGGCGTCTCCCTCTGGCTGGACAGCGTCGTCACCGTGCAGGTCTACAGCGAGAACTCCACCGTCTCGGACGAGGAAGTCCGTAACGCCGGGTACGATGACATCAAAAAGTACATCAACAGCCGCCAGCAGGCCGCCATCTCCAACTTTTTGGGCATGGACGAAGCCCACATCAACGAGAAGATCAACGATGTGCTGCAAGGCAACCTGCGTGAGATCGTCAGCGAGATGACGGTCGACCAGATTTTGACCAACCGCAAGCAGATGGCCGTCAGCGTGGTGGAAAACGCCCGCCCGGACCTGGCCAAGATGGGCCTGGAGGTCGTCACCTTCAACGTGCAGGATGTCAAGGACGCCATCGATGCCCAGGGCCACAACCACGGTGTCATCGAGGCCATCGGCGTGGAGCAGGAGGAGCTTGTGAAAAAGCGTGCCTCCATTGCCAAGGCCGAAGCCGAGCGCGATGTCTCCTGCGCGAAGGCTGCCGCCGCCATGGCCGCCAACGAGAAGGAGATCGAAGCCCAGACGGCCATCGCCCAGCGCAACAACGAGCTGGAACTGGCCAAGTCCAAGCTGAAAGCCGAGGCCGACAAGGCCGCCGCTGACGCCCAGGCCGCCGGTATGATCCAGACCAACCTGCGTGCCAAGGAGGTCAAGGAATCCGAAGCCGACGCCGAGATCGCCCGCCAGAAGAAGATGGTCGACCTGGCTGCCCAGGAGGCCGAAGTGCAGCAGCGCAAGCTGGATGCCGAGGTGCGCAAGCAGGCCGACGCCGAGCTGTACCGCCGCCAGAAAGAAGCCGAAGCCCAGAAGTACGAGGCCGAGCGCGCTGCCGAGGCCGCTAAGTTTGCCAAGCAGCAGGAGGCCGAAGGCATCGAACTGGTCGGTAAAGCCGAAGCCGAGGCCATCCGCCGGAAAGGCCTGGCCGAAGCCGAAGCGATGAAGCAGAAAGCCGAAGCCTACAAGCAGTACAACGATGCCGCCGTGGCCGAGATGATGATAAAGGTGCTGCCCGAAATCGCCAAGAGCGTGGCCCAGCCCCTTGCCAGCATCGACAAGGTGTCCATCATCGGCGGCGATGCCTCCGGTGTGTCGGGCGTGTCCGGCAACGTGCCCGTGCTGATGGCCCAGACCATGGAGGCCATGAAGGAAGCCACCGGCATTGACATGAAAGAGATCGTCCGCGCCAACAGCATCCAGGCCAAGACCGACCGCAACATCAACGTGACCGGGTTAGAAAATTTGCAAACCCCGCAGGCCTCTGCACCTACTGCAGAAACCACCGCGGACCATACCACTGTAACCGAATAACAGCTGCATAAAACCAGCGCCCCTGTGCCGACCGTGCAGGGGCGCTGTGTGTTGCCGCACAACCGCATAGAAAAGCCAGACCACACTGTGGACGGCAGCTACCGCAACGATGACGGCACCGGCAACCGCTATAAGAAAAAGTCCTTCAACTGGTACAAGCAGGTCATTGCCACCAACGGCGAGACCTTATAACCCAAAACGGCAAGGCCGCCTTCCCCTGCTTGTGGGGAGGGCGGCCTTTTGCGGTTGATGGATTCCTGCCCTTTGAGGCGGACATCACCGCCCTGGCCCAGCCCGGCGAGACCGTGACGCTGGAAGTGGAAGTAGACAACCGTATCGGCCACAGCACCCTGCCTGTGGGCAACGAGGGCGGCACTGCTTTCTTTGGCTCTGACAACGCGGGCATCCCGGCGGTGGAAGCCGGCAAGGCCCGCCAGCAGATGCAGGGCGTCAACCTGCCCAACTTCGATTTCTTCAACTACGCAGGCATTACCCGCCCGGTGCATCTGTACACCACCCCGGCAGCTTACATTGCGGATATTGCCCTGGCGCCCGCGATGGATGGCACACTGGACTACAAAATCAACACGATCGGAGACGGACTTGCCAGCATTGAGATCTTGAACGACGAAGGCAAGGTGGTAGCGGATGGCAAGGGCGAGAGCGGCACCCTGCATGTGGAGGACCCCCACCTGTGGCAGCACCGCCCCCGAAATGTTCACCGAGGAATTTCAGGTGGAATATTACAAAACCATCAACGCCTGCCTTGACAGCCGCCCCTTTGTTGTGGGAGAATGGCCTTGGAACTTTGCGGATTTCTCCACCCAGCAGGGCCCCATGCGCGTAGGCAGCTGCAACCGCAAAGGCCTGTTTACGTGGGAGCGCACCCCCAAGCTGGCCGCCCACTACTTTAAAGACCGCTGGGCCAAAAAACAGCCCAATGACCGATAAAAGAGGATGACACTATGACACCCGAACTGAACTGGCTGACCGACCCCACCGTGTTTGCCGTGAACCGGCTGGATGCCCACTCTGACCATGTCTGCTATAAAACCGAGGCGGAGGCCGAAACCGGCCTGACCTCGCTGCGGCAGTCGCTGGACGGTGCCTGGCGCTTCGCCTGGAGTGCTAACCCCGCCGCACGCCCGGCGGATTTCTATAAGCCGGATGCCGACCTGACCGCCTTTGGCACCATCCGCGTGCCCGGGCACATTGAACTGCAGGGCTACGGACAGATCCAGTACACCAACACCCTCTACCCCTGGGATGGCCGTGCGGCCCTGCGTCCGCCGCAGATCAATTGGGATGATGACCCCGTAGGCAGCTACGTGAAAGAGTTCGACCTGGACGAGAGCCTGCGTGGCCAGCGGGTGTGCGTCAGCTTCCAGGGTGTGGAGCAGGCTATGTACCTTTGGTGCAACGGCCGGTTCGTCGGCTATGCCGAGGATACGTTTACTCCGTCTGAATTCGACCTGACACCCTATATTCAAGAGACCGGCAACCGTCTGTGCGTCGAGGTCTACAAGCGCAGCAGTGCCGCCTGGATCGAGGATCAGGACTTCTTCCGCTTCTCCGGCATCTTCCGCTCAGTGTATCTCTACGCTAAGCCCAAGGTGCATGTCCGGGACATCTGGCTCAAAGCCGAATTGCTGTCCGGCAACACCACCGGCCAGCTGACACCTGTCATCAAGCTGGACGGCGAGACCGAGGGTGCCAAGGTGCATCTGCGCCTGACTGACCGCGAGGGCTATGCCCTGTATGATGACTTTACCGATGGCAGCGCCATCACGCTGGAGGGCATCCACCCCTGGAGCCACGAAAAGCCGATCCTGTACCACGCCATGCTGACCCTGCAGGATGCCAGCGGCGCTGTGCAGGAGGTCGTGCCCTACGACATTGGTTTCCGTCGGTTCGAGATGCTGAACGGTGTCATGTGCTTAAACGGCAAGCGCATCGTGTTCAACGGCGTCAACCGCCACGAGTGGAACCCCAAAAAGGGCCGCGCCATTGATGCGGGCGACATGAACGCCGCCATGGCCGTGTTCAAGAAAAACAACATCAATGCCGTGCGCACCTGCCACTATCCCAACCAGAGTTTGTGGTATGACCTGTGTGACCAAAACGGCATCTACATGATCGACGAGACCAACCTGGAAAGCCACGGCAGCTGGCAAAAGCTGGGCACCGTGGAACCCAGCTGGAATGTGCCCGGCAGCCTGCCGGAATGGCGGGACTGCGTGGTCGACCGCGCCCGCAGCATGTTTGAACGGGACAAAAACCACGCAGCTGTGCTGATCTGGTCCTGCGGCAACGAGAGCTACGCCGGCAAGGACATCCGTGCTATGGCGAACTTCTTCCGCGCCAATGACCCAGGCCGCCTGGTGCATTACGAGGGCGTCTTCCACTGCCGTGAGTTCGATGACATCAGCGATATGGAAAGCCGCATGTACGCCAAGCCGTCCGAAATCATCGCCTACATGGCCGAACACCCGGCTAAACCGTTCATTTTGTGCGAGTACATGCACGATATGGGCAACTCCCTGGGCGGCATGGAAAGCTATGTGGCCCTGATCGAAAAGTACAAAAAGTACCAGGGCGGCTTCATCTGGGATTATATGGACCAGGCCCTTTGGCACCCAAATACCCAAAATGACAGTATACTGGGATATGGCGGCGATTTTGGTGACCGTACAACAGATTACAACTTCAGCGGCAACGGCATTGTCTATGCCGATGGCACCGAGAAGCCTGCTATGCAGGAGGTACGCTACTGGTACAACACCCCTGCTCGCCGCAATGCCCAGGATACCCGCAACAAAATGGAGGCTGCCCGCAGTGCCGCCGCCCTGCGCACCGCCTGGGATAAGCGCCGCCGATTGCCCCTGACCGTGATCTGCGGCGATGGAAACATCGGCGTAAAAGGCAGCGGCTTTGAGTTGTTGTTCTCCATCCCGGAGCAGGGGCTTGTCTCCCTGCGCAAGGACGGCAAGGAGTGGCTCTGGCGTGCCCCGACTCCGGCGTTCTGGCGTGCCAGCACCGATAACGACCGCGGCTGCGGCTTCCCGCAGCATGCCTCGGCCTGGATGGCGGCAGACGTGTTCCTGCGCAAAGAGGGCTGCACGGTGCTGGAAAAATCCGAGCAGCGGGTGCAGATTTGCTATAAATACAGCGTGCCGCTGGTGCCCGGTGCCGGCGTGGAGATCACCTATACAGTAGAGCCCCAGGCCGCCCTGCGGGTGGATGCCGTCTACCATGGTGTGCCCGGCGCGCCGGAGCTGCCTTGCTTCGGCGTGAAATTCCAGACCTTTGCCCCCGTGGCCCGCGCCCAGTGGACCGGCCTGTCCGGCGAGACTTATCCCGACCGTTACAAGGGCGGTGTATTCGGCTGCCATGAGGAAGTGCCCCACATCGCCCCGGCGCTGGTTCCCCAGGACTGCGGCCTGCACATGGACACCCAGCAGGTGGTTTTGCAGCTGGCAGACGGCAGCGAACTGACCCTGGAACAGACCGGTGAGCCGTTCGCCTTCAGCGCCCTGCCCAACACGGCCCAGGAAATCGAGGCGGCGCAGCATATTTCGGAATTGCCCAACACCGGCCGCACCAGCATCACGGTGCTTGGCGCAGTCCGTGGTGTCGGCGGTATCGACAGCTGGGGCACTGATGTAGAGAAGCCCTACCACATCCCCGGCGACCGCGACCACAGCGTGAGCTTCCGTATCGTGTTCTGATAAAAGCACTGCAACATACAAAATCCCCCTGCACCACTGTATTGAAGTGCCCCCAAAAAGTTAGACAATAATTTGAAGCAAAAATTGTTCAAGCAGCCGAAAGGGCTTGCTGTCTGTGAATTGCAGGCGG
>ERZ1106935.167-NODE-167-length-80853-cov-3.746689_pt1 | contig 80853 bp, 81 predicted proteins | sample MGYA00403666_ERZ1106935 | MGnify/ENA primary metagenome ERZ1106935 (study PRJEB35170, sample SAMEA104062452) | human gut metagenome | biome: human gut; feature: human-associated habitat; material: faeces | place: Denmark | collected 2012-11-20 ... | reverse complement strand
ATCAAAAAATTTGATTCGAATTGCAGATGAACTTGAGGAAACCCCTGAAAGCATTCAAATATTATATGACTGCGTAAAGGAACATTTACAGCAAGATAACGAAGATATTTATGACATTTATAAAAATATGAAATAATCAATCTTTTCATCAAGGTAACTAATCTCTGTGTTTAGTTACCTTGATCTTTATTTTACGTATAAATCAAGTCGTATTATACTAAAATCATAACGAAATAGAAAGAGATGATCAAAAAAATGAAACGAATTGATTTTGAAAATGGATCAGTCACTAAGAATATCTTTGCGGCAGCACTCCCTATGCTTGTTGCTCAGATTTTAAACTTATTATATAACATCGTCGATCGTATCTATATCGCACGAATCCCACATGTCGGAACTGCTGCCCTTGGTGCTGTTGGACTTTGTTTTCCGGTGGTTGTAATTATCACTGCTTTCGCCAACCTGTTTGGAAGCGGTGGTGCTCCGTTATTTTCTATCAGTAGAGGTCAAAAGAAAAATAAGCAGGCTGTTCATATCATGAATACTTCATTTACCATGGTTTGTTTTAGTGCTGTCGTATTGATGATGATCGGGCTTTTCTTTGCACGCCCACTTTTAATATTATTCGGAGCTTCCCGTGATGCTCTCGTGTATGCTTTTCCTTATATGATGATCTATCTGATCGGTACATTGCCATCGATGATCGCGATTGGAATGAATCCGTTTATTAATGCTCAGGGTTATTCAACAACTGGTATGCTTTCCGTTGCGATCGGTGCCGTTGCCAATCTGCTGCTCGATCCATTGTTTATTTTTGTATTTGAACTGGGTGTACGAGGTGCTGCGATCGCTACTGTGATCTCTCAATGTCTGTCTGCTTCTTTTGTGTTATTCTTTCTTACAAAAAAAGCAGAATTAAAAGTACGTTTTCTTAAGAAACATGAATTTTCAGAGAGTATCGGTTACGCCAAAAATATCATCAGTCTTGGAACTGCTGGTTTCATCATGCAGTTAACAAACAGTCTGGTAAGTATTGTCTGCAACAATGTACTTTCTGTCACTGGAGGAGATATTTATATTTCTGTTATGACAATCATCTCCAGTGTAAGACAGTTGGTAGAAACACCGATCTACGCTATGAACGAGGGTGGATCTCCAATTCTAAGCTACAACTATGGTGCCAGACGCCCAGCCAGAGTACGGAAAGCAATGATCGTTATAGGCTCTATGATTTTATGCTATACAGCCGTTATGTGGAGTGTCATCATTTTAGCTCCTGGTGCATTGATCCGTGTATTCAGCTCCGATGCTGCACTTGTGAAAGATTCCATTCCTGCATTGAATCAGTATTTTGCTGCATTTATCTTTATGGATCTGCAGTATATTGGACAAACGGTGTTTAAATCATTAAATAAGAAGAAACATGCCATCTTTTTCTCATTGCTTCGTAAGGTGGTTATTGTTGTTCCCTTGACTTATTTTATGCCTTATGTGTTACATATGGGAACTTCTGGAGTGTTTTTGGCAGAGCCTGTTTCTAATGTGATCGGTGGAGGGCTTTGCTTTGTTACGATGCTTTGTACTGTGTTGCCGGAATTGAAGCAGATGGAGAAATTTTAATTTGTGGTTGATGACGGAAATTATTGGTGGAATGTGTCTCAAACATTTCATCAAATCGGTGTTCATAAGTTCCTTTAATCTTATGTCCGTCACATATACGAAATCCTACAATCGCAAAACAGATTTTTTACTTCTTAACTCCCATATCGTCTTCCCTAAACTGATCAAATGTTCTCATCTGATATGTAGAATTCGTAAATGAGCATCCACGATACATACAATCCACTACATAATTGATCTCTTTATATTCATCTTTATAATCTGAATCAAAGAAATTGATCTGCATCATGTAATCTTTTTTTCCATCGCTTGTGAGCAGTACATATTCACATTTTGTTTTGTCGCTGTCTAAATATCCCATGACGATCATGCTTGATTTACCTTGATATAGTTTTGGTGTTTTGCCACCTTGTGGGTATGCGTATGTGACGTTCTTTATGGATTTTTTCTTTTGTTTGTATAATTTCTGAACGCTTTTTACTGCATTTCCTGATCCTGCTTTTTGTGATGAAATAACTGCTTTGATCTCGTAATCATCGGCTTTATCACTGTTTGCGTATTCTAATGTGTATTGATTTCCTGTTTTATTTACATAACTGCGGTTAAACAGGTATTTTGGATAGGCGAATTCAAATGAGTTGTCCTCGCTGCTTACATACTGATAATCATCGCTGTCTGTGCATGCGGATAAATCCATGTCTTCGTTGTCTGTGTAGGATAATACTTGTGATTTCTCTGTGCTATCCTTGGCATCGGCTACATCTTCTCCTGCGTTATTTTCTGTTGCTTTCTTTTCCGTTGTTTTTGCTGATGTTTTGTTCTCGGTTGTTGCTGTAGCTTCTTTTTTGTCTTCTGATTTTAAATATTGGAATCCAAATATTCCAACAACGACAACGATCACGCATGCTAAAGCAATGATCCAGCTTTTTGATGATCGTTTTGGTTCATTTTGAGATTCTGTGTAGATCTGCTGTTTGGGTTGTGCTGGCTGCTGTTTTGCCTGTTGCTGTGGCGGTATTACCAGTTTCTCTCCACAGTTTGCACAGAATCTTGCATCATCTTTATTTTTGGTTCCACACTTCTTGCAATACATCTCTGTCCTCCTTAATTATTTTTCGTTCCACAGTAAATACAGAATATCGCATCTTCTTCTAAAAGTGCTCCACAGTTTTTGCAATGTCTTGGTTCTGGTTGTGCTGGCTGTATTTCCTGTTCTTCTACTACTACTTTAGCACCGCAGCTTCTACAGAATCTATCTCCTTCTCTTAACGTACCACCGCAATTTGGACAGATATTCTCTTCTTGTTCTTCCTTTTCTTCTGGTAATTTACATCCACATTCTCCACAAAACAGACTGTCTTTTGCGTTCTTTGTTCCGCACTGTGGACAGATTTTTGGGTCTTCTAATGTCAGATCAAGAATCTGTTGTTCCATCTGATTGATCTCCTGATACTGGTTTTCAATTTCCTGACATAGTTCAGAAAAATCTCCATCTGGATCTTTTGCGTATTTTACATAATATACTTCTCCAAGTTTTGTAAAATTCTCCTGTATTTCTTTTTCTTTGTCTGCGATCTGACCTTTTATTGTATTAACTAATTCCTCTGTATTCTCAATGTTCTCTGGCATTGACATCTAGTTTGTCCCCCTTATATATTTTTAATTCTTTTAAAATCAGTATAGCATTTCTTTTTTTGCCTTTCAATTATTGGAAATGCGTAATATGAAAATATTAAACATATATCAACAAAAAGGAAAAGGACTGCTGATCACATTGATCGCTGTCCTTTTCCTAATAACCTAATAACTTATTTATTTTTGATTATTTAATCTTGATCGTGATAGTTCTTGCAGATTCCTTATCGCTATTGTAAATAAATACTTTCGTTGTTCCTGCTGCTTTACCTGTGATAATTGGGGTAATATTCTGTGTCTTGCTTTCTCCTTCTGTCATTGTCACATCACTAAGACTTAATAACGCTAACTGCTCACTTTCTTTAATGTTGTGGTGCTCCATTAGGTTCTAATGTTCCTCCAACCTGTTTCTTCATTCTGAAACGGTAGAAGATGATTGTTGCTAATGTAGACACAACTAAGATTCCAACGAATACTGCGACATCCTGTCCGATCTGTCCATCCATGGATAGTGTATGACGAAATGCGTGTACTGTGTAGCTGAATGGCATATATTTGTGTAATACTGTGTAGAAGTGTGGTGCCATATCCAGTGGATAGGTTCCTCCTGCTGCACCTAACTGTACAACCATGAATACTAACATGACGAAACTTCCGACACGATTTAATAACATTTCTCCAAAGCAGATCAATGACATAAATGCCATAGATGCTAAAACTGCCATTCCAAATGTCTTTCCTACATAATGTGGTTCCAGTCCATTGATTCCCATCAGAACTGCTACCATGATCACTGCCTGAACAATTGACACTGCTGCCATAACTGTGACTTTGCTTAACCACCACTGTAGTCCACTCTTAACTTCTTCGTTTTTCTCCATCAAAGGATACATTAATGTAAATGCCATACATGCTACGAATAATCCAACAGACATCATGTAAGGTGCCATTGCGTGACCATTGTTGTCAACATGTGAGTATTCTACATTCTTAGCTTTGACTGGTGCTGCAAACATCTTGCTTGTCTTGTTTGTAGCTTTAATACTATTAACCTGATCTGCTCCCTTCTGTAAGGAATCTTTTAATGTCTTACTTCCACTTTGTAAAGTTCCGATTCCATTTCCTAAAGTTGTAGATCCTGCTGCAAGTTTGCTTGATCCATCTGCGATCTGTCCGGCTCCTGATGCTAACTGTCCGGCTCCGCTGTTTAATGTATTGTTGTTTGCAACTAAAGTTGCTGTTCCTTTTTTCAATGTTTTTGTTCCATTATAAAGCTGTGTTGTTCCTGACATAAATGTTGGAAGATTTGAGCTTACTTGGTTGATTCCATTGTTGAGCTGTTTTGCTCCGCTGTTTAATGCTTTGGAATAATTATTCTTTAATGTTGTAAGTCCTGTATTTAATCTGTTTACGCCTGCTGTGTAATTTGCAATTCCAATCTTTAATTGTCCTGTACCTGTGCTAAGTCCAGATTCTAATGTTGTAAGTCCTGCATCTACCTGTGAAGAACCACTCTTTAACGCTGTTAATGCCTGAATCATTCCCATTGTTTCTGGAGTTGTTCCCTGCTGGTCTAATCCTGTTTTCACAGTTTTTAATCCTGAATACATTGAAGTTACTGCCTGTGAACCTTTTGGCAATAGAGAAGAATGAACTGGGAAGCTTTGGTGATGCAATAAGCGAAGTTAATCTTAATGGCTTCGGAGTTGTTACACCTTCAAAAGAAAATATACAACTGGATGAGCCGGTAGTGATTAAGAATGGCAATAAATATGGAGTTAAGATAAAAGCTAAAGTTCCGTCTATTAACCTGCTTAAGACAGAAATAATGGTTGAAATTGCCCCGATTGTTGGAAACAGGAATCAGGCAGAAGATCTGATTGAATATATAAAAGGAAATATGAAAGATAATCCGGACGGAATCTGGGATACCAATATATTTGGAAAGACAATAGAACAGATTGTATCAGACGGAATATATGAAAAAACACATAATATGACAACTGAGAGCATGGGAAAGATTGGCGATACAATTGAAAAAGTAATGAATGAGAATTCAGGACTTGTGTGTCTTATTGTGTAAAAAATACTTTATTTAACTGAAAAGTTATGATAATATAAATTTAATTATAATTGAACGACAAGAGGTTTGCAATGGAAAAGAAAGGAACTGGAGCTGAACATGTAAGTTACAGACATAATGTGTTCAGAAACAAAATGCTTGGCTTTGAGAAAATATTATTTATCATAATGGTATCGGTTAATATCTTATATATTATAGTGTCGTTTGCTGATAAGAATCTGCCGGCTATAATGACAGAAGATATAATAAGATTAATATCCGTTACGGTGGTCCAGATTATAAGCTGCTGTTCATTCAGAATGATTAATTCCAGAGATAATTTTTCTAATGAAACTAAAAACAGGATGTGTTGTATATCACTGGTAGGGCTGTTTGCTGCTGAGGAACTTTTATTTTATTTTTGTGAACCCTTGTGGGTTGGAACAGCAGTGGTAATGGTGATAAGTTCATTTTTTAATGACAGAAAGACCATTTTTGTTATATATGCTACATCAATAGCTGTATGGATTGCATCAGCATTTATGTATAATTACGGTGTCACCAGTGCAGTGAAGGCACTTGATGTAAGAGATTTTACAGCTACATTTTTACTGATAAGCTGTGTATTTGCAATATCGGTTATATTGTATAATTTCAATAAGCTGCAGGTGGAAGATGTTGTTGAATATTATGATGGCGAGAAAAAGCTTCAGGAGAAGCTTTCAACAGATTATCTGACACAGCTTCATACAAGGTTTTCTATATATGAGAACATCAAGCAGGCAATGCATGATTATTACTTTTCAGGGAAAGATGTATGTGTTGCGATGCTTGACATTGACTTCTTTAAGAAGGTTAATGACACATATGGTCATGACAAAGGTGATATGGTATTAAGAACATTATCACGGGTTATAAGCCAGTACACTGATGATACGATTCATGCAGGCAGATACGGAGGAGAGGAGTTTCTGATTCTTTTTTCGGGATATACGAGAAAGCAGGCAGGAAAGATACTGGAAGGAATGCTTACTAATTTTAGAAATCAGGAGTATGATTTCTTGCCTGAAGATGTTATAATAACATTCAGTGCAGGCTTTACATATCTTGATAATAAAAATATGGATGTGGAAGGCTTCATAAAATGTGCAGATGAGGCACTTTATTATTCTAAAGAGCATGGAAGAAACCAGATAACATACTATAATGATCTGAGATTACGAGACATGCAGGTTAACAGATAACCAAGGAGGATTTATATTAGATGAACAAGAAAGTTGAAGATTATGTAAGAAGTATACCTGATTTCCCAGAACCGGGGATTATATTCAGGGATGTTACAAGTGTTATCCAGAGTCCTGAAGGATTAAAGCTTGCAATAGACGGTCTTACAGATCTTATAGGGGATACAGAATTTGATGTTGTAGTAGGACCAGAATCAAGAGGGTTTATATTTGGTGTTCCTGTTGCATATAATACCGGTAAGGGATTTGTTCCTGTAAGGAAGAAGGGAAAACTTCCGCGTGAGACTATATCAGCAGATTATGAGCTTGAATATGGTACAGCTACTATAGAGATGCATAAGGATGCGATTACTCCGGGACAGAAGGTTATTATTGTTGATGATCTGATTGCTACAGGCGGAACAACAGAAGCTATTATCAAGCTTGTAGAAGAGCTTGGAGGAGAAGTTGTTAAAGTTCTTTTTCTTATGGAGCTTGAAGGTCTTAAAGGAAGAGATAAGATTGCAGGATATGATGTTGAGTCAGTAATTAAATACCCAGGTAAATAATTATTCGGGCTGCTTTATTATATAAAGCAGCCTTTTTAAGATTGATGACAGGAGGCAGATATGGGGACACCACATAATGAAGCACAGGAGGGAGATATAGCAAAGACAGTTCTTATGCCGGGAGATCCTTTAAGGGCAAAGTATATAGCAGATAATTATCTTACAGATGTAAGCTGCTTTAATACGGTCCGCAATATGTCAGGATTCACAGGAATTTATAACGGATGCAGGGTATCTGTTATGGGAAGTGGTATGGGAATGCCTTCAATGGGAATATATTCATATGAATTATATAATGTATATGATGTGGATAATATTATAAGGATTGGTTCAGCGGGAGCATTTGATGATGACCTTAATCTTATGGATATTGTACTTGGAATGGGCTCATGCACTGATTCTAACTTTGCGGCACAGTACAATCTCCCAGGCGTATATGCGCCGATAGCTGATTTTACGCTTTTAAAGACTGCATATGATGTTGCAGAAGAAAAACATTTTTCGGTTAAAGTTGGCAATGTACTGGCATCAGATGTATTTTATAATGATGATACAACAGTTAATGACAGATGGAAGAAGATGGGTGTGCTTGCAGTTGATATGGAGTCAGCAGCGTTGTATATGACTGCTGCCAGATGCAGAAAACATGCACTTACTATTCTTACAATAAGTGACCATCTCTACAGGGGTGAGAAGCTGTCAGCACAGGAGAGACAGACAGGATTTACTAAAATGATGGAGACAGCTCTTGAAACTGCAGTCAGATTGCAGAATAACAAGCAGATGGAGGTTTTATGACAGATACAGATTTAGAGATTATTGTTTTTGTACTGCTGGCTGTTGCAATCGGCGTGTATGTATGTGTAAGCAGCAGTATTAAGCGGAAGAAGGCTGCAGAGAATGCCATAAAGAAAGCGTGGGGCAAACGTGCTGTATACAAGGGAACAGATGAGAGTTTTGAATATATATCGCATTATGCCAAAGGTAATCCGAGTGAATCTATGATTGATGATATAACATGGAATGATCTTGGCATGGATGAAGTATTTAAATGTATTAATAATACTAATTCATCTGTTGGACAGGAATATCTATATAAGATGTTAAGAGAACCGGTTGCAGATGCAGAAAAGCTTCACGAACTGGACAGGCTTGCAGATGAATTCACAGCTAATGAAAAAGAAAGAATCACAATTCAGAAGATATTTATGAATATGGGAAAAAGCCGTAAGATTGCAGTTACAGATTATATCGGTTATATAATGGATATAGAGCAGGGAAGTAATATTGTGCATTATCTTGCGTGGGCATTTCTTATAGCTTCAATTCTTGTTACGGTTCTTGTAACTCCGGTGCTTGGGATATGGCTTATAATTGCATCGGTAGCATTTTCAATAATTACTTATTACAAGTATAAGGCTAAGATTGAGAATTATTTCAAATGTATTAATGTTATTGTGAAAATGGCATCGGCATCTGAAGATATATGTGAAAGCAATATAAGTTTTCTTGAACCAGAGTGTAACAGGCTTAAAGAGATATTAAAGAGCTTTTCTAAAGTAACAAAAAGCTCATGGATGATTGAGTCAGGCAATGTTGATGGTTCAATCGGAGAGGTTGTACTTGATTATCTAAGAATGATAACGCACATGGATATTGTGAAGTTTAATAAGATGACAAAGCTTATAACTGCCAAAAGTGAGGATGCATATAACCTTGTAGATACACTTGGATTCATAGAGACATCAATTGCTGTTGCATCATTCAGGGAAAGCCTGCCATTTTACTGTAAGCCTGAATTTGTGGAAAATACTAATAACATTAGTGTGAAAGAAGTGTATCATCCGCTTATAGATAATCCTGTGTGTAATTCAATAACAACTAAAGAAAATGTTCTTCTTACAGGTTCTAATGCTTCAGGTAAATCAACATTTTTAAAGACAATAGCAATCAACAGTATTCTGGCACAGACTATAGGAACAAGTCTTTCCAAAGAATACATTGCTCCGGTATATAGGATATATTCTTCAATGGCATTAAGGGATGACCTTGCTAATTCAGACAGTTACTATATTGTTGAGATTAAGTCATTAAAGAGAATTCTTGATGCGGTTGATAAAACAGGAAGACCAGTTCTGTGTTTTATTGATGAGGTGCTTCGTGGAACTAACACTGTTGAGAGAATTGCAGCATCATCAGAGATATTAAAGAATCTTAATACAGGCAGGGCATTGTGCTTTGCGGCAACACATGATATTGAGCTTACAACAATACTTAAGGACTGTTACAGCAACTATCATTTTCAGGAGGAAGTTACTGAGGATGAGGTTAAGTTTGATTATAAGCTGTATGCCGGACCTGCAACAACAAGGAATGCAATCAAGCTTCTTAATGTTATAGGGTATGATAAGAATATAATTAAGGGAGCAGAACAGCGTGCAATGCATTTCCTGACAGATGGAAACTGGAAATCTTGATAAATGTTGTTTCTTGTGATATTATAAATTATTGCGAAGGCTTTTATTATAATTCGTGGAGGTAATAATATGGTTGGGTTAGTCAGCGCGCTCGTAGGTGAGATAGCTTACGAAGCGGTAAGATTTGTTATAATGCTTGCGTTACTGGTACTTGCAGTATTCGTAGGTGGTAAACTCCGAAAGGCAGCAGATGCCAAGAAGGCAGCTAAGATGGCTGCATCGGAGAATAAAGAGAAAGAGATTACTGAATAATCAGGAGGAAGTTAAAGTGCAGTACAGAGGTGTGAATGAATTAAGAAGATTATACCTTGATTTCTTTGAGAGCAAGGGACATTTGAAAATGAAGAGCTTTTCTTTAGTTCCACATAATGATAACAGTCTGCTTATCATTAATTCAGGTATGGCTCCACTTAAGCCATATTTTACAGGACAGGAGATTCCACCAAGAAGAAGAGTTACAACTTGTCAGAAGTGTATAAGAACAGGTGATATCGAGAATGTAGGTAAGACAGCAAGACATGGTACATTCTTCGAGATGCTCGGTAACTTCTCATTTGGTGATTATTTTAAGGACGAAGCTATTCACTGGTCATGGGAGTTCTTAACAGAGACTGTAGGACTTGATCCAGACAGATTATACCCTTCTATATATCAGGATGATGATGAAGCATTTAATATATGGAATAAGGAAATCGGTATTGCACCTGAAAGAATATTCAGATTTGGTAAGGAAGATAACTTCTGGGAGCATGGCGCTGGTCCTTGCGGTCCATGTTCTGAGATATATTATGACCGTGGTGAGAAATATGGCTGTGGTAAGCCAGGCTGTACAGTAGGCTGTGACTGTGACAGATATATGGAAGTATGGAACAATGTATTCTCTCAGTTTAACAATGACGGACATGGCAATTACACAGACCTTATCCAGAAGAACATTGATACAGGTATGGGACTTGAAAGACTTGCAGTTGTTGTTCAGGATGTTGATTCTATATTTGATGTTGATACATTACAGGCACTTCGCAACAAGGTTTGTGAGATGGCTGGAGTTAAGTATAAGGAAGATGAGAAGCAGGATGTGTCTATCCGTGTTATCACAGACCATATCCGTTCAGTAACATTTATGGTAAGTGATGGAATTATGCCATCTAACGAAGGAAGAGGATATGTCTTAAGAAGACTTTTAAGAAGAGCTGCAAGACATGGAAGACTTCTAGGTATTGAAGGAAAGTTTTTATCTAAGCTTTGTGAAACTGTAATTGAAGGCTCTAAGGACGGTTATCCTGAATTAGAGGAAAAGAGAACATTTATTACTAAGGTTATCTCTGAAGAAGAAGATAAGTTTAATAAGACTATCGACCAGGGATTAAGCATCCTTAATGATATGGAAGCTGAACTTGCTTCTAAGGGTGAAAATGTATTATCAGGAGCAGACGCATTTAAGCTCTATGATACTTACGGATTCCCTATGGATCTTACTAAGGAAATCCTTGAAGAGAAGAATATTACAATTGATGAAGCTGGATTTAATGCAGCTATGGAAGAGCAGAGAGTTAAGGCAAGAAATGCCCGTAAGGTAACTAACTATATGGGTGCAGACGCAACTGTATATGATGAGATTGACCCTGCTATAACAAGCGCGTTTGTCGGATATGACAAGCTTACTAATGAATCTGAGATTACAGTTCTTACAACAGAGGAAGAAGTTGTTGACGCTTTATCTGAGGGTGATAAGGGAACTGTTATTGTAGATGAGACTGTATTCTATGCTACTATGGGTGGTCAGGAAGGCGATAAGGGTGTTATTAAGACATCTGAAGGAGAATTCGCTGTTGAGACTACTATCAAGTTAAAGGGTGGCAAGATTGGTCATGTCGGAACTATGACTAAGGGCATGATGAAGGTTGGAGATACTGCAACAATGGAAGTTTCCCCTGCTTACAGAGCAGATACATGCAAGAACCACAGTGCAACACATCTTCTTCAGAAGGCTTTAAGAATTGTTCTTGGTGATCATGTTGAGCAGAAGGGTTCATACGTTGATCCTGACAGATTAAGATTTGACTTTACACATTTCCAGAGCATGACTAAGGAAGAGATTGCTAAGGTTGAAGATATTGTTAATGAAAAGATTGCAGAGGCTATTCCTGTTGTTACTGATGTAATGACAATTGAGGAAGCTAAGAAGACAGGAGCTATGGCACTTTTCGGTGAGAAGTACGGCGAGAAGGTAAGAGTAGTTGCTATGGGAGACTTCTCTAAAGAATTCTGTGGTGGTACTCATGTTGCTAATACAGCTAATATCAGACTTTTCAAGATTGTATCTGAGGCAGGTGTTGCTGCAGGCGTAAGAAGAATTGAGGCTCTTACAGATAAGGGTGTTATGAAGTACTACGCTGAACTTGAGAAGACTATTGAAGAGGCAGCTAAGGCAGCCAAGGCAGAGCCCGTACAGCTTGTTAAGAAGATTGTAGCTATGAATGATGAGATTAAATCTCTTATGAGCGAGAATGAGAAGCTTAAGGCCGAGCTTGCTAATAATGCACTTGGAGATACAGCAGGAGATATCAAGGAAGTTAACGGCGTTAAGTATATCGCAACTAAGGTTGACGGCGTTGATATGAATGAATTAAGAAACCTTGGCGATAAGTTAAAGGGTGAGATTGGTTCAGGAGTTGTTGTTATCGTCAGCGCACAGGGTGCTGATAAGGTAAGCGTTATTGCGATGGCAACAGACGATGTTATTGCCAAGGGTGCTCATGCTGGTAACCTTATCAAGGCTCTTGCTCCTATTGTTGGTGGTGGCGGTGGCGGCCGTCCTAATATGGCTCAGGCTGGTGGTAAGAACCCTGCCGGTATTGATGAGCTTATTGCTAAAGTACCTGATACAATTCTTGCACAGATTGGATAATTTGTTACTGTTCAGAGCTATGCAAAATCTGAGAGATACACATAAAAATGCTGGCATTTTTATGTGTGTTTATCAGATTTTATATGGCGGATACGCCACATCTCGAAAATACACAGTATTTTCGAGATAGCTCTGAACAGTAACGATAATATGCAAGATTAGTGTAAGATTAGATAATTTGGGCTTGACGATTTGCAAAAATGTGATATAATGTTTTTTGTGCGATTAGTAAATACCCTATTTATGTAGTTTGGCGCACAATTTGCAACAGAAGGGTGGTCAGGAAGTAGTATGTCAAATGTCATCGTTAAAGAAAACGAGTCTTTAGATAGCGCATTACGCAGATTCAAGAGAAACTGTGCTAAGGCAGGCATTCAGCAGGAAATTCGTAAGAGAGAACATTACGAGAAGCCAAGCGTAAGACGTAAGAAGAAGTCAGAAGCAGCTAGAAAACGTAAGTTCAACTAATAATTAATATTTTTGACATGAGAGAGCGGTGCTTAGGCATCGCTCTTTTTGGATTTATAATAAAAAATCCGGTTTTACTGGAAAGTCTCAATTATAAACTTAACAGGATACTTAATTTTGAAGCAACAAATCACAACTATTTCAGACAACATATAACGGATATTAAAGAGAGTCTTATTAAAGAATTAGAAATAGGAAATATAATGACAGACTAAAATCATACTTTAAAGGATAACAGCATAGAATATAAAAAGATTTTGGAAGTCTGCTTATATGGTCGATTTTATCAGCAGCGGTATAAGACTCGGACAGATGTGTGATCTTAGCAGAGATGTTGTTGCAGGACTTCCTGTTATATCAATGCTGGGTGACTGCGAGGTTTTTATAGAGAATTACAGAGGTATACTTGAGTATTCAAGCGAATATCTTAAGGTTTCTACGAAGATAGGCAATATAAGGGTAAGCGGGAGCAATCTTGTGATATACCATATGAATCAGGACGAAATCCTTCTTAGGGGACGCATTGGCAAAGTTTCTCTAAAAGGAGAGGCTGATGAAAAGGATACATAATTATATTGTTATTGAAATATCCGGATGGGAGCGGGAAAGGTTCGTTAATCTGTGCTGCAGGCGCGGGATTACATTATATAACTGCCAGTGTGTGAAAGAGACAATAAGAGCGAGAATAACAAGACAGGATTATTTCAAGACTAAGGAAATGCGAAGAAAATGTCATGTTCATATTAAAGTTTTAAAGAAACATGATATAGAGTTTCTTTTTGCAAGATACAGAAGAAATTATTCGATAATTGCTGGCTTTGCCACTGCATTTGTATTGATGTTCATTGCCAGCAGATTCGTGTGGAGTATTGAATTTGACGGAAATTACATATATACAGATGATTCAATGCGTAGGTTTCTTAAAGAGCATGGCATCAACACAGGTGATAAAGTTAAGAATATAGATACAGAAAATATCGAGAAGGCAATTAAAAATGAACTGTCGCAGGTTACATGGGTTAATGTACGGATTGAGGGAAATATTCTGAAAGTCAGTATTGATGAATCTAAAGCTGATGAGCTACACAGCACCACTAATGATGGCAATATAATATCAGGATATTCCGGTGTTATTGAATACATTATAACCAGAAGCGGAACACCGAAGGTCACTGTTGGTGACGAGGTATCAGAAGGTGACATACTTGTTGAGAATACATTGTATGTTCCTGATGATTACGAGGAGAATATACAGCAATTCCAGACGCAGGCTCAGGCGGATATTCTGATAAGAACGCAGTTATCATGGGATAATGAGATAAATGCGGTATATGCCGATAAAATATATACTGGACGAAAGATGACGACATATGCCATAAGCATAGATAAATATGAAATTTCTCTCAGCTTTCCACGACATTTAAAAGAGTATGACAAGGTTGTTAATGAGGGGAATATAAAGATTGGTAATCTGATTGCACTTCCTGTATCTGTACAGAAGATTACTCTTAATGAGTATAAGGAAAATGAGGCTGAGTACAGTGAGGAGGAAGCAGCGGCTATTCTTAATGAAAAAGCTGAGAGATTTATAAAACATTTGAAAGAAAATGAAGTGCAAATAAATGATTATCATGTTAATATAGAAAGAAGCGGGGATAAGTATATTGCACATGCTGATATTGATGCAACTGTTCCTGCGGATTTTGATGTTAGAAAGGTGGAGACATCTGATGAGTGAGGTAGAGAGTCTTATTAATATACCGGTAGAACACTGCTCCAATATATTTGGACAGTTTGATGAATATGCGAAGGTTATAGAGAAAACACTTAAGGTTACGATTATTGTAAGAGACAGCTCTGTGAAGGTTATAGGTGCAGAGGCAGCAGTGCAGAGAGCATCAGGAGTACTTAATTATCTGTATGAGCTGTCTAAGAGAGGCAACCAGATTACAAGACAGAATGTTGATTATTCCATTGCACAGTCATTTGAAGAAAGGGCTGATTCGCTGATTGAGATTGATTCTGATACAGTGTGCAGGACGATTGCAGGAAGGCCTATCAAACCTAAGACATTCGGACAGAAGGAGTATGTTGATGCCATTAGGGATAAGATGATTGTGTTTGGTGTAGGACCTGCGGGAACAGGTAAGACATATCTTGCAATGGCGATGGCTATTAATGCATTTAAGAATAATGAGGTCAACAAGATTATTCTTACAAGACCAGCGATTGAGGCTGGTGAAAAGCTCGGATTCCTGCCGGGAGATTTGCAGAGCAAGGTTGATCCGTATCTTAGGCCTCTGTATGATGCACTTTTCCAGATTATGGGTGCAGAGAGCTTTAATGCCAATATGGAAAAAGGTCTTATCGAGGTTGCACCGCTTGCATATATGAGAGGCCGTACACTTGACAATGCATTTATTATTCTTGATGAGGCACAGAATACAACACCTGCACAGATGAAGATGTTCCTTACACGAATTGGATTCGGCTCAAAGGTTGTTGTTACAGGTGATATGACACAGAAGGATCTGCCAAGGGATACCGTGTCAGGTCTTGAGGTTGCGACTAAGGTTTTATCCAAGGTTGAAGAGATAGCATTTATAAAGCTTACGAATAAAGATGTTGTAAGGCATCCTCTTGTACAGAAGATTGTCAAGGCATATGAGGATTACGAGGAGAATCAGGCTAAGGCTGCCAAGAGAAGAGAAGCAAGAAAGGGAAGTCAGACAGGAAGGAGAAAAAATTGATATGACTATTAATATAGAGTACGAAGCCGAGGAAAAGCTTGACTTAGATTATGAGAAGATAATTACTGATGTTGTCAATGAGGCGGTTGATTATGAAAAATGTCCTTATGAAGCAGAGGTTAATGTAACAATTGTTGACAGTGAATCTATCCACGAGATTAATAAGGAATACAGAAATATTGATTCTCCGACAGATGTACTTTCATTTCCGGGAGTTAATTATGTTACACCTTCGGATTTTGATGCAATTGAGGATGAGTTAGAAAACAATGCTGAGGATTATTTCAATCCTGATACAGGAGAGCTTCTTCTTGGAGATATTGTTCTGTGCGTTCAGAAGATTAAGGAACAGGCGGACAAGTATGGTCATTCTGAAAAAAGGGAGTTGGCATTTCTTACAGCACACAGTATGATGCACCTTTTTGGTTATGACCACATGACACCAGAAGAAAGTGCAGTTATGGAAGCAAAGCAGAATGAAGTACTTGAAAGACTTGGAATTACCCGTTAAGAGGTGACATATATGACAGATAATGAACTTGTTGCTAAAGCTAAAGAGGCACTTGAGAACTCATATTCACCGTATTCACATTTTGCAGTTGGTGCGGCACTTTTAAGTACTGATGGACAGGTATTTACAGGATGTAATATTGAGAATTCTTCTTTCGGGGCTACTAACTGTGCAGAAAGAACTGCAATATTTAAGGCGGTCAGTGAGGGTGTAAAGGATTTTAAGGCGATTGCTATTGTATGTTCAGGAGACCAGCCTGCCTATCCGTGTGGAATATGCAGACAGGTGATGTCTGAATTTTTCAATCCTGATACAAGAATTATTGTTGAGGAAGGCGGCGGGCTTAAGACTTATACAATGAGTGAAATTCTGCCAGACAGCTTTTCGTTATAGTATAATTTTGCTTATAAATGTTAATACTTCCCAGTAAGGACAACTTACAGGAGGGAGTATTGATGAATAAGAAATCATTCTGGCTTTATGTTGTGATTATGACTATGGCTGTAATAGCTGTAGTACTTGCAATATTTATACTTGTGGTAACAGATAATAAGAAGCCTTCTAATCAGCATTTTAAAGAAGAGGTAAGCTCGCAGGTGACTAAAGTAACTGAAAGTGAAGAGTACCAGTATGTGCTTAAGTACGAAAGAGAAACTTTAAGAATATACAGAAATATTGCGGATGAAGGACGAGAAGTGTTCTATGATTATGCAGATATTAACATTGATTCACTTCCAGATGATATAAGAGAAAGACTGACTAAAGGGATATATTTTGAAGGAGAAGCACAGCTGTATGATTTTCTGCAGACATATAGCAGCTAGAAAGGATATACATTTACATGGTTAAGATTATTTCGGACAGTACAAGTGATTTGACTAAGGAACTTATAGACAAGCTTGATATATCAGTTATTCCACTTCACATTCTGCTAGGCAATGATGAATATAGGGATGGAATTGATATTACGCCAGATAAGATATATGAATGGGCAGATGAGAATAAGACAACACCTAAGACATCGGCGGTGTCTATTGATGATACAATAGAGATGTTTAAATGTGTTCTTGAGAAAGACCGGGATATTGTCGCATTTGCAATATCAGAGGATATGTCAACTACAGCTAATGTGTTCAGACTTGCGGCAAGAGAGCTTGAGGCAGAGGACAGGATTCATGTAATTGACTCTGAGAATCTGTCTACAGGAATAGGACATCTTGTTGTCGAGGCTGCTGTTATGGCAGGAAAAGGCATGTCTGCAGCTGACATTGAGAAGAATATATTAGAATTAAGACCGAGAGTCAGGGCAAGCTTTGTTGTCGATACGCTTACTTACCTTCACAGAGGAGGAAGATGCAGCGGACTGGCTGCCATGGCTGGCGGTGTACTTAAACTTCATCCAAGAATTGAAGTTAATAATGGAAAGATGAGCCCTGGAAAGAAGTACAGAGGACGCATGAAGAATGTTGTACTGGATTATGTTAAGGATATGGAAGAAGACCTTAAGAAGGCTAAGAAAGACCGTGTATTCATTACACACTCTGGCTGTGATAAAGAGATAGTTGATGAAGTAAAGAATTATCTTAAACAGCTTGATGTGTTTGATGAAATATATGAAACAAGGGCAGGCGGCGTTATATCTTCTCATTGTGGTCCGGGAACATTAGGAGTTCTTTTTATTGCCGGAGAATAATTTCAGGAGAAATGTATGGCTAAATTTACGAAAAAAGCGATAATGGACTGTTTTCTTAATATGCTAAAGCGTAAGAATATTGACAGGGTAACGGTTACAGATATATGTGAGGAATGTGGAATTAACAGGAATACATTTTATTATTATGACAGTGTTCTTATAGAAGAGACAGAAAAGAATATTGATATTACGGAAGATGCAACTTTTTATGAGACATATAGTAAGGCAGCTTCTGTTATTATTGAGTATCGTGCAGCAGTTATTCATGTGTATAATTCCAGAAACAGAGATATTATTGAGAAATATCTGCATAATACAACAGAATATCTTGTTGGACTTTTTGTTAAGAAATATTCTAAAGACCATAAGCTTACAGAAGATGACAGAGAGTATATAACAAGCTTTTACAGCTATTCAATAGTTGGAATTGTGTCAAGATGGATAGGTGATGGAATGCCGCCATATGATAAAGATCTTATTAAGCGTTTTTCTGAATCATTTGATGCAACGATTGATACAATGATTAATCTATGTGAAGCTAATAATTAGTTATTAAAAACAGACAAAACATGTAAAGTGTTCGATTTTGGGACAAAGTACATGCTTTGCCTGTTTTTTTATTTAGAGAAAAAATGTATGCTAAATACAATAAAAACGGCAAAAATAAATAAGAAAGCACAGAAAGGTGGAAAAGATTATGAGCAAAAAGGCGTTAAAACTAGGAGCAGCTTCTATTCTTGCACTGGGGGCAGGTGCGGCAGTTGTATCAAAAAAGAACAAAAGGGATGAACAGAGGAAGGTAACTAAAGACATTCAGGAAAGAGCACATGAGGAGTTCCGAAATACTGAAAGAGGGAAATATACTAAGAATAGTAAGGGAATATATTACTCTAATGGTAACTATGAAGCATTTGCAAGACCGGAAAAACCAGAAGGAGTTGATGATAAATCAGCTTATATTGTAGGAAGTGGTCTTGGTGCATTAGCTGCAGCGTGCTTTCTTGTAAGAGATGGACAGATGAAGGGTGAGAATATTCATATACTTGAGGCTATGGATATTGCAGGCGGTGCATGTGATGGAATTAATGATCCTACAAGAGGTTATGTAATGCGTGGCGGACGAGAGATGGAGAATCATTTCGAATGTCTGTGGGATTTGTTCAGAAGTATTCCGTCTATTGAGACTCCGGGAGTTTCTGTACTTGATGAATATTACTGGCTTAACAAGCATGATCCTAATTATTCTCTTTGCAGGGCAACTGTAAACAGAGGTGAAGATGCACATACAGATGGCAAATTTAATTTAAGCCAGAAGGGCTGTATGGAAATAATGAAGCTGTTCTTCACTAAAGATGAGGATCTGTATGATAAGACAATTGAAGATTTCTTTGATGAGGAAGTTTTTGATTCAGATTTCTGGCTGTACTGGCGTACGATGTTCGCATTTGAAAACTGGCACAGTGCGCTTGAAATGAAGCTTTATATTCAGAGATTTATCCATCATATAGGCGGACTTCCTGATTTCTCAGCATTGAAGTTTACCAAGTATAACCAGTATGAATCACTTATCCTGCCTATGCAGAAATACCTTGAAGATGCAGGTGTTGAGTTCAGGTTTAACACAAGAGTTGATAATGTAATATTTGATTTCAGGGATGGAAAGAAGATTGCAAAAACTATTGAGTGTACTGTAAAAGGTGAGACTAAGACAATTGATCTTACTGAGAACGATTTGGTGTTTGTTACTAATGGAAGCTGTACAGAAGGTACTATATACGGTGACCATACACATGCCCCTGTAGGTAATGCAGAGGTAAGAACAAGCGGCTGCTGGAGTCTGTGGAAGAATATTGCAGCACAGGACAGTTCATTTGGACACCCAGAGAAGTTCTGTGGTGATATATCAAAGTCTAACTGGGAGTCTGCAACTGTTACAACAAGCGATGAGAAGATTATTTCTTACATTAAGAAGATATGTAAGAGGGACCCAAGAACTGGAAATGTTGTTACAGGCGGAATTGTCAGCTGTAAGGATTCAAGCTGGCTTTTAAGCTGGACAATTAACAGACAGGGACAGTTTAAGGAACAGAAGAAGGATGAGGTGTGTGTATGGGTATACAGCCTGTTTACTGATGTTGATGGTGATTATATCAAGAAGCCTATGAAAGAGTGTACAGGTGAAGAGATTACAGCAGAATGGCTGTATCATCTTGGCGTTCCTGTTGAAGAGATTGATGAGCTTGCTAAGAACCACTGTAACACTACACCAACAATGATGCCATTTATTACTGCATTTTTCATGCCAAGAAGAAAAGGCGACAGGCCTGATGTTATTCCTGATGGATGCGTTAATTTTGCATTTCTTGGACAGTTTGCTGAGACTCCGAGAGACACAATATTTACGACAGAGTATTCAGTCAGAACTGCAATGGAGGCTGTATATGGACTGCTTGGCGTAGACAGAGGTGTTCCTGAGGTCTGGGGCAGTGTATATGATGTAAGAGACCTGCTTGATTCATCTGTTAAGCTTATGGATGGCAAATCTCCATTAGAGATTGATTTAGGACCGTTTAATGTTATCAAGAAGGTTGTCTTAAAGAAGATAAAAGGAACTGTTATTGAAAAGGTGTTAAAAGACCATGATGTAATTAAAGATTATATGAAATATTAGTTGAAATATTAGCTGAAATGTGTTGAAACATGAAGGGATACCAGTTAAACTTATGGCTGGTATCCCTTTTTGCAGGGAAATAATACATCAGGAGATAAAAGTGAGGAATACTATAATATTAACTTTGTTATTGATAACAGCTCTGGTTGCAAAAGGATGCGGCAATAAGAAAAATGTAACAGACATGAAAGATAAAGAAACTAATGTCTCAGAGGTACAACAGGAAACAACACAGTTAAGCACACAGGAGACAACTACTGGACTGACAATGGATTCTGAAACACAGCAGGAAGAGACAATAGAAGAAGAAAACAAGACAGTTGTGGCAATGGAGGTTACGGATTCTTCACAGACTGTATATGAGACAGCACCACAGGCAGCAGAGCCAGATAATAACAGCTTTGCAGCGGGTTATGCAGCAGCATCACAGTATTCCCAGCTTGTAATTGTCCAGTCGAATGGAACAAATGCAACTGTAACTATGCATGAACTGCAGGATGGCGTATGGACTGAGATTTTAAGGACAGATGGATTTGTAGGTTCTAATGGAGTTGGTGAGGCGAGTGAGTTTACATCAGCTACACCACAGGGAACATTTCCGTTGTATTTTGCATTTGGAATTAATCCGGATCCGGGAACGAAAGTTCCTTATCTTCAGGTAGATGAATATGATTACTGGGTAGGAGATTCGTCTTCTCCTTTATATAATCAGTATGCAAGAGCTGATTCTGATACAGACTGGGACAAGAGCAAGTCTGAAAAAATAATTGATTATCCGACAGCTTATGGGTACTGTCTGTTTATTGGATATAACATAGAAGGTGTTCCGGGAAAAGGAAGCTGTTTTTTCTTACATTGCTCTAATGGAAGACCAACGGCAGGCTGTGTATCAGTACCAGAGTCTGATATGGCATTTATATTAAGAAATATAGGTGAGGATTGTGGGATAGTGATTGAGTAATCACTATCCCAATGCTATATCAAGAACCATCATAAGTGCAAATCCTACAGCGGCACCTATAGTTCCTATATTGCTGTGTTTGCCGTTCTGTGATTCAGGAATAAGTTCCTCTATTACAACATACATCATAGCTCCTGCTGCGAAAGAAAGCAGATAAGGAAGAACAGGCGTGATAATACCAGCAATAAGAATTGTTATGAATCCGCCGACAGGTTCAACAACACCAGAAAGCACTCCGCATATGAATGCTTTCTTCTTACTCATGCCTTCACCACATAATGGCATTGATATAATTGCTCCTTCTGGGAAATTCTGTATTGCTATACCAATTGCAAGTGCCATTGCAGCAGTAGCAGTTATTCCTGAATCCTTCATCATTGCGCCGGCAAATGCAACACCGACTGACATTCCCTCGGGGATGTTGTGTAATGTCACAGCGAAAAGCATCATGGTAGTTTTTGATATGGAATTGGTTCTAATACCTTCCTGATTCTTGCTTTCAATATGCATATGTGGAATGACAGTATCAAGAAGCAGAAGAAAGAATATTCCTGCGAGAAAACCAACCAGTGCAGCCAGCCATTCCGGAGCACTGCTTCCTTTTGACATATCTATAGATGGTATCAGCAAAGACCATACTGATGCGGCAATCATAACTCCTGCCGCGAATCCTAAAAGCATTTTTTCAAACTTTGGGGCAATCCGTTTTTTTAAGAAGAACACCATGGCAGAGCCAAGAGATGTTCCAATAAAAGGAATTGCTAATATTATAAATTCTGACATAAAAGCTCCTTTCTATGCAAGTTAGGAATAACTAACATAATCATTATAGCATTTAAGGGTTAATATTACAAATGTTTTATCAAAGGGAATGATTATATACAAAAGTTACCTACAACGACTTTTTTAAATATAAGTTTCTTGAGACGACTTTTTATGTTAAAATGTTTCTATGATGTCAGGAGGTGCGGAATTTGGATAAAATGACTGGTGATAATGTACTTAAATCTTTATTTCATCTGAACAGATATGTGTCAGGCACTAAAACTGACCGGCATAATCATGCTTATGCAGAATTGCTGTATGTATCTGATGGAAGTCTTACACAGCATATAAGTGGAGATGATGTACATATGAAGAAAGGTGATGTATGCCTTATTAATTCGGATTGTGTACATTGGGAAAGCTTTGAGGATGAAGCTGCATTTGTAATAAGACTTGAAGTATCGGATGTGATTGTTAAAGCACTTATAACGAATTCAATGGCAGATGAACAGGCATCTGATTATATTAAAGAGCTGGGGAAAGCATTAAAGAACAGCGGATACATACACTTTACATTCAGAAATCATTATGATAATGAATTAAAAGATATGCTGACGGCTCTTATTAATGAGTGTGGTGTGGCGGATATGGCGTCTGCATATATATGTCAGGGACTTATGCTTAGGATTCTGTGGCGGCTAGGAACAGTATATGAGTATGCACAGTCAAGATACATAAGAAAGAAAATTAACTGGCTTTTGCATCAGGAAATTACAGATTTTATTGAAGATAATATGAAAGATGTTACAATAGATATGCTTGTTGAAAGATTCGGTTATCAGGAGGATTATTTCAACAGGTTTTTAAAGGCACAGACAGGTATGACTTTCACGGAATATCTGCAGGATTGCAGATTGAACAAATCGGTCATTCTCTTAAAAGAAGATTCAATGGATGTTGATGAGATTATAAAGGAAGTCGGATATAGAAACAAAGGATATTTTTACAGGATATTTACAGAGAAATACAACATGACACCTGCAAAATTTAGAAAATATATTAAAGAAAAGGAGTTTACGATATGAGTGATATGTATAACAATCCGGTACAGAGAGGATTCTTTCCAGATTCTTCGGTAGTAAGAGTTGGAGATGACTATTATATGGCTAATTCAACATTTCAGTATTTCCCTGCAATTGCAATCAGCCATTCCAAGGATATGATTCACTGGCATGTAATTGGACATGCAATTACAGATTCAGAAGAACTTGATTTAAGAGATATTAAAGACTCACATGGCATATGGGCACCGGATATTAATTATGTTGATGGTAAATTCATTATAATGGCAACTTTAAGGCTTAACGGAGATGGCAAAAGAGATAATAATGTATTAAGACGCCAGCTTGTTGTAACATCAGATAAGCCACAAGGACCATATTCAAAGCCAGCCTGGCTTGAGGTTGATAATATTGACCCATCTTTATTTGTTGATGATGACGGTAAGGAGTATCTTCTTATAAGTCCGGGAATCAATCTTTTACCACTCAGTGATGACTGCACTAAGGTTATAGGTGAAAGTGTGTGTGTATGGCCAGGAACTGGAGAGAGATGTCCGGAAGGACCACACATTTTTAAGAAGGGTGAGTATTATTATGCAATGCTTGCGGAAGGCGGTACAGGCTATGGACACGGAATCAATGTTGCCCGTTCAAAGAATCTGTATGGACCATATGAGGAATCACCATACAATCCTGTATTGAGACAGTTTAATCCAGATGCACCGATTCAGAGAACAGGACATGGCAATATAATTGAGACACAGGACGGAAGCTGGTGGTGCTATTATCTGTGTGGAAGACCTAATCAGGGCAACTATACAACAATAGGAAGAGAGACAGCACTTGACCCTGTTACATGGCTTTCAGACGGCTGGTTTGTGATTAATGACAGAAAAGGACCAAGCCTTACACAGAAAGCACCTGAATTACCTGAATGCACATATGAAAAATGGACAAGAGATGATTTTGATGATGATACACTTAATCTTAACTGGGAGTTTGTAAGAAATCCTGTTAAGGGTAATTATTCTCTTACAGAAAGAAAAGGATACTTAAGGCTCTGGACAATGGACGGAACTCTTAATGAGATAAGGGCTAAGAATACTCTTGTAAGAAGAGAACAGGAATTATCGTATACAGCACATACAAAGGTTGACTTCTATCCTGAAAAGGACGGAGAACAGGCAGGTCTTACCTGTTATTACAGTACTGCGACTTATGCAAGATTGTCATTGTGTTATGAGAATGGAAGAAAATTGCAGCTTGTGATTAACAGAAACCATGGCGAAGAACTTATCTCACAGGTGGACAATATAAAGGAGCAGAGCATATACTTAAAAGTTGTAGTTGATAAACTGACAAGAAGCTTTTTCTACAGCTATGATGGTGAACAATGGGAACCAGCAGGAGTGCTTGAAAATTGTATATATCTGTGTGATGAGGGTGTGCCTGATGACAGAAAGCGTCATACAGGAACGCTTGTTGGAATATATGCCAATAATGGTGGCTGCGGAAGCAGGATACCGGCAGATTTTGATTATTTTGAATATGAGGATTAGATTTTATGAGTTTTGATTGTGTGGTTATAGGCGGAGGTGCAGCCGGAATGATGGCTGCCATACAATGTAAAGAGAATAATATGCAGACTGTGATTATAGAACACACAGCAAAGCTTGGAACTAAGATATTAAAGACTGGCAATGGCAAATGTAATTTTTCTAATACATTTATGACTAAGGAAATGTACCAGAATAATAACGCAGATTATGCGATGAGAATTATTAACAGGTTTAATGTTGATGATACAATACATTTTTTTGAGAACTTAAGTGTATATAAGAAGGAGCGTAATGGCTATCTGTATCCGAGGTCAGAGATGGCGGCTTCTGTGGCGCTGGCGTTTACAGGAAAGATACAGGCACTTGATATTCCGGTTTTTTTTGAGACATCTGTTAAAAAAATTGACAGGGCAGGCAGCGAATATGTGTTACAGCTTGAAGGAGCGAAGACTAATACAATTAAGACTAAGACAGTGATACTTGCATGCGGTTCGGCAGCTTCACCGTCTTCTGGTTCTGATGGAAGCGGTTATAAGCTTGTTAAGAAGCTTGGGATTAAGGTTGTTAAGCCTCTTCCGGCTCTTACGGCACTTGAATCGGACAAGAAGAATATGAGGCTTGCAACGGGTGTAAGAGCATATGGTAATGTTAAGATTATGGCAGCAGGCAGAGTGGTTGCTGAGGATACTGGCGAGATTCAGTTTACTGATTATGGAATATCAGGAATCCCTGTTTTTCAGGTGAGCCGTTTTGCTGTCAGGGCGATGGACGAAGGTCAGAGGGTTGAAGCACTTGTTGATGTGGCAGCAGATATTAAAGAAGATGACCTTTTATCAATGCTAAAATGTGCTGTTAATACAAGAAAACATCAGTCAGTAAGTGAAAGCCTGTCAGGACTGTTTAATAAAAAGCTTGTAATGATGATATGTAAGGATATCGGAATTGAGGGTAATTCATCAGCTTCCGATATAGATGACGACATATGCCAGAAACTTGCCAGACATATGAAATCCCTCCGCTACCATATAACAGGATACAAGGGCAATGATTATGCACAGGTCTGCCAGGGTGGTGTTGACGTGTCAGAACTGAATGGCAATCTTGAATCAGTTAATAATCCTGGGATATTCTTTGCAGGGGAGCTTGTGGATATAGATGGCAAATGTGGAGGTTATAACCTTCAGTGGGCATGGAGCAGCGGCGTGGTTGCTGCTAAGTCAGTGTTTGATTATTGTAACAGACAGGAATGAAAATAATGGAAAAGAAATGTATTAAGATTAGTAATATAAAGATGTCTCCTGATAAAGATACAGCATTTTTAGAAGGAATTATAAGAAAAGAATTAAGACTTGGGAAAGATGCACAGATTGATTATGAAATAGCAAAAAGGTCACTTGACTGCAGACACAAGCCTCAGGTTATGCATATATACAGTGTCGAAGTGTATAAGGTGGTGCGTTCTGGCAGGGAAGAAAAGCTTGAGAATATAATTAAGAAATCAGGCTGTAAAAATGCTGTTATGTCTAAAAGGGTTATCTATAAGTTTCCTGTTAATGCGACAGAAAATGTTAATGAAGATGAAAGACCTGTAGTTATCGGGTTTGGACCAGCAGGAATATTCTGTGCTCTTGAGCTTGCCAAAGCGGGGCTTAGACCTGTTGTATATGAGCGTGGACAGGATGTTGATACAAGAACTAAGAAGGTTGCACAGTTCTGGGAGACGGGTGAGCTTGATACAGAATGTAATGTGCAGTTTGGTGAAGGCGGAGCAGGCACATTTTCTGATGGAAAGCTTAACACACAGATTTCAGATACATTTGGAAGAATAAGATATGTTCTGCAGAGCTTTGTAAAGTTCGGTGCATCAGAAGAGATTCTGTACGCCAATAAACCGCATATAGGAACAGACGTGCTTGCGGTTGTAATTAAGAATATAAGACAGCATATTACCGCGCTTGGCGGTGAAGTTAATTTTGGAAGCTGTCTTAAAAAGATTGAGATTAAAGACGGAAAAGTGTGTGGCGTTGTTATAGCTGACAAAGATGGCGAGTATGCAAGAAAATGCAGTAAAGTGTGCCTTGCAATAGGTCACAGCTCAAGAGATACATTTGAATATCTTCACAGTGAGAATATAGATATGGAGCCGAAGCCTTTTGCTGTTGGAGTAAGAATAGAACATCCTCAGGAAATGATTAATTATAATGCTTATGCTGATGCTGCATATGAGCTTCCGGCTGCTGATTATAAAGTTACTTACAAGACAAAGAATACAGATAAAGAACGAGGTGTGTATTCTTTCTGCATGTGTCCAGGAGGTTATGTTGTTAATGCTTCATCAGAGAACGGCAGGACATGTGTTAATGGAATGAGTTATTCAGGCCGTGATTCCCGCAATGCTAATTCAGCAATAATTGTTACAGTCGGACCGGATGATTTCGGACATGGAGTACTTGACGGAATAAAATTTCAGAGACAGTTAGAAGCAAACGCTTATGCTGAAGGAAATGGAAAAGTTCCGGTACAGTTATTTGGCGATTTTGAAAAAAATATAACAACAACGGAATTGGGAGAGGTTGAGCCTTGCATAAAGGGTGAATATACATTTGCTAATCTTAGGAATGTATTACCTTCTTATGTGACAGATTCGGTTGTTGAAGGTGTGCATGGTTTTTCAAGATTTATACATGACTTTGACAGGAAAGATGCCGTACTTTCGGGTGTTGAGAGCAGAACATCAAGTCCTGTAAGAATAATAAGAAACGATGAACTTGTAAGTACATCAGTATGTGGATTGTATCCGTGCGGTGAAGGTGCAGGGTATGCAGGAGGCATAACATCTGCTGCAGTTGATGGTGTTAAGGTTGCGGAATATATGGCAGTAACAGCTGCTTGTATGGGATAATATGGACTTTTTAATAAAAATATAGTAAAATAGACCAGCATTCGATTTTTTTACTGGAGATATTAAAATATGGGGAATTATAGAGAGTTTATAAAAGATAAGAAAAGAATTGTTATAAAGATAGGTTCATCTTCACTTATGCATGAGCAGACAGGCAGATTGGACCTTTTAAAGATTGAAAAGCTGGTAAGGATTCTTATTGATATTAAGAATTCAGGAAAAGATGTTGTTTTAGTTTCTTCTGGTGCAATAGCTGTGGGAAGGGCTGTTATAGGACTTTGTGACAGACCTACAGAACTTCCGGTAAAACAGGCATGTGCATCCATAGGACAGGCTAAGTTAATGATGGTTTACCAGAAGATATTTGCAGAATATGGTGCAGTTGCATCACAGGTTCTTCTTACCAAGAATACAATAGTTAATGATGTTAACAGAACTAACGCGCAGAATACATTTAACGAAATCTTAAAACTTGGGGCAGTTCCAATCGTTAATGAGAACGATACAGTATCAACTTACGAGATTGAACAGCTACAGGCTTTTGGAGATAATGACAGACTTTCAGCAATTGTTGCTTCAATTATCGGAGCGGACCTTCTTATTCTGTTATCTGATATTGATGGTCTGTATACAGATGATCCAAACACTAATCCTAATGCAAAATTTGTTGAAACTGTATACGAGATTGATGAGAAGCTTATGGGAATGGGTAAAGATTCATCCGGCAGTAATATGGGGACTGGCGGAATGACAACTAAGCTTATTGCAGGAAAGATTGCAACACTGTCGGGGGCGGATATGATTATTACTAATGGTAATGATGTTGACAATATTATCAGGGTTATGGCAGGAGAGAATGTTGGAACATTGTTCTTAGACCACAGAGCATCTGATTTTGACCTGATGTCTCTTATAGATTAAGGCTGATTGAAGATTACTTGGACGACAACGGGAGGTCATACATGGATATTAAGCTGATGAGGAATTCGGAGAAGGGAATATTCTATTCTATTAATGACAGGCTTTTAATGCAGATAACAGATGATAATTATCAGTATCAGGGTCTTCAGGGAAAGAAATATTTTATTCTGAATGCAGCAACTAATGAAAAATTTGAAGTGGCATCGCAGATTAAGAAGTATAATTTCTGTAAGGTGAAATATGCATGCCTTGAAAGAAATTATATGTTCTTCACATCACTGGAATCAGTGACTGAAAGCCGTACACTTCTTACTGTATACAGGTTTATGTTCGATACTAATGAGAATGAGGCAGTATTCAGTATGGAGATAGATAATACTGATATATCTGATGGATTGAGATATTATATATTTGTTATGGATTCTAATTATTTTTTTGTTGAAAAGCTTGAAAAGAAAGGAAAACTTAAAGATATATTTCTCTATGATATTAATTCTGAAACAGATAATGACATGAGTGATACATTTGTGAAAAATACAGGTATATATAAGGTACTTCCAATAGGTGGAAACAATTGTGTCATAAAATTCGGGGCAGACAGACTTGTATCAGATGGAACAGGCGGTGAAGAAAAAATAGCTGTACTTAATGCTAAACAGTTTGTTTCTGAGATATCGTTTAATGGTCAGATGATAACTATGGAAGAACTTGATGTGTCAGATGAATCGACTACATTTCCATATATAAAAGCAGGTTCTGGAAAGATTATTTATTCGAAATATAATTTTAATAGTCAGTCAGAAGAAATCATTATATATGATGCTATAACAAAGGTTAAGCAGGTAAGACTTAATAATAATGTTGAACATGCAATGGATTTAAGTTTTACTTATATTATCAATGATATCCCATATTTACTTAAAAAAGTGGATAAAAGTACATGCTTTGTTAATCTTAATACACAGAAGCCAGAATACAGGCTTCATTCTGATATGAAATTCAGATATATGAAAAATGATATTGTCGTTATAACCCGTATGAGACATCGATTTTTCTTTATTAAGAAAGCTTCTGAATATATTGAAGCATATAGAATTTTGGATCTTCATCATCCTGTGCTTTCTACAAAGGCTGTGTATAACAGTTGTGCAGAAAGCGGAGATGATTTGATTATATTTACTAATTAGTGACAGAGGTTTGTATGGTTACAGAGAAAACATTAGAAAGAATTAACGAGCTTTATCATAAATCTAAAGCAGAGGGACTTACAGATGCAGAACTTGCTGAACAGAAGCAGTTAAGAGCTGATTATGTTAAAGCTTTCAGAGAAAACTTAAGAGGACAGTTAGAATCTATTAAGATTAAGAATCCTGATGGTTCTTTAATAGATGTCAAGGCAAGACATGATGAGAAGATGAAAAGATTGGCAGAGGAACAGGCAGAGAAAGGTAACTAGATGGATAAGAATGAAGTGCGTCAGCTTATTATGAACCGCAGACATGAATTGTCAGATGAAGATATTGAAATGCAGAGCGAACTTATAATTGACAGATTGAAAAAATCGGACATATATAAGACATCGGAAAATGTATTTCTGTATATGAGCTATAACAGGGAAGTTGATACATATATGCTTCTTTCGCAGTGCTTTATGGATGGCAAGAAAGTATATGCTCCAAAAGTTTTATCAAAGACACAGATGGAGTTTTATTGCTTATCTGATGAGAATGATCTTGTAAGTGGTTATATGGGAATTATGGAACCGTCTGACATCTGCGATAAAGCTAAGATCAGAGATGGACTTTTTATTATGCCGGGGCTTGCGTTTGATTATGATTTTCACAGAATAGGTTATGGCGGAGGCTTTTATGACAGATATCTATCGGAAGATAATACATTTATAAAAGCGGCACTTGCTTTTGATTTCCAGCTTTTAGAGAGTATTCCTTATGAGGAACATGATTTAAAACCGGATTATATTATTACACAGACACAGTTTATAAGGAGGGAGAATTGATGGAATCACTTGAACAGATTGGAATTAAGGCTAAGAAGGCATCAAGATATCTTGCTAAGCTTGGAATAGATGAGAAGAATAAGGCACTTGAAGCGGTTGCTGATGCACTTACAGCTAATGCAGAGAGTATAATTGCAGCCAATGAAAAAGACCTTGTTAATGCCAAAGCCAACGGAATGAAGCCTGCTCTTATTGACAGACTTACGCTTGATGTTAAGAGAATCAATGCAATGGCAGATGGAATAAGAGTTCTTACAGGTCTTGAAGATCCGGTTGGCGAAGTAACAGGCATGAAAAAAAGACCCAATGGACTTGTTATCGGAACGAAGAGAGTACCTCTTGGTGTTGTTGCAATTATATATGAGTCAAGACCTAATGTTACTGCTGATGCATTCGGACTTACTTTCAAGTCTGGCAATGCCTGCATCTTAAGAGGCGGAAGTGATTCTATTAATTCTAATATTGCTATTGCAGATGTTATTGCAAATGCACTTTCTGACAACGGAATTAATCCTGATGTTATTAATCTTATAAAAGATACAGACAGAGCACTTGTTAACCAGCTTATGAAGATGAATGATTACATTGATGTAATTATTCCAAGAGGTGGGGCAGGGCTTATTAAGAATGTTGTCAATAACAGTACAGTACCTGTAATTGAAACTGGTACAGGGAACTGTCATGTATATGTTGATGAATATGCTGATATTGATATGGCTGTCAAAGTTATATATAATGCCAAGACTTCAAGAATTGGAGTATGTAATGCGTGTGAATCATTGGTTATTCACAAAGCTGTTGCAAAGCAGGCAATTCCACTTATTGTAAATGCACTTAAAGAAAAGAATGTTGAAGTGCGTGGTGATGAATATGCAATGCAGTGTGATTCAAGAATTGTTCCGGCAAGTGATGATGACTGGGGAATGGAATATCTTGATTATATTATATCTGTTAAGACTGTTGATTCTGTTGACGAAGCAATAGAACATATTAATACATATAACACAGGCCATTCAGAGTCAATAATTACTAAAGATTACAATAATGCCAACAGATTTCTTGATGAAATAGATGCTGCATGTGTATATGTAAATGCTTCTACAAGATTTTCTGATGGATTTGAATTCGGATTCGGTGCTGAGATTGGAATAAGCACACAGAAGCTTCATGCAAGAGGTCCTATGGGGCTTAAAGCACTTACAACTACTAAGTATGTTATATACGGAGAGGGGCAGATAAGACAGTAAGATGTTTTATAAGTATGGGGTGTTTTTATGATTAGAAGAGATTTTGATTTAGAAGAAATGAAGTATTTTCTTCATCTTGTCGGACAGAGTACAGATGATTATCTTTATATACTGGATTTAACTAATGATAAAGCTGTTTATTCAAAATCAATAACTAATGTGTTTGCACTTGATTCAGAGGAATTTTCCAATGCTACGCAGGAATTGGTTAAAGTTGTTCATCCGGACGATATTGATATGCTGATGAATGATATACAGGATGGAATGAATGGAAGAAAGAGCAGTCATAATTTAGAGTACAGATGGAAAACTGTGGATGGTGAATATGTTGCTATAAATTGCAGAGGACAGTATGTAATAAGCCAGGTGGCTATTTACCTTATTGGAAGAATATCAGAGATTGGAAAACAGAGCAGATTTGATAATAATACAGGGCTTTACAGGGAAATTGTTCTTGAAAATGTATATAATGAATATGCTAAAACAAGAAACGCATCAGGTTTTATTATGCTTGTTGGTGTAGATAATTTTAAAGAAATTAATGAAAAATATGGTGCAAAAACAGGTGATGAAGTATTGAATATTCTTACTGATTCAATTAAGAAATATATTGACACACCACTTAGAATATTCAGAATGCCTGGTGATGAATGTGCCATATTTATGCCATATTCCATGGAAAATGATATAGGGCAGGCTAAGATTCTTTATAAGAGAATAAGAAATCGTATTGACAGAACGATTGAAAAAAGAAAGTATGACATATTTTTTACAATATCAGCAGGAGTTGCTGAATTTGATACAGAGAAAGACAGTTTTTATGAGTTGTTAAAAAATGCCAAATTTGCTCTCCATGCTGCCAAACTCAATGGTAAGAACAGATGTGAAATATTTGCTGAAACTGAGTATACAGAGTATATAGAAAAACTTAGTGTTCAGGATGAATTACGCAGATGTATAAGTGAAGGCTTTGAAGGATTTGAATTATATTTTCAGCCAATATATAATACCGACGATGACAGTTTGTCAGGAGCAGAGGCTCTTATAAGATGGAATAGCAGAAAATATGGATTTATAGGTCCTAACACATTCATACCGCTTCTAGAGGACAGTGCACTTATTATTCCACTTGGAAGATGGATAATTAATACTGCTGCTAAGGCATGCAACAGATGGATTACCAGTATTCCGGATTTTGTTATGCATATTAATCTGTCTTTTGTACAGATTGTCAAAAGTAATATAGTTAAAGATGTATTAGAGAATATCGAAAGATACAGTGCAGCTAATAATCATTATGTATTTGAAATAACAGAAACTATAGAGATGGACCAGATACCAGCTGTTCAGAACGTATTTAAAGAATTTGTAAAGAATGACTTCAGATTCGCTATTGATGACTTTGGAACAGGATATTCAAATTATGGATATATGCGTGACAGAACATTTGATATAGTTAAGGTTGACAGGTCGTTTGTAACTGATATAGATAAGCTTAAAGATAATTATCTTATGGTAAGTTTTATAATTAAGATGGCACATGAGATGGGGTTGCATGTGTGTATTGAGGGTGTTGAAACAAAGGAAGAACTTTCATGTGTTAAAAAACTTGGTGCAGATTATATTCAGGGATACTATTATGGTAAACCGGTATGCCTGCAGGATTTTGAAGAACAGCACTTGAAAAGATTTGTATTAGGATAAGTATAGAATGGAGAAATGTAGATAATGCAGGAAGTTAATAACACCAGTGCACTTGAAGAACAGCTTTATTATATTGGAGAATGTAAGAAGTTCTTAGAAAAGAAAACAAAAGAAATAGGCAGACCGTTATATGCATGTGTACACACATTTGGCTGCCAGATGAATGCGAGGGATTCTGAGAAGCTTCTCGGGGTACTTAAAGAGATTGGATATCTTGAGACAGAGGATGAGGATAAGTCAGATTTTGTTATATATAATACATGTACTGTAAGAGAGAATGCTAATCTCAAGGTTTATGGACGTCTTGGTCATCTTAAGAATGTCAAAAGAAAAAATCCACATATGCTTATTGCAATGTGTGGCTGTATGATGCAGGAACCTGATGTGGTCGAGAAGATAAGAGATTCTTATAAGTTTGTTGATATTGTTTTTGGTACATTTAATATATATGCAATGGCAAAGCTTATATATAACAGAATTACATCAGGAAGCCAGGTTATTGATATATGGGAAAAGACAAAGGATATTGTTGAGGAGCTTCCTACAGAAAGAAAGTTCCCATTCAAATCAGGTGTTAATATTATGTACGGCTGTAATAATTTCTGTACTTACTGTATTGTGCCTTATGTACGAGGAAGAGAGATAAGCCGTGAGCCTAAGGATATCATTATGGAGATTGAAAGGCTTGTAAAGGATGGCGTCAAGGAAGTTATGCTTCTTGGTCAAAATGTTGATTCTTATGGAAAGACACTTGACAATCCTGTATCATTTGCGCAGCTTCTAAGAGAGATTGATAAGATAGAGGGACTTGAAAGAATCAGATTCATGACACCTCATCCTAAGGATATTGAGGAAGAAACTCTTGAAGTTATAAGAGATTCCAAGAAAATATGTAATCATATACATTTTCCACTTCAGTCAGGAAGTTCAAGGCTTCTTAAGCTGATGAATAGAAAGTATACTAAAGAACATTACTTAGAGCAGGTTGAGATGATAAGAAGAATCCTGCCCGATGTTTCTATTACAACTGATATTATTGTTGGTTTTCCTGGTGAGACAGAGGAAGATTTCGAGGATACTATCGATGTTGTAAAGAAAGCAAAGTTTGATAGTGCATATACATTTATATATTCAAAAAGAACGGGTACGCCTGCTGCCAGAATGGAGAATCAGGTGCCTGAAGATGTTGTTAAGGACAGATTTAACAGACTGCTTGCAACTGTCAATGAAGTGTCACATGAGCATATCAGAAGATATGAGGGCATGGATATGAAAGTCTTGGTTGAGGGTAAAGATGACCATGAAGAAGGTTTTGTTACAGGCAGAATGACTAATAATATTCTTGTACATTTTGCAGGAGATGAATCACTTATCGGACAGATTGTTACAGTACATCTTGACGAATGTAAAGGATTTTACTATATGGGCAGACTTATCGAGGATTAATCAGGGAGTAATATAATGGCAGAGTATTCACCAATGATGCAGCATTATCTTGCTACTAAAGCAGAGTACAAGGACTGCATACTTTTTTACAGACTTGGAGATTTCTATGAAATGTTTTTTGATGACGCTTTAGTTGTCTCTAAGGAACTGGAACTTACATTAACAGGAAAAGACTGTGGACAGGAGGAACGTGCGCCTATGTGCGGCGTTCCTTTTCATGCGGCAGAAACTTATATTAACAGGCTTGTTTCTAATGGACACAAGGTCGCAATATGCGAGCAGATGGAAGACCCTAAGCAGGCAAAAGGCATTGTCAAAAGAGAGGTTATAAAGGTTGTAACACCGGGAACTAACTTAAACAGTCAGGCACTTGATGAAACTAAGAATAATTATCTTATGAGTATTGTTTATCTTGGAGATGTGCTTGGTGTTGCTATTGCAGATTATTCAACAGGTGACTTCTTTGTAACTGAGATTGAGACAGGTGCGGAGCTTATTGATGAAATTAATAAGTTTGTTCCGTCAGAGATAATACTTAATGAGTATTTTGCAATGAGCGGAATAGACCTTACATTTATATCAGAGAAGCTTTCCATATCAGTGTCAACACTTGAAAACTGGTACTTTGATGATGATTCCTGCAAGGCAAAGTTAAAAGAACATTTTCATGTAAATATGCTGGACGGACTTGGAATCAAGGATTATCCGGTAGGAATTGATGCTGCGGGAGCACTTCTTATATATCTTACCCAGACACAGAAAAGTGACATGTCTCATATAACAAGCATTGTGCCTTACACAACAGGTAAATATATGCTTATAGACAGTTCATCAAGACGAAATCTTGAGCTTGTTGAGACTATGCGTGAAAAGCAAAAAAAAGGCTCACTTCTGTGGGTACTTGATAAGACCAAGACTGCAATGGGGGCAAGAGCGTTAAGAAATCTCGTGCTGCAGCCGCTTATTAACAGAGATGAGATCATACGAAGACAGGATGCGATAGAGGAGCTTTCTGATAATGCAATTGACAGGGAAGAGATTCGTGAATATCTTGGCCCTATATATGACCTTGAGCGAATCATGACTAAGATTAGTTGTAAGTCGGCTAATCCAAGAGATTTAATTGCATTTAAGAATTCCCTGGAGATGATACCTCACATTAAGAATCAGATAGGACATTTTAAGTGTGATGTATTCAGACAGTGTTTTGAGCAGATGGACGACTTAAAAGACTTATATAATCTTGTTGACACTGCAATTATAGATGATCCTCCGATTACAATGCGTGATGGCGGAATGATAAAGGACGGCTTTTCAGCAGAGGCTGATGAGCTTCGTAATGCCAAGATTAAAGGAAAAGAATGGCTTGCAGAGCTTGAAAGCAGGGAGAAAGAAAAGACAGGAATTAAAAATCTTAAAGTTAAGTATAACAAGGTATTCGGATATTACCTGGAGGTTACTAATTCATTTAAAAACCTTGTTCCTGCTGAATGGGTACGAAAGCAGACTCTTACCGGTTCTGAAAGATACACTACAGATGAGTTAAAGCATCTTGAAGATATTATTCTTGGTGCAGAGGATAAGCTGTATTCACTTGAATATGACTTATTCTGTGAGGTCAGGGAACGCATAGCGGCAGAGGTTGTAAGAATACAGAACACTGCCAAAGCCATTGCAATGATTGATGTGTATGCTTCGCTTTCTGTCGTTGCAACACAGAATAATTTCGTAAGACCTAAGATTAATGAAAAAGGTATTATAGATATTAAGAACGGCAGACACCCTGTAGTTGAGAAGATGATTTCTAATGATATGTTCATTGCAAATGATACTTATCTTGACAATGGCATGAACAGGATTTCAATTATCACAGGTCCTAATATGGCTGGTAAATCTACATATATGAGACAGACTGCACTTATTGTGCTTATGGCACAGACAGGCTCTTTCGTACCTGCTGATTCTGCAAATATATGTATTGTGGATCGTATATTTACACGAGTCGGAGCGTCTGATGATTTGGCTTCCGGACAGTCTACTTTCATGGTTGAGATGACAGAGGTTGCCAATATCTTAAGAAATGCAACGCCTAAAAGTCTTATAATTCTTGATGAAATCGGAAGAGGTACAAGCACATTTGATGGATTAAGTATTGCATGGGCTGTTGTTGAGTATATTGCCAATACTAAATACTTAGGAGCCAAGACACTTTTTGCAACACATTATCATGAACTTACTGAGTTAGAGGGAACTCTTGACGGAGTTAATAATTACTGTATTGCTGTCAAGGAGAATGGTGATGATATCGTCTTTTTAAGAAAGATTGTAAAGGGCGGTGCTGATAAGAGTTATGGTATTCAGGTTGCCAAGCTTGCAGGAGTTCCTGATGTGGTTCTTAACAGGGCTAAGGAGCTTGTTGTGGACTTAAGTGATGCTGATATATCACAGAAAGCCAAGGATATTGCGCAGTATTCAAAGAAACTTGACAAGATGAATGACAAGTACAGAAAGGTTAATGACCTTGAAGTTAAGCAGATGTCTCTTTTTGATACTGTTAAGGATGATGATATAGTAACTGATATAATGAATCTTGATATAAGCAATATGACACCTATTGATGCACTGAATACGCTTTATAAGCTGCAGGGAAAAGCTAAGAACCGCTGGTAAAACAGGGAGGATTGTATGTCAATAACACTTTTAGACCAGAATACGATTAATAAGATTGCTGCAGGAGAGGTCGTCGAAAGACCTTCTTCTGTAGTTAAAGAACTTGTTGAAAATGCTATAGATGCCGGAGCAACTGCGATTACAGTTGAGATAAAGGAAGGTGGAATTTCATTTATCAGGGTTACTGATAATGGAAGTGGTATCAATAAAGATGAGATTGAGATAGCATTTAAAAGACATGCAACAAGTAAAATTAAATCAATTGAAGATCTTATGGCTGTTTCGTCTCTGGGCTTCAGAGGTGAGGCACTAGCGAGTATAGCTGCTGTATCACAGGTTGAACTTATTACCAAGACTGCTGACAGTCTGAGTGGTGTGCGTTATACAATTGATGGCGGAGTACCAGGTGAAGTGGCAGAAATAGGCGCTCCGGAGGGAACTACATTTATTGTAAGAAATATTTTCTATAATACTCCTGTTAGAAGAAAGTTCTTAAAGACAGCGACTACCGAGGGAGGATATATTGGCTCGCTTGTGGAATATCTGGCACTTTCGCATCCTGATATTTCGTTCAGGTTCATAAGTAATAACCAGAATAAGCTGCATACATCGGGTAATATGAATCTTAAAGATATAATATATAATGTGTATGGCAGGGATATAACTAATAATCTGTATGAAATCAGCGGCAAGTCGCAGGATATTGAGGCTTCCGGATTTATTGGCAAGCCTATGGTTGTCCGCGGAAACAGGACATATGAGAATTATTATATCAATGGCAGATATATCAAGAGCAGTATTATAACTAAGGCTATAGAGGATGCCTATAAGGGCTTTATAATGCCACATAATTATCCGTTCAGTGCGATACATTTTAAGATTAATCCTGCAATTATTGATGTAAATGTACATCCAACCAAGATGGAACTGCGATTCTCGAACAATGAATATATATATAATTTTGTATATGATACATGTTTAAAAGCTCTTAATTCAAAAGAACTTATTGCAGAAGTTTCTGTGCCTGATCCTGTTGCAGTTAAAATGCAGGAAGCACCTGTTGTAAGAAATGTTATGCCGGATGTTAAGCTGCCAGAGAAGAATGTTTCGGATAGTATGCCATGTAAGACAGAGACAAAATCTGCAGAGTCTGCAAAAGCAGAAATTAAGCCGAAAAGACTTCCGGAGCCATTTGAAATTAAGGGTTCTCTGCAGATGGTTAAAGAAGATAAAGTAAGATATGAAGCTGTGACAAAATCTGAACCACCAAAGCAGATGAACCTTTTTGAGAATAAGCTCCTTGATGAGAACAGCCGTAACAAATACAGAATCATAGGGCAGCTGTTTGATACTTACTGGCTTATTGAATTTGAAGATAAGTTCTATATGATGGATCAGCACGCAGCGCATGAGAAGGTGCTTTATGAAAGAACGATGAATAAGCTTCATGATAAGACAATTGGAACTCAGATGATTCTTCCACCTATTGTACTGTCACTTAACATGCATGAGGAAGAAATATACAAGACTAATCAGGATATATTTAAAAGATTAGGGTATGAGATTGAAGAGTTTGGCGGCAATGAATATAAGGTTACAGGAATTCCTGCCGGACTTCCTAAGATGGATTACAAACAGCTCCTTATTGATGTTCTGGATGGACTTTCTGAAGAAAGTGCCAGCAAAGATCCTGATATTATTACTGAAAAGGTTGCAAGCATGTCATGTAAAGCGGCTGTAAAGGGCAATAACAGACTGTCATTTAATGAAGCATTTGAACTGATGGACGAGCTTATGAAGGCAGAGAATCCATATAACTGTCCACACGGCAGACCAACACTTATTATGATGAGCAGATATGAGATAGAAAAGAAATTTAAACGAATAGTATAGAGGCTGATATGAAGAAAGAACCTTTAATAATACTTACAGGTCCGACAGCAGTTGGAAAGACTGAACTTTCCATTGCACTTGCAAAGGCGGTAAATGGTGAGATAATAAGTGCCGATTCCATGCAGGTATACAGATATATGGATATCGGAACTGCCAAGATAACAAAAGAAGAGATGCAGGGGGTTAAGCATTATCTTGTTGATGAGATTGAGCCTTCAGAGGGCTTTGATGTGGCAAGATTTAAGTCTATGGCAACAAATGCAATACAAAAAATCCGTGAGAACGGTCATATTCCTGTAGTTGTTGGCGGAACCGGATTTTATATACAGGCACTTTTATATGATTCTACATTTGAAGATGATGAAAGTGACTATGAATATAGAGATTATCTTCAGGGGATTGCTGATACTAAGGGTGCAGAGGTGCTTCATGATATGTTAAAGGAAGCTGACCCTGAATCTGCAGAGGCAATTCATGCTAATAATGTCAAAAGAGTTATTCGTGCACTTGAATTTTATAAGACGACAGGCAGAAAGATATCAGAGCATAATAATGAGCAGAGAGCTAAAGAGTCGCCTTATAATTTTTGTTATTTTGTTCTTAATGATAAAAGAGAAATTTTATACGACAGAATAAACAGGCGTGTTGATATAATGTTTGACAACGGACTGCTTGATGAGGTAAAACATTTGTCGGACATGGGGCTTGTAAAGGACGATGTTGCCATGCAGGGAATCGGATATAAAGAGGTGTTCGATTATCTTGAGGGCAGATGTGACGAGGCAGGTCTTAGAGAGATGATTAAGCAGGATACAAGACATTTTGCAAAAAGACAGCTTACATGGTTTAGAAGAGAACCATCAGTTACATGGGTGGATTTTTCCCAGATACGAAGAGAAGATGCACTTTCGTATATGCTTGAACAACTAAAAGAAAAGGAAATTATTTAATTATGAGAGAAATGTATAAAAATATGGGAATCTGTGATGAGGTGTATGATTATTGCGACAATATAATTAAGTCGCTTCATGACAGATTTGAAGAGATAGATAAGAATGCAGAATATAACCAGATGAAGGTTATAAAGGCGATGCAGGATGAAAAGGTTGCCGAAATGCATTTATCAGGAACAACAGGTTATGGTTATAATGATGACGGTAGAGATACTCTTGAGAAAATATATTCAGATATATTTAAGACAGAGGATGCACTTGTAAGACCACAGATTATCTGCGGAACTCATGCGTTAAATGTAGCTTTATCATCTAACTTAAGACCAGGTGATGAGCTTTTATCACCGGTTGGGAAGCCGTATGATACAATGGATGAGATTATCGGTATCAGACCTTCTAAGGGAAGCCTTGCAGAATATGGAATTACATACGCACAGGTTGACCTGCTGCCAGATGGTGGTTTTGATTATGAGGGTATTAAGAATGCAATCAATGAAAGAACAAAGCTTGTAACAATCCAGCGTTCCAAGGGATATGCTTCAAGACCAACACTTTCAGTTGAAAGAATTGGCGAGCTTATAAGTTTTATCAAAAGTATCAAGCCAGATGTTATATGCATGGTTGATAACTGCTACGGTGAATTTGTTGAAAGAATTGAGCCTTCAGAGGTTGGCGCTGATATGATAGTCGGTTCACTTATAAAGAATCCTGGTGGCGGACTTGCTCCATGCGGCGGCTATATCGCAGGAAAGAAAGAATGTGTTGAACAGGCAGCTTACAGATTATCTTCGCCGGGGCTTGGAAAAGAAGTCGGTGCAACACTCGGTGTAAACCAGAGCTTTTATCAGGGACTTTTCTTATCGCCTGTAGTTGTTGCAGGTGCGCTTAAAGGTGCTATATTTGCTGCAAATGTATACGAAAAGGCAGGTTTTGTAGTAAGACCTGATGGAAGTGAGCCAAGATATGATATTATTCAGGCAGTTGAACTTGGAAGTGCAGACGGGCTTCTTGCTTTCTGTAAAGGAATTCAGGCTGCAGCACCTGTTGACAGCTTCGTTACACCAGAACCATGGCCGATGCCAGGATACGATTCAGACGTTATAATGGCTGCCGGAGCCTTCGTTCAAGGCTCATCAATAGAGCTTTCTGCTGATGGTCCGTTAAAAGAACCTTATTCGGTATTCTTCCAGGGGGGACTTACATGGTATCATGCCAAACTTGGAATTATGATGAGTGTTCAGAAAATGTTTGAAAAAGACCTTATAAAGCTTTGATTGAATTAATATTTGTGTTATAATATGTTGGAGTATGGATTTTTCCGTACTCCAATTTATGGTTAAAGGATGAAAATCTATGAGTAATATTTCTAAATATAAGAACGGCTGGCTTTTATGGCTATTCATTCTGATAGGCATTGTGCTTGGCGGTCTTATTGCAGAACTTACTGCCAGTGTGCATGCACTTAGCTGGCTGTCTTATGGACAGAGTTTCGGGCTTGACAATCCGCTGGTATTAAATCTGGGAGTACTTGTAATAACATTTGCACTCCAGATTAAGATTACTATTGCCAGTATAATAGGAGTTATACTCGCAATTATTATTTACAGATTTATTTAATCTGACTGCTGTTTAATTTATGGTCTATGAGAATATAATAACAGGTGTAGAAGAGGATAAGCTTCTTCCTTATGAGAAGTGCCTTGAGTATGGAGCAACAGCACTGGATAATGCGGAGCTGTTAGCTGCCATTATCAGAACTGGAACGAACGGATTAAGTTCTATCGAACTTGCTGAAAAGTTACTGGAGAGTGCCGGTAATCTTAACGGACTATATAATATGTCTGTTCAGGAACTTATGCAGATTAAAGGCATAGGAAAAGCTAAAGCTGTGCAGATATGTTGTATACTTGAGCTTTCAAGGCGTATTGCGAAGCAGAAGGCAAGAGAAAAACTCGATTTTTCCAATGCAGAGACAATAGCCGGGTATTATATGGAAGATATGAGACATCTAGAGAAAGAACATCTTATACTTGTTATGCTTGATAACAGATGCCGTCTTATAAGAGATAAGGTGCTTTCTGTAGGAACTTCCACTGGTTCAATGGTTTCGGTAAGAGAGATATTTAAAGAAGCACTTGATAACAGGGCAGCTTCAATAGTTCTTCTTCATAACCATCCTTCAGGCAATCCTTCTCCTAGCAGGGAAGATATGAAGGTTACAAGGAATGTGGCAGAAGCAGGGAAGATTGTAGGAATTGAGCTGCTGGACCATATTGTTATAGGAGATAATTCTTATTTCAGTTTTAAACAAATGCAATATATTAATTAACAATTAAGAAAGGAAGTAAGATATGGGTAACGCATACGGAATTGATATAGGCACAAGTAATTTCAAAATGTGCTGCAGTGACAAAGATAAGATACTTAATGAGAAGAATATTATAGCTATTGTTAATAAAACAGAGCTTTTAGCTTTTGGAGATGAAGCATATGAGATGTATGAGAAAGCTCCTGAGCATATAGAGGTTTCTTTCCCTGTAAAGTTTGGTGTTATAGCAGATATTGAGAATATGCAGACACTTCTTTTTAGTTTCTTTAATAAGATTAATGAAGGAAAGAAGATTACAGGTTCAGATTTCTATATTGCTGTACCTACAGATGTAACAGAAGTAGAGAAGAGAGCTTTTTATGAACTTGTGGTTGATTCAAAGGTAAAGGCTAAGAATGTTTATGTAGTTGATAAGCCTGTTGCAGATGCAATTGGTGCAGGTCTTGATGTAACCAAGTCTAAAGGTATCATGATTGTTAATATCGGCGCTGAGACAACAGAGATTTCTGTACTTTCTTTAGGAGGAATCGTTATAAGCAAGGCTGTTAAGATTGGTGGTAATAAGCTTGATGACTGCATTATAAGCAACGTAAGAAAAGCCTATAATCTTGTTATTGGAAGCAAGACTGCTGAGAATTTAAAGAAACAGTTAGGAAGTGCTGTTCCTGTATCAGAAAGCTTTGCACCTGGTTTTGGAAGAAATGTTTTATCAGGACTGCCTGTAAGTGTTGATATATCTTCTGATATTATATATCAGGCAATAATTGATTCATTACATTCGATTATGGATGCGATTAAAGTTATTCTTGAGAGAACTCCGCCAGAACTTGCGGCAGATATTATTAAAGATGGTGTTTATTTTACAGGAGGAACATCTCAGATTAATAATCTTGAGAAATATATTAAGGATGAGACTAATCTTAATGTCAACATTGTGGAACATCCTGCAGAAAGCGTTGTAAGAGGTCTTATGGGAGTTGTATCTAATCCTGAATTTGCCAAGGTTGCATATACTCCAACAGAGAAAAATTTTGATTAAGGGCAGGTTTTAGAATGAGAAAGAAAATTTCTTCATTTATGACTTCGAAGAATATTCTCATTGCACTTACGGTTCTGTGCTGCTTCTTTATTGGAACAAGCTTTTTTACAGATACGCTTACCAAGCCTCTTAAAAAATGTGTTTCAATGGTTGTTGTTCCGGTACAGAAAGGTATGAACAATATAGGCTTCTGGGTTTATGACAAATACCAGACGCTTCAGGAAATATCAGTTGTTCTTGATGAGAATAAGAATCTTCAGAGTCAGATTGATGAGCTTACAGAAGAAAATAATCAGTTAAAGCAGGATTCATATGAACTTAACAGGCTCCGTGAGCTGTATGAGCTTGACCAGCAGTATGCAGGCTATTCTAAAGTCGGAGCAAGAGTAATTGAAGTTACAACAGATAACTGGCATTCTTCATTCAAGATTGATAAAGGTACAGATGATGGGCTTAAAGTTGATATGAATGTTATTGCAAATGGTGGTCTTGTAGGTATTATTTCTGAAACAGGAAGTAATTATTCTATTGTCAAGACAATCACAGAGAATAACAGTAATGTGAGCGGAATGCTTATAGATACTAATGAAACATGTATAGTTCAAGGTGATATTGAACTCATGGATACAGGAATGATACGTGTTTCACATTTTAAAAGTGATGTTATTGTCAGAAATGGTGATAAAGTAGTTACATCCAATATAAGTGATAAATATCTTCAGGGAATTCTGATTGGATATGTTAAGGATGTTAAGCTGGATTCTAACAATCTTACCCAGTCTGGATATATTGTTCCCGCAGTTGATTTTAATAATCTGCAGGAGGTATTAGTCATAACCCAGCTTAAAGAATAAGTGTTTAGGACTATTTATTATGAAAAGAAAGATAACAGAATTAATTATTATATTGTTTTTCTATCTCATGCAGGTTTCTGTTGCAAGAGTTATTTCAATTGCTAATATTTCGCCTAACTGGCTTATTATTCTTCCTGTATTTTTTGGGTTTTTCTGTGGGAAAAATGATGGAATGTTTGCTGGATTTTTTGCAGGAATTATGTATGATTTGTTTTATTCCGGATTATTCGGATTTACAGCACTTATTTTTATTTACATAGGATATTTTTCAGGCTTTTTTTATCAGAAGTACGAGGTGAGAGAAATTCTTATCCCTCTTGCACTTGTGATAACTGCTGATTTCGGATATGGATTTATATCATATATTGGTAATTTCCTGCTTCATAACAGACTTAATGTGGGATTTTTTATGTCGAGATTTATTTTGCCGGAAGTTGTATATACAGCACTGGTTTCTCTTATTATATATCATCCTGTACATTATTTCTGTACGATAACGGAGCCAGGAAGAGAGAGAAAAAAGAAGGGTAAGATTGATGAAGGAAGTATTTGATTATATTGTAAGTCTTCTCAAATCCAGAATTTTTCCTATGATTCTTGTGTTTATTGTTCTGATTTCTGTTCTTGTTCACAGATTATTTGTTCTTCAGATAATAAAGGGAGATTCATATGTTGAAGACTTATCAAGCTCTATACAGAAAGATATGAGTGTTGCGGCTGCCAGAGGCCGTATCTATGACCGTAACGGTGTTCTTCTTGCTTACAATGATCTGTCATATGCAGTCAAGATAAGCGACTCTGGAAGATATTCAGATAACGCAACTAAGAATACAACTATTAATAATTCTATTAACAAGACATTAGATATTATAGAAAATCATGGAGATACATATTCTAATGATTTTCCTATTATCTATAATAATGGACAGTTCTCATATAATGTTGAGGGTACATCGCTTTTAAGATTTTTAAGAGATTCTTATGGAACTGAGTCGATAGCAGCACTTTCTGACGAACAGAAGGCTACATCAGCAGAGAATATGTTCAAGTACCTTTGCAAGACTTATGAGGTTAATTATGATGAATTTGGAATAGAACATTCTCTTATGATTGTTAATCTAAGAAGATATATGGCTGCCAATTCGTATAACAGATATCTTACATTTATTATTGCAAATGAAGTATCGGATGAAACTGTTGCAGCTATACTGGAAAACAGTGATGGTCTTGTTGGCGTTACTGTGGAAGAGCAGTATATAAGAAGATATGTTGATAGTGTATATTGCTCACAAATACTTGGATATACTGGAACAGTCTCTAATTCAGAATTAGAGGAGCTTGGCGACGGATATGAAAGTAATGATGTTGTTGGTAAATCAGGAATTGAAAAGAGCATGGAGAATGAGTTATCCGGAGTAAAGGGTGAGAAATCGGTATATGTTGATACTGTAGGAAGAGTTACAGAGGTGCTTGATCAGGAAGATCCACAGGCTGGACATGATGTATATCTTACAATAGATATTAACCTTCAGAAATCAATATATAATGCAATAGAAGATGAGATAACCGATATATTCATGAAATATTTCACACCTGGAAGCAATAAGATAACTTATAATGGTTCTGGTGATGTTGATACTATATATATAACAGCACAGGAAGTATATTTTGCACTTATTGATAATAATCTGGTTTCATTAAAAGAAATTGAAGAACAGAATACACCTAATGAAGCTGAGATTTACAGTCAGTTTGAGACAAAAAAGTCACAGACTTTATCATGGTTGGATAGTGAGCTTAAATCTGGTAACACTGCTTATGGAAAACTTTCAGAGGAACAGCAGTTGTATATCTGGTATATATATGACCTTTTAAGAAGTGAGAATATATTCAGTCTGGCTAATGTTGATACAAGCGACAGTGTTTATTATGACTGGGTATACGGGGATTCGACAAGTCTCTCACAGCTTTTAACGTATGGTATATCTAAGAACTGGATAGATATGTCATCGCTTACATCAGAGAAGTATACAAGTCTTCAGGAGTCATATGATGCACTTGTTGATTATATTATTTCAGCACTTGATTCTGATACAGCATTTTTTAAGAAAATGTACAAATATATGATTAATGCCGGAAGTATTTCAGGAAGACAGGTGTGTATGCTTCTTTATGAACAGGGCGTTCTTGATATGAATGCAGATGATTCACGTTATCAATCTCTTTCATCAGGAAGCATGGGAGCATATGAATTTATGTCATATGTTATCTCTAATAAGATTATTACTGTTGGACAGCTTGCACTTAAACCATGTTCAGGCTCAGCAGTTGTTACTAATCCTAATAATGGCGATATTCTGGCACTTGTTTCATATCCAAGTTATGATAATAACAAGTTGTCAGGAACAGTAGATGCAAAGTATTACAGTTCACTTGTTACTGATAATGCAAGTCCACTGCTTAACAGGGCGACACAGTCATTTATTGCTCCAGGTTCTACTTATAAACCATGTACAATTATTGCCGGCATGGATACAGGTATAATATCATCATCTACTGTATTTAACTGTTCAGGAGTCTTTGACAAGGTAACGCCTTCACCAAGATGCTGGCAGAGATGGGGTCATGGAAGTGAATCGGCTGCTACTGCGATAAGAGATTCATGTAATGTTTATATGTATAATGTTGGTTATAATCTTGCATGTAGTAAGAATGGTTCATATAATAGTACTTATGGAACTAATATATTAAAGAACTATTCTGATATGTTGGGGTTATCTAACAAAACTGGCATAGAGATTGAGGAAGGAACACCTGGTGCATCTTCACAGAATGCCATTGCATCAGCAATCGGACAGGGTAACCACAGATACAGTACACTTAATCTTGCCCGTTATGTTACAACGCTTGCAACATCAGGTACATGTTATAATCTTACTCTTATTGATAAGATTACTGATTATGATGGCAATATCATTAAGGAAAACCACGCAGAAGTTAATAATCAGGTAGAATTAAGTTCTGATATATGGAATACAGTTCATTCTGGTATGAATATGGCTGCAGGAACATATACAGCATTATCATCATTGCATATGTCGATTGCTGCTAAGACAGGAACTGCACAGGAAAGGACAACAGATCCTGACCATGCTACATTAATATCATATGCACCTTATGATAATCCTGAATATTGTATGGCTGTGCGTATTCAGAATGGTTATGCAGCTTCTAATGCAGTAACATTAGGCGCAGAGATATATAAAATGCTTTTTAATATTAATGAATAATATTTATTGATATATACTAAAGAAATAATAATATAAAATGTGAGGTGAGTGCTTTGGATAATTCAGTCATAATCAAAGGAAGTAAAAGTGGAATAACAGTATTTCTTGACAATGAGATGCCTTTTGAAGAGTTACTTGAAAGTGTTTCAGATAAGTTTAAAAATGCATCAAAGTTCTTTAATAATGCTAATATGGCAATTTCTTTTGATGGAAGAGATTTATCTGCAGAAGAAGAAAAGAAAATACTTAATATTATATCAGATGTATCTGACCTTAATATTGTATGCGTTCTTGATGAGAATAATGACATGAAAACTGTATATGAAGAAGCTGTTAAGAAAGCTATCGCCAGTACGGCGGTCCAGGTGCCGGAACCAGCTTTACAGCCGGTAAGCCAGACAGTGTCAGATCAAAGAACATCATGTATGTTCTACAAAGGGACACTTCGTTCAGGTCAGGTATTTGAAGCTGACGGAAGTGTTGTTGTATTAGGCGATGTTAATCCGGGAGGAAAAGTTGTTGCCAAGGGAAGTGTTATAGTACTTGGAAGTCTTAAAGGTAATATATTTGCCGGTGTCGATGGCAACGAGAATGCATTTGTTGTTGCACTTGAAATGAGTCCTATGCAGATTAAAATTGGAGATATTATTGCAAGAAGCTCAGATTCAGGAACTAAAGCTACAAAGGGCAGAGGTAAAGTTAAGGTTGTAGAACCTAAGATTGCTTATGTCTATGACCAGAATATATATATCGAAGATTTAGAGCAGAATGCACTGGATGATATATGCTTAGATTAATTTAATATGTTTTTATACTGTTTTATAAAAAAATAGTTGATTTAACAGAAAAAATCTCGCATAATTAATATATTGCGATTTATTATGAATTATTAATGGAGGTTTAATATGAGTGAAGTTATAGTTGTAACATCAGGAAAGGGTGGTGTAGGTAAGACTACAACAACAGCTAATATTGGTACAGGTCTTGCCAAACTTGGAAAGAAGGTCGTTATGATTGATACAGATACAGGCCTTAGAAATCTTGATGTTGTATTAGGACTCGAAAACCGTATTGTATATAATCTTGTTGATGTTGTTGAAGGTAATTGCAGATTAAAGCAGGCAATGATTGCAGATAAGAGATGTCCTAAGCTGTTTCTTTTACCAACTGCACAGACAAGAGATAAGTCGGCAGTGACACCAGAGCAGATGGTTAAGGTTATTGATGAAATCAAGAATGATCCAGAAGGATTTGATTACATAATTCTTGACTGTCCGGCTGGTATTGAACAGGGATTCCAGAATGCTATCGCTGGTGCTGACAGAGCATTAGTTGTTACAACACCAGAAGTTTCAGCTATCAGAGATGCTGACAGAATTGTAGGTTTATTAGATGCACATGGTCTTCAGAATCATGAGGATTTAATTGTGAACAGAATCAGAATGGATATGGTAAACAGAGGCGAGATGATGTCAATTGATGATGTTAATGATATCTTACAGCTTAATGTTATTGGTGCTGTTCCAGATGATGAGAATATTGTTGTGGCTACTAACAAGGGACAGCCACTTGTTGGAGATGACTCTCTTGCAGGACAGGCTTATATGAATATCTGCCGCAGAATTACTGGTGAAGAGATTCCTTTTCTTGATCTTAATGGCAAAGGTGGTTTCTTTAAGAAACTTTCAGCATTTTTTAAGAGTGACAAGAAGAATTAATATATGTATGAGATAGGCATTATAACGCTTATTCAGGGAGGGATTAAATATGGGATTACTTGATTTATTTAAGAAAAAAGGTTCAAGTGATGTAGCAAAAGACAGATTAAAGCTTTTGCTTGTTTCTGACAGAGCTAACTGTTCACCAGAGGTTATGGAAATGATTAAGAATGATATTATTAAAGTCATTTCAAAGTATATGGAAATTGATACAGATGGTCTTGATATTCAGATTACATCAACGGAATCTGATACTAACAATGGCTCTGTACCAGCAATTTTCGCTAATATTCCAATTAAGGATATGAGAAACAGCGAAAAGTAATAAGGGTTTTATTATGTTAAAAAAATATAAATTGCGTTCATACAACTTTATATTGGTATTTATTCTGATTGTAACATCAGTATTTGCTCTTGCTGTGGTTAATAGTGCCAACAGTGCATATACAATGAAACAGGGTGCTGGTATGGTTGTGTCATTCATAATAATGTTTATTGTATCATTTATTGATTACAACTGGATTCTTAAGTATTTCTGGATATGGTATGGTGTGGTTACAGTAATGCTTATAGGTGTTCTTACAGTGTTTGGTCATGGATCACACGGTGCTACAAGGTGGTTTAAGATAGGACCTATACAGTTACAGCCATCAGAATTCTTAAAACTTGCACTTATATTACTGGTCGCAAAGCTTGTTGCTGCTAATAAAGAGAGGCTTAATTCAATTAAGTTTCTTGCATTAATAGCGTGTTTAACATTATTTCCAATATTGTTAGTTGCTATGCAGCCTAACCTTTCAACGACAATACTTTTATGTCTTATTATTATTGCAATGCTTTATTGTGCCGGGGTAAGTTATAAGATATTTGGAATTGCGATATTAATTGCAGTTCCGGTTATATCAGCATTTTTGATATATGTTGTATCAGTTGAACATCCAATCCTTATAGAAGATTATCAGCGAAAGCGTATTGTTGATTTTATTGAAGGTAATAAGTCAGAAGAAGTAGATATGACTGATGCTGGAACATATCAGCAGGCATATGCTGTTCAGGCTATTGGTTCTGGTCAGCTTTATGGAAAAGGTCTTAATAATAATGATACTTCTTCTTTAAAGAATGCCGGATATATTGCAGAAGCCCAGAATGACTTTATATTTGCAGTAATAGGTGAAGAATTAGGCTTTACCGGAAGTTGTATTACAATTTTTTTATTGTTTCTGATTGTTCTGGAGTGTATAATAACAGCTGTGAGAGCAAGAAATTTTGAAGGAAGGCTGATATGTTGTGGTGTAGCAATATATATTGGATTTCAGACATTTATTAATATAGGTGTTGTTTCATGGATACTTCCTAATACTGGAGTTCCATTACCTTTCTTTAGTTGTGGTATCACATCTTTACTTACATTATTCATAGCTATGGGCATTGTACTCAATGTAAGTCTGCAAAGAAATGTTGAAAGAGATGATGATATGTTTGCAGATGATTTCAGAGGATAGCTTTTATACATTTTAATTTATACATTAGGGGGAAGCTTAAATGAACATTGGTTTAATAGCACATGATTCTAAGAAAAAATTAATGCAGAATTTCTGTATAGCATATAAGGGGATTCTTAATAAGAATCAGCTTTTTGCGACAGGTACAACTGGAAGACTTATAGAGGAAGTTACTAATCTGTCAGTACATAAGTTTCTGGCTGGACATCTTGGCGGTGATCAGCAGTTATGTGCCCAGATAGAACATAATCAAATTGATCTTGTTATTTTCCTTAGAGAGGCAGAGAATCCGCTAGCGCATGAGCCGGATTCAGATAATATATGCAAGCTTTGTGATATGTATAATATTCCATTGGCAACTAATCTTGCAACAGCAGAGCTGCTTGTTAAGTCGCTTGAGCGAGGAGATATGGAATGGAGAGAAATTTATCAGTAGAATAATTAAAATTATAAAAGGTGATATTCTGCCACATAATAGTGGAAGAGAATCACCTTTTATTTATGTCAATCTTTTCTTAATTTGACAATGTTTCTTGCAGAACGCTTGTTTTCTTCTACAATCTCTGCATAATGCTTCCGTGTAGTATTAACGTCCTTATGTCCTAAAACATCGGCAACAAGATATATATCCTGGCTTTCCTGATACAGACTAGTACCATAAGTGCTTCGAAGCTTATGAGGTGTAATATGCTTTACAGTTGTAACTGTCTGGGCATATTTTTTAACTAGAAGTTCAACGGATCGCACACATAGGCGCTTCTTTTTGGCTGATATGAATAGAGCATTTTCATGTCCTTCATCAGGCGTTAAATTCTTTCTTTCTTCAAGATAATTAAGTAGTGCTTCACGGACTTCATCACCAAAGTATACAAAGCTTTCAGAGCCACCTTTTCTTATAACTCTGATTCTGTCATTATCAAAATCGACATCATTAATATCTAATCCAACACATTCAGACACTCGTATACCTGTTCCAAGCATAAGTGTAAGAAGAGCCAGATCACGTGTTTTAAGCTTTTCATGGCTTTGGAGCTGTGTTTTGGTGAGTTTATTGCCAGATTCTACATTATCAAGAAATTCAGCTACTTCATTAGGTTCCATTCTTATAATAGCTTTTTCATGAATTTTAGGCATATCAACCTTTATAGTCGGATTGAAACTGATTATTTCATAACGGCAGTAATATTCATAAAAACGTCTTAATGCACATAATTTACGCTTGGCAGCACTTTCTGAATTAGTTATATCACGACCATTCTTTTTATAGAGCTTTACATGTCGTAAGTATCTGGTTATATCTGTACCATCTATTTTTTCTAAATCCTGTGGCTTAAAGTCTTTCATAGCATATGAACTGAACTTAGGTATGCATTCAATGAGAAATTCAAAGAAGCCTTTAATGTCCATCGCATAGGCAATCTTAGTTCTTGGCTGCTTATTAAATTCCAGACTGTCAAAATACTGTGTACAGAAATCCGGTAATATATCAAGTAATTCATTAAGCTTTTTCTTGTACTTGATGTTTTGTTGTTCAGTGTATGTTTTTTCAGCCATTAAGAATACCTCCATATATAAAAAATTACTAATCACTTCGTTAAACCTGACTTTAGCGAAGTGATTACCTCACAAGCAATAAGATAAATAAAAAAACTTAGTTTGTCAATATAGTATATTTATTTAATTATATCAATTTAATTAATATATACCCACTACTGCTTACCGGTTCCACGCTACGAAGTGACAAAAAGCCAATAATCAAGGGCATATAAACAAAAAGCGGGCTTGTACCTACGCCCACTTTTCGCCCTTGACTATTAGCTTTTTATCGTGTGTGTTCTCTGTTCGCAGACAATCACCACAGAATGCAAGTTGCCCCTACATTTCACAGTAGCGCCAAAACAAAACGCTCCTACGGGTGCAAGACATTGGCGTCAATTTAAGCAATTGACCCGATAACCGCGTTTAGGCGCTAGTTTGCCGTGTGCGTAATTAACACAATAACCACACGCTAAACTATGGCGCACCGACGAAATTTATAGTATAATATTGCATTATACACACAAAGGAGAACCATACCATGGATATATTTGAACTTGTTGACACTATCGAAAACATATTTACAAGCCCTATAACAATGACTATATTTATAGTTTATTGTATAATTTCCTTTTTGTCGCCCTTTTTAGTCTTAATATCACATTTTAGAATCAAATCCATTAAGCGCAAAATTGATATTCAAAACAATGCTTTAAACAACAATATACTTGCACTTAATGCCACATTAAACAAGCAGATAAAAGATATTAACGACATAATCGAAGAAACACTTAAACAACAGAATTAGTCTTTTTTCTTGTAGTTTTCTTTACTGGTCGTGGCTTCGGTTTTTCCAAGGCTGAATCCACGACATTTTCAAAAGGATTTTCCAAATCAAGTAACCTTTCTTCTTCTGCTGCCTTGTCTATGTTAAACTTTCCACGTTTATACAACTGCTCAAATATCATCATTTGATAAGCCTGATTAGTATTAACAAGACCACGATAGCACATTTCTGCAACAGATACACCACTGTCCATTAACTTTGACATTCTATCTCGTTTGAATATATCGCTATGCATAGCTTCACTATAAATTTGATTAAGATAGTCTCTATCATTCGTCACAATATCATCAAGAGTATATGCAAATTCTTTATGCTCCATTTTCTGCAACAAATACTGCTCATGATGTATGTCATACAAAATAGCATCATAAGGTTTTGACACTCTAAACGGCATACACCGAAGAGGTTTACTATTCAAGTCGCCATTTTCATATTCAAGAAACATTTCACCCAGTTTGATAGTATCAACCCTATCAGCAAATTCACAATACAAGTGAATATGGTCTTTATCTTGCATATTAGTCACATCATCAAATTCCCCATGATGTTTAATATAAAACCAAAACGCTATTTCTCCACTCCTAACAAGATAATCAAGTTTTGCTTTTAAAAACTCTTCCGAATTGTAGCTTATTGTTGATATAGGTTTACTTGTTTTCATGTGGTATTTCCCCCTTGTATGTATTTACCATGCTATTAAATATAATAATTCTTATAACTTCACTTTCAGTCTTTTCCAATTTAACCGACATATCATGTAAGAACATAGACATATCATTATCACACCTAAATTTCTTTGTACCACAAAATGCCATATATAAAACACTCCTTTCAAACAAAAATGTCAAAATTGTACCACAAAAACGTAACTAATTTTTACCGCTATTCGTGGATAGCGGTAAATCATTCTTGCTCTTGCAGATTGTAAGCAATTAAAGCAAGTATAAACGCTACAACTAAATTTAATAAAAGCCATACAACAACAGACAATATAATTTCAACAAATACACTCATTTTACACTCCTTTCTCACAAGGGGGCGCAGGCTTCATTAGAAGCCTTTGCGCCTTTTTCCCTTGCGAGTTAATCTCCTAGCCTGGCTTAAATCTCCGTCTAAGCTGTTGTCTAAAGGTTCAACGACAATCGGGTTAAACTCGTCTTTGTTAAACTTGTCTTTGAAATCCTTAACAAGCTGTTTTGTATCGTAAGCCTTAAACATCTTATCTGTTGCAAGAAAGTACTTCTTACGCTTAATAGGCTTTACTAGCTTAGGATTTAAACTACACTCCAAGTCGTAAGGGTCGTATATCGTCTGACTTACTACTCGCCATATTTTAGAGCATTCAATCCACTGCACAGCACATTGACGGAAGTTCTTATCACACATGCCGAAACGTTGCGAAGCAAGCAACAATGTTTTATTCTGCTTTCTAATCTGATTCAGCGTATACAAGAACTGTGTTTCGCCAATACGATTATTTTTATAGTTTCTTGCGTTCATTAACGAACCAATTTCGTCAATCACATAAATAATACATTGTCCGTCATACTCTTGGTCGTCCATTAACTGCTCAAAATATTCAAATTTTTCATATGGCACATTATGCAAATCTATATTGCTAATAAACTTTACATTGTCATACTTTTTATATATTTCTGTGCAATACTTAGAAATAGATAACGATTTACCGCCACCATATAGACCACCATAAATATATATGCCGTAGTTAGCGTATTTCTTCCATTTACGCATTTTTATGTATGTGAACATATCCTTACACATGTATAACGCCATTTTGACGAAATGGAGCAATACAAAGGGTATAAACGGGAATGCATACATTACGAACCCTATAAGGGCAATTAATAACAATGTTGTCATTTATGCCAACCTCTGCACATATCAGTACACACGCTGAATACATCTAACATTATCACTGTAGCAAACAGACCAATAAGGAAATCAGAACCGAATGCTACATCACCGAATAATTGTTTACCTAACTCAATCATGCTTTCTTTCTCCTATTCTCTAATTTATTGTGTATGAATCCGACTATAAACTTGGCTACGTCATAGATAAAGTAAGTTAAGCCGAGATTATAAGCCATGACAGCAAGTTGCATTTCATCAACGCTGTTTATATCTGTTATAAATTCAAATGCCATGTTTACTCCTTTACTCATGTAATATTGAAACCATTATGCCGAAGATTGCAACCAGTCCTGCAAATATGAATATATCCCAAAACGAGAACGTGAAACCACAGATTGTCACTGGTATTTGCATAAATGTCGACGGCACTGTAAAGAGCCAATATGCCAAATCACTTATACTCATAATTTACCCCCTAACGAACTTGACGATTGCAATAATAACCATTGTACTAACTAAACCGATTAATATTATCCATATTTCAGCAGGCAAAAAACTAAATAACTCTTTGTAGAAATTTGCAAGACTTGTATAATTGCTTTTTAAGTCTTTTAAATTAGTCTTTACATTTGTACTAGAATAATCCTCCTGCGGCGTTGTGTCTCTATTATTCCAATAGTCAGAACCATAGCCAGTATCAGCATTTGCAGAATTATCTTTCAAGTCCGTTGGATTTCCATTTTCATCAGACGAAACAACATCAAAGTTAGCTTTATAAGAATCACCGCTAACCATTACCCATTTACTGGCTTTATTACCTACACGATTACGAACCCATATTTTGATTTCAGAATTTTCATTCTTAATTTCTTTTAAACTCCAATATACTTTTGGTGTAGGCTCATATTGTGAAAACGCGTTTTTATCTGGTGGCGAAGAATTAGAAAACTTAGACAAAGATATTATTGTTTCAAATGCTGTTCCACTGTTATCAAAACTATCATCAAGCTGTTCTATAGAACCATACACAACTGGAGAAGTCTTTGACTTAATATTTAAGCCTATACCACCCAATAATTTCCATGTCGCACGATAACCGACAGAATAAGACGCCTCTAATTGTCTGTTATCAATAGATTCAGACTGATTACAAGATATACGAACATTAGGAACAAAGTCAGAAGAACCATTTAATTGAATATCAAGATTGATAGGAACTTCAATATCACTGTCATATTCAACGTTTTCTTTAGGTTTATATATAGCATTGTTGATTTGACCAGTTAATATATAGGTTTTAGCATCATTATCATTACCAAATAACAATACATTTGTTTTATATTCTTTTATGTTACGAATAGCCGTTGAACTTCCCGCTAAATAATAACCCAAGTCATTATCATTAGGTGTGCCACCATACAAAGACCAACTATTATAATAACTATAATAACCATTATATTTAACATCAGACCAAATTGAATACCCACTATTCATAGTGCCATCAGCCTTAAGAACACCACATATTCTATTAGGCATATTATCAGCGTCAAATTTCACAGAAACAGCAGATAAACAATTTTTACTGCCGCTTGCATGGTCAGATAAAGCAACAAGATAAAATTGCCCCGGAGAAGAAGAAACAGCCTTTTCTACATCAGAACTGTCACTAGCAAACGCAAATTGTGCGCACCCAAACACAAACACAACTATTAACATAAAACAAGTTAATAATGCTGTTATGTTTATTTTATTAGACTTTTGTTTAATTTGTACCACAAAAACTCCTTTCAAAGAATGGGGAGTTTTTCACTCCCCTATGTACTGCAGCAACGCTGATTAATGCTTAAGCTTTCTGAAAATAGCAATACCAGCAGGAACAACCGTGCCAGCAACAAAGCAAACAGCAAGAACCGCATTATCAGTTACATAACTAATAACAGTAGTTACGACACCCATAAGGTTAGTAACTGCACCTGTAACAGCTTCACCCATGTTTTAATCTCCTTTCAAATCATTATTGTTGTAGTGCGCACTACGAAAGAAACGGCATGCAGTGAACATGCAACAATGCTAACATTGCGCTTCTGTTTATGGTTAAGGGGGAAATGAAAGGCGTTTCATGTTCCCCCTTATCCTACCTTTTGAACTGTTGGCAGTCTGTAGGTGGAAACTGTAAAGGGCTAGGCAAGTGCTACGCACCCTTGACAGCTTCCATGGCTTTCCTTTACTTGGTATTCACTGGGATAGGCTCGAAACTCTGTATATACAACTGTTGAAAGCTGTATTTGCCGAATGGATTGTACACGCAATATATATATATATCCTTGCCGATAAAGTTTTTCATTGCACCAATTTCAGTATCAGCAACGGAAAAATTGAAATCTGCTCCGTCCTGCGTTAATATCATGCTTTCATAAATAACCCCAGTTGTTTTACTTGTATAACTCTGTGTGCCTTTTACTGTAAAAGGCTTATCTAACTCTGCATATCTGTTAATATATCTTCCATTTACCTGTTCTATCATTCTCTTATTTCTCCTTTACATTCTTAGTCAAATCATCAATACTTAACAACTCAAGCCTAACATTAAGTATCTTTTTAAGCTCACATTTCAACTTAAATTTCTCATTTAAAAGACTTTGAAAAAACTCCGAATTGCTGAAATCAAATACAGCACAATGCTCTGCACATATAAAGTCAACAATCTGCTTAATTTCAAGATATCTTTTAAGCTTTTCAAAATCCTTTCTTGTTAAGTCACAATCAAATGTCACATTAACCACTGGTAACCACTCCTTTCATTTGCTTTCATTTCGCTAAACTGGTAAAACAGAATACAAAAAAGATGTATCTATTAAACCTTTACTTGTAAGGTTCAATAAACACATCTTTAAAATTTGATGTTATTCATATCGGCTATAATGCCATCACATTCGCCAAAGTTCTTATTTAGCGAAGTCATAATATGTCCGCATTAGTGGCTATTCGCACACATGAGCAAACATATTATAACATTCGCTAAATCGAGTGACTTTAGCGAAGTGATTACTGCATGGATAATTATATTCTGCTATCTCTTATTTTGCAACTAATTTTCCCTGATAGAGCTTCTTAGTGACTATATTGATATGAAATGCTTTCTGGTATGATTTAATCTTGTTAAGCTCATTATCAGTTATAATTGATATACATGTTCCTGTGTTGCCATTACGTCCACAGCGTCCACATCTGTGAATATATTCCTTATTGTCCTCAGGAAGGTTTACATTAATTACTGTATCAATATTATCAATCTGAAGTCCTCTGGCTGCTATATCTGTTGCAATAAGAAGCTGAATCTTTCCACTTCTGAAATTCTCTATTGCAGCTTTCTTGGCTGAATTATCTTTATTACCGGCAATTGAAGCTACATTGTAATGATGATATTCAAGCTTCTGAAGGGATTCTTCCAGATCATACTTGGAATTAACGAATATAATTGCTTTCTCTGGTTTAACAGCTTTAATAATCTTTCTTAAAGTTTCAATTCGTTCCCTTCTGTCAGAAATAACGCTTATATGCTTGATTGTAGAAGGAATCTGACTTGTATTACCAGAATTACTGTTAATATCAATGAATATTGGTTTGAAACACAAAGTATTAGTTCTTGTCTTCTTATCTACGCTTGCAGATAATAAAAGAACCTGTGTGAACTTCATTAAAGACTTTCTAATTGCTTCTACATCCTGAATAAATGTCTTATCAAAGAGCTTGTCTGCCTCATCTAGAACAAGAGTCTTAACCTCATGTACTTTAATCTTCTTGTTACTTATAAGCTGATGTATGCGGTTAGGTGTTCCGATAATTATTGCAGGCTTATTAGATTTAATAGAATCAATCTGTCTTGATATATTCACATCTCCTATTAATGCAACAGATGAAAATGTATTATCCATATGTGCAAAGATATCTTTAAGCGTATTATTGACCTGTATTGCAAGCTCTGCTGTTGGAACAAGAACAACGGCCTGGATATTATGAGTATTACTCTTTAATCTGTTAATAATCGGGATAAGATATGCAAGTGTCTTACCTGTTCCGGTTGATGAACAAGCTATAATATCGCGGTTGTCCATTATATGCTTATACGTCTGACGCTGTATTTCGGTCATATCGACGATTTTATTATCTGAAAGATAATCTGATACACCCTGAGAGATAGTCTCTATATCGCTAAATTTCATAGTTAATCTCCTTATAAATAAATTATTAAATATTAAGTTATATCTACAGCCATTTTGCTATCAATAAATTTTAACAAAAATGCAGTGAAAAGTCCAATATTAAGTAGCTTTTCACTGCATGCGGGAAATGTATATGCAATTAGATATTATCTTATCTCAGTTGAATAATAATATATTACAAGATTCTTACCTGAATGGATTGTGTCAGATGATAAATCATTCATCTGCATTATATTGTTAATATATGAAGCTGTATCTTCATCCCCATTATTATATCTGTCAGCAAGTGACCATAATGTATCATTATCTTCTACAGATACTGTTGTGTAATACTTATATGTTCGTGTTCTGTTCGAGTCATCAGAAGCCTTGACAATAATGCCTCCAATAGAAACGGCAAATATAAGAATTGAACATATAATAACCATTCTTAATGACTTGACAGTCATCTGTCTGTTTCTTCTGCGTCTGTCGCTTCTTTTCTTAGCTGCTGCTCTTCTATATGTGTATTCTGAATTATTCATACGTAAAACCTCCAATCAAACAAGTGTTCTGCTGTTATGAGTTGATTATATAATCAGAACATGCGTTTGTCAATAAAAATCGAACAAATTTTCCGAACATTTTTTCAGAAATTATGTTTGCACATAATGTATAAATGTGGTAAAATTATCTAAAAGAATTTAATGGAGGTTCGTAATATGGCATATGGCAGAATAACTCAGAAACAGTCTGAGATTCTTGAATATATTAAATCACAGATTCTTAACAAAGGATATCCACCATCGGTAAGGGATATATGTCAGGCAGTTAATCTTAAGTCTACATCATCTGTTCACGCACATCTTGAGTCTTTGGAGAAGAATGGATATATAAGAAGAGACCCGACTAAGTCGCGTACAATAGAGATAATTGATGATAACTTTAATCTTTCAAGGAGAGAGGTTGTTAATATCCCGTTATTAGGTCAGGTTGCCGCAGGACAGCCACTTCTTGCCGTTGAGAATATAACAGAGTACTTTCCTATTCCATCTGAATACATGCCAGGTGGAGAGGTATTCATGTTAAAGGTCAAGGGTGACAGCATGATTAATATGGGAATCTACGAAGGCGATCAGATAATAGTAAGAAAGCAGAATACAGCTTCTAATGGAGAAGTAATTGTTGCACTAGTAGATGATTCAGCAACAGTCAAGCGTTTTTACAAGGAGAACGGACACATAAGACTCCAGCCAGAGAACGATTTCATGGACCCAATTATCGTAGACGACTGCGAGATATTAGGAAAAGTAATAGGTCTCATAAGACTAGGCATAGACTAATTTTAATCCATATGAAAACTCCAGCCATAGATATATAAGAAATTCGATAACCAGCCGTGAGAGCTTGGTGAGCTGCCAAAGCAGCAAAACAAGCTCTCAAGGCGTCCGGATTTAAATATATCTATGGCTGGATATATTTTTATATTATCACCAATTAACAACCTGTAATACATTGCAGCGCAGCCTCCCGTGAGAATACGAAGCCGGAGGTATATAGATAATCAGAACCGTTTGAGGACGCCGGTACTTGGTAAGCTGCTGCAGGCAGCGAACCTAGTACCGCTGCGTCCGAGACCGAGCGAAAGCGGGTTCTGATTATCTATATACCTCCGGCAGAGTCCCTCTCCGGGAAGCCAGCCTAAACATTACAGGCTGTTAATATCAACCTCTTTACCATCACGCCATATACGTTCAATATTATAGAACGCTCTGTCATCCTCAGAGAATACATGAACAATAACATCCTTGTAATCAAGAAGAATCCATGAAGCTGTATTATAACCCTCAACCTTAGGATCATCGAAGCCAGCCTTGAACATTTCTTCTTCTACATTATCTACCATAGCCTGAATCTGGTTAGTATTGCTACCACTAGCAATAACGAAATAATCTGCAATAACAGATACATTGCTGATATCAATAACTCTGATATCTTCAGCCTTCTTATCCTGTAAGGCATCTATGATAACCTTTAACATATCCTTAGAATCTGCCATATCTTAATTCTCTCTTTCTTTAATAATCCCTTTGTAGTATTCGTAGGTATCAACGGTCTGTGTATCGATATTACGACCAGTTTTTCTTATATACGAAAGGGTGTCGTCTAATATTACATAAGCCGCCATATCAATATCAGTGAATACCATATGTCTTATGTCATCAAGATTGGCAGCTTTATTTCTGTAGGGTTCAATATAATCTGCAATGAATACAATCTTTTCTAATAAAGTCATTGCAGGCTTTCCTGTTGTATGCCACTGGATGGCAGAACATATTTCATCATCTTCAACATTGTACTTGTGTGCTGCATAATATGCACCAAGCTTTGAATGAAGCAGATAAGGACTTTCAAACTCAATATCTGATATTGGAAGTCCAAATTGTTCACATTCAGCAATCTTTACATCATCAGGAACACATTTGGCACAATCATGAAGAAGACCTGCAATATACGCCTTGTTCATATCTGCACCATGACACATGGCAAGACAGGCACTTGTATTAGCAACACCAAGTGTATGCTGGTATCGCATGTTGTCTGTACGGAGTGCGTCTTTTACATGTGTTCTTAATTGTTCAATATATTTGTTATCCATAATAAAACCTCTTAAACATAAAGTTTTCTGGACTTTATATACTCTTCTACTTCTTCGCCGACATCTTCTTTTACTGACAGACCCATTGCGACCTTCTTTCGTATATCAGTTGAACTGTAAGGAAGTTCCGGAACATCAATAAAATCAATAACCGCACCATATTTATCAGCAAGAAAATGTTTCTGATCTATAAGTACACTGGCTGAATTATTGTCTCTGTTAGCACATAAAAGATGACAATGGCTGCATATATACTCAGGATGATACCAGTCCTGAATATAAAGAAGCGAATCTGCACCTATTATAAAATATATTTTCTTATATGAATCATATATCTGTGCAAGTGTATCGGCTGTGTAGGTATTACCGGGACGGTCAGTTTCAATCGTAGAAAGTGACATGTAATCAAAAGGTTTAATTGCAAGCTTTACCATATTACAACGGTCAGTTGCACTTACAATGGGAGAATTATCTTTGTAAGCAGGTGTGCCTGAAGGCATGAATAATATTTCATCAATATCAGACTGCTCGTAGGCACATCTGGCAATACCTGTATGTCCTTTGTGGATTGGATTAAATGTCCCACCCATAATACCTATTATTTTGTCTGAATTAATCATGGTAAAATGATTTTTTTGTTGTCCTTAGATTCCTTGTAAAGAACGATTTTCTTTCCAATAACCTGAACAACCTGTGAGCGTGTTCTTTCTGCAACCATCTGTGCGATTTCTCTAGGGTCATCGGCACAGTTATTAAGAACACTTATTTTGATAAGTTCTCTTGCCTCAAGAGCTTCTGCAATAGCTGCAGTGTTCTCAGGAGTAAGACTGTTCTTTCCAAACTGGAATATTGGATCCATTGTCATTGCAAGACCCTTTAAATAAGCTCTCTGTTTGCTTGTCATATATTCTCTCCTATTAATTATGCTTTATAGTAATCAAACTCAAGGTAATCACCAACGATAACTGTATCGCCTTCCTCAATTCCAAGCTTCTCAAGTTCATCAAGAACACCTGAGCGCTTCATGAATTTCTGGAAGAAATCAAATCCCTTTTCAGATTCAAGGTTAGTATAACCAAGCATTTTATCAATCTTTGGTCCGTTGACAACGTATACGCCATCTTCGTTAATAGAAACTTCAAAGCTTTCGTTAGGATTATCCATAAGCTCGTCGTAGTCAAATTCTTTTTCAAATAATACAGGTTCGTCCTTGAAGTTATCAAGCAGTGTTCTGACTGCGTATAATAGCTCTTTAACGCCCTGTCCTGTAACAGCTGATATAGGATATACCTTAATACCTTCCGGCTCAAATGCATCTCTTATAGCCTGTACAGGGTCACTGCCATCATCATATATAACATCAATCTTATTAGCTGCTATAACCTGTGGTCTTTCAAGAAGCTTAGGATTATAATTCTCAAGCTCTTTGTTAATAGCCTTAATATCAGCTATAGGATCACGGCCTTCAGTTGAAGCTGCATCAACAATATGAATAATGACTTTAGTTCTCTCAATATGACGTAAGAACTGGTGTCCAAGACCAACACCTTCTGATGCACCCTCAATAAGACCAGGAATATCAGCAATAACGAAACCTTTACCACCATCAAGATCAACAACACCAAGGTTAGGATTAAGTGTTGTGAAATGATAATTGGCAATCTTAGGTCTTGCATTAGTTACTCTTGATAAAAATGTTGATTTACCAACATTAGGGAATCCTACAAGACCAACATCAGCAATAACCTTAAGTTCAAGACGAACCCATAATTCCTGTGCATCCTGTCCCGGCTGTGCATACTGTGGAGCCTGCATGGTAGATGTAGCATAGTTCATGTTACCCTTACCACCACGGCCACCTTTAAGAATAGTTTCCTGAAGGTTATCTCCAGACATATCTGCAATAACTTTACCGGATTCATCATCATATATAACAGTTCCTTCAGGCACTTTAATTATAAGGTCTTCACCATCTTTACCTGTGCATCTTCTCTTGCCGCCTTCTTCGCCGCTTTCAGCAATATATTTGCTGTTATGTCTGAAATCACCGAGTGTATTAAGCCCTTTATCGACCATAAAAATAATATCTCCGCCATGACCGCCATTGCCGCCATCAGGACCGCCAGCAGGAACATAAAGCTCTCTACGGAAGCTTACATGGCCATCTCCACCCTTGCCGGATTTAATAAAAATGCGGACTCTGTCTGCAAACATAACCTTTCCTCCATTCTATATTTAAATTATGTTAACTGTTTAGAATTAACATTTACAAATCAAGAAAAAAGCTCCAAATCCGAAGACTTGGAGCTAAAAAACAAATTAGTCGTTTGAAACAACAGGATAAACAGAAACCTGCTTTCTATCCTTGCCCTTTCTTTCGAACTTAACAGTTCCATCAACAAGTGCGAATAATGTATCATCGCCACCACGACCAACATTAACACCTGGATGAATCTTTGTTCCACGCTGTCTGTAAAGAATATTACCAGCTAAAACAAACTGTCCGTCAGCTCTCTTAGCGCCTAATCTCTTAGACTCTGAATCTCTACCATTCTTTGTAGAACCAACACCCTTTTTATGAGCGAATAACTGAAGATTCATATTTAACATAAGGTTACACCTCCTTAACACTAATTGATAAGTATTTCGGATTATCCTCAGCCACAGAACTAACACCTAATTCATATGACTTAAGTAAAATCGAAGTTTCCGGACTAACAGGCATAGCCATCTTAAAGATAACAATTCCTTCATCCTCATTAACTGACACATCAAACTTATCATCGGTAAAAGCCTCTATCGAATTAATAGTATTGATTGTCAGAACTGAAATAGCAGAACATATAATATCACTGCCGGATTCAGCATATCCTGCATGACCTGCAGAATAAAAACCTGTGATCTCTTTTTCAGAGTTCTTAAAAAAAGTTATATGAGTCATGAATAACACACCTCACAAACATCCATACAAAAATTAAGCATTAATCTTTTCAATCTTAACTTCTGTGTAAGCCTGTCTATGACCATTCTTCTTGTGATATCCAGTCTTTCTCTTGTACTTGTAAACGATAACCTTCTTATCTCTGCCTTCGCCTACAACGCTAGCTGTAACTGTAGCACCGGCAACTGTTGGCTCACCAACCTTAGCCTCGCCGTTGTTTACAAAAAGAACCTGATCAAATGTAACAGTGTCACCAGCATTAACTGCAAGCTTCTCAACTCTGATAGTATCGCCTTCAGAAACTGTGTACTGCTTACCACCTGTTGCTATAATTGCGTACATATGGTATCCTCCTTAATTAAATACTCGCCAGTTTTGGGGAATCCGACATACATCAGATACACTTATACCCTAACTGAGCGGCACACAAAATATATAATATACATTCAGTTACTATTTGTCAAATGTTTTTTAGAAATATTTTAAAAATTTTCAGATAATCCATAAGCCGGCAATTCCACATATAATTCCTACTGCGAATCCGGCAACAACATCTCTTACAAAATGTACTCCTGCAAGCACTCTGCTTGCTGCCATAATTGCTACAAGCATAAGCATTATAATCCCTACTGGAACAGAAACATAAAACCAGCACATCGCAATAATTGTAATGGAAAAAACATGTCTGCTTGGCATTGATTCCCCTTTAGTATCTTTAACGAACAAGGGCTTTATATTGTATTTTTCATAGGGTCTTTTCGCATCAATACATTTTCTTATAACTGATACAAGAATAAATGATGTAAAAGGTGTCAGAATAAGCTTGGATGTAAGTAAAAATTTATCAGTTTCAACAACTATACCGCTGTTTCTTAACATAATCGGAGTTGTCTCAGAAAAGAAAGTCCCATGAAAACTCATTATTATAAGAAGAATGTATGCAAATGCGATAAAATAAGCCATATATTTGTATATGAATTTAAGAATTGCATAAGCCGGCTTACAATTAAGAAACCATTCTGATATCTTTCTATATCTTCTTTCGTATGCAGGAATCTCCTGTGAAATATTTACTTCAGTATTATCCATAAATCCTCCATGCATTTTCAGGCTTTATTAAGACTTTCAGACAGACTTTTTCCAATTTTCTTTCGTGTAATCTCAACAAGACCAAGCTTGGTGATGTCAACGATTGTAGTGTTTACTATATCCTTTTTTGCCAGAGATTTCAAATGTTCCATCAGAATATCGCAATTTCTCTGATTCATATTAATAAAATCAACGATAATAATTCCCGAGAGATTTCTTACCTTAATCTGCTGGCACAGCTTGTCTGCGGATTCAAGATTAGTTTTTAATGCAGAAGCCTCGATTTCTTCCATGCTCTTTGCCTTAGTTACATTCTTACCAGAATTAACATCAATGACAGAAAGTGCTTCAGTCTGTTCGATAATAAGATATCCACCTGATTTTAACCAGACCTTCTTTGAAAGAGCGGTATCTATCTCTTTTTCTATAGAATAGAGCTTGTATAAAGGCCATAATTCATCTTTATACATACGGATACTTATATTACTGCTACGAGGCAGATATGTTTCTAATTCATTATATATATCCGGAATATCTGTGATAACCTCAACACGGTCTTTTCCTGACAGATGAACAATTTCCTCAATATATGCAGGTCTGTCTTTATGTACAAGTGTATAGAACTTTGAAAAAACAGCTTTTCGGAGCATATCAGTGTATTCGTTACACAATTCATTTACATCTTTAATAATATCATCTGAATCAGCGTCAGCACAGCCACTTCTTAATATTATTCCGAAATTTGAAAGATAATCACAGCCTGTTTTTTCTATGGCTTCCCGCTGCTTCTGAATGAGAATGTCAGCAACACGTTTTTTTATCTCTGTAATTGTTTCATTAGATTTTATCTTTTTTGAAATGTGAACACCTTTTACATCGTTGGAAACAACCGAATAATTGCCGGTAAGCTCTATCTTTGAAGATATCTTTGCAGGTTTGGTTTTAAGCGGCTCAGTTATAACTTTTACAAGAATTCTGTCGCCCTGACATATTGCAGGATTGTTTTTCTCATTAAAAAATATTGGTGTTTTGTTGTCTTGTATAGAGTAATAACATTTCTGCTTATCCTCTATCTCAATAAATGCAGCGTTAATATTCTTAACTACATTTTCAACTCTTCCAACATATATGTTACCAACAACACTGCCACTATCTAAAGGCTTAAGATAGTGGCAGGTATTATCAGAAGTATATATGCAGCAGAAGATTTTATTGTTAATATCTGTGATTATATATTTATATTCCATAAATCATCTGTTCCATGTTTTAATATTTCTATAGAAGCATGTTCTGTTTCCAGTGTGGCATGCAGCACCAACCTGACGAACCTTTGCAAGAATAGTATCATTGTCACAGTCGATGTCAAGAGAACCTACATACTGGAAATGACCTGATGTAAGACCTTTAATCCAGAGCTCCTGACGGCTTCTGCTGTAATAAGTCATAATGCCTGTCTCTAAAGTCTTATTGTAGGCTTCCTCATTCATGTAAGCAAGCATAAGGACTTCACCATTGACATAATCCTGTACAACAACAGGAATAAGACCATTGGCGTCAAGCTTTAAATCCTTAAACGAAATATCAGCCTTAGGCATTGCTGATGCCTTGCTGTAGGATGCTCCGGATTCAAAAAGATTAACAGCTTCCTTAAGGTCAATACGTTTTTCATATATTGCCTTACCGATAATTGCACCGTGGATACCGGCATCATTAATATGTGTAAGGTCATCCATGCAGCTCATGCCGCCTGATGCAATAATATCAATGCCTGTTTTATCAGAAAGAATCTTAGTCTGTTCAACATTAGGACCGGCAAGCATACCGTCCTTTGATATATCAGTGTACACAATTGTCTGTACACCGATATCCTTCATTGCAAGTGCGAGTGAAAGAGCAGTCTTATCACTGACCTTCTCCCAGCCCTCGATGGCCACAAGACCATCCTTTGCATCAACACCTACAACAATATGTTCAGCACCAAATCTGTCAATGGCAGCCTTAATAAAATCAGGATTCTCAACAGCCTTAGTACCGATAATAACTCTGTATACGCCGAGATCAAGAACCTCCTGAATGTTTTCAAGAGTACGGATTCCACCGCCCATCTGTACAGGAACATTAACGCTTGAACATATCTTTTTAATAGTTTCTGCATTAACACCGTGTCCTTTCAAAGCACCATCAAGGTCAACAGTATGTATAAACTGTGCTCCTGCCTCTTCAAAGCTTTTGGCTATCTCGTAAGGTCTTTCAGAATATACAGTAACTTCATTAAAAAGTCCCTTCTTTAAGCGGACACACTGCCCGTCTTTAACATCAATTGCTGGATATAATCGCATATATGTAACTCCTTAAGTATATTTAGAGACTTCCCTTAGTAGAGAGAATTGTCTTGATTCTTGTATCTTTAACAGTTGCCTCATCCAATGCCTTTGCAAATGCTTTAAACATGCCTTCAATAATGTGATGATCGTTCTCACCTGCAATCTTTCTTATATGAAGATTCATGCCTGCACTGTAGGATATTGCATAGAAGAATTCTTTAACCATCTGTGTATCAAAGTATCCAACGCTGTCTGCTGTAAATGTAGATTCAAAGCCAAGATACGGTCTTCCTGAAAGGTCTATGGCACACATGATAAGTGTTTCATCCATAGGAAGAATAATATCACCATATCTTCTTATGGACATTTTATCTCCTATAGCTTCTTTGATAGCTTCACCAAGTACAATTCCGACATCTTCGATAGTATGGTGGCAGTCAACTATTAGGTCACCAGTTACCTTTAACTTAAGGTCAAAAAGACCATGCTTTGCAAAACTTTTTAACATATGGTCGAAAAAACCGATTCCTGTATCGACCTCTGCTTCTCCCGAACCATCAATTCTTAAAAATAAAGCAATATCAGTTTCACTTGTTTTTCTTTTTACAGTTGCCTGTCTGATTTCAGATACAGCCATATAATCCCCGTTTCCGCGCCAGTGCGCTAATTAATTTTCAAATCTTACCTTAATTGAATTAGCATGAGCTGTAAGATGCTCTGCTGTAGCAAATTTCTCAATATCTGTGTGGATAGCTTCAAGAGCATTTCTAGAATATGAAATAATGCTTGATTTCTTAATGAAGTCATCAACACTTAAAGGCGAGAAGAACTTAGCTGTTCCATTAGTAGGAAGAACGTGGTTAGGACCTGCAAAGTAATCACCAAGAGGCTCTGAACTATATTCTCCAAGGAAGATAGCACCTGCGTTCTTAACCTTAGTCATAACATCAAAAGGATTCTTAGTAACAATTTCCATATGTTCTGATGCAATCTCGTTAGCAACATCTACAGCCTCGTCAATATCCTTAGCAACAAGAATATATCCGTAATTATCAAGTGATTTCTGGATAATTTCCTTTCTTGATAATTCAGCTACAAACTTATCAACCTCTGCAGATACCTTATGTGCAAGGTCTTCACTTGTAGTTACAAGAATTGCAGATGCCATCTCATCATGTTCAGCCTGTGATAAAAGATCTGCTGCAACATAACGAGGATTAGCAGTCTCATCGGCAATTACAAGAATCTCACTAGGACCAGCCACAGAATCAATGCTTACATAACCAAATACAGCCTTTTTAGCAAGGGCAACATATATGTTACCAGGGCCACATATCTTATCAACCTTAGGAATTGATTTTGTACCATATGCCATAGCTGCAACAGCCTGTGCTCCGCCAGCTTTATATATAACATCAACTCCAGCCTCTTTAGCTGCAACAAGTGTTGTAGGATATACCTTTCCTTCTTTATCAGGTGGAGTACACATTATAATCTGCTCAACACCTGCAACCTTTGCTGGAAGAACATTCATAAGAACTGATGAAGGATAGGCAGCCTTTCCTCCGGGTACATACACACCGACTCTTGCAAGTGCAGTAACCTTCTGGCCTAATATAGTTCCGTCAGGCTTAGAATCAAACCAGCTGTACTGTTTCTGCTTCTCATGGAAAGAACGAATATTAACGATAGCCTTTCTTATAACCTCAATAAGTTCAGGGTCAACTAAAGAGTATGCTTCTTCAATCTCTGCCTCTGTTACGACAATATTGTCAGCATTGATATCAGCCTTATCAAAATTCTTAGTATATTCAAATAAAGCCTCATCGCCCTTTGTCTTGATATTAAGAAGAATCTCAGCAACTGCCGATTCGAACTTTCCATAGCTGTTAGGACTTCTCTTTAAAAGATTCTCTAAAATATTATTCTTACTTTCATCTGTTAATTCAACGATACGCATTATATTTCCTCCTTGTTTTGCGAAGCAAAATCCGAACTCCATAGTGAGGAGAGGAATTTTCCTCCTTGTTATATCCCCTGTGTTTCTATATATTTCTTGACATCATTAATAAGCTTGTTAATTCGCTCCTGCTCCATCTTCATGCTTACCTGGTTTACAACCATTCTCGCAGAAAGAGGACACACCTCTTCGAGGACTTCAAGACCATTTTCTCTTAAAGTTGCACCTGTCTCAACGATATCAACGATAACCTCTGCAAGACCTACAATAGGTGCTAATTCTACAGAACCGTTAAGCTTGATAATCTCTACAGTCTGATGCTTTATATTATTAAAATAATCCTTTGCAATGTTAGGATACTTAGAAGCAACTCTTATAAGCTCATGATGCTGTAACTTTTCTCTTGCTGATTCAGGACCACATACACACATTCTGCATTTGCCCATCTGAAGGTCATATACTTCATAAAGACTTCTTCCTTCTTCAAGAATTGTATCCTTACCTACAATACCGATATCGGCCGCACCATATTCTACATATGTAGGAACATCAGATGGCTTTGATAAAAAGAAACGGAATCCTAATTCTTCATTAGTGAAGATAAGCTTTCTTGTCTTTTCATCCTTCATCTCTTCGCAAGGAATACCAATCTGTTCAAATATCTCCATTGCCTTCTTTGCAAGACGGCCTTTTGCTAATGCAATAGTTATATATCTCATTAAAATGTACCTCCTACAAGGCTTTTTACAGCTGCTCTTTCATTTTTCCCTGATTCATCAATAACTCTTATTGTTGAATCAGAAGCGTATTCATCATCAATAAATGCTACATTTACTAATGAAGATTCTTTAGCATATTCAATATATTGAGAATCAGACTTGCTGTCTTTATATTCAATCATGCAGACATTAACACCAGTACTTCTTAATTTCTTAGATACATTTATAGCATCACCAAGCCTGTCAGCATTGTATACAAGAAGTGTTCCATTAGCGTCGTGTGGGATGTGGATATTCTGTCTGTTAAGTGCGGCTATAAGTCTGTCAATTGTGATAGAGAAACCAATAGATGCCTTGTCACAGCCAAACTGACCGAGCAGCTTGTCATAACGTCCGCCATTCACAACAGGCTCCCCTGTTCCAAATGTATATGCATGGAATATAATTCCAGTATAGTATGCATGCTCAGATAAATCTCCTAAATCAAAAGAGATATATTTATCGTAATTGTTATTCTTAAGAAGCTCATATAACTCCTCAAGTCTGTTAACAGCCTGTATGCACTCTTCTTCATCTGTTAAAGATTTAGCCTTTTCAAGCACCTCTGTACCACCAAATAACTGAGGAAGTTCAAGCAATGCTTTGGCAACTGCATCATCAATATTAAGACTATCTAAGAGTTCTTCAACACCGAAGTAATTCTTATCCTTGATAAGTCTTAATAATTCTTCTGCAGAATCTCCTGTAATGCCAGCTTTATGTAAAAGACCATTAAAGAAAGCAACGTTACCAAGCTCAACCTGAAACTCTGTAAGACCTGCTGATAACATGCAGTCAATAACCATAGAGATAATCTCATAATCTGCTGCCAGAGAGTTATCATTGATAAGCTCTGCACCAAGCATTGTATTTTCTTTAAGTCTTCCCTGATAATACTTGCTTACATTGATAAATGTATTGCCAAGATAACAGAGCTTGACTGGAAGAACTCTGTCTTCAAAATATTTTGCTGTAGCTCTTGCTATAGATGGTGTCATATCCGGTCTTAATACTAAAGTGTTTCCGTATCTGTCAAAAAGCTTGAACATTTCATTAGACGGTACACTTCCACGTTCTTTATTGAATACATCAAAGAATTCAATAGAAGGTGTCTGTATATCATTATATCCATATGATGCACAGACATCATGAAGACGATTCTCAATGACCTTCTTTTCTGCACATTCTGTACTGTATATATCGCGCACACCCTCTGGTGTATGTAGTAAATCTTTCTTCATAAATGTATATCCTTTCGTTATATTGAATGCTTTAATGCGTTGAAGTGATACTATGCTAACACACTAAATTTGTATGAATTATACATAAATATGTAGTTATTGTCAACAAACTATTTATCAGAATCTTCGATTTCTCCGTGCAGGAACTCCTTATAGATTATATATCTGTTGCCTCCTTTAGAACGTGCCATATTAATTGCTTTTTGGATTTTTTTCTTAATAAGGTCTAAATCCTTTCCATTATCAGGATATCTTCCTATGCCAATAGAAAATTCTATATTATATGATGAATCAATAAATTTACAATGCCATGAAATCTGGGTCCTAATATGCTCCAAAAATGCACGCAATTTAACTTCTTTATTGATGTTTTTAATAGCAATAATGTACTTAAAATCATTCAGACGACCTAATACACCACGGTCATCAATTGCTTTTAATATGGTATCTTCAATTACATATGTTATTCTGTGGCATTCGTCATCAGTATGTGTAGCCTTAAACTGCTCAATATTGTCAACTTCAAGATATATAAGCGAAAGCTGGCAGTTATTATCAGATTCTATGTTTTTTATACAGAATTCTTTTATAGCAGGTTCAGGCTGCATAATTAGTAAATTTCTATTTTCAGCAGTTTCATTTTTAAATGCTTTAATCTGCTGCTGTAATTTTTTATTAAGCTCACGGATAACTAAAACATCAGATATATGTAATTCAAGGTATTCAGATGAATCAGTATTAGGTATAACTTTCTTTTCTATATCAACAATTACCCATCGGTATGAATTATCTATTCTTCGCATCCGTATACACATGGATTTCTTGATTTCAGGTCTTAAACTGTTGGCAACATCAATAAAATCGTCAATGTCAACCTGATGAATAGCATCCATAATTGAATAATGTTTTGACATTCCAAGGAACAGATACATAGGCTCATTTGCAGTTACTATTGAGAAATTTCTGTCAACTACAGCATATCCATTAGTAAGTTCATATTCATCAATATAATTATTATAGTTATTATAAGCATTATGATTATCACTAATCATCTAACCCCCTGCCTTTCTATCGTAATTCTATATCCTTCTGGATTGTTTCCAGATAATGAACAGGAATTCCCTGATTTGCATATATACGGAAATTCTGATTTATTTCTTTATATGTGAAGCTTTTCCGACCACCATTTTCACTTCTTTCCCAAAAACTGATTATATCAGAAAATGGTACATAATAGAACTCATCTCTTGAAGAAAAATATATAATTATGAAGGAGATACCGTCCTGTTTCTCAAATTCACGCATGAATTCAATCTGATGTTCATGGATGTTCTGAATTGGAAATGTATCTGTTGCACATTCTTTTGCATCAAAACATACAGGAATTCCCTGAACAACACCAATATAGTCAACCGTACTTTTCTGGTCAAAATATGCCAGTGTAATATGTCTTGTGCTTTGGTCTATATTAATTGGTTTTATGGGTGTTGGAATCTTTTGGACAAGTGCAAGATGTGAAGTCCTGTATTTATCATTAGACATATTAATAAGGTCTTCTAATGTAGAGCCTCTAAGTCCTCTTGAATTCCAGGTCGGCATAACTGTTCTCCTTTCATGATATTTTTAAAAGAATCAGGTATTGCAGCGTATATATGAATGTCCATATCTGGAATATCTAATTCATATGAATGAAGCATCTGGTCTTTTACTTTGTATTGTCTGTTAAATGTATCATTAATAGATTTCTGACCGTATTTATAATCACCTATAAGAGGGTGTCCGATACTTGCAAGATGAGCTCTTATCTGATGGCTTCGTCCTGTAAGAAGATGAATCTTTAGCAGAGTCACATTGCCATTAGAACATACCGGAATATACTCTGTCTCAATCGGAAGTGAATCTTTAGTTTCAGTTCTGCTTATAGTCACTTTATTAGTTTTGTTATCTTTATACAGATATCCTTTTATTAAAGCACGCTTATCAACGTTCCCCTTTACAATGCACAGATAGTACTTTCCAAGGGTTCTCTGTTTAAATGCTTCCGATAACTGCTGTAATCCTTTAGTAGTCTTTCCAGCTGCTACAATTCCGCTTGTATTACGGTCTAATCTGTTGCATATGCCAGGCTTGAACGACGCTAAATCACCGGCGTTAAGTTCTCCCTTATGTATAAGGTGTGCAATTAAATATTCAACAAGCGACACATCTTCAGGCTTTGCCTTCTGTGAAAGCATGCCAGAAGGCTTATTAATGAATATAACATCAGAATTCTCATAGATTATATCAAGTGGCCTGTATATTCTGTTGTAGTAGTCGTCATTAACTGTTCTGTTATTATCGGCTGAGAATTTTTCAAATGTCTCATCAGAAAAGAAAATCTTGATTATATCACCACATTTTAACTTCTCATCACCTGTTGCTTTGGAATTATTGAGTGTAATATTCTTTTTTCTCAGCATTTTGTAAAGAAAGCTCTTAGGGGCGTTGGATAAATAACGCTCAAGACAGCGCATCATCTTCTGACCTGCGAGCTTTTCATCAATGTTAATTTCTTTCATATAATACCTGCTTAATTACATGCTCATTCTTAGTAATGCGTCTGTTATATACTGTTTTCTGTCAAGGCTGTTTTCCTTGCTCACATCAAAATTCAAGGCTGCATTCTTAACTTTTTCAAGATATGTATCCTTATCCTTATAGAGAAGGACAGCACATGTAAGCTTCTCATTCTTCAAGAACTCCTTAACACTTGTCTCAAAAAGGTTCTTGTCAGCTTTAGCAGCACTTGTATAGGCAAGTATCTGGTTATCACTGATAACTGCTGCCATAATACCAACAGGCTTCTGCTTATTGGATACAACAAGGTCATAGACGCTGTTTAATTCGCCTTTACGTTCTTCAATAGCACTCTTTAATTCTTCGTCACAGTTCTTATGTGGAATAAGAACAAAGTATGATACTGCGAATTTGGCAGCAGGCAGAACAAGTACAACAGCAAGCATTGTAAGGTAGTTATTCTTTGATTTCCATATTATGAAACCAATGATAAATATTACGAGTACAACAGCAAATGCAATAATTGTTTTAATCATATTGCGGCTTTTTTTATAGGCAAGATAACCGAACTCACCTTTTTCTACTTTTTTCATTACTTCTGCTCCTTATTTTTCTAGGTGGAATAAGACATTTTGGACCAAATCCAATCAGGTCATTTCTGTTGTTAGCAAGAAGTGCTTCTTTTACAAGATCGTAATTCTCAGGCTTCTTGTACTGGATAAGTGCTCTCTGCATCTCTTTTTCATGATGGGATACAGGTGTATATACCTTTTCCATTGTTCTTGGGTCATAACCTGTATAATACATACATGTTGAAAGTGTTGACGGTGTGGGATAAAAATCCTGTACCTGTTCTGGCATATAGCCTAAGTCACGCACATATTCAGCAAGCTCAATAGCCTCTTTCATGGTTGAACCCGGATGACTGGACATAAGATATGGCACGACAAACTGCTCTTTTCCTGTCTTATCATTAATTCTTTTATAGCGTTTAATAAAGCTGTCATATACCGCTCTTGAAGGTTTACCCATTCTTGATAAAACCTTATCTGATATATGCTCTGGTGCAACACGGAGCTGTCCGCTAATATGATTCTCACACAATTCTCTTAAAAATGTATCATCAGAATCTTCCATACAATAATCAAATCGTATGCCTGACCTTATAAATACTTTCTTAACAGAAGGAATCTTACGAAGCCTTCTTAAAAGGCTTATATAATCCTTGTGTTCCACGACAAGATTCTTACATGGCTTAGGAAAAAGACACTGTTTATTGACACATGCTCCCTTATTTAACTGCTTGTCACAGGCTGTTCTTCTGAAATTAGCTGTAGGGCCGCCAACATCATGAATATATCCCTTAAAATCGGGGTCATGTGTCATCAATTCGGCTTCTTCTATTATATTTTCATGGCTTCTTGTCTGTATGATACGTCCCTGATGGAAGGTAAGCGCACAGAATGAACATCCGCCGAAGCATCCTCTGTTGCTTGTAAGAGAGAATTTAATCTCTGATAATGCAGGAATACCACCCATTTTCTTATATGCAGGGTGATAATCTCTCATATAAGGCAGTGAATATACATCGTCCATCTCCATCTGTGTAAGCGGCATCGCCGGAGGATTCTGTACGACATACATTTTTTCCTTAACCTTTTCAACAAGAATCCTGGCGCTGAAAGCATCAGTATTAATGTACTGTGTATAGAAGCTCTCAGCATATTTCTTCTTATCAGCTGCAATTTCATCATAGCTTGGAAGCTCTATATAATCATCATATATATGATCAAGGCTTTTTGCTTTATATACAGTGCCTCTTATATATGTGATGTCTTTAACATCAATTCCGGCTTCAAGCGCCTCTGCTATCTCTACAATAGAATGTTCGCCCATCCCGTAAGAGATAATATCTGCACCCGAATCAATAAGGATTGAATGTTTCATCTTATCAGACCAGTAATCATAGTGCGACATTCTTCTTAATGAAGCCTCAATGCCACCAATAATAATAGGTGTTTTCTTATATGTCTGTCTTATAAGATTACAATATACAATAGTTGCATAATCGGGACGCATGCCCATTTTGCCACCAGGCGAATATGCGTCATTCTTTCTGTGCTTTTTATTGACTGTATAATGATTAACCATTGAATCCATATTACCTGCAGAAACAAGAAATCCTAATCTTGGTTCTCCGAGGATTGTAATTGATTCTTTCTTTTTCCAGTCAGGCTGTGCAATAATGCCAACCTTATAACCACGGCTTTCTAATAGCCTTGTTATAATAGCCATTCCAAAAGAAGAATGGTCAACATAGGCATCTCCGCATATATACACGAAGTCGCACTGCTGCCAGCCCCTTTTTTTCATATCTTCTCTGCTAATTGGAAGAAAATCCTTAACCATGGAATTCTCCTTATCTTTTAATCTGGTTTCGTTGTAATATTGATATCTCTTCTTTGGTAAGTGTTCTGTATTCACCTGTTTTAAGGCTTTCATCAAGTGATAATGCACCAAATGTTATACGCTTAAGGAACAGAACCTCTGAACCTATGGCAGTAAACATTCTCTTTACCTGATGAAACTTACCCTCATGTATTGTTACATGAATCTCAGAATAATCCTTATCAGAATTATAGCTTAATACCTTTAATATGGCAGGAAGTGCTGTAAGCTCTTCATCAACGAATAGTCCGTTGGCAAACTGCTTAACTTCCATATCACTTATCTTACCTTTAACTTTGGCATAATAAGTCTTATCAACATGCTTTTTAGGTGATAGCAGATCATGTGCCATAGCACCATCATTCGTAATTATAAGAAGCCCTTCGGTGTCCTTATCAAGTCTTCCTACAGGAAAAAGGTCTTTTCTGTTATTAGTTTTAATAAGGTCAATCACTGTTGTACATGTATTGTCATCAGTTGCCGAAACAACACCGGCAGGCTTGTTAAGCATAAAATACTCATATTCATGATAGCCCACAGCATTACCATCTACATTTACAGAATCACCATCTGTATTAATCTTTGATTCAGGCTTTGTCACAATATTGTCATTAACAGTGACTCTCTTTTTTCTTATCAGTTCTTTAACTTCACTGCGTGTACCAACCTGCATGTCTGCAAGATATTTATCAAGTCTTATAAGCATTTACATCCATCTCCAGCCTGCAAGATATTTATTTTTTAACTGTCCGTTAGCATTCTTGCCCCATCCAAGTGGATAGCCATCAACACATACAAGTGTCCAGCCAGATTTGACATTAAAATCATCAATATCGATAGTCTCTCCTTTAAGATATCTGATTACTCTGTCATCTGAAACAGTAAGGTCAAGACAGTTATTAAACTGATCCTTAGTAAGTGCCATTGCAAATGCCTGACTCGGTTCAAAACGGTTCTTCTTAAGTTCACCTAGCAGCAGACCGTTTCTTATAATTCTTAAACCGCGTTCCTCTGCCATATAAGGAGATGTAAGAAAGACCCTTGTATCTCTTATATTGATATAAGCAGGGTCATATTCAAATGTGGTGCTGTCCATAAACTCCTTTAATTCATCAGGAAGCTTTGTCTTTCCTGATACAGGTCTTTTAGAAGATGTATAATCTTCGCCGTCTTTCTCAAATAATGCCACAAAATGTCCTTCTCCAGGCATCTTATGAGGAAATATTCTGACAGCCTTCTCAAGATGATATCCTTCATCAGTATCAAAGCCGTGTGAGAAGCCTTCATATGGCTTGATATCTATAAGGTGCATATCAGGTCTGTTGGTAAGAAGATGTATTACTGAATCTTCATCCTCCAGCTTTGAAAATGTGCATGTAGAATATAATAATTTACCGCCCGGTTTTAACATGTCAGCACCGGCAAGAATGATATTCTTTTGAATCTGCGAATAGAACTCCGGACCATTCTTTTCCCATGCTTTGATAAGCTTATTGTCTTTTCTGAACATTCCTTCACCTGAGCATGGAGCATCAATAAGTACTTTGTCAAAGAATCTTGAGAATCTTGAAGCTATACCCACAGGGTCTTCATTAAGGACGCACAGATTAGGAACACCGAATACTTCAACATTCTTAAGAAGTGCTTTGGCACGCGAATTGCTTATATCATTGGTTATAAGTAGTCCTGTTTTGTTTAATTTGGCTGCAAGCTCTGTTGATTTGCCACCGGGAGCTGCACACATATCAAATACAACATCGCCTTCCTCAATCGGAAGAACATTGGCAGGTGTCATGGCACTAGGCTCCTGAATATAATATAAGCCTGCAAAATAATATGGGTGTTTAGCAGGCTTGTCATCTTCTGAATAATAGAATCCGTTCTCAATCCAAGGAACAGGTTCTAACTTAAACGGACATATCTTAAGGAAATCCTCTGTTGAAATTTTAAGGTTATTGACACGCAGTCCATATAATCTCTTATCATTAAAGCTTTCTATATAGCTGTCATATTCATCACCTAACATCATTTTCATTGATTCTGTATATTTCTCTGGTAAATTCACTTTGTATACCTCAATTCTGTATAGTTTCTGTAATGAGTTACTGCACTGACTGTGCCCGGTAATCCTCAGCAATTATATCCAACTGGCGTGAAAATCTTGAAAGTTCATTAACATCGCCTTTTTCAAATATTTCATAGAATTCATCCTGGATTTTTATAACAACCTGCTTATTGGCAACCTTGTACAGATTCTGTATTGTACTTAATATATCTGAAACAATATTTGCCTTGACCATAAAGTAGGTCTGGGAATTAATAATTTCATCATGGATAGATGACATTTCGTTATCAAGTGTTATAAGTGCATCTGATGCCGCATTTAGTCTTTCTTTCACATGTGCAGGAATTTCACCATTATATTTGTATTGCAGTGAATGTTCAATAATTGCCCAGAAATTCATGCCAAGAGTTCTTATCTGAATTTCTACGGGTATAATAGTAGTTCCTTTCACTGTCTCAACTTCATAATGAACTATAAGATGATAACTTCTATAACCACTCTCTTTAATATTTTTAATATAATCTTTCTCACTTATTACAGTCATGTCTTTTCGTTTCTTGATAAGTTTCACAACTGTATATATATCTTCCGTAAACTGACATATAAGTCTTATGCCTGCAATATCAAAAAGTTTTTCCTGAATTTTATCGATTTCAATCCCTCTGCGCTGTGCTTTTTCTATTATACTAGAAATACTTTTTACACGTCCTAAAACCTGTTCTATGGGTGAATAGACACCTGCCTGACGGTATTCTTTAATTATATGGTTGAATTTTATCTGAAGTTCTTCCACCGCTAGATCATAAGGTGTAAGAATTTCCTTCCACATCTGAATTTCCATTGTAGTCTCCATTTCAGCTTTTATTGCATAATTATATTTCATTATAACACATAAAAACATATTTTTGAGAATATTATTAAATATCTATTAT